>Ga0180431_10010817_pt1 | contig 10088 bp, 12 predicted proteins | sample SS_ome_11_FD_132459 | JGI IMG/M metagenome (GOLD analysis project Ga0180431, IMG submission 132459) | Hypersaline lake sediment archaeal communities from the Salton Sea, California, USA - SS_1_MS_1 metaG | ecosystem: Environmental > Aquatic > Non-marine Saline and Alkaline > Hypersaline >... | reverse complement strand
GCTGGAGTTCATAGTCTGCGCAATGAGCAAAACTATTCATTCTATTCAAAACAAACCTCCGATTTTTCTAAACTCCCTCGACCATGAAAGAGTGTGGCAGTGCTATCACAATTTTCCATGCGTGGCAATGGACTCTCACTGCCACGGGGGTTTACCATGGTAAACCAACTATTTACCCCTTAAGCACCCCCCTAGTTCCCCCTAAGCATTCAGGGATAAATACGCGGAAAATAACGGGTTTTTTCCGTTTATTTTCAACGAAAAATAAAAAAAGGAATTATTTTTTCCGGGGTGTCAGATCTAGGAGTTGAGTATGTTATCCTGTGGGAGTCGAGGGATCCATTTTAATTTAGTTTACGCCAAACGGTGGAGTGTTGTTCTATATCGCTGAACTTCACCCCAACCTCTTGGAGCTTCCCATAGCCTTCTACGAATTCATTCCGTCCGGTAATGCATCCCATAGCTACGTGCGTTCCAATGAATCGAGCGTGGTCTTCAAGTTCTGGTGCTTTATGAATGGTCGCCTCAAAGTTATCACGAACCTTTTGAGTAAATTTGTCCAAGTCTAATTCGACTTCAACGGTTTGAATTACTTCAACCTCAAATTTTATTATCTTCTGGTTATTCACTTCTTACCCCGCTCCATCACCTTCAAGCATTTATTGCAGTTCACTGCGTGTGCGAACACATTAGTGGTGTCGCCGCCCCCTTGAGCACGGCACAAAGGTTCGTGGTCTTTACTCATGTGGATGACGTGTTCGAAGTATTTAGGGTCATTTACTTTATCGTTCTTAGTCTTCATCACGTTGTTCATAGGCTTATTCATGCTCCATTAAGTTAGTTTCAGCGATGTAACTATTGTTGATCGAGATTCCGATTTCTTTACCTCGACCGTACCCTTCAATAAAGTCGTGTGGACCGCTAATAAGCCCACGAGCGGCTAGCTCTGCAATGTACTTTGCGTGCGCTTCTATTCCTGAAGCTTTATGAAGAACTACATTAAAACTTTTTTGAACTTCATGAGTGAATTTAGTTAAATCCAGTTCAATTTCAATGGTTTGAGTTACATGAACATCAAATGTTCGTTTCGTTCGATTTGACATATTGATTCCCTCCGTCGGAATTGAACCTATCAATTATTGGTTGAAGAATGCAACTCATTTCTATAAGGTGCGGGGCAACTCATGCGGGCGTAAATCTGCTTGGGTTGGCGGGAGCATCATCATTTAACCCTACCGGCGGATACATAGGATGGTGCTCCCGTTTCTTTCCCCAAAGGAGCACTAAGATGCAAAAAGCCGAATACATTCTTTGCGCGGCGATTCATTACAAGACAGAGAACGCCTATGCGCATCAACCCTACAACATTGAGCACGGAGTGGTTATTTGCGGGTGGCGACACCACAACTGCATTTCCATTGCTCGTATCATGCAGATTCCGAAAAACATTAAGTATGTGCAAGGGTTTTTGACTAGTAAAGGACGTTTCCTTGATCGGGAAGAGTCGGCACTGCTCGCGATTGAAGCCGAGCAAACCACTGTTGAAGATTGCATCACGAATGTATGCCTGACTAGCGAAGACCTTTACTAAGCCCCTGTTTGTGATACCTTAGAATAATTCTCGGTAATTAGTCGTCCCCCCGTCCCCCATACGTGCATAGTCCCTCGACCATTGCTATGCAGGCTGATTACCGGGAACCCTTTCCTTGCACGTTACACCATTGTTTGTTACGTTTTATCTTTGAATTGAGGGATTCAAAGCACACCTAACCGAAGGGCACGACATGAAGGCACCATGGCAGCAGGCACGGCTCGAAGTACTTACCCGGGCGCGTAACGTTCAACACCACTTAGAGGCAATCTTTGGGGGTGCGGGCACTGAGTTCGAACGCTTACCTCAAATACATAAAGACGCAGCAATGATTACTGAGCTAGATCCGTATAACGTTGCAATGCTTCGAGTGTACACTGATTTGATTTATGAACGATTGCTTCCAGAGGCTATGCGTGAACGTTTGAACGTCATTTTAGTGCACGGTTTGGTCGCTATGACTCAACATGCTTGGCTTTGTGTGGAGGGGAAAATTGGAGACGTAAGCCCGGATGCGGCTCGGTGCGAAGCATTAGAACAGACCATGCATATTTCCGATGTAGCCTTGTTTCGTTGGCGTGTGATTATCGATGTTTGTGCGATCGACATTGAACCGGCAATATTGTTGATTGCTCCTACATCACCTTTAATGCCTCAATACACAGAGCAGGAGCGGTTTACTAGTCCAGTAGACTACTCCAAAGAATTAACCCAAGCCGTTACGGAGGGAGTAGCTAGGATGGACCAAGAGAGTCTAATCCTGAAAGCACTCGTAAACAAACATGCCAGGTAGACGTGCAGATCAAAGATTCGGTAAGTACACAGACACTCGTCCGGGCCCCCGCCCTAAGAAGGGCCCTACTCAGCTCGAGCGGCTTAATACGCTGTATCGCCCTGGGGAAGTGTGGGAAGTTCACGCAAGGCGCAATGATGCTCCTATCACGAAGCATTTTGTCTTAGTGGGAGAGACTCCAAGGGAGTGGACAAAGAAGTACAATCATTGTCCTACAGTCCCGCGTATGCGTTCTTTGCTTCGTTTTGGTACTCCAGATATTTCGAGTATGGAAGATATTGATGAAAACCTACTTTACTTGCGTAATGGCGAGCTAATTCCATCAAATTGGACAGTTAATTTCAAATTTGATTGGATTGCAGGTTATACCGAAATGATTAGAGCTATAGCCTACGAGCCGTGGAAGGGGATAGACGAGCGGCAAGATCTAGGCATACTCGAAGCGGCGGACGTGCCGGAATACGGCTCAACAGTAGATTTGTTGACGCCAGAAAAACTAGGTGAACCAAAACCTAATGACTGATTTATTGTGTATTACAGTGTCGAGAGATCGGCCCTTATTCATGCCATGGTTGGAGGCTAACTTCAATGCTTTGCAGTGGCCTTGGGGACGCAAGCATCTAATGGTGTTTGTTGATGGAGACGTTGCGCCTTACCAAGAGCAAGTAAAAACCTCTTGTGAGTACATAAGCTTTCACGGAGGGTTCACAGTTTCTTCTTTAGGCGAGCACCGGCAACATGCACTTGAAGTTGCTTGCTCTAAGGCTCAATATGACGAAGGCCTTTACCGCACTTGGATTACGTGGATGGATGATGATGATTGGCGCTACCCTGAAGCTACTAAGCTTGCATTTCAAAGCGCACAAAATTTGATTTATAACAATCATATCCAAGCGGTGATTCCACGCTGTAATCGCAATTTACTTATCGAGGTGAGTACAGGACGGTGGGTAGAGACACCTAAACAGATCCATTGGTATGAAACTTTGGTGCGCGGGGATTTGGCTATTGAGTTGGAAGCATTCATGCCGGTGAATATTTCTGAAGATTATTATTGGCACCAAAATGTGGTGACTTTGGCTAAGTCTAAGGGCACTAGAGCTTCGCACACAGTGTCTTGGAATCAAGGCGCATACTGCAGTGCAAATCTCTTTCATGGGGATAATACAGCTTGCAAGCAATTCGAGCAAATATGGAATACCGCTCCGAGAAGAAGTGAAAATCTCGCTCAATTGAAAGAGTTTCCTTTGTCGGATTTAATTGCACTTCGTATGAGGCTTAACGCTCGTAGCCGAGCCATTTCATCGTAGGTCCGTGAATCTTCCAAAAATCTTCTTCAATTTCTGGCGCCATTTCATCCTTCCAACTGCCCGCAACCCCGCGCCTAAAAAATTTCGGATTCTCTTTGTGGTAGGTGTTGAAAGGATCTAGGGGTTTCAAAGTTACAGGCTCGAAATTTAAATCAAGTTTATGTAAAGCTCTTTGGAGGTATTGCACCACGTTACCTTGACGCAACTCCTTCAAGATTTCTTCATATTTAATCAGTGTGAACGGTTTATCCGCTCGCTGCGAATGCAGCCACCATTGATAAGTCTTCGTCCATTTAGAGCTCTGAACTTTCAATTTTAAGAGTTCCTCGAAAGATTTGCAGCTATGCTCAATATCCTGGTTGTAGTGTGCATAGCTTACCATCGCATCACGTCCATCGCGAACGAGCACTAAAGCTGGAATATCATGTGAGAGTAGTTCATGAGTCTTACAAGCAGTGCCTTGCGCATTGGGCCGCACAGTCTCAAGACTCTGCAAATCTTTGCGGGTAGACCCTCGAAAGTATCCCTTGATTCTGGCTCTTCTACTGGGGTTGGAGGATTGGGCGTTAATGTTGAAATGATGTTCAAGCAGCAACCGAGTGAGGGTATTACCCGATCTCGCGTAAGAAGCCAAGAAGAATTTTTTATCTTTCATAACCAAGCCATTCCATAGTCTTGCCATTAGCCTTCCAGAAGTATTCTTCGACTTCAGGTGTCATTTCGTCGCGCCAGGCTCCAATAATACCGCGCCTAAAGAAAGTAGGTTTTGCTTTGTGGTATTTTTCAAAGCCTGGAAGGGGATCGGCATTAATGATTTCGAACTCAAACCCCAGTTTGCTTAGAGCCTTTTGAAGGTATTTAGCTACTGTTCCCTGCTTAGAATGCTTCAAGAGTTTTTCATACGAAATGAGCACATAAGGTGCTCGGCACGGGCGCCCCCCGACCCACCAATTATAGAAATCGCTCCACTCGGACCGTTTACTTCGAGAATAGAGCAAAGTCTCATAAGTAGTTGGAGCGTCTTTAATATCGATTGAATAATGAGCATAGCTTACTATGGCGTCACGTCCGTCACGCATTAGAACCAATGCTGGTAAAGGTTTTGTTTCGTGATGGTGGGTTTTATACGCGATTCCTTTAGTATCATTACGTTCTTTGACCAGGTTTACTAGATCGGCCCTTGCGGGCTTATTTTCTTCCCGTAAAATCACCTTGTAATCTTCTCGAGTATCAATATCGAAATGATGCTCTAACAAGAGCCTAGTCATGGTGTTACCTGAACGGGGGTAAGACGCTAAATAGAATTCCTTCATATTAATCCACTTTTTTTGTGAATGAAGATAGTATCTTCACCAAGATTGCCCCAAAGTTGGTATTCGCCTTTAGTCTGAAGTTTATGGGTCAAGTTGGGCGTGGGCCTCTCAATACATAGGCATTTGGGTGAATACACGTGGTCTTCGAACGGAAACTTCATAAGAACCATAGCTTCAGACCCCTCCAAGTCCACACTCATAAAATCAATTTCACGTGTATTAAATTTAGGGTAATAGTACTCTTCGAGGACGTTCCATAAAGTATCAGTGACTAGATCAAGCACCTTACCTTCAGACTTCGCTCTAATACGTTCCCGGTAAGCCTTGCGGTTTTCTGGTGGATTCACAACACCGGCTTGCGCAATGATGCGGCTCTTCCACCCATCGCGAAGCCAGAATTCAATAAGTTCATCCTCCTTGTACCAAAGGAGTGCATTCACATTTACGGCTAAAGGGCGATTAACCTGGAGTTGTGAGAATACCAAAGGATTGGCCTCTACTAACATTCCGGCCCAATCATATTGAGATTCCAGTAATCGAGTATTTGATAAGTCGAACCCGTTGCCTGCACCAAGTTCAACAAAACGTAGATCTTTTGCTCCGGCAAAGAGTTCGATTACTGCCAAATCTTGGCCATTTTGTGAATAGCTCATAGGGGGCGTTCCAAAAGTATGCAAGACATCCGGTTTCCGGTGTGTTGTCGTGCGATTGACCAATGAGTGTAATGCACTACTGAAGCTTCTTTCCAGCCTGGTGAGCCATACATGTGACACCAAGGTTGATCACTCCACGTTAAAGGCCCCACATGGGTTCCGTGGAAGTGTAGTAAAAGCTGATCCGTGCATTCTTTCCTCAGTTGCGGGCAACGATAATCCCATGCGGGTTCGCCACGGTATTGTGCGAAGAGTTCAATGATATTCTCTAAAGGCTCCTTGTCAATTACGCACGGAGTTGGAGGGCATAAGCCTGCAGGAACATCCGATGAAAATTGGCCTCGACCGTGGTAACGTCCGGGTTTCAAATCTTGAGCCGGGAAATTGTAATTGATCATGTCATAATCAATCAACAATCCTCCGGTTTCCGTCATTACTTGGAGAGCTAACCATCTATAGTACGAGCATCGTTGCCATGATGCAGTCAAAGGCGTGGGAGAGTTGAGCACTAAGTTAGCATTAGTCTCGACTTCCGAGTAGCGCGGGTGCCAACGGGCATCTCCCCGCTTCAAGATATTGAATGTCCACCCTTGTGCTTCCCAGCTCTGTTGGCATAGTTCAAGTAATTTACGTTCTTCACTAAAGACACCGGGCAAGTCTTCGAAGTAGACATAAACATCAGACATTTTGATCTCCTATTTCCTTGGTACGAAGCTGGCCTTTTAGATTGAACCAAGCGTTTCGAGCTTGAAGCGCTTCTTTACTTAAATCTTCCCAAGCCCCACGGTGAATTGGATGTAATGCATGACTATCTGCAAGCGTCTCTACTTTAAAGGTCTTAGAGAAGGCTTTGCTTAAATGAATTGCACAAGTATCCCACCAAGGTTCACCAATAAGCATAGCTTTGGGATAATGTGGCTTCAAAGTTTCCCACGCCGTTTTACTTAAAAACCAACCGTCACAGGATATTCCAGAATTCACAGGTTTACCCAGAATGCCTAATCTAAGAGATCCATTGTATTTTACGGCTTGGTTCAGAGTGGCTTGCGTAACATCGTTTCGGGATAGCAATACGATGTCTGCGTCCGTTTCAGCTAAAGCGATTGCGCCCTTTAGAGATAAGATGATGTCAGAGTTTAGAATACCTATAAGACCTTCAGTCTTTACATGCTTGAACGCATGTTCCATTAAGCTGTAGATAGTAGGTAGTTTGCGCGGCCCTACCAATTCTAGCTCTTTATCTAGGTTGAAACTTTCATACACCTTCAAGTTCAAACCTGAACAAGGATTAGAGACTAAAAACTTAGTCCGTCTAAGCGCCAGTTCGTTACGAGCGATAGCTTGCGTGCTGCAATGAGCAGGCAAACGTTCCATTAAAATTGTGATCATACGTCCTCCACTTAGAGGACTATCACGCTAATTTGAAGGGGTCAATTCAGAGGTGAATTACTTGCACTTGTGCGCTTTGAGGAGTTTCCAGCGTCCAGCTCTATTGATGCATGTGCATCGCATACCTACCTTGCCCATTCGACGTTTTCGAATAGTTCCAGGTTTACATGCTCCACCCATACCTTTTCGACTACCGCGCATAGATTTTTTTGCCATAACTAGCCTCATTTCCTGTCGTTGGGGTTAGAGCTTACTTCTTACAGTATTTTGCCTTCACGTAGCTGAAACCACCGCCCTTAGTCGTACAACTACAACGCCCAGACTTGCGATTCTTTCGAATAGTACCTGGTTTACATTTGGCTGGTCCCTTGCGGCCCGCAACTCTTACAATCTTTTTGAGCTTTTTGCGATTGCAAGCTGAATCTCTGGCGAGTTTGCCCGCGCAAAAACATCGTTCGTGACTTCTGACTTTGATAACTTCACATGCCATGGTTCTACTCCGTAAGAGCCGTCAAAACGGCGGCTCCGGTTACGGCTGCCCCGGCAATTGCAACGGGAACTAGCCATTTAGGTTGTGAGCTTGAAGTTTGACCTACCAAGCCTTCTTGCTTAACTTTTTGTTTCACCGCCGTAGGATTCACAGCGTTAATTCCAATTTTACTTAATCGAGCTAAATTAGTGAACGAAGCCAGTTGAGTGCCTGAAATCGTTCGATCTCGGATAGCGGCTTCAATACGTTGTTTATTGAGCTTCGCCGTAGCACTTAGATCCTGTTTAGATAGGTTCTTAATGCCTGCTGCCCGACCCCTTGCGTCTACTACCTTCGTAAGGATAGGCAACGTACCAGATTTGGCTGCTTTAGCTGCATTGTAGACGATAGAGAGCTTATTCATGGGTAGCTTATGAGCAGCTTGCGCTACTATCATACGCTTCATGGTTTCAGAGTTATTGAACTTAGCTGCCCAATTAGGATAATCAATTTTAGCGTCTTTCCATCTAGACGCTGGAGCTTTCTTCCATTCTGCCCGCTCTGCTGGAGTTGAATTTAACCAAAGCTCGGCCATTTCATTGTAGCGCAATCGAGCGAATAGCCCGATTTGAGCTGGCATCCATTCGTTCAAAAATGCCTGTCCTGAACTCACAGAGCCAAACATACGAATAGGCGCGAGAATCTTATTCTTAGTGTCTGTTAGAGAATCGCGGGTATCGGATACAGCGTCCTTAGCCTCTTGAAGAGTATCGGTAGCAGAGTTTATGGTTTTGCGTACATCGGATCGTGCTTGATTGTACGCATCTTCCGCACTGGACGCCGCAGAGCGTTTAGCAGCAAGGGCTTCATAACCTGCTTTTGCTCGAGCGTTTTCTAGAATGTCTTGAAACTGTGTGCCCTTCACAGTGGAGAAGGCGGATTTACCCTTCTCTAGCTGCTTAGTCGCATTGGTGGCAATGTTCTTGTACTTGTCGACTTCACGCATGGCCATACGAGACGCGATCTGATCAGCGTTTTGCGCAAGGGCCATTGCGCGATCCTTATAGTCGACAACTTCGCCAACTGCCCATGATTGGAGATCTTGCACTTTCTCCCCAAGGATCTTCTTGAAGTCTTCTGCATTCCATTCCTCCAAATCGAAAGAGAAATCGGCTCCATCGATAGCAGTGTACAAGTCATAGGCTGCCTGGCCATATTCCAGATATTCGTTAATACGCCTAAAATACTTATCTACCTTATTTAGAATGCCACCGATACGATCCGCCTGCTTAAGCACTTTTTGAGCGTCCAAGGGATTCAAAAAGTAATGCCGTGCTCGTTTTTGGGAACCATAGACTGAAGGCCCTTGTGCTCCTCGCGCTACGAGATCTATTAGGTAAGGCTGGAAACGCTCAAATGCTTCCGGTACTCCCACTGAATATCCACCTTTGTCTCCAATAACCTCGAGGACCGTATTCAGTGTTTTACGCAAACCGGCGGGTAGTTTTGCGTTAGGTAGCAAGGGAACTTCACCGCTGGCGTACAAGTACGTTGCAGGGGAGCTTTGAGGCATATCCACGCCTTGGTAGTTGCCTTGAATGATAGGGTAGATAACTTTGAGTGCTTCGCCCACAGCCTTCACGTAGACAACATCCACCTTGGACAGTGCTGTTGCGATAGGCTGAATACAAGCCTTCTCCAGGACGCATGGAGGGTAGCCGAGCATTAGATCATAGATGCTATTAACAATCTCACCAATGACCTTCTTAACTACGTCATTCGCGCCCATCCGTCCGACAAGCTTTTGTGCTGCTTTACGCATAGCACGTCTAGCCTTGCCGTAACTTTCTCCCATCATTTTGTTGACCTTATTAAGATAAGGATCAACTAGTTCCATCATGGCCATTTGAATGCCTACAATGATGGAATCTTGAGCTATGGAGGCTCCGGCACTAAGTACGACTTTCGCAATATCCAGAACATCACGCCAATCGTCCACGCCTCCAAAAGCTCTAAGAGAATTCGCTACCGCATCATTGAAGCTGTCAAAACCTCGATTAGCGGCTTCGCGAATCTTCTTCTTAACTTCACTCGCGGGTAAAGCTCGAAATGCCCAATAAGTGGCCTCGGACGCTCCCATAGTGACTACGGCTGCGGCTCCTCTACCTATCTTTTTAAGAGCATCTCGAAACTTACCTTGAGTTGGACCCATAGGCCCGGTGAACCAAGGTTGAATTTGACGCTCTGCTTCCCTCAAATCCGCTCGAGCGCTAGCCAAATAGAGCGCAGTATCCTGTGCTCTGACAGCATCAATCCCATGATCAATCATGGTCTTCTTAGTGCCTACATAATCCTTCACTGCCTCACTACCGCCATATCTTTGCAAAGTAGGTACAACGATGTGACGCAGTTTAGGATCTTGGCTCATCGCATAGAACGAAGGAAAAGTGTACAGAGCGTCGTGCATATCAACCACCATAAGCGGACCCCATGGCTCCAAGATCCATGGTGCCGTGCACTTGAATGTTTTCGCCGTCCGCTTGTACATCGATTGTCGGTGTACTTGGTTC
>Ga0180431_10010813_pt1 | contig 10089 bp, 8 predicted proteins | sample SS_ome_11_FD_132459 | JGI IMG/M metagenome (GOLD analysis project Ga0180431, IMG submission 132459) | Hypersaline lake sediment archaeal communities from the Salton Sea, California, USA - SS_1_MS_1 metaG | ecosystem: Environmental > Aquatic > Non-marine Saline and Alkaline > Hypersaline >... | reverse complement strand
TTCAAAATTGTAATATTTTATAATTTTTTAAAATATGAACAAGAAAATATTTTTAAAAGATTAAAACGCTATCATATCTATGTTGAAAAAAATTCAAATAATTTTTCTCAACTCATTAAATGAAGAATTATTAATTAAAACAACTGGAGAATGGTCATTTTTAATTTTTTCTTGATACAGTAGAGCGGTTATTTTGAAAATAAAAGCGAAATATTATCAGCACCCCGATACCAAAGCTCAATATAAGCATATAACCCATAGAATATAAGTTATAGTTTAGAGATTTTAAGGCAATTCCTACTGAAGTCAGCAATAAAAAGACGGAATATAGCTTCTTTAATTTATCCCCGGTAATATTATAAGTAGCACTTACCCCAAAACTTACCCCTGCCAAGCTACCCAATCCCAATAACAGGGAGACCGGTAGTAACACCTTTCCGGCTTGAAAATAAAGAAAAGCGGCAAAGATGCTGGATATTACAATAGTGACCAGGCTGGTTCCCACGGCATGATGGCACTGCATATTAAGAAAAAGAATCAGAACAGGTACCAGGATAAAACCACCTCCCACACCCAGGAAACCCTGCAAACATCCCACTACCAATGCTATTAAAACCATAGGCCAGATAGAAATGGGCAAAGCATCCGGTTCTATTAATATCCTGGGAGGAAGATCTTTCATTTTTCTAAATAACTTGAAGGAATTATGGCAAAACCTGGTATCATTGGATAAAATGACCGTTTTCTTCTTTAGTGTTAAAAGACCAAGTGTGAGTAGAAGAATAATATATAATAAGCGTATATAAAAACCAGCCAGCTGAAGCGTATCCAGGTAGAGGACCAGGGGCTGGGAAATCTGAATACCAATAAAACTTAACAAACCCATAATAATTGATACCTTAATCAAGGTATTGCCAGCAAAATAATGCTTCACTCCACCCAAAGAAGAAACGATTACAGCAAAAAACAAGCCTGTCCCCACAGCATTTGCCATAGGTAAGCCAAGTATATTGAGCAACGGGGTTAAGATAAAACAACCTCCGACCCCAAAGAAACCACTCAAAATACCTGTATTAAAGCCAAGTAAAATAAAAAGCAAACCCGAATATATTGATATTTGATAAAACAATTTAATTAATACCTGTTGCTTAAAATCTTTGGACTTAAAGAAAAATGATAAATTTATTAAATCACATTTTTTCTAAAAGAGCAATTATTTCATAGACAGTACCGGTAGGATCGGCATTCTTGATCTATCAGTAATATTTTTTCATCTTTCTATATGAAATGGCGGAAAAATAGAGAATCAGCAAAGATTCTTTGAAAATCAAGATGGGAGGACAGTTCAATATATTGGACTTTCTTTGACAGCCGATCCGCCATGTCCCTCATTTCCTGTGATAGTAATAATTTTTCAGCACCCTGTCCGGCAGCATTCCCGATAGAGCGTATCCGTTCTGGAGATGTATAGGGAATAATGCCTATTGTAAGTACATTCGCTATATCAAGAACATTCCCGAATGCACCGGCTAACAGTATTTCTTCAATATTCTCGATTTCAATTTCAGCATTTTCAAGAAGAATACGAATACCTGCAGCCACCGCACTCTTGGCTAACTGTATTTCCCGAATATCCTTCTGGGTCAGATAAATCGGTTCACCGGAAACAGATTCTTCAGAGGAAACAACTAAAAATTGATTGTATTTTTCCCCCTGTATAATTCTTTCTTTAATCGTTTTTGCAATACCATCGGGACATTCTTCCTTTTTAACTAATCTCCCATTGGGTTGGATAATCTGTAAGTTTAATAATTCGGCAATTAGGTCGACAATCCCTGAACCGCAAATGCCAAAAGCTTTGGACTGCCCAATTACATGATAATCTAATCTCCCCTTTGTTATCTTTACTTTGTCAACTGCACCAAAAGCTGCTCTCATACCTGAACTTATTCTGGCTCCCTCAAAAGCGGGTCCCGCGGCTGCCGAACAAGCCCATATTTTTCCACCGGCAGTTAGAATGATTTCTCCGTTCGTTCCCAGATCGACCATTAAGATATTACCTGCTTTTCGCCAAATGGAGATATCAATCATATCAGCAATAATATCCCCTCCAACATAAGCAGATACATTTGGTGCAGTATATACCCGGGCATGGGGTGTGAGACAAAAATGGGGTAAATCCCCTGATTCCCCAGTCATACTATCAGTAATAACAGGAACATAAGGAGAAACAGCCAGATTTTCTGTTGGCAGAGACCATAAAAAATGGTGCATACTGGTATTTCCAGCCAGAACGGTTAAATAGATTTGTTGATAATCAATTCCGGCTTTCTGAGATAAAGAAAAAATCATTTGATTTAATGTAGTAATCAGTTCCTGCTGAAGTTTCTGTCCTCCTTTAGAATCTTTCTGTGCAAAATCAATGCGAGAGATAACATCATCTCCATATATGGACTGCGGATTATCAGAAGCTTGAATAGCTATTTCCTTAAATGTTGATAGATGAAGTAAATATCCGGCAATGGTCGTGGTACCAATATCAAAGGCAATCCCGTATAGTTCCTCCCGGGTATCCCCTGCTTCAACAGCAATGATGGCATCCTCAAATAAGGTAATAGTGATCTTGAAATGATTATCTCTAAGCAATCGGGGTATCTTATGTAAAATTTCCACAGGTATATTCCAACTTCGATGACAGTCTTTTAATTGCGCCTCTAATTTACTTTTTATCCTGCTCCAATCTGAATGCTGATCCTGAAGGGTTGGAGGATCAAGTTGGATATAAATCTTTTTTATTTGTTGCACTGGCTTAAAGTCATTATTTAATAAATGGGACTTTATCTTGCCTTTAATGATAGAATCCTCTTCATGCATCTGAATGTATGATGGGATTGTAATGGTACTGGTCTGGTTTAGATAAGTTTGACAAGCCAAGCGAAATCCTTTTTTTATTTCTTTTTCAGACAGCCATTTCTTTTCATTGGCATTAGGCTTAGAATGCTGAGGAGAAATGATCATTTTGCATTTGCCACAATTTCCTTTACCTCCACAGGGAGTTACAATCATCATACCGGCCTTTTTTAACACATCCAATACTAGCGTCCCTGCAGGTATAGTTAATTTTTTTTTGCCTGGATTAATGGTAACTTTAATCATATGTCATCATACTTGTCTTGAATAAATGGTGAATAACTATTGCAATACCTCCTCTTAAAATGTCTTCTTTATTTTCTGAGCGATTGCTTTTATGTGTTCCGGGGTTGTTCCACAACAACCTCCGATAATATTCACTCTCAATTGGGCAAATTTCTCGGCATATTCAGCCATTTTCTGAGGGGAGGCAGGATAGATAACCTTATTATCTTCTAAATATGGAATCCCGGCATTTGGCTCAACCAACAAAGGGGCATCGGTTATTATTCTCATCCGGGTCAATACCTGATAAAGCCATTCAGGTCCACTTCCACAATTTGCTCCCACTCCATCTGCTCCTTCTTCAAATAATTCCTCTACTGCCTTTTCCGGACTGATTCCATAGATGGTTTTCAAACTTTCATCAAAAGTCATAGAAGCAAAAACCGTTAAATCACTGTTTTCCTTCACGGCTTTGAGTGCAATCTTGATTTCATCAAGATTGTAAAAAGTTTCCAATACAATCATGTCTACCCCGGCAGAAGCCATCACCTTAATCTGGTCTTGATAGCCCTGATAAGCTTCCTCATTTTTGAGTGTTCCGCATGGCTCTAAGATTTCACCGGTGGGGCCTACTGAACCTGCTACAAAAGCTTCAATAGAATTTTCCTTACAATAACTATCAACTGCTTCCCTGGCCAATTTCACAGCCTGCTCATTGAACTCTTTCAGTTGATGCTGCTCATTACATTTCATTAGTTTGATACCATTCGCTCCAAAAGTATTGGTCAGTATAATATCAGCTCCAGCTTCCAGGTAATCAGAATGAATTTTCCTCACGACTTCCGGATGAGTTATATTCCATTTTTCGGGACATTCTCCGGATTTCAAACCATTTTTCTGCAGCATGGTCCCCATCGCTCCATCAATGACCAAAATCTTTTGTTCTAATAGCCTTAAAATCTTACCCTCTGAACTTATTTTCTCTCCATTTAACACATTGCATACCTCCTCAATAAATGTTAGCCGTCTATTAAAGTTATTTTAAAACACATAATACAGCTTAACAATATCATAACATTATTCTAATCTTTTTAAAGTTTATTTTAAAAATTTTTATGTCATTTCAAAGTTTCAGAGTGTGTAGTAGATGAATCTTTGCAATATTTTTGTTAAAAGTCATTTCATAACTAGAAATTGGTTCTTAAAAAATCTCCATAATGACTAAAATATATTAAAATCATTATTTATTTTCTGCCATAATCATCATCAAACCGAACAATATCATCTTCTTCCAGATAATCGCCCATTTGTATTTCAATGATTTCCAGGGGCAATTTTCTGGGATTTTCAACACGATGCTTTTGTTCGGCTTTGATACAAATACTCTCACCACGTTGAATAAATTTCACTTCATCATCGAGTGTTACTTTGGCTACCCCTTGAACAATGATCCAATGTTCACATCGATGATGATGTAATTGATAACTGAGTTTTTTCCCGGGGTTGACTTTTATTCTTTTGATTTTGAAAGCATTCTTTTCTTCTAACAGGATTTTGTAGTTTCCCCAAGGTCGATAGTCCTGCAAATGGTACTCTGTGCGAATATCTTTCTTTTCCTTTAATAAATCCACAATCTCCTTTACCTTCTGGGATTGTCCTTTTTTACAGACTAATAAGGCATCGTCTGTATCAATAATTATGACATCATCAACACCAACCGTAACAACCAGCTTGCCATCTTTGGCATGAATGATGTTATGACTTGAATTTAAAAGGAGATAATCTTCAGGGACGATATTCACATCTTCATCCGGTTTATAAACTTCATAGAATGTATCAAAGCAACCCAGATCGTTCCAGCCGATATCTGCCGGTACTACTGTTACTCTATTACTCTTTTCCAAAATGCCATAGTCAATAGAAATATTAATCTTGATCTTTGCAAAGGCTTCTTCCAGGATTTTACTATCCTGAAAAGCGTTGAATATCTCCGGGGTATAGGTTTTTACCTCTTCAATAAATATTCTGGTATCAAACATGAAAATCCCACTATTCCAGTAGTAGCCTTTTTTAATATATTCTACTGCGGTTTGGTAGTCGGGCTTTTCTTTGAATTGCTTAACAACATACCCGTTTCCCTTCACATCCCCGGGTGAGATATAACCATAACCGGTATTTGGTTCATCGGGTTTAATACCAAAGGTAACTAATGAATCTTTGGATAAATGCTCTGAAGCTTTAATCAATTCAGTAAATTCTTGGTTTTTCTTAATGAGATGATCTGAAGGAAAGACAACCACCGAATCATGGCTTTTTTTTATGATTTCATGAACCCCGGCATAGATAGCGGGCAAGGTATTTTTTGCTTTGGGTTCTACCAGGATATTATTTTCGCAATACTCGCAGCCCAATTCCTCTACTGCCCCTAGAACTAAAAATTTGTAATTCTTATTTGTAACTACATAGATATCATCCAAATCAGCTAACACTAAACTTCGCTTAAATGTCTCCTGAAATAAAGAATGTTCTTGATTTTGAAATTTAATAAACTGCTTGGGATATCGGTCCCGGCTCAAAGGCCAAAGTCTGGTACCGGTTCCACCAGCCAGAATAATGATCCTCATCTGCTATCCCCCTGCATGATTATTGTTAATTCCTAATTTATCTCTTAAATACCTATTGGCAAGCCGTGTTTTTCTATCCATATGCTCTTTTCAAATTTTAAAATGATTCCTTTTTATGTAAACTATTTTAAAATAATCTGACAAATTCTATCGACTTCTTTCAATTTTAAATCCGGGTAAAGCGGTAAAGTTAATACCCTTTTTGAAATATATCTTGCTACTGGTGTCAGAGAAGGATTAAATCTCTCTTTATAACATTTAAAACTATTGGTAATCGGATAAAAATACTTACGAGAAAAGATATTATGTTTTTTTAGTTCCTCGTATATTTCGTCTCTTGTCTTTTTATAATTATTGAAAATAACCGGAAAATATGAATAATTACTTTTTACGTTTTTCTGGGACTTGATAAGTGTAATGCCTGTTTTCCCTTTTAAAATTGACATATACCTTTCTACTAACACTTTTCTCCTTTTGATATCTTCATCAATATGAGGAAGGTTGCAAATACCCATGGCAGCCTGAAATTCATTCATTTTTGCATTGCCACCCACATACTCTACAACTTCAGGACCTTTAATTCCAAAATTCTTAAGATTATTCAATATTTCTTTTAGCTTCACATTATTGTATGCTAATGCTCCGCCTTCAATCGTATTAAAAATTTTTGTGGCATGAAAACTGAACATAGAGGTATGTCCAAAATTCGCAATTCCGACACCATTTAATGTAATCCCGAAGGCATGTGCTGCATCGTAAATCACGACGAGGTGATACTTTTTAGCTATTCTGTCAATTTCGTAAACATCACATAGGTTTCCATAAACATGAACCGGTATAATAGCGCTGGTCTTCTCATTGATAAGACTCTCAATTTTATCTACATTGATTGTGCAATTACCCGGATTGATATCACAAAATACCGGTTCTAAACCGCACCTAACAATAGCGTGAGTTGTAGATGCAAAGGTATAGGGAGTAGTAATGACTTCACCGGTAAGTTGATGAGCAGCAATTGCACATTCCAGGGCAAGGTGTCCATTAGTAAAAAGAGTAATATATGGAACTTTAAGATATTCAGTTAATTCTGTTTCGAATTTTTTATGTTTTTCCCCCATGTTGGTCAACCAATGGCTATCCCATAGGGTTTTTATCTCTTCGATATATTCTTTCAATTCCGGCATAGAAGATCTTGTTACTTGTATTGGTTTATTCATATCTGAGTTCATTTAATGATTTAATCCTCTTTAATTATTAAATTTTTAACAACTGAATCAAAATCTTTCCTGATAACTGACATAATAAAAACATCTTTAAATTCTCCATATTTATAAACTGCTCTTCTTAAAACACCTTCTCTTTTAAAACCACATTTTTCATTTGTTTTCAAAGATGCCTGATTATCTATCAATGGAGTTGCCTCGATCCTTTCAAGACCTAATACATAAAAACCGTGATACAGCATTAGTAAGGTTGCTTCTTTGGCGAAGCCCTTTCCCCAAAATTGTTTTTCGCCAATCAGCTTGGCAAAGGCTGCTTTTCTATTCTTCCAATCAATATGATTTAAATATACATACCCAATATGCTCCTCAGTATCCTTAATACATACTGATAAAGTTAGCCTATCAGCATTATGGAATATCCTATCTTCCACCCATTTTTTTTCATAGGCTTCCGATACGAAGTACTTGGGACCGCTTACCATACTCCAAAGTTCATCATCTCTCCTCCATTTTATTGATTTCTGATAATCATTTAATTCTAAAGCCCGTAAATAAACTCTAAAACTTTCAAACATATCCTATTCCTCCCTAATCCAATTTGCAGCCAGGCTCATATAAATACTTACCTCTATTGCACACTTCCTATTCAAAAAGCTCATTTGTATCAAACAAATCAAGAAGCATATTCTCACCTTTTTCATCATCAACTTGAATGGTTGCCTTGATTTCTTCGATTACATCTGCTAACTGGTTTATGGTTTTCGCTTTGATAAATATTCTGCTTACTACCTGATCAAGTGTTCCGAACTGTGTGATGGTATCCCCCTCATCGTGAGCAGGAGTGATATCAAATACTTCCGGAAGTGTAATAATCTTATCAAAACCCTTTATTTTCGCTATTCTTCCTCTGCGGGCAATTATATATAGTCTACATACCCACATATCAAAATCAGGCTTATCCATGTCTTTAATTGAATATCCTTTCATCTTGCCGGTGAGAGCATGCCTGATCATCATCTCTACTGTATCAATTTCGTTAAGTTCTCTGATCACTTTATGACCTTGGCTACCTGAATATCTAAAACCGATATCATGAATATGTGCCCTATCTTTATACATAAAAGCCTGGCAAAATAGAACACCATTTTTTATGTTCATTGAGTTAAATAGGTTTACAGCCTTTTGATGGTCCATATTATTATAAACAGTTAGATATTTAGAGGGGAAGATATGTGCTGCCGGCAGTGGGGCGACACCCCTTTGTTCTTTATTGGTATAGCGGTCAGACATGGCTGATAAACTCACATATCCATCCTGTATCGTGTAATATATCTGAACCTGTTGGCCGTACATGTACTCCTCAACCAGCACTTTTTTCCTTTTCGAATAACTCAGGGAATCAAGGTACCTTTCCTGCAGCTCTTTTTCCGTTTCGCAAACAAAGATGCCCTTTCCGCCGCTGTAGTCAACCGGTTTTACAACGACAGGATACTGAATCAGAGACAGCTTTTCATCATCAAGTCGGTCCGGTAAGTCATATTCTTTTACTACCTGCAGTCCATGGTCAACACAGATTTTCTTGAATTTATCCTTATTGGTCATGATATCAATCTGTTCTGCCGTGGCATAAAAGGGGAGATTCAATCGGTCACAGACCTGCCGACAGTAGGTTAGCATGGAATCGATATAGGCTGTAAACACCCCATCCACTTTCAGCCTTTTTGCCAGTGCTACTACGGCATCTACATCAGTGGTACTGATCGGATAACTTTCATCAGCAATCTGTTTGGCTGGAGAATCCGCCAGGTAATCAGTTACAATCACATATACGCCCAGCTCCTGTGCTCTCAGGACAATATTTTTGATAAGACGTATCCCTCCCAATAGTAATAATCTTTTTCCTTTTAAATCAGACATAGTATATACCTTAACCAATATTTTGTATTTAGTATGAAGACAATTCATTACACATAATGGCTAAATCTTCCTCTCTATATCGTTGATCACAGGGCAAAGGCAAAATATTTGCCGCATACTGGTATTCAATTGTATTTTTTTTACAATCCCTTAATACATTAGGCCAAAGCGTAGGAATGTAGATTCTTTTTTCAGCTAATTTTTTTCTTATTTCAATTCCATTCTCCTTATAAAGGGGGTAGGCAAAAGGACCATCAGGAGTGACCAGTCGTAATTGATTCTGCTGTTTGAATATCTTATCCAAATAATGATAGTTTTTATTTCTAATTCTGCTTATTCTATTATAATCAACTGCTCCAAGGATATTATGGGTTAGTTTTGACATATACTTTAAGCCTCTATGATCAATTAATTTTTCAATTTTAATAAAATCATTATAAAAATCATAAGCACTATGTTCATAGCGACCCAATAAATGTATCATACGATTTCCCGAGAAATCAGTCTTAATCTTTTTATCCAACCTGATATTTGTACTTAAATAGGATCCATCAGGTACTCCAAAAAACTTTCTGCACGAGTATATTGTATCAATCCCATCCAATGGCTTTTGAAAAAATGCCTGTACATTATCCACTATAATTCGATGGAATTGTTGTTTTAATTTAAGAATTATTCTGTTCGTTAATTGACCAAAATAGTTGACAATAAAAATATACTCATCATTCTTGAGAAATCGATTGAACAAAGGAAAAAAATTGGAATCTATATTATAAAATCCAAAATCATAACTGTTATTTTTTAACATTTCACTCACTGAATCATGGAGATAAAATGGAATATAAATTCTATTAATATTTTTTCCCCTTAAAAGATATAGAAGAGCGCTCCTTCCAGTATTTAACGGAATTAAATTTTTATAATACTCATTACTGATAAGTTGTTCCAAACCAAAAAAGCCACCTATCTCCTTCATAATTATTACCTCCTAAAACAAAGTATAACATTCCAAAATCTTTTTCAGTCTATCTTTTGAATTAAACATCATCACATCAATAATTGAAAGATTTGGAATAAATGAATAATCAAACTGATTATAGTTAAAAAATTCAGTTTTTATAAATCTTAATTCTATTCCTTTCTTTTGAAACTCCTCCTTATCGTATAGATCAAGCCCACCTATTGGATTT
>Ga0180431_10010810_pt1 | contig 10091 bp, 8 predicted proteins | sample SS_ome_11_FD_132459 | JGI IMG/M metagenome (GOLD analysis project Ga0180431, IMG submission 132459) | Hypersaline lake sediment archaeal communities from the Salton Sea, California, USA - SS_1_MS_1 metaG | ecosystem: Environmental > Aquatic > Non-marine Saline and Alkaline > Hypersaline >... | reverse complement strand
TGGCCGGGGAACTCCCAGCCGTATTTGTCTTTGAGGTGCTGGAGGTGCTTGGGGTTGCCGTTGTTGCGAATGTAGGCGTGGCCGGGATGCTTGCCCGTCATCAGGCAACAGCGGGAAGGCGCGCAGACGGCGTTGCCCGAGTAGTGCTGCGTAAACCGGATGCCCTCGGCGGCGATGCGGTCGATGTTGGGTGTCTTGATCCACTTCTGCCCATAGCAACCCAGTTCCTTGTAGCCGAGGTCGTCGGCCAGCAAATAGATGATGTTGGGCGAATCGTCCGCAGCCAGGCCGAACGAGGGACCAAAGGCGACAAACGCAACCAACACGTTCAGTACGGTCAGGAAGGTTCTCATCGCTTTCTCCAATCGCTGCTAGGGTGATCGGTTTTCCAGGTTACCTAAAGCTTGCCGAGCGCCGCGAGCAGTTCGCGGCGGGCCTGGCGAAACCGGGCCACGTTACGCTCGGGTGCCGACATCTTCGGAATCATCCGCTCGGCCAGGGCTTGCGCCTTCTGGGGCGATTGACCACTCAAGAGCCTGAGAAGCTCGTAGTCCTCGATCCCGTCGCGCATGGCCTCAAACCGGATGGAGCTCAGGAGCACGTGTTCCTCGGAAGGGTAGACAATCCATCCGTCCCCGGGCGGAAGATGCCCACGCCCGTGGGGCGGCTCGACGTCGGCGAACGGGTCCTTGATCGACCACTGGTTCCAGCCCCAGTGCAGGTAGCCGGTAGCGCCGAACCGGAAGTTGAGCCAGTGAAGCAGCCGCACCTTCAAGAGCGAGTAGTCGATCAGCCGGTTGGGATACGTGCCGGTCGGCGCCAGGCAAGTGTAAGTCCAGACCTCTTCGCCCGCCTTCTGACGCTGGCGGTAGAAATCGTACGACTGATCGTAATAGTTTAGCTGCGGCACCCAGACGTCGAGCGCCCCGGCCAGCTCGCGGTAGTGGTTGGCGTCGACGCGGCGGATCCGCGGGGCATACTTTTTGACCAGCGCGGCCAGCACTCGATAGCTCTCGGCGTTCTGCCGGATCGGCTCGTCTGCCAGGTGTTGCAGGTAGATATCGAGCCAGCCTTTTTCAGCAAGGTGTTTTTCGAGGGCGGGCATGAGCTGTGAGAGGAAGTTTTCAACTTTCGGATCGTCGGGGTGGGCCGTTTGCGATGCGACCTTGCCCTCGTTGACCACGCGGATGCGGACGTCGAACTTCTCGGCGGTCCAGCCGGCTCTTCCTGCGAGATGGCTTCCCTCGATAAGCCCGATCACGCCCGCCTCCTGGAAGAGGCGCACCCAGCGATCAAACCGCGAGAAGTCGAATGCCAGCGTGCCGTTTGGGCCGGCCTTGAAGTCGATCAGGTTGTAGATCGGCGTGAGGACCACGTTCTGTCGGTGGGCGGCCATCATTTCCGCGTAGTGCTCAAGCGTTTCCCAGTGTTTTTCGCCAAAGTCGGCCACGCCGTGAAAATTCTGGAAACGGCGTCCCACGGCGGAAAACCAGTTTGTGATCCAAAGGTTGCGCTTATCCGGCAGCCGGACTTCAGCTACCCGAAGAACAAACGGATGCTCGATCCGGCGCTGGTCGGCCTCCACCAACAGACGCGCTTTGTACCTGCCCGGCTGCTTGTCTTTCGGCACACGGATCGTTATCCAGATGGGCAGGCTGCTTGCCGCATCCAGCTTCTCCAGCGAGGGCGGCAAGAGCGGATCGGGAAACTCGGCCGGTGCCTTGCGAACCAGCTCGGCGTCGGGCGTGTTGCGCGTATTGGCCCGCACGGGCACGAAACCCACGAAATTCACCACCGCCTCGGGAAGATCGGCAACGCGAGCCCGAAGGTTAGTCAGCGGGCCGTTCGAGCGGAGCACGAGCTGGAGCGACTCGTATTCGTTGCCGGCGGCGATTGCCTCGGGCGCCGCCGGTTTTTCTGCCGGAGGCCGGGCGTCGCGAAACACCTTGGCCAAGGGATCGACGGCCCACAATTGCGTTGCCCCGGTTTCTTGTCCCTCGCTCGATCCGCCCGACAAACCAACGACCGCCACTGCAATCAGCGTTGCCAGGATCTGCAAGTATCGCATGGTCTCTCCATTAGGAAAGAGTTGACGTCGTTTCCACTCGGAACACTCACTCGAACGGTTTACCTGCCGGATTCAGTAGTTCCAGGTTTTGGAGGAAGTCTGGCTGGGGCCGAACGAAGCGAGCCCCCAGCCACCCCGAGGCCCAAATTGCCGAATTTGGGACTACTGGAACTGCGTTGCGTTACCCCGGAAGTCATCCGTCTGCCCGAAGCCGCCTCCCGAACGGCGGCGCCCGGCATTCCCGGATTCGCGCCAAATCATTAGAATAGCCGAAAACCTTTGCTGCTGCAAAGGTTCTAGTTCGGGGGCACCACCTCGCCGCGGCGGTCGAGCTTCGTTTCTCCCGGCGGGGCGTTTTTTGAAAAGGAGCGGTCGGCTCGGATGGGCTCCGTCTGAATAAGAGCAGTGGCCCGTTGCAGGCAAGAGATGAGATAGCTGAAGAGCGTGCCGGCCGATTTCGTCCCGTAAGAATGTCCGGCAAGACAATCCGCGCCGACGAGAACGTTGAGCTTTAAGACCTGCCGCCTGCCCAACTGGCAGTTTCGGTACGAGAGCTACTGGCTGGTACAGGCGGGTCTTGAAGCAACTACCCCTTGCAACGCGGTTACCATCGGCCGCGACGCCCACCACCACCGCCGCCACCTCGATGGGGGCGATCCCGCTTAGGACGAGCTTCGTTGACGCTGACCGGGCGGCCTGCAATCTCGGCCAGATTGACCTTTTCGATCGCCTCTTTTGCCTGATCGCTATCGGGCATCTCTACAAATGCGAAACCACGGGGGCGCCCTGTCTCACGATCCTTGATGATGTTGACTGATGATACCTCGCCGTATTCGGCAAACGCCTGTCGAATATCGTCTTCGGTCGCATCGAACGACAAATTCCCAACGTAAATGTTTGTCACGCTCCAATTCCTTTCTACAATTGCGGGGAAAGGCAACGGAATCGCCTGCGTATCCCCAACTCGCGTGCCCCAATATCTCGATAAGAATACCCGTCCCTGAGCAGACGTCAATAGGGGCACCCTGCTTTCGGCAGGCTTTGCATGTCTCAAACGGTCCAACTTCATCTGGAACTTTGGTGCTGTTTTTTGCCCCTAGCACCGGGCTACCAGCCGGCGGAGGACTAGGTCCTGACCTTTTCCAGTTCGGCCAGTCGGGCGGCGATCCGGTCGTCTTTGGGGATCAGACCTCGCCTGCGGTCGCTTTCAAACTGGCGCTGGAGATCTTCCAGCGGCTGCTTCACGGCCAGCTTGCCGGTGGCATTAAGGCGATCGACAAACACTACGCCGTCGAGATGATCCGTCTCGTGTTGCACCACTCGGGCGTAGAGCCCGTCAAGCTCGTAGGTGACTTCCTGGCCGGCCGGGTTGTAGGCGGCCAACACCACCTTTTCCGGCCGGCGTACCGGGGCGTAGATGCCCGGAAAACTCAAACAGCCTCCTTCACCTTCGGCCGTCCCGCTTCGCTTCGTGATAACCGGATTGATGAAACAGTGTTCCTCATCGAGCGCCTCCGGGTCGGCGCGGACATTCATCACGAACATCCGATACGGCAAATCAACCTGGTTGGCCGCCAGCCCTATCCCCTCGTTCTCGTACATCAACTCGAACATCTGCCGGATGATCTTCCGCAACTCGGCGTCTACCGTACGCAAGGCTTTCGATTTGTGACGCAATGTGGGATGTGGGAATTTAACGATATACACAGACTGAAGCTCCAAATCATTCGGACAGCGCCGGTCTGGTATTCCACAGTAACCCGATGCGCAGACAAGGAAACCGCTGCAAGCTGCGCCCGGCCTGCGTTGCCAGTTACCAAGCCGAGAGGGTTTCGAGTCAGAGTGGCCCTGTCCGATCAGTGCCAGTCTACTTATTATAGGTGTAGGGTACACGTTAGCGAAGTGCCGGCGCCAGCACCGGCGCGGAATCGGCAAATCGTTGGGTTGATCGTTGCGATTACCGGCGATCCGTAGCCGGGCCCTCCGGAGAGCTTGATGATCTGGAACACGCTGCAAACTTGATTTCAGCCCAGAAGAAGCTAACCTGACGACCGTCCGTGGTACACGTGTTTACATCCTTGTTCGTGAGGAGGGAAGCGTTGCCACACGTCGTTCTTCATCAACTCTGCTCATGCCCCCCCAATATCGGGCCCGCACTGTGGCTGACAGGAAAAAATGCCGAACAACGATAGAAAACAAGCCACACGAACCGGCATGCAAAGAGATCGTACCATGTACATAGAGCGACTACCAGCGTTGATCCTGCTCGGACTCTTGGTAATCACTCCAGGAGCGTGCCGTGCCGCGTATGGCGCGGAGACCGAGTGGCGCGTCGGGTTGGCACACGCGGGGATTACACCCGAGAAGCCGATTGCCATGTCGGGCTACGGTCGCCGGGTGTCGTCGGGTGTGTTGGACGAGCTCGAGGCCAAGGCGATGGTGATCGAGAACGTGGCTGGGGGAAGAGCCGTGCTCCTAACCGCCGACTTGCTCTTCTTCCGTGCCCCGTTTGCGGACGTACTCTGCAAACAGATCACGGAACGGACCGGCTTGCAGCGATCTCAGATCCTTCTTAACGCCTCTCACACGCACTCCGGTCCGGTATTCGGTGTCAAGGACCCGGACCGTTTTCAACTCACCGAGAATCAACGCAAAGTAATCGACGCGTACACCGATACACTCAAGCGGCGACTGGTCGGATTGGTCACCGCGGCGATGGCGGACATGAAGCCGGCCCGGTTGTCGTGGGGAGTCGGCAAGGCCCATTTCGTCATCAACCGCCGCCTGATTTCACCGGAAGGCAAATGCCGCGGAATGGGCCTGAATCCGCAGGGCCTGGTGGATCGAAATGTTCCCGTGTTGCGCGTCGATGGACCCGACGGCCGATTGCGGGCCGTGGTCTTCGGCTGCGCGTGTCATCCGGTCACGCTGGGCGGTGGGAATCTCAAGATCTCCGGCGACTACCCTAGCTTCACCCAGAAGTACATCCAAAAGCACTTCCCCGAAACGCAGGCGATGTTTGTGATCGGATGCGGCGCCGATGCCAATTCACATCCCCGTGGAGGAGCCGGCCAGGAACAACTCGTCCGCAAGCACGGCAAAAGCTTGGGGGCCGAGGTATGTCGCGTGCTGGCAACAAAACTGCAACCAATCCACGGACCTCTGAGAGTGGAACTCAATTGGACCGACCTGCCGCTCCAACACAACCTCTCCCGTCAGCGGTTGCAGGAAATTGCCAAAGGGCCCTATTGGCACGCCCGAAACGCCCGCGGCATGCTCGCAATGCTCGATCGCAACGAGCCCTTGCCGACGCACTATCGGGCGGCAGTCGCCCTTTGGCAGTTCGGCGACGATCTGACCCTGGTCGGCCTGCCGGGCGAAGCCGTTGCCGAATATGTCCCCATGATCGAAAAGGCACTGGGGCCCGAGCGATTGTGGGTTGCGGCCTATTGTAATGAATCGTTCGGATACCTGCCCTCGGCGAAGGTCGTGGCCGAGGGCGGACACGAGGCCATCGGGCTGACGCTGGCGATCGGGTTCTTCTCGGCCGACGCACAAGATGTGGTCGTGGCCACCGTCCGGCAGCTCGCACAGAAAGTCGGACGACGGCTGCCGCGGTAGTGGTCTTGGCAGAAGGGCAGAAGGGGGTCAGGGGCAGAAGCAGAAGGGAAGAGCAGAAGGGGGTCAGGCTTGCATTTTACACTTTTCAGACACGACCGATTCTGCTAAGATATCCAAATGGCACGCTCACCGCGAATCAACTTCCCGGATGCGGTCTATCACGTGACCTCCCGCGGAAACGGGCGGGCACGGATCTTCTTCGATGACGACGACCGTCGCCGCTTCCTGCGCCAACTGGGCGATAACGTTGAGACTCACGCGCTGAGGCTGTACGCGATGGTCCTTATGGACAACCATTTTCACCTGCTCGTACGCACGCCCCGTGCCAATCTGTCGCAGTTTATGCAGCGGCTGAACACCAGCTACGCGCTGTATGCACGGTACAAGCACCGCAAGCCCGGGCATCAGTTCGAGGCCCGGTTCAACGCCAAACTGGTGCAGGAAGAAAGCTACTTGCTGGCCGTTACCCGCTATATCCACCTCAACCCGATCAAGATTGCGGCGTGCCGGCGTCTAAGCAAGGCCGAGCGTCTGAAACGACTGGAGGGGTGTCCCTGGAGCAGCTACCTGGGCTACGTCGCGGCGCGCCACGCGCAGGATTTCGTCTGCTACGACGTGCTTCGGGAGTACGGCTCGACCCTCGCGATGGCACGCCGGCGTTACCGGGGCTACGTGCACGCATGTGTGATGGACGACGATCAGCCGCTGCTCGACGCGATGCGCGCCAGCCGGTATGCCGTCGGGGAAAACAGGTTCATCCGGGAGACCGAGCAACGGCTTGGGCAACTGCGGACCGGGAGCGTGCAGGATCGGGACCTGGCCCTGCCTACCGTCACCGTTGATATTGATACGGTGGACGCCTGCGTGGCGAGGCACTACGCAATCGACCCGGCCGAGTTGAAACAGCACGGTCACCGGGCAGGGGCGGCCAAGGCCGTGGCGGTGGAGTTGGCATGCCGCCTGACGGGCGAAAGCGGGCGCGCCGTGGGCATGCACTACGGAGGCATCAGCTCCTCGGCCGTCGGGAACATCCGGCGCAAAGTCCGCGACGGGCAGATCGACATCGATCGCCAGCTCGATTCCCTCCTGTCCAAGATTCGGAAAGCCAACTCGCAAGCCCAAAAGTGTAAAATGCAAGCCTGACCCCGACGCTGCCGCCGACGCTGCCGCGACGCCGCTGAATGGGCAACCACTTATGGAGCCTTGTCCTCAGGCAGGGCGGGTACCAGCAGTTCCCGGCTCCGGGCCAATAGTTCACCCCGGTTGGAGACGCCCAGTCGCCGGTGTAGCATCTTGACGTAGTCGTGGTCCGTGTGCGGGCTGAGCTTGAGCGACTCGGCCACCTGCTTCTCGCTTTGGCCTTCAGCCAACAGGGCCAACACCTGGCGCATCCGCGGGCTGAGACCATACGGGTTGGTCGGGCCGAACGGCATGAGCTTCGTGCCCAAGAGTCGGCGAATCTCACGCAAGAACAGCCAGATGATCCGCCTATCGCGGACGCTGAACCGCCTGTCGCCAAGCGGCCGGTAGAGCAGTAGGCTATGCAGATTCACGCCGGTCCCCTGATTCGGAAACGCCGCAGCGAACAGGCCGTCGTCCAGATGGGCGAGACGGAAGTGCTCGTTGAAATGCACGGAGTTGTACCACTGCTCGTCTTCAACGACTTCTTCGCGGCGACGGGTAATCAACGAACCGCCCAGTTGCAGAAACGGCAAGAACGTGGGATCGGACCGGTGCAGGTCGGATTGCATGTACTCTTGGTGCAACCGCTTCTGTTGCTCGTCGGTGTAACCCCAACCGATTGCCCCGAGGGTCGAGTTGAAGTGGAAGTCGTTGATGTCACGGCCCGTCATTGCGGCAGCGCCGAACTGAAAGCCGACGATCCGCCGTAGGCCCTCGAACGCACGCATGTGCCAAGCATACGGATCACTGCCCACCTCGCAGCATTCACCGACCAAGAGGTAGATGGCTCGCAGGTCCTTCAGTCGAACTCGCCCGGACTTGCACATGCCGCCCTCACTTCCCCCTGAAAGTGCCAATTCACTCGCGAGCAACGCTATTGTAATTTGCTTCCGGGAAAACAGCAATCCTGGTTGTGCGGACCTTGTATCCGAAAACCCAGTGCGGCCATCCCCTGTTCCGGGGAATTGGCGGGCTGGTCGCCTGCGGGGACAATGCTTGGGTAGCCTCCGCATAACAGCATGGCAAACTTTCGCGGAAGAATCCGCTCCGCACCTGTGAAGAAGTGCTGACAACCCTGTCGGCCCGACTATGCTGATAGCAACATGCTTGAGTTGTCCGATTGCCAATACGGTGAGCGCTATCCGGGAATTCCCCAACGAGCGCAACACATGGAGACAACCGACGACCCGCGCCACGATACTCCGAGCGGTTGCTGGCGCGACAGGCTGCGTGACCCGCTCAGAAAACCACAATCCTTGCCCGTCATCCGCCGCCAATAGAAGGAAGACACCAATGTTACGATTACATCTCTTGCACGCACTGGCCGCCGCGACCGTGATTCTTTGCCCGGATATGTACACACCGTTCGCCGCCGGCATCACGAGGCAGTGGACCAACGACTTCGGGGACAACAGTTGGTACGAGGACAACAATTGGTCGCCAATCGGTATCCCCCCCGTCGACGACACTGTCATATTGCCCAGTTCTTCGCTTGCGGACGCCGGCGGTGCAGGCATCACGACCGACCATGGCGGTTCGATCACGGCCAATCAGTCGCATATCGTCTGCGTCGATTTTACAGTGGGCGACAACGGCCAGGGCACGCTGGACCTTAATAGTGGGAGTAGCGTAACAAATGAAAACAGCTACATCGGGCGTAACCTGGGCATAGGGTTAGCCACGATCCGCGGTGCGGCCTGGAAGAACCTCGGCAGCATGTATGTCGGTGGCGACGACGTTGCCGCCGGCGGCACGGGCACGCTCACCGTCGATCAGGGCGGCTTGCTTGAGGTGGATGGCACGCTCAAGGTCTGGGGGCCGGGAGACACGGTCAATTTGGCCGACGACACAAGCGCAATTCTCTGCGAATCGTTCTACAACTTCTCTACCTTCTCTCACACCGATGGCACACTAACCATAGACGGCGGCCGGTTCCAGCCGGCCTTGGCCGTTGGAGTTGGCACCGAGTACGTAATAACCGGCGGCTCGACCGGCGAGAACCCCACACTTATACTCACCGGCGGCGCGCGACTGGGCGACACCGCCGCGGAGGTACCCAATACGATATTCATCGGCAATAGCGGCACGCGCGGCACGATCAACGTCCTGGACGGCGCCTACCTGTTGTCTGGTGGCCCCATAAGAATCGGGCACAGTGGAACGCGCGGGGACCTGCTCGTCAATGACGCCACGGTGGAAGTCGGCGGAATGCTCGAGGTCGGCACGCGGCCGGGCGATGGCTACTTGACCATCGAGACCGGCGCCCTCGTTGACGGCAACGCCGTTCAAGTGGGCAGCACTCACTACCCGGGCTCCGGAACGATTACAGTCACCGGCGGCCTGTTCGATATCAACGCAGTGGATATCCTCGATAGCGGAACGGTCAATCTTCAAGGCGGCCAGATCAGCGCTTTTAGCATCACACTCCAGGATTCCGGATCTTCCTTCAATTTCACTGGCGGCAGGCTTAGTGTCGGTACTTTTGATGGGGATTTGAACAACCAGGGCGGAACCGTGGCACCGGGTGGCTCGCCCGGCCTAACGCAGGTCGTGGGCGACTACACTCAGGCCCCTAGCGGTACGCTGGAGATCGAACTCTATGGAACTGAAACGACACCAAGCTTGCAGTTCGATCGTCTGTCCGCCGAGACGTTGAACCTTGCCGGTACGCTGAAGGTCGAATTGGGCGGAGGCTTCGTTCCCGAGGAAGGCAACAGTTTCGCCATCCTCGATTGGGTCTCCACGATCAGTGGTTCCTTTGGCGTGTACGACCTGCCTGAACTGACAGGTCTCGAATGGGACAGAACGGACCTGTACAACACGGGGATAATCAGCGTAGTCGCCGGTTCGACCGTGGTGCCCGAGCCTGCTTCCATCTTCATGTTCGCTCTCGTGGCCACGGGCATTCTCGCGTTTGCCCGCAGGAAACGGCGTAAATGAGCCCGCGCGTGGGTCTCGCGGATGGCGGGGTCACGCGGATGGCGGGGTCAGGCTTGCATTTTACACTTTCCAGAGACGACGGATTCTACTAAGCTACCCGAATGGCACGCTCGCCGCGAATCAACTTCCCGGATGCGGTCTATCACGTGACCTCCCGCGGAAACGGGCGGCACGGTTCCTTGTCCAAGATTCGGAAAGCCAACTCGCAAGCCCAAAAGTGTAAAATGCAAGCCTGACCCCCCCCCCCCCCCCCCCCCCCCCCCCACACCCCTTGCCCCCC
>Ga0180431_10010809_pt1 | contig 10092 bp, 4 predicted proteins | sample SS_ome_11_FD_132459 | JGI IMG/M metagenome (GOLD analysis project Ga0180431, IMG submission 132459) | Hypersaline lake sediment archaeal communities from the Salton Sea, California, USA - SS_1_MS_1 metaG | ecosystem: Environmental > Aquatic > Non-marine Saline and Alkaline > Hypersaline >... | reverse complement strand
GAGGCCCCCTATGGCTCGGCCGAGTTCGAGGAGCCGGGACAGGTTCTCGGCAGCGCCGACAGCACGGCTCTGGGACTCGGCGATTTCGATGGAGACGGCGATCTCGATGCATTCATCACCAACTACGATGAGCCGAACCAGGTATGGACGAACGCCGGCAACGGCGCGTTCGTGGATAGCGGGCAAACGCTGGGAGCAGCGCGTAGCTTCGGGACTGCGCTGGGCGATGTCGATGGAGACGGCGACCTTGATGCATATGTCGCCAACCACGGAGCGGACGTCCTCTGGATGAACGATGGCTCGGGGGTGTTCGCGGATAGCGGCCAGTCGCTGGGCAGTTCCGTGAGCTTCAGCGTGGCGCTGGGCGATTTGGACGGCGACGGCGACCTCGATGCGGTCGTTGCCAACGAGGGACCCAACGAGGTCTGGCTGAACAACGGCAACGGGATGATGTCGAACAGCGGGCAGTCGCTCGGCAACGAGCGCAGCTATGATATCGCGGTCGGAGACCTCGACGGCGACGGCGACCTCGACGCCTTCTCGGCGAACTGGGACGCGGAGCCCAACTTCGTCTGGTTCAACAACGGGGCCGGTACGTTCAGTCGCAACTCGCAGGGCCTGGGTCTGAACAACACCCTGTGTGTGTCGCTGGCCGACCTGGACGGCGACGGCGACCTCGACGCTTTCACAGGCAACTGGATGCAGGCAAACAAGGTCTGGCTGAACGACGGTGCCGGCAACTATACCGACAGTGGATTCGACATGGGAGCGTCCGAGACAAGCGGATGTGCGGTCGGAGACCTCGATGGTGATGACGACATCGACGCGTTCGCGGTCAACTACGACGACCCGGACGAGTGCTGGCTGAACGAGGGCGACGCGACGTTCCTCGTCACCGAGCAGGCGATGGGCGGTGCGCATAGTAACGATGTCGCGCTGGGCGACGTGGACAATGACGGCGACCTCGACGTATTCGTGGTTAGCGCGCTCGGCCCCAACACGGCGTGGGAGAACTGGGGCCCCGTCCCCTTCTGGGACATCAACGCAGACGGCGTCTGCGATCTCTACGACATCCTCATTATTGGAGAGATGTGGAGCGAGAGCGGTCCTCCGGGATGGGTACGCGCAGATGTGGACGAGAACGGCGTGGTCGACCTGTACGACATCCTCCTCGTCGGGGAGCACTGGGGAGAGACCTGGTAGCGCCGGCCACTGCGTCGCCGTCTTCGACCTGTCCGGCAACTTCCACGTCTTAATGACGTCTTAACCCACGGTGACCTGCGGGGGCCTACCATGGTCATGGTCGGGCACGACGGTGGCTCCCCTGCAGGTACGGACAGGAAGAAGTGCAGGTTCGCGTGAGGCGTGTCCGCCCCCCCAAGGGGAAGGAGGTCTCATGGACGCAAAGAGGCTCGGGGCAAACAACTTCTTCGTTGCGTACGCGCTCCTGTCAGCACTAGCTGTCGTTGCCCTGCTCTTCACAGTGGTCCCTGTCGAGCCAGCCATGGCCGATGACGTGGTTGTGTTCCCTGACCCGAAGCTGGAAGAGGCAATAAGGGACGCCATCAACCAGCCTCAGGGAGACATCCATCAGTCAACTCTTCTGTCAATCACCTCACTTGATGCGGACTATCATGCTGTTGAGAATCTCGAGGGGTTGCAGTGCTGCACAAACATCGAAAGACTCGACCTTGGGTACAACAGGATAGAAGACCTCAGTCCGTTGGCTGACCTGTCTTCACTTCGGGACCTCGACCTCGTCCAGAATCGGATAGGCGATCTCACTCCCTTGGGAGCGCTGGTCCAACTGGAAGACCTTCTCCTCGAAGAGAATGAGATAGTCGATATCGCCCCGCTGGCAGGGCTCAACTCCCTGAAGTACCTATACCTGCAAGAGAACCTGATAGCGGACATCTCGCCGCTTGCCAGCCTTGGCTCGCTGCAATACCTCGGCCTGGAAGAGAACGCTATTGGCAGCATCGCGCCGTTGGCAGGAATGCACTTGCTCACGAGCGCGTCCCTGGGAGACAACCAGATCTCGGACCTCTCGCCGCTGGCGGGTCTGCAAGAGTTGCGCTACCTTCGCATCGAGGGCAACGGCATCAGTGACCTGTCTGGACTGTCGGACCTTCCGAGCCTGACCCACTTCGACGCACATCGCAATGGCATACCGGACCTGTCTCCGCTTGCACAGCTCGTGAGTCTCGAATACCCGGATGTCTCCTTCAACCAGGTCACTAGCCTCGACCCCCTGGCCAGTCTGCCAAACCTGAAACGCGTCTACGCACGGCACAACTCGATAGAGAGCCTTGCGCCACTCGCCAACAACCCGGCCCTGGGGCTGGATTCCTACGTCGACGTCGGGGGAAATGAACTGGACGCCGAATCCATCAATGTACACGCACCCGCCATGGAAGCGCGGGGTGTGAGGCTCGTCTACGACGATGCGCCACCACGTGAATTCCCTGACCCTGCCCTACGCGATGCCGTGTACAGGGAACTGACCGACTGCTTCTTCGGGTGGTTCGAGAACGAGGCATTCCCTGGGCCGATCTACCAGACCGACCTCGACAGTCTCTTTCTCTACGATTGGCCCGAGTTCTCCGCCAACGGTTGCGGCATTGTGGACATCACAGGCGTGGAGTACCTGACAGGTGCTGAGAGGCTCGCACTTCGGGACAACGCCATATCGGACATTGCACCCCTTTCACTGATGCCTGCCCTTGAAAGTGCATACCTCTCGGGAAACGAAATCAGCGACGTATCTCCGCTTGCAAGCATGGATAGGCTGTCCTCTCTCGACCTGAGAGACAACCTGATAGTGGACATCGCTCCTCTTGCGGCCAACCAAGCTCTCGTGGACTGCTATATCGACCTTCGCTACAACCTCCTCAACGACGAGTCGGTGGGGGTCCACGTACCGACGCTGGTCAGCCGTGGCAACGAGGTGAAGTATGACGACACGGGGCCGGTGTACGTGCCAGATGAGGCCCTCCGCAATGCGTTGCTGGACAGCGCCTGTACTCATGTTTCGGACATGACTCTCTGGCCATCCGACCTCGCAAGCATAAGTCGGTTGGATGCCAGTAATCTGAACATACAGGACCTCACAGGCCTTGAGGCGTGCACTGGACTCTGGTGGCTCTACCTGGACGACAACGGCATCAGCGACGTGTCAGCTCTGGGCAACCTGCCCAACCTGCAAAAGGTCAGCCTGAAGAGAAACCCCATCGCCAGCATTGCGCCGTTGGCCCAGAACCCCGGGATGGGCTTCGGCGACTATGATGAGCTGGATATCAGGGAGGTCATCCTCGATCAGGAGTCATTGGATGTGCACGTGCCCGCCCTCATCGAGCGCGGGGTCGATGTCCTCTACGAGCCCCGCCCGCCATTTGAGGTGGACGATCCTGTGCTCAAGGCCCACTTGGGAAACCCTGACGGCCCCGTGTGGGTATCACAGCTCGGCGGAGGCATCAGCGTCTACAATCTGCCGGTCGAAAGCCTTGGCGGCCTCGAGGGGCTGGTACTGGAACGGGTTTCCTTCCGGAGGACGCCAATCATTGACATCAGCCCCCTTGAGACCGTGAGCGGGCTTGAGAGCGTTTGGCTTAGCGACAACCTGATCGAAGATATCGGCCCGCTGGTGCGGAACTCATCGCTTGGTGAGGGGGATTTGCTGCACATCGAGGGTAACCCTCTATCCGACCAGTCAGTCAACGAGCATATCCCTGCGCTTGAGGCACGAGGGGTCGAAGTATGGTTCGAACAGGGCCGCCCCACAATAAAGCTTGTGCCCTCGGGGGATTCCTTCGCAATTGGAAACGAGGTTTCCGTCGAGGTGAGACTTGAGTCGCCGGTCGATTCGATCGGCACGCAGTTCGAGGTTGCATTCGACGCGGACAGACTGCGGTTCACCAGATTCGATCAGGGCTCCTACTACGAGGACCGCGTCAATCCAGGCCAGCAGGTGATGTGGTTTGGGGTGCCCCCCACTATCGACAACAACGCCGGTACGGCATCTAACGTTGCGGTGATCTTCCTTCCAGGTGGTCTTGGCAGTGCCACCGGCGACGGGACACTTGCCATATTGGCGTTCGTTGCGGAGTCGCCTGGCACGGCCGGCGTCGATCTGTCCAGATGTGACGTGGTCAATCAAGACCAGTCCGCCACCATGGTCCACGTTGTCCCATGTGACGTGCTTGTCTACGATCCGTGCCCCGCGTGGGACCAGGACCACAACCACGTCTGCGACCTCAACGACATCCTCTCCGTGGCGGGACACTGGCGAGAATGCGGACTGCCGGGTTGGATTCCCGCGGACATCAAGCCGGACGGGGAGATAGACCTGTTCGACATCATCGCCGTCGGCTCGCACTGGAACGAGACGTGGTAGCGGTCAACATCGCTACCACAGTGGAGTGCGGCCAGTGAACCGACGTTCGCTCATGCGCGTGGCGTCGCAGGCAGCCGCGTCTCTTATCGTTGCTCTGTGCGGACTCATCGGCCCGGCGGCGCCGCCCAGCCACGTCGCTGCTGAAGACACAGTCGTTGTCTTCCCTGATCCTATACTCGAACAGAGAATACGCCTGTGCATTGGACAGCCAACTGGGGAAATCCACGAGTCGGCGCTTGTCGGGATAGTTGGTCTCGATGTCCACGACACCGGTGTAGCCAACCTCGAGGGCCTACAGTACTGCAGCAGTCTCGAGACACTGTACTTGGAGATGAATCGCGTAGACGACATCGGCCCGCTGGCTGGAATTGCATCGCTGCAGTCTGTCTCCCTTGGACAGAACCAGATCAGTGATATCAGTCCGCTCGCCGGACTCACCGACATCAAGCACCTTCTGCTGGACGACAACGCCGTGAGCGACGTCAATCCCTTGTCGGGACTCACATGGCTCGAAGTCCTGTCCCTGTCGGGAAACCAAATCGCCGACATCTCTCCCGTGTCCAATCTCGCGTGCCTGTGGATCCTGACGGTGGAGAATAACCAGGTGAACGACATCTCTGCGGTCTCGGGGCTACATTCGCTCCAATCCCTCTCTCTCGGTGGGAATCGGATAGCCGACATTTCGCCACTCACAGACCTGGGCTCGCTCAGTTGTCTCGGGTTGGAGAACAACGAGATATGCGACATAGCTCCCTTGCACGGACTCGACTCTATGCGCAATCTGTACTTAAGCAACAATCGCATCGCAGACATTTCGCTTCTTGAGGAAATGCTCGCGCTGGAACGGCTTACGCTTTCAGGGAATGAGATCTCAGACGTTTCGGCCTTATCGCGGATGGACTCACTGCGGGTGCTCGAACTCGACGACAACCTCATATTCGACATCGCTCCTCTCTCAGGCTTGACGAACATGTGGAAACTCTGCGCTAACGACAACCTGATTTCCAATCTGATGCCGCTGTCGGCCATGGAACGGCTGGCCCACCTCTGCGTGTCAGGGAATCCAATCGACGACATCCGGCCACTGCAGGGTCTAAGCAGGCTCTCATGCGTGGACCTCAGCAACACTCCTGTCAAGGACATGACGCCGCTACAGGGACCCAACCGCCTCCACCAGCTGTACATCACGAACACGCAGGTAGAGGATCTCGAGCCGCTCGTCCTCAACGACTACTTCGCTCTCGGGAAGTCCGTCTGGCTGGCCGACACCCCACTCACCACGGAATCGATGGTCGTCCACATACCTACTCTTGTGCGCAGAGGCGTCAATCTTGATATCTGGCCAAGCCAGGCGCCTGATCTCGAGCCGACATCTCCCTCCGTAGCGTGGGAGACAATCGGCGAAACCTATCTTATCGAGTACACGATCCGAAACAAGGGCGGGATGCCTCATGCCGAAAGCACTACTTCCGTATCGGTTGACGGGCAGGAGGCCATTCAGACCCCTTGTCCTGCACTGGGACCAGGAGAGTCGTTCAGTGGCATGGCCGGTCCATACACGGTGACGGGTACCGAAGACACGCTCTCTGTCTGCGCCGACATTCACGATGATGTTTTGGAGCGCAACGAAGTCAACAACTGCCGGGAGAAAGCCGTCAACTACGCGGCGGACCTGACTGTTTCACGGCTCTGGCTAGGCTGGGATAGTGAATGTGACTTGTACAACGTCAACTGCGAAATAGCGAACTGGGGAGACGCGACCTCCAGCCCCTGCTTGACGTCTGCCACGATTGACGGAGTCGAAATCGCACTTGAGGACTGTCCTTCTCTGCAGCCCTACAAACAACACTGCTTCACTCTTGGACCCTACGCGGTGACAGAGGATCTTGATTGTGTTGTTGTGTGCGCTGACGCACACAACAGCGTTGTAGAGGTAGACGAAGCTGACAACTGCAAGACTAAAGAAGCGTGGCTCGAAGCGAATACAGTGCTGGCAGTTGCCAATGATCAAGCAACGGTAACACTGGGCGAAACCTTCGACGTGACCGTGAGCATCGACGCAGAGGCCGAGGTAAGCGGCGCGCAACTTATGTTCGCTTTCGACCCGGCGGTGGTGCAGTGCACAGGCGCCGAGGAAGGCACGTTCTTCAACGACAATGTTCCCGCAGGCGCGACCGTCCTGCACATGGGATTCCCTCTTGCAGTCAACAACGAGACCGGCACGGTGGCGAACCTCGGCTCCGCCCTCCTACCCTATCCACCTGGCATCACCGGCACCGGCTCCCTTGCCGTCTACCACTTTGAGGCGGTTGGGCCAGGCATTAGCCCCCTGTCCATCGCGGACTACGCCATCGCCGATTCGTCCGGGGAGCCAATGGAAGCGGTACACGTCCTGTCCGACCTGGTGGAGGTCTCCTCTCCAGCCTGGGACACCAACCTCGACCATGTCTGTGATCTGAGCGACATCCTCGCGGTCTCGGGACACTGGCGAGAATACGGTCTGCCGGGCTGGATTCCCGCGGACACCAAGCCGGACGGCGAGATAGACCTGTTCGACATCATCGCCGTCGGCCATCATTGGAACGAGACCTGGTAGCGTCCCGCTCCTCGGCACCGTCACCTGATTCGCCAAGATGAGGCCGCGTTCTAACGACGTCTTAACCGCGAGTTGCGTGCGGCATGGTACAAAGGCAGAGGTAGACCTCTGACCTCGATTCAAGGAGACATCACTATGCCCGAATCCCGTCAAGAACACTGCCTCAGGAGAGCGATTGCGGGGCTGCTTGCCAGCTTTGCCCTGCTTCTGATCTTGACAGCGCCCACCCCAGTCGACGCAGACGGCAGTCTTGCCGCAGCGCTGCTGCCCTCGTCCGGCACCGTCGCACCTCGAGACACGGTGGAGGTGACCCTCAAGCTTGACTCGGCTACACCTACGCGGGGCGCACAGGCTTCGCTGGACTTCGATGCAACGATGCTTCAGTGCGACGGCTTCATGCCCGGCGACTACTACTCGACGTGGGCCGCTCTCAATGGCGCAAACGTTCTCTGGTGGGGAGTACCTCCGACCATAGAGACTACCATCGGAACAGTCAGCAACATCGCGGTGTCACTGCTCGGTGGCACGGGCGGTCCAACCGGAAGCGGGAGCTTCGGAACCTACAGGTTCACCGCAATTGCCGAAGGCACTGCCTGTGTCTCGATCGCCGGGTGCTCGGCTGTCGCAGTTGACGGATCGCTTGTGGCGGTGTCGTGCACGGGAGCAACTGTAGCAGTCTACTCAGACGACGTGGTGACGATTCCCGACGCCAACCATGAAGCTGTGGTGCGTGCCGCGACGGGCATTCCCTCTGGTGACATACGTGAATCGGATCTGACCTCGCTTGCGAACCTTGATGGCAGTCTGAGCGGCATTAGGCAACTCGACGGCCTCGAGGCCTGCACGGGTCTCTCACATCTCAACCTCGAGGACAATAGCGTGGAGGACCTCTCCCCACTTGTGTCCAACGCCGGCCTCGATCGGGGTGACACGGTGCTGCTGTCCGGGAATCCTCTGAACCTGAACTCACTCTACACGCACGTCCCAGCGCTGGAATCGCGCGGCATCTGGGTGGAGTACGACACGCCGGTGCAGCCCGTGTGGGACTTGGATGGGAATCACGTCTGCGGCCTGTTCGACGTACTCGCTGTGGGTTCCGAGTGGAACGCGACGGGAGCGCCGAGATGGATACCGCAGGACCTGGATTCGAGTGGATACATAGACCTGTTCGATATTCTGCTCGTTGCGGAGAACTGGGGAGCGCAGTGGTGACTGAGCACGGCATGAGATGCCTCCGGTCCTCTTTCCACCGGGGGAAGAACACGCATGGAAATCAACGGGCAATGAACCGCGTCGGCATACTCCCAAGCATGGCGATTTCAGTGGTGATGGTCACGGCACTTGCGTTGCCGTCTGTGGTGACCGCAGAAGGGGAAGCAGCAAGCCTCGGGTTTTCGCCATCCATCATCACTGCGGACGCGGGCGACACGATTGCGCTGGAGGTCACTCTAGACTGCAGTGAAGAGACCCGCGGAACCCAGTTTTCCCTCCAGTTCGACGCGTCCAGGCTGCGTTGTGACTCCTTTGCGGCTGGAGACTACTACTCCAGTTGGGCATCAGCCAATGGCGCCTCGGTCTTCCCTGTAGGGTTCCCGCCCACAATAGACAACAGCAACGGGACGGTTTCTAACGTGGCGTTCGCCCTGTTCGGAGGAACGGGGGGGCCGACTGGTTCGGGAGTCCTGGCTACGTGCGAATTCACCGCGATAGGCGAGGGCGAAGCTACAGTCAGTTTCCTGACATACGATGTCCTCAATACGAGCGCACCCCCTCAAGAGATTCCTGCCTCAACAGCAGTGGTAACCGTAGGAGTGACTGGAAGTCTTCCGGCAGACCAGCTCGTGCTCCACTTGAAGACGGGATGGAACATGGTCTCGATTCCGCTTCTGCCGGGCGATCCTTCTCCGTCGTCCGTGTTCCCCGGTGCCGACGCCGTGTACGCATGGAACCCCGTCGACAATTCATACTCCATCCCGCTCAGCATTCGGCCTGAGAAGGGGTACTGGGTAGCCTACTCTCAAGACACGACCATCACTCCGACCGGCATGCCGGTCACAGAATGGACCGATTCACTCATGACGCAGGGCTGGCACATGGTGGGGTCCGCCCATGGAACAACCGAGGACTTCACCGACCCACAGGACGTGGCTAACGGCTCGGTCGAGGGCTTCGCCTACTGGTGGAACCCGACCACCAGGTCGTACGTGTTCCGCACTACAATCGAACCCGGCAAGGGCTACTGGGCGGCAGTCGCCAGAGACTGCACCCTCTCCATGGGGTTTTTGTAGCCTACCCGGCGCGAGTGGTTTCCGCGTTCTAACGACGTCTTAACACAAGGACCTGCCGCGTCATGGTACTAAGGTACCGGCGGGGAAAACGCTGTGGCTCCCTCCTTCTCTGACACGGCGGATGGGCGTAGCCCACCGGCGTATCTCCGTGGACCACTCACATCCCGGGTGTCCTGCGGAGGCACCCGCAATACAGGTTAGTGTGGAGGTAACATGCGAACAAGGGCGGCACTCAAAGGACCCGTTACCAAAGCTTACCGCGCGTGCCTGGTCTCGCTGGCGGCGGCACTCCTCCTTTTGCCCATTCCCCTGGCAGCCGACCCGCTCACGGACAGCCTGTCGCTGACTCCCACGCCAGTGGAGGTGGCCGTCGGCGAGAGCTTCGAACTGACGCTCGTGCTTGACTCGGCCACCCAGACGAAGGGAGTGCAGTTCTCCCTCTCCTTCGACCCGACGGCGTTACAGTGCGATAGCGTGGTCCTGGGCGATTACTACGATGCGTGGGCTGCAGCCAACGGGGCAACTGTCTTCCCTGTCGGTGTTCCAGCCGTCATCGACAACGTTGCCGGGACAGTTGGCAACATGGGAATCGCAATTATCGGCGGTAGCGGCGGTCCGACGGGCAGCGGCACGATTGCCACAGCCAGCTTCACGGCAATCGAAGAGGGCGCCAGCCAGATTGTCATAGCAACCCACGGTGTTGCCGACACCGCCGTGCCCCCGGGGCAGATCGAGGTCACAGTAAACAACGCAGACGTCACCGTCCATCCCGAGGGATGGGTACCACAGACACCGTTGCCCGAATTGAACGGAGT
>Ga0180431_10010808_pt1 | contig 10092 bp, 6 predicted proteins | sample SS_ome_11_FD_132459 | JGI IMG/M metagenome (GOLD analysis project Ga0180431, IMG submission 132459) | Hypersaline lake sediment archaeal communities from the Salton Sea, California, USA - SS_1_MS_1 metaG | ecosystem: Environmental > Aquatic > Non-marine Saline and Alkaline > Hypersaline >... | reverse complement strand
TTCGGTCGAGCAGGCGGTATTGAATCGCCTCGCTGAGGTGACCGCAAGTGATCGTTTCCGCCCCGTCGAGGTCGGCGACCGTGCGGGCGACCCTCAGCACCTTGTCATGGGCCCGGGCCGACAGTCCCAGGTCCGAGACGGCTGCCCGCAACAACTCCACCGCGGGACCATCAAGCGGGCAGAACTCGCGAATCTGCCGGCTGGTCATGCGGGCATTGCAGCGGGGCAGAGGCGTTGGCCCGGAGCGGCCCTGTTGGCTCGCCGTTGCATCGGTGGACGGTTCTTCGAGCCCGGCGGCGAACCGAGCCTGCTGAGTCTGCCGCGCTGCCAGCACCTGCTGCCGCATCGCCTCGCTGCCGGTGCCGCCCCGGCGGGCAGCGAGTTCACGAAAGGGAACAGCCGGGACTTCAAGATGGATATCGATGCGATCGAGGAGTGGCCCCGAGATCTTGCTCATATATTTCTCGACCTGCGGGGCCGTGCACTGGCAGTCGCGCCGGGGATCGCCCCGATAGCCGCAGGGACAGGGATTGAAGGCGGCGACCAGCATGAAGGCGGCCGGGAACCGGGTTGTCGATCGGGCCCGGCTGATGGTGACCGTGCCGTCCTCCAGCGGCTGCCGGAGCACCTCGAGGGTTCGCCGGTTGAACTCAGGCAGTTCGTCGAGAAAGAGTACGCCGTGATGGGCGAGGCTGATCTCACCCGGCATCGGGACCGAGCGGCCGCCGACGAGCCCCGCCTCCGATATGGTGTGGTGCGGAGACCGGAAAGGGCGGGTTGCCAGCAATGGCTGGCCCGCCGACAACAGCCCGAGCGCGCTGTAGATGCGGGTGGTCTCGATGCTCTCGGCTGTTCCCAGCGGTGGCAGGATCGTGGGAATCCGCTTGGCAAGCATCGTCTTGCCGCCCCCCGGAGGACCGAGCATCGCGACGTTGTGGCCACCGGCCGCGGCCACCAGCAAGGCCCGCTTCGCGGCCTCTTGGCCGCGGACGTCGGCGAAGTCGATGTCGTAGCCGGCGAACCGATCGAACCATTCGTCAACCCGGGCCGGCGCCCGCGGAATGTCGAGTTCGCCGGCAAAGAAGCCGACCGCCTCGCCAAGGCTTGCCACCGGTATCACCTCGATCGCTTCCACCACCGCCGCCTCGGTGGCACTCGCCGCCGGCACCACGACGCCGCGCAAATTCTTCTGTCGGGCAGCTGTCATCGCCATCGACAACGCTCCGCGGGCCGGTCGGGTCGAGCCCTCCAGCGACAGTTCGCCGACAACGGCATAGTCGCGGAATCGCTCGGATGAAAACTGGCCGCTGCCGGCGAGAATCCCCAGCGTGATCGGCAGGTCGAAGGTGGCCGCCTGCTTTGGCAATTCGGCCGGTGCGAGATTGACGACAATCCGGTCGTTCGGCCGGCTGAAGCCGCAGTTGACCATCGCTCGGGCCACCCGGTGGGTGCTCTCGCGGATCGCGGTATCGGGAAGGCCGACGAGCACGGTGGTCGGCAACGCGCCGGTCGAGACATCAACCTCAACGTCGACGGGCACGGCCTCGACGCCGAGCATCGAAAAAGTCTGCAGGCGGGCGAGCATGGAGGACTCCTTGTGAAGGGGGCGGTGCGGACAATCAGCGGCAGCGGCCGGGGGGTTCGGGAACACGTTGGGCGTCAGGTGTCCCTTTCGGGTGGAATGTAAACAAAAGTTCAGTACCTTGTCAAGCGTGCGGCGGACGGCAGCCTTCATCCTGCCCGGCCCGCGGGTAGGATGCCGGGACGGGGCCGCCGTGACGGCCCGGAAACAGCGATGAGGAGAGACGCACGACCGATGACTTCTCCCGAATGGTGGCGAAATCCGGAGCGGCGGCTGGCCGGGCGGTTTTTGGCGGTGGTCCTCCTCGCCGCTGCGGTGCTGGGTGGCCGGAAACTTGCCGCCGACGAGGGCATGTGGCTGTTCAACGAGCCGCCCCTTGAGCGGCTTGCTCAGGACCACGGCTTCGCGGCCCCTGCCGGCTGGATGGAGCGGCTGCAGCAGGCCGCGGTCCGCTTCAACAGCGGCGGCTCCGGCGCGTTTGTCTCGGCGGACGGTCTCGTCCTCACCAACCATCATGTCGCCGCGAGCAGTCTTCAGAAGCTCTCAGCGCCCGATCGCGACCTGGCCCGAGATGGTTTTGTGGCGAGTCGTCGCGCCGCGGAACTCCGCTGCGTCGACCTCGAACTCAACGTGCTCGTCTCCATTGAGGATGTCACTGACCGGGTGCAGACGGCGGTCGCCGAGGCGGCCGATCTGGCGGCAGCGGTTGAGGCCCGGCGGCGGGTGCTCGCCGCGATCGAGAAGGCGTCGCTCGAGGCGACGGGGCTCCGCAGCGACGTCGTCCCGCTGTTCGGCGGCGGCCGCTATCACCTCTACCGCTACCGCCGCTACACCGATGTGCGTCTGGTCTTTGCCCCCGAACGCAAGATTGCCTTTTTCGGCGGCGACGCCGACAACTTCGAATACCCGCGGCATTGCCTCGACATCTGTTTCTTTCGGGCCTACGAGGACGGCCAGCCGGCCCGGGTTGAGCACTTTCTCCCCTGGGCCGCTGAGGATGTCGCCCCCGCTGATCTCGTCTTCGTAGCGGGCCACCCCGGCCACACCGATCGCGGCAAGACGCTGGCTGAGTTGACGGCGTTGCGGGATCGCCAGCTGCCCTTCAGTCTTGAGTGGCTCAACCGTCGCGAGGTCCTGTTGCGGGCTTTCTCCGAGGAAGGCCGCGTCGAGGCCCAGCAGGCAACGCACGATCTGTTCGGCGTCCAGAACAGCCGCAAGGCCCGAGGGGGACTGTTGGCAGCCCTGCTGCGGCCGCCGCTGTTTGCCCGGCTCGCGGCGGCTGAAAAAGAGCGGCGGGCAGCCTGGCAGGGCGCTGCGGCCGACTCGCCGTGGGCCCGGGTCGCGGCCGCCCAGCGGACGATCGATGCCGTCGCCCTCCGGTACAACCTGCTGGAAGGGGGCATGGCTTTCAGGTCGCAGTTTTTCCGCCACGCCCGCACCCTGCTGCGGGCGGCTGCCGAGTCGCCCAAGCCGGACGGTGAGCGGCTGCGGGAGTACCGCGATGCCGCCCGGCCGTCGCTCGAACTGCAACTGTTTTCCGCCGAGCCACTCGACGACGCCCTCGAGATCGCCAGCCTCGCCGACTCGCTGACTTTTCTGGCGGTCAAACTCGGCGTCGATGACCCGCTGGTGCAGCAGGTGCTCGCCGGCCGGTCGCCGGCGGAGCGGGCGGCCGAATTGATAGCTGGCACGACCCTCGGCCGCCGCCGGGAGACCTCCGGGGGCGGGCGGCCGGACAATCGGCGCGAGCTTTATGACGGCGGCGGCGCGGCCGTCGACGCCAGTGACGACACGATGCTCGCCCTGGCGAAACTCGTCGATGCCGAGTCGCGGCGGCTGCGGACGATCGTCGCTGAGGCGCGTGAGACCAAGAAACAGGCCCACACCGAATTGAGCCGGCTGCGGCTGGAACGGGCGGCTGGCCCGATCGCTCCCGACGCCACCTTCACGCTGCGGCTCGCCTACGGCACGGTGCAGGGCGTGGCCGAGCGGGCGGGGGGTGGGATGCTGCCCGCCTCGACGACCTTCGGCGATCTCTTCGCCAAGGCCGATCGCGAGCAGGGGCGGCCGCCGTTTCAACTGCCCGACTCGTGGCTGGAGGCTCGCCAGCGGCTGGCAACCGCGGCGGCGCTGCAGACGCCGCTGAACTTTGTGTCGACGGCCGACATCATCGGCGGCAACTCGGGCAGTCCGGTGGTCAATCGGCAGGGAGAACTCGTCGGTGTCATCTTCGACGGCAACGAGGACTCGCTGGTGCTCGACGTCGCGTACGACGCCGACCGGGCCCGGGCGATCGCCGTCTCCGCCGGAGGCATCGCAGCGGCGGTCGAGCAGGTCTATCAGGCGGAGGGACTTCTGGCCGAACTCGGCCTCGACGGGTCTGGATGGACGTCGCTGTTTGATGGCACGACCCTCGGCGGCTGGAAGCCGAGTGGCTTCGGGACCGACGGCCCGGTCACGGTCGAGCGGGGCGAGATCGCCATCGGCATGGGCGACCCGCTCAGCGGTGTCACCTGGCAGCGGGAGTTTCCCACCGACTGTTATGAGATCGCCTTGGAGGCCCAGCGGGCCGACGGCTTCGACTTCTTTTGCGGGCTCACCTTTCCGGTCGGCAAGGACTGCTGCAGCCTGATCCTCGGCGGCTGGGGAGGCGGGCTCGTCGGGCTGTCCTCCATCGACGGTGCCGACGCGTCGGAGAATGGCACCACGCAGTATCAGGAGTTTGAGACGGGCCGCTGGTACGACGTCCGCGTGCGGGTCACCCCCGAGACAATCACCTGCCTGCTCGACGGTGAAGAGATCATCTCCCAGCCCCGCGCCGGCCGCGAGATCTCAATTCGCAGCGAGATGTTCCTCTGCAAGCCTCTCGGGGTGGCGACGTATGCCACCGCCGGTCGGCTGCGGAAGCTCCGCTACCGCCGGCTGCAAGGGAAGGCGGCCGACCCTGCCACCGACAAGCCTGCGACCGGCGAACGAGGAAGCGATGACTGACCGCGGCCGCCGCCGCCGGATGGCGGCCGAAGCGGCCCGCCGGCTGGCCCAGGGCGGTGACATCAGACGGGCCCGTATCGCCGCCGCCCGGAGCATCTCCCGCGACTGGGTTCCGGAGGACCAACTGCCCTCCGCGGCGGAGATCGGCCAAGAGATCGCCCGCCAGCGGCTGTCGGCTGAGCCCGACCCGGCAGGCGGGCTCGGCCCGCTGATCGGCGACCGCCTCGACAGGCTCGCCGCCCTGCTGCGGCCTGCGGCGGTGGTGCGGCTCGATCCCGCTGTGCACGCGGCCGCGACGCTACTCGATGCCAGCCTCGTCGCCTTCGCGTGCGTCGAGCGGCAGCGGCCCTATGACGAAGAACTGCTCACTGCTGCCCTGCTTGCCGACGCGGGAAAGCTGCTCGATCGCCGCGATCCCGTCGCCGCCATCCTGGCGGCGGCGACTGAGCTGATCACCGAAAGGACCGCCTGGCTGATCGAGCATCGAGATGCGGCGGTCGCCTACGAGTCTGGTGAGTTGGGGCACCGAGCCCGGCAGCGGCTCGTCGCCCACCCCGACTTCGACGCGGTCCTGCTGCTGGCTGAGGCATCGCGAGAGTCGTTGCGGGAGCGGTTTGCCGAACTGACCCTCGACGAGGCGGTGGCGGTGCTGCGGCAGCTCGCCGCGGAGTGATCGGACGGGAAATCGCTCAGGCCGGGGGGCGACTGCGTCACTCCGGCGGCTGGTCGCCGAGGGCGGCCCGGACCCCTTCGCGGGCCTCCCGCCAGCGGGACTTCACGGTCCGGACCGAACAGTTGAGCAGATTGGCGATCGACTGCTGGTCGGCGCCGAGGTACCAGACCAGTTGAAAGACCTCCCGCTGTTCGGCTGGCAAATTCTCAATCGCCTCGTGGAACAGGCTCCAGCGGTCGATCGAGGTCCCGGAGTCGGTCGGCGCAGCTGCCGGATGGCGGCTGCTCGACTGGTCTTCCAGGGGAAAAGAGCCGGTGGCGTGGTTGCGGCTGAATGACATCGGCCCGGAATGGTGCCGGGCAAGATCGATCAGCTAGCGGTGGATCTGGGTGGCCGCCAAGGCGAGCACGTCCCGCGGCGCAGCGATCGAGACCTCCCCCAGACAGCGGTAGAGTCGCAGGGCGGCATTCTGGAACACATCGTCGGTGTCTTCCCAGCGGCGGACCACCGGGAATCGGTTGAGCATCCGGTGGGCAAGAAGCCGGAGCCGCTCGCTGCAGAGCTCAAGAATGCGGTCGCGAGCGGTGTCGTCCCCCGCAGCAAGGTCGCGGAGGCAGTCTGCCACGGTCGGAGGAAGCGGCGGGTCATCCATCATCGAGCTGGGGTGCTGTGCTGCATTCAGATCGCCTGCCCAAGCCGCAGCGTAGCAGAACCTAGCAGCCGCCGAGCGGTCGCCGCCTTCCGGCTCACCGATCAGCGGGGCCGACTTTTTTTTGCCCCTCGGCTGCATCGCGCTCGCTGTTCTTAATAGAGCGGGGATCGCGAGCTGACCGCCGTGGCGGCTCCGGCGGAGCCCGGAGCCCGGCGGCCGGGCAAGCAAACGGCTATTTCGGTGTTTTTGCGGCAAAGTTGAGGGATTCCATGCGGTTGCACCAGCCTGGCTCACAATCGGACCGGTCCCAGCCCCTCCCCCAGGTAGCGGTGCCCCCGGGCGACTGGGAGACCATCGCGGCGTCGCTCGCCGAACTCGGTCTGCAGCCCGCGGTTGAGCGGGCCCCGCCCCCTGCGGTGGTCGTCTTGGCTGCCCAGCTGAAGCTGCGGTACTGGCGGCGGCAATTGCCCTGCGGGCAATTCCATGAGGACTTCTGCCCCGAGCCTTCGGATGGTTGCCCGTTGGCCGCCTCAGAGCCGCGGGTCTTGGCCGCTCCCGCGGCTGCAACCGCCGGTGAAGGCCAGCCGAGTCTGGCGACGGCCGACATCCGCGAGCGGATCACCTCCATCAAGATCGCTCGCGACCGGCTGCTCGCCTACTCGTGCAGAGGGTTGGTCGACGCAGCAGCAGGCGACTGAAAGCGGAACCTGCTTGTCGTCATCCCTGCAAGTGCGGGGTACAACCGGGGGTATGGATCACTCCAGGAAAAAAGGCAGCGGTCCGCGGCCAGAAACGCTGACTGATGCCGAGGCAACCTTTGGGTTTGTCTCCGGAAGGATCAACGACCGCGAGGCGGGGGTCACCGACCTCCTGGCCGCCGGAACCGACCTCGGGGGCGTGACGATCCTGCATCTGCTCGCCAGCGGCGGGATGGGGCAGGTCTACGTAGCTGAGCAGCACGCCCCGCCGCGCAGGGTGGCGGTCAAGGTCGTTTCGACCGAGGTTGCGGAGCGGGTCGGTCGCTTGCTCGACGACGAGGCGACTCTGCTCGGGCAACTTGAGCATCCGCACATCGCCCGGGTCCACACGGTGGGCTGGTGGACCGTTGCGGGGAGCCGCTTGCCGTGGATCATGATGGAGCTCGTCAGGGACGGGCGAGCCATCACCGCCTGGGCGAAGGATGCAGATCTGTCGGTCGACCGGCGGGTCGCCCTGGTCGGCGCTGCGGCGGCTGCCGTTGCCGCCGCCCACGCCAAGGGGGTGCTGCATCTCGATCTGAAGCCGGCAAACATTCTGGTCGATCGCGACGGCGTCGTGAAGCTGATCGACTTTGGCATCGGACGCCGCGTCGGCGGCGGCGACATGGGCGACCGTCGACCGGCGGCCGTCGTCGGCACACCCGCGTCGATGAGTCCCGAGCAGTTCACTGGCCGGGCCGATCTGATCGATGCCCGGAGCGACATCTATGGCCTCGGTCGAGTGCTGTACGAACTGGTCGCCGGCCACCCGCCTGCCGATCGCCCGGCAGGCACGGGCCGCGGGCGGCTGCTCGCCGTCGCTCACGGTTCCGCGAACCCGCCGGCGACCGACGCCGCCCCAGGTCATCCTGCCGTTGCCGAAGGCCTGCGGCGTCAGGTCGCACAGGCCGCCCGCCAATCAGGCTGCGGCCGGTTCGCCGCGGCCGATCTTGCAGCAATCGTCTCCCGCTGCCTCGCGGTGCAGCCGGCCGACCGCTTTGCCACCGCTTGGGAGCTCACGGAAGAACTCGCCTGCTGGCAGTCGGGCAGGCCGCTGCGTTGTCGGCCGCCGGGGCCCCTGGAGCGAGCTGCCCGGCGCGTCGTGCGGCATCCAGTCGAGGCCGGTCTGGTCGGGCTGGTGCTGGTCATTGCGTTGGCGGCCGCGGTGGCGATCGTCCGGTTTTCACTCGCGAGCGACCGAGAGCGGCGGCGGGCCGAACAGGCTGCCGATGCGGCGCGGGTCAGCCTGGCAGCAGCCCTGCTGCGGCAGGCAGTTGCCGCCGGCAACCAGCACGAGGCCGAGACGGCCGGCCAGCTTCTGGCCGATCGCCAAGCGACGCTTGCGACCCTGACGACGCCGCCGGCCGCCGGTCTTCTGCCTCGGAGCGACGGTCTGGCCGTCCGCTGCCTGCGGGCTGGTCTCGACGAAGCGGCCGCCAGCTGGGCAAATCCGCAGGGAGCGGTGACGGCGGTCGCTGCGGCAGCCGAGGGCGGTCGGGTTGTCGTCGGCGACGCGTCCGGCCGGGCGACCGTGTTGTCGCTGCCCGCGTTCGGCTTCGAGGAGACGGCTGCCTTTGACACCGGGGTCGGTCGCGTCTGGGCCGTTGCTGTCTCACGAGCTGGCGACCGGGCGGCGGTGGCCGGCGACAGCGGGGAAATTCAACTGCTCAGGATCGACGAGCCCAGCAGCGGAAAACGTCTTCGAAGGGCCGGAGGAAGAATCTACGCGGTAGCGTTCTCACCTGACGGCAGCCGCCTCGTCAGCGGCGGGCGGGATGGTCGCGTCCGGCTCTGGAATCTCGAACGCGGAGAGGTTGAGCGAGCCTTCGGGCCTGTTTCTTGCAGCATCTACGGCATCGCCGTCTCTCCCGATGGAGCGACGCTGGCCGCCGCGCTGCGCGACGGTACGGTCCAGCTTTGGAACCTGCCGACCGGGGAGCCGGCCGGCCGGCTCCAGGGCCATCAGGGGCGGGTGTTTTCTGTCGCCTTCTCACCCGACGGCCTGCTCCTGGCGTCGGCCTCGGAGGACCAGACAGTGCGGCTCTGGGACTGCACATCACTGCGGGAGCAACGCCGGTTTGACCATCCGGTGCGGGTCAATGCGGTGCAGTTCTGCGGGCGGGACCGGCTCGTGACAGCGGCCGGCGACCGGCTGTTGCGGTGCTGGCAGGTGGCCGGCCAGCGGCCGCCTCGGGAATTGGCCGGCCATGGCGGTAGCCTCTGGGCGGTGGCGACAGTCGACGGCACGGTCCTCACGGCATCTGCCGACGGGAGTGTCCGCCGCTGGAATGGCGGCGGCGATCCTCAGCCGCGGCTCGCGGTGCCGGCGGCCGTCAAGTGTCTGGCTCTCACCGAGGATGGCCGCCAGCTCGCCATTGGAACGGTCGCCGGCGGCGTGCGGATCTGCAACGCGGTCAGCGGCCGGCCGCTGGCGGAGGTCGACTTGGCTGCCGGACCGGTCAACGGTCTCTGCTGGCTGCCCGGCTCGCGGGCGGTGCTGGTGGCGGCCGGCGACGGGACAGTCAGCCGCTATCGCCTGACAGGTGCCGCCAAACCGCCCGCTGATGCCGATCTTGAATTGATCCTCGACCGACAGTTTCGCGGGCATCGCCGCCGGGTGTTCGCCGTGACGGCGACCGCCGACGGCAGCACGATCGCAACCGCAGGCGAAGACAAAACCGTCAGGATCTGGACGGCGGCGGCGGCGACCGAGATTGCCGAACTTGCCCACGCGGGCCGGGTCTTCACGGTCGCCTATTCAGTGTCGGGCCGACTGGCGAGCGGCTGCGAGGATGGGGTTGTTCGCGTCTTCAGCCCCGCGGGCCGGCTGCTGTACCGCGCCGGCGGCCACAAGGGGCAGGTCAACAGTGTCGGCTGGAATCCCCGGCCCCAACGGGATTGGGATCTGGCCTCGGCCGGAGCAGACGGGTTCATCAGGCTCTGGCGGCTGCCGCAAATCAGCCGCGACGCCAGCAAACCGGTGGACGCCGTTCTGGTCAGAACGCTCGCGGGGGCGAACGGCAAGATTTGGCAGCTCACCCCCTGTCGACGGGAACCGTTGCTGGTCGCCGCCACCGATACCGGCAGCGTGATCCTCTGGAACACGGACGAGCCCTCGCCGCTGGAGGTGCTCACCGGGCACGGCGACGCGGCCTGGGCGGTCGCCCTCGGCCCGGGTGAACAGTGGCTCGCCAGCGGCGGCTGGGATCGGGCAGTCCGGTTTTGGGGCATCCCGGCCCGCTCGTGGACCGGCTGGAACCGCGAGAAACCTGTCCGGGGGAGCCAGCGGCAGTCAACGAGAAAGACCGCGAAGCCGTCTTCGGCAGGGAGCTAACCGGCGGCGAGCACTTGGCCGAGGGTTTCTTGCAGCACGCTGCCGGACCGCTTGAGGGCCTGAACCTCCTTGGGCCAGAGCTCGACTTCGAGGGTCTGCTCGGCACCGCTGCGGCCGACCACC
>Ga0180431_10010806_pt1 | contig 10093 bp, 9 predicted proteins | sample SS_ome_11_FD_132459 | JGI IMG/M metagenome (GOLD analysis project Ga0180431, IMG submission 132459) | Hypersaline lake sediment archaeal communities from the Salton Sea, California, USA - SS_1_MS_1 metaG | ecosystem: Environmental > Aquatic > Non-marine Saline and Alkaline > Hypersaline >... | reverse complement strand
CGGCCGGCTGGGATGGCTTGCCGCATTTCTGTATGTGGCGACAACTGCCCTCAGGCTGGCCAGATTCAACATACTGAGTCAGAGCGGCAACAGCAGCACCAGGGGCTACTTTCTCGGTCTGCCGTGTCCCTCTGCAGCGGCCGTATTGGCTACAGCCGTTCTTTTATGCCAGTATTGTGGAATATTCGGGCCGGTGCGTCATATAGCAGTGCTGATCATGGTCTACGGTCTTTCCTTCCTTATGGTAAGCAATGTGCGTTACTATAATTTCAAGGAGGTACGGTGGCTTCAGCAACACCCCTTTTCCGGTATGGTATTGCTGATTCTTGCCATAATGGTACTTGCCGTAGAGCCCAGGGTTACGCTGTTTTTCCTTATGGCCGCATATGTTATATCAGGGCCTGTATTGATGTCTTTCAAGGCACTGAGGCCCAAGCTGGTGAGGTCTGGTGCGGTTCATAGAAGTGACAAAAAGGGTGTTTCTTTCGGTAAAGACAGTCGGACGCAGAAAAAATGAGCAGCAGCGAAAGAATAATAATATTTGATACGACGTTAAGAGACGGTGAGCAGTCCCCCAGCGTGTCTCTGAACGTGGAGGAGAAACTCCAGATCGGGAGACAGTTGAAAAAGCTGAATGTCGATGTGATCGAGGCCGGATTTCCAGTCGCCTCTTCAGGCGATTTTGAGAGTGTCAGGCGCATTTCACAGGAACTCAAGGGTCTGCAGGTCGCCGCCCTGGCCCGTGCCAATGAGAAAGACATCGATACCGCATGGGAGGCCTTGAAGGAGGGAGAAAACCCTCGAATACACACATTCATTGCCACCTCTGATATCCACCTTCAGTATAAACTGAGAAAGACACGGGAGCAGGTACTGGATATGGCCCGGTCTGCAGTAGAATATGCGGTGAAATTTACCGGTAACGTGGAGTTTTCCGCTGAAGACGCAAGCCGGAGCGACCTGGATTTCCTCTGCAGGGTCTTTGAGGCAGTGATAGACGCCGGCGCCACCACTGTCAATTTCCCGGATACGGTGGGATATGCCGTACCACACAATTTCGGCAGGATGATTCGATATGTGATGGAGCACACGCCAAATATCCATAAAGCGGTCTTGAGTGTGCACTGTCATAATGACCTGGGTCTGGCCACGGCGAATGTGCTTGAGGCTATAGAGAATGGTGCGAGGCAGGTAGAGTGCACGATAAACGGCATAGGTGAGAGGGCCGGAAATGCCGCGATGGAAGAGGTGGTCATGGCGATCCGCACCAGGCGGGACGTCCTTCCGTTTGATACCGCAATATGTTCTCAGCATATCATGACCGTCAGCCGACTGGTAAGTATGCTTACCGGAATGGTGGTCCAGGCAAACAAGGCCATCGTAGGGGCCAATGCCTTTGCACACGAGTCTGGAATCCACCAGGACGGGGTCTTAAAGGAACGTACTACTTATGAGATTATCGATCCCAAGGACATAGGCCTCAGCAAAGGGACCCTGGTACTCGGGAAGCACTCCGGAAGACATGCCCTTAAGGCAAGGATCGAGGAGATAGGCTATAGGCTCAGCGATGAAGAAATCCATAGGGTATTCACGAGGTTCAAGTCCCTTGCAGACAAGAAGAAGGAGGTCTATCCAGAGGATATTGAGGCCCTTGTAGCAGAGGAGGTGCTTCGGATTCCGGATCGTTACCACCTTGCTTATCTCTATGTTGCCGGTGGAAGCGGCATCAAACCAACCGCCACAGTAATACTCAAAATAGACGGCAATGAAGTTTCCGGAGTGAGCCTGGGTGCCGGTCCTATAGATGCGGCATATAAGGCGGTGGCCAAGCTTGTAAAGACTGAGAGTCATTTACTTGGTTTTGCCGTCAACTCGATTACAGGAGGCACCGATGCCCTGGGAGAGGTCACCGTGCGTCTTGAAGAAGGCAGCCATGTAGTTACAGGCCATGGTACTGATCCTGATATAATCACTGCCAGTGTCATGGCATATTTGAACGCCCTGAATCGCCTTGAACACTCAAAGGAAAACGCGATGCATAAAAGAAGTGTTGAGTTGTAAATATTGAATTGTGAATTGCGGTAAAACAATTAGAATATTGAACGAAGATTTTCAGCCTGTCTGTCAATAGATATATAAAAAGATTATTTCTTAATGCAACATCGCGCATTCAACATTTTCACAGTTTTATGGTGTTTAGAGAGATATTATGAGCCGATTGATGACAATAGCTGAAAAGATCCTGGCTGCACATGCAGGTCTGGACAGCGTAGAGCCGGGTCAGCTGGTGAAAGTCGATGTAGACTTTGCACTGGGCAACGACATAACGGCCCCCATTGCCATAAAGACCTTCAGGCAGGCAGGTGTCAAGACTGTCTTTGATAGAGAAAGACTGGCCCTGGTATCAGATCATTTTGTGCCTAACAAGGACATTATGAGCGCTGAGCAGGCCAGGATTCTGAGGGAGTTTGCCGCTGAACATGGTATTGTGCATCACTATGATGGCGGAGAATCCGGTGTGGAGCACGTGCTGCTTCCGGAAAAGGGCCTGGTGGTTCCCGGTGATGTGGTTATAGGGGCCGACAGCCACACGTGTACATACGGTGCCATGGGGACCTTTGCCACTGGAGTAGGAAGCACTGATCTGGCTGCTGTCATGATAACAGGAAAGACCTGGTTCAAGGTGCCCAGGTCCATAAAGTTTGTGTATAGAGGAAACTTGAGGCCGTGGGTGGGCGGCAAGGATTTGATACTTTACACTATAGGCGATATCGGTGTGGACGGGGCCCTGTATATGGCAATGGAGTTCACTGGTCCGGTGATTGATTCCATGTCCATGGCCGGCCGTTTTACCATGTCCAATATGGCCATCGAGGCCGGTGGCAAAGTGGGGCTTGTCAGTCCCGATGACACGACCCTGAATTATGTGACTGGTCGGGCCGTCAGGGATTTTGTGCTATATCGCAGCGATGAGGATGCCGAATACGCCAGGGTTATCGACTATGACTGCAGTGGAATAGAGCCTCAGGTGGCCTTTCCCCATCTGCCTGAAAACACAAGGGGTATTTCGAAAGTGGGGAATATATCCCTGGATCAGGTGGTGATCGGTTCCTGTACGAATGGTCGTCTGGAAGACCTGGCCCTGGCCGCTGATGTCATATCCGGAAAGAAGGTCTCCAAAGGTCTGAGACTTATTGTCCTTCCCACCACTCCCACGGTGTATATGCAGGCCCTCAGGGAGGGGATTCTCGCGACTTTTATGAATGCCGGGGCGGTAATAGGGCCACCCACCTGCGGCCCCTGTCTTGGAGGGCATATGGGGGTTCTTGCCAGGGGGGAACGTGCGCTTGCCACCACAAACAGGAATTTTGTCGGCCGTATGGGACACCCCAAGAGCGAGGTATATCTGGCGAATCCTGCCATTGCCGCTGCAAGTGCGGTGTTGGGCAGAATCGCAAGTCCGGACGAATTATAAAAATGAATTGCGCTCAAAATGCTCCGGATGCAAGGCGCGAAATTTTCGAGGAACAAGGCGTACTTAGATGTACGTCGCCATGACGAGGAAATTGAAGTAACGCCGCAGATGGGGTATTTTCAGCGGAATTAGGGATTGGTGATCATGAAAATCAAAGGAAAGGTCTGGAAATTCGGGGAAAATATAGATACGGATGTGATTATTCCTGCACGTTATCTCAACACCTCGGACCCTGAAGAACTTGCCAGACACTGCATGGAGGACGCCGACCCTGATTTTTCCAAAAAGATAAAACCCGGGGACATAATTGTTGCAGGGAAAAATTTTGGCTGCGGTTCTTCCCGGGAGCATGCCCCCATAGCCCTCAAGGCAGCGGGCATTGGGTGTGTAATCGCACCCAGCTTTGCCAGGATTTTTTACCGTAATGCCTTTAATATGGGCCTGCCCATATTTGAGTGTGATGGAATATTCGGCGGCATCAGAGCGGGTGACGAGGTGGAGGTAAACGCCGATACGGGAGAGATTCGGGATTTGACTACGGGAGATGTGTTCACTGCCCAGCCGATACCTCCGTTCATGCAGGAGCTGATTTCAGATGGGGGATTGATTCCCCACGTGCTTAAAAATCTGTGAATTTTGAATGTTGAATTTTGAATCAAGGTATAATTTTCTTTGTGTATTGATACGGTGAACGTTCACTGTATTTTTTGTAAAGGATTGAAATAATGAATACATATAAAATTGCTGTTATTCCCGGGGATGGTACCGGCCCTGAAGTTATAAATGAAGGGGTCAAGGTCCTTAAGGCCGTATCCGATCGTTTCGGGTTTGACCTCGACCTCACGTGGTATGATTATGGTGGAGAACGGTATTTACAGACAGGGGAGGTCCTTCCGGAAGGAGCAGTGAAAGACCTCGAGCAATACAGGGCCATTTATCTGGGTGCCATCGGTCATCCTGATGTAAGGCCCGGCATTCTGGAAAAGGGGATACTCCTTGCCCTGCGGTTTGCGCTGGACCAGTATATAAATCTTCGACCGGTCATTCTCTATCCCGGTGTGGATACGCCCCTTAAAAACAAGGGGCCGGAGGAAATAGATTTCGTGGTCGTTCGAGAAAATACAGAGGGCCTTTATGCCGGGGCCGGTGGTGTGCTAAAAAAAGACACTCCTGATGAGGTGGCTGTTCAGGAATCCATTAACACGAGAAAGGGTGTGGAACGATGCATCCGCTTTGCCTTTGATTACTGCAGGCGCCGTAATAAAGGGAAAAAGGTCACCCTGTGCGGAAAGACCAATGTGCTTACCTATGCCTTTGACCTGTGGGAGAGAACGTTCTATGATATTGCAGGGGAGTATCCGGATATTGCAACGGATTATGCCCATGTGGATGCGACCTGCATGTGGATGGTCAAGAACCCGGAATGGTTTGATGTGATAGTCACTGATAACATGTTCGGTGACATCATTACAGACCTGGGGGCCATGATACAGGGAGGCATGGGTATTGCCGCGGGAGGCAATCTCAATCCTGAAGGTGTCTCCATGTTCGAACCCATAGGCGGCTCGGCCCCCAAGTATAAGGGTAAAAATGTTATTAATCCCCTGGCTGCCATATGCGCCGGTCAGATGATGCTGGAATACCTGGGCGAGATAAATGCGGCAAAGGCCGTTGAAGATGGTGTCAAGAAGGTGGTCAGTCAGGATCTGAAGAGCCTTTCCGCCGGCAGAATGGGCTACAGCACCAGCGAGGTAGGGGATTTGGTGACCGACTGCATAACGTAACAGTTGGAATTCAGTGATTCAGGGATCAATTATATTTCGGAGGTGGTTATGGCAAAGACTTTCAGCGTGGCGGTAGCCGGTGCCACCGGTGCGGTCGGTCAGACCATGATAAGGGTCCTGGAGGAACGTAATTTCCCTGTCAGTGAGATCCGTTTTCTGGCCTCTGAACGTTCCGAAGGGAAGGAGCTTTCCTTCAGGTCAGAGAAGGTCAGGGTTCGAAGGCTTGATCACGACTCCTTTGACGGAGTGGACATTGCAATTTTTTCCGCCGGCGGGGACAGGAGCCTCACCTTTGGCCCCTCAGCCGCTAAAGCCGGGGCGGTGGTTGTGGACAATTCAAACGCATGGCGTATGGATCCCGAAATCCCTCTGGTAGTTCCCGAAGTAAATCCCCATGCCGTTGCCGGTTATCAGGCAAAGGGCATTATAGCCAATCCCAACTGCTCTACCATACAGATGGTTGTGGCCCTGAAGCCATTGTATGACTATGCACGCATAAAACGTATCGTAGTATCCACCTATCAGGCCGTGTCTGGTTCCGGCCTGAAGGCCGTACACGAGCTTGAAAACCAGATAAGGTCATGGGCAAAGGGCAGGACCCCTGAGTCCAGGGTCTATCCGCACCAGATCGCGTTTAACTGCCTTCCGCACATAGATGCCTTTATGGACAACGGTTATACCAGGGAAGAGATGAAGATGGTCAATGAGACCAGAAAGATCATGGAGGACCCGGGAATTCAGGTCTCCGCCACGACGGTCAGGGTCCCTGTATTCTACAGCCACTCAGAGGCCTTGAATGTACAGTTCGAGAGAAAGATCAGCGCATCCAAGGCCAGAGAACTCCTTTCCATGGCACCTGGAATCAAGGTCGTTGATGACCTGTCACAAAACCTCTATCCACTTGCCCTGGATGCCGAAGGACAGGATCTTACGCTTGTCGGCAGGATACGGGAAGACATCTCCCAGGCCAACGGGCTTGATTTATGGGTGGTGGCGGACAATATCAGAAAAGGTGCCGCTACTAACGCCGTTCAGATAGCGGAGTTGCTGGTGGAAAGGTATTTGTAACCGTTCAGGGTTGGAGAGGGTTCAGGGTTGAAAAGGGTTCAGCGTTCAGGGTTGGAGAGAGTTCAGGGTTGAAGAGGGTTCAGCGTTACCTTTGTCCCGCTGTATTCGCTGAATATCGGCTGAGAGACTGGGTCCGGAACCAACTGAACCATTGAACCGGGAACCGTTGAACCTGTAAAACTGAAAGGAGGTATGTCATGACGGAGAAGGCAGGTCATTACTCTGCGGATTTTAACAGGGCATTGGAAATAGGGCGTCCGCCCAATGTGGTCAAGCTTTTCCCCAACTCAAAGGCCATGCTGGTGAGCGGCAAGGTCATTGACAGGGCATTGCTGGCCAAGGGCAAGGCCATGACCATTGCAGCCAACGGCAGAAACAATATGATCATTCGCGGTGTTCTGGCTGCGGCGCAGAGGGCCAACGCAGCTATAATAATAGAAATAGCCAGGTCGGAAGGCGGTGCGAATGCCTATTGTGCTGTCAATTACTGGAATATAGCCACGCTGGTTGATCAGGTCTGCAATGAGCTGGGAATCACAATACCGGTGGCAATTCATGCCGACCATTACGGCATAAAGAAACAAGAGGATGTGGAACCGGCAAAGGCAGAGATCCCCACCCTCTTTGAGGCCGGCATGACCTCCATAGCAATTGATGCATCACACCTTCCGGATGACAAGAATCTGCTTGCGAATCTGCAGCTGGTCCCCTTTGTCCCTAAATGGGCCGGGCTGGAGACAGAGGTAGGTGAAATAAAGGGAAAAGAAGGGCTTTCGACGGTTGGAGAGGCACTGTTTCTGATTCAGGGCCTTAACGCGCATGATGTCTTTCCGGACTGGATAGCACTTAACAACGGTTCCACTCACGGTATTGAAGCGAGCGACCTGGGGATACAGGTGGATTTGACCAGAGAGATACACAAGGCCCTGGCCAGATACAAGGTCTCAGGTGCGCAGCACGGCACTTCGGGCAATAATTCAGAGAGGTTGAGGGAGATCGCCTCAACGACCAATACCACAAAGGCCAATGTGGCTACCGGCCTTCAGATGCTTTCCTGGGGCCTGGAAGTGAACGATTACGGCAATGCGGCAACGGATGAATACGGGAATTTTATCAAGATTGAAGGAGAAGGAGTAACAGAGGAGCTGTGGGCTGAGATGACGGCCTATGCCGAATCCAAGGGACTCAAAAAGGGCAACTATAAAAAGTTGAATCTGCCTTTTGAGAACAAGCTGATGGGACTGCCCATGGATATAAGAAAGAGAATGGCCGATCGTGTAGAGGCATTTGTATACAATCTGCTGGTCAACGTGTTTAACGCCCGGGATACTGCACCCCTGGCCATAGACGCCATACTGACCGCAGGGTCATATGACCTCGGTCCCAAGACAGATCGGCTGGAGGATCCTCAGGAGTGGACCGAGAGCAGGATCATTGAACGGGCTGGCACAATCAGCAGCGATAAGGGATCGGAGGGCGGCTTCGACGATTAACGTCTCATGAGAATCACCGGAGGTCGTGCCCGGGGGCGTCGTTTCTTGGGGCCCAAAGGCCGCTTGCTGCGTCCCACGTCAGATCTGGTAAGGGAGGCCCTGTTCCAGATCCTGCATTCCCGCATGGAATTCCCGTGGGAATCGTGCAATGTCCTGGATCTCTTTGCCGGTACCGGGGCGCTGGGGATTGAGGCCCTCTCCAGGGGGGTCAGGGAGGTGGTCTTTGCAGATCATCACGGATCCGCCCTTGACCTTATCAGGCGAAACCTCGATCTGTGCGGCTTTAACGACCGGGCAAAGGTGATCAGGGCCGACATCAGGACCAATTCAAAGTCACTTAACCGTATCCTTGAGTATGGCCCCTTTGATCTGATATTCGCCGACCCTCCTTATTCTCAGGGCCTTGGTAAAAGGGCGATGGATTGGGTGGTTGATTCCTGCGCCCTGGTCCCCGGGGGTTTTATGATCATTGAAGAATTCAAGGGAGAGAAGCTCCCTCACCAGGCTGTATCCAGTGATGAAAGAAGTGAAAAAGGTAAGGGGCCAAAATCTTCCATTCAGCTCGTGGACAAGCGCGTATACGGCCAGACTGAACTCTGGTTTTACAGGTGAACATACATGCAATCAGATCAATTATTCCGCACAGCCGTCTATCCAGGCACCTTTGATCCGGTTACCAACGGTCATTTGGACATTGTTGATCGTGCACTGAAGATGTTTGATCAGGTCGTGATTGCCATCGGCACCAATCCGATAAAAGAGAGCCTGTTTACAATTGAGGAACGTCTGGAAATGGTGCGCGAGACCGCTGGAATGAACGGAAAAGTAAAGATCACCAGCTTTGACGGTCTTCTGGTGGATCTTGCCTCCAAATATGGTGCCTGTGCCATACTCCGGGGATTAAGAGCCGTGTCGGACTTTGATTATGAACTCCAGCGGGCCTTGATGAACCGCAAGCTGTCCCCGGATATAGAGACTGTATTTTTAATGACCGGGTTTCGCTGGATCTATATAAGCTCCACCATAGTGAAGGAGGCGGCGCGTTTCGGCGGGAGCCTGGAGGGGCTTGTCCCGCCGCTGGTGGAAGATCGTTTAAGAAGGGCCTTCAGGCAGGGCAGGTGATGGAAGATGGATATCAGTTTTACCACCTGTGCCTGTTAATCAACACTCCGCTTAAATCCGTCCTGGTTGATTCCGGGTTTTCATTGAGACCATACCCTGCCTGACAAGAAGAAGGCACCTTGAATCATTCAGTGACCGGAAGGGCAAAATATAAATCCCATGAAAGCTTCTCCGGCGAAAAGCAGAAACCCGCCACGGCATAATTTTGGTTTCCATCATATGGAAAGCGCATCCAGAGCTGGGGGTCAAGCGTCTGATCGTTAATGTTCAATTTGTGCAGGGCCTGGCTCAGGTCCAGACCGGGTATCGCACAGGCGCTGGCCGGCGAGGGATCAAGGGGAGGTGGGGTGCCCTGCCCGAAATCCGTTATTGTCCATGCAACCGGCTGCGCAGACAGGTTCAGTACAAACTTGATCCACCAGAGTCCGGGTGTCTCTCCGGGAAGGCCTATGGCCACATTTTCCATTAACATTTCACCGCAGCTGTTTGTTGATATATGGGCCAGATAAAAGGAAAACAATTCCCCCGGCCTGAGAGGGGAACCGTAAAGTGATCCATTTACCGCGGTCGCGACCAGTTCCGCGTATTCTGTGCTGGTTCGGCCGTCTTCTGTCATGGTGCACTCTTCCTTAACCAGACCTATGCCCTCGGCAAACCAGGAACGACACGTCTCTAGTTCATCTCCAGAGTCAAAACTCAACTGTATTCGAAGACAATTACTGAATGTGCCGGCATACACCGTGACATCCTCCACGGCCTCAAGGGTGATCTCCACTTCTATCTGCTCGCCTCCTGCCGAGGCGGACCAGCTTTTTGTCTCATACAGTTCAAGCTGCCTTGGTACCATGAGAAGGGGCGGATCAAAATCAATAGATTCAAGTTCCCCGTCATCGTATTCCACCTCACGATAGAATTTCAGACCTTCGTCATCCCAGGCCTGGGCCTCATATTCTTCACACCAGCATCCACTGGAAAGCTCTCCTATAACAAAGGTCTCTATGCCTCCAATGGTCTCGGTCCTGGAAATCGACTCTCTGCTCAGTTCCCACCTGGTCTGGCCATCCTCTGTTTCGCTCTCCAGATCAAGCCGGACATCTCCTGCTCGAAGGGGATAATATTGCGCCAGGTCATAGGCAAGGGACTCATGGCCG
>Ga0180431_10010804_pt1 | contig 10095 bp, 9 predicted proteins | sample SS_ome_11_FD_132459 | JGI IMG/M metagenome (GOLD analysis project Ga0180431, IMG submission 132459) | Hypersaline lake sediment archaeal communities from the Salton Sea, California, USA - SS_1_MS_1 metaG | ecosystem: Environmental > Aquatic > Non-marine Saline and Alkaline > Hypersaline >... | reverse complement strand
TGCCACCTTCCGAAAGCGACTGCTCAATGGACAGCGTCTAGAGGCACTGGAAACAGTCGGCCTGACGGAAGCAGAGCGGCAAGCTGTGATGGCAGTGAAAGCAGATACATTGGAGAGTTTTGCCGGAGCACTCTGTAAACCAAAACCCATCAGCGTCTAGTACGTCGGCACCGACACAGGAATGCTCACGGTAGCGTGCTGAGCCCGGCCTGAGGCAACCTATCGGTGGAGAGCCGGCCGACCATACGGCGGATGCTTCGAGAAGGCAGCCGCCAATGGTCCGTTCCCACCTTATACCCTCAGACACGGGTGATTTTCATTTCATACGAGGTAGCCAGGATGAGGTCGCGTTGTGGCCAAAGACTAGATCGACGTTCGTGCGTTCTGCGGCAAAAGAGGTAGTCTATGTCGGTAAAGGATGACAGAATCTTTGAGATACAGCGGGGGACCGCGCCCGCCTGGCCTTCACTCCTAATGGCTTTCATCAAAGAAGGACGGACTGGGATGAGGGACAAGGCCCAAGCACTCACCGATGCCCTGTTCTCACTGGAGGAGCCTTGGCGGGGCCGATTCCTGGACTTGGTCGCTAACCTAGCAACGAGCTGGGCCTGGGATGGCCAGCCACCGACTCGAAAACAGGTGACAAATTGGCTGGGTACCGACCTGGAACTGTATCGAGAGATGAAGCTGCTCCTGGATGCTTGGCATAGGCCCAAGAAATGACCTAACGGCCGTTACACACAGGTATATTCCAGAGAAGGACAGGCTCAGATGCGCGCCGGGACAACCCCGGTGTATAGGCCTGTACCAAATCAGAAACGTGCTAGTAGGCGCCGTTTCCAAAGAGTATCTGGGGAACCGTGCGCAGCAGTATTTTCAAGTCGAGCCACAGCGACCAGTTCTCGATGTAGTAGATATCCAGCAACACCATCTCGTCGAAACTGAGCATGCTGCGACCACTGACCTGCCAGAGGCCTGTCATCCCCGGACGAACTTCCAGCCGTTTCTTGTGCCACTCCATATAGTCATCCACCTCGGCCGGCAACGGCGGGCGCGGCCCCACCAAGCTCATTTCCCCTCGCAGCACATTCCAGAATTGCGGTAGCTCGTCCAGGCTAGTATGACGCAAGAAGCGACCCACGCGCGTCAGGCGCGGATCGTCATAGATCTTGAAGAGCGGACCGTCGGCCTCGTTCTGATCACGTAGCTCCTCCAACTCGGCTTCGGCTCCCCGACGCATCGAGCGAAACTTGTACATCTCGAAACACTTTCCACCGGCCCCAACGCGGGTCTGTCGGAAGATGACCGGGCCGGGCGAGTCGAGACGGATAGCCAATGAAATCAGCGTCAGGAACGGTGCTCCCAGGACCAGCCCCAGTGCGGCTCCCACAATATCGATACCCCGCCTGACCAACAGCGCACCTCGGTCGAAACCCACCTCCCGTACGCCGATCAGCGGAACCCCCCCCAGATCGTCCACATCTACCTGGCTGAGGCTCATCTGAAAGAGATCAGGCACGATGCGGGCGTTCACCTGCCGCCTCTCACACTCGCGCACGATACGCATGATCTTGCGGTGATACATCCACGGCAGAGTGATGATGACTTCGTCCACAGATTCTTCCTCGATCACCCGCGCCAGGTTATCTGCTGATCCCAGCGCCTTGAAACGCCCAATGTCGGTCTGACCTTTCTCGGGATTGTCGTCCACGAAACCGGTGATCTGATAGCCCAACTCGGGCCGCGCGACGATCGTTCGCATCACGGTACGCCCCACCTCGCCCGCACCAACGATGATGACGCGGGATACGCCGACGCCACGAGCGCGCATCCAACCCTCAATCCCATTCTGCACAATCCGGGCCATGGCCAGCAGACCGAGGGCAATGATGCCCGCTTCAATCAACAGTAAGCGTGAGTAGTTCAGGGGCTGGAAAACAAAGGTGATCGCCAGTATCACGACCACGGACTTGGCGGTGGCATTGACGATGCGATAGACCTGGTCCAGCCATGGACGCCCACGCCAATGCCGGTAGGCCCGGTCAATTCGCAGCGCCACCATCATTAGTGCGGTGAAAAGAAGAGCAAAGGGCACGTACGCCGACGGGGGATGATAATAACTGATGTCACGGAACCACTGCAACTCGTAGCGAACCGAGTAGCCCAAGAACATGCTCGCACTGATCAACAGTATATCCGAGAGAACGACCCACCAGGGGGCCCCGCGGCTTGCTTTCACGTCTCCCCTCCTTCGGTAAGAGCTCGCCGGTACACACAGGCTGTCTCTCGCGCCGTATTCGTCCAGGAAAACCGTCTGGCGTGAGCCAACCCGTCTTTCTGGAGTTGGTGCCGCAATGACTCATCGTGCAGCAGACGGTGCAGTCCCGCTGCCAACGCATCCACGTCGTAGGGATCCACCAGCAGAGCGCCATCACCGGCCGCCTCAGGTAACGAGGATATGTTTGAGGTTAGCACGGGCGTACCGCACGCTTGCGCTTCCAGCACCGGGAATCCAAACCCTTCGTACACCGAGGGATAGCAAAAAACAGTCGCAGCATTATACAAGAGAGGCAACTCTTCAGTTGTCACGTAACCCGGAAAGATCACATCCTCCTGCAGATCCAGGGTCTCCACTGTGTTGAACAGTTCGTCGTAGAGCCAGCCCTTGCCGCCAGCCAGCACCAGCTTGACCTGGTTCTCACGAATGCGAGCGAATGCTTCTACCAAACGCACCAAGTTCTTGCGCGGTTCCAGCGTGCCAACAAAGAGCACATACCGTTCTGGCAACCCTCGGTGCTGGCGGAAGGCTGCAATTTCATCGGCGGGCAGTGGGTGGAAAACCGGGTCCACCCCATGATAGACCACGTCGATCCGCTCGGGTGGGACACCCAGCAGCCGCGTTGTCTCTTCGGCAGTCTGGACAGAGACAGCGATGAGGCGCTGAGCACGTCGTGCAGAAAGCCGGGTCAGCACGCTCAGATAGAGCCGATTCGCAGCCCGAAACAGCGTGGGGAAACGGATAAAGCTCAAGTCGTGGATGGTGACGACCATCGGACAGTGAGCGAATAAGGGGCCCACAAAGACAGGTCCGTGCACCAAATCTGCCCCGATCCGGCGCAGGACCCACGGCTGCACCAACTGCTCCCACGCCACCCGTACCCCTGCCCGACCTGTAGGCCAGCGGGACGAGAGTGAGGCAAGACCACTATCGGGAGGCAACATGCCCTCACCGAGCAAAACAGTGTAGCGCAATCTATCGTCAGCCCTGAGGTGACGCAGCAGTTGATAGATGTATTGATGCACGCCCGCGCTGCGGTACCCGGCCCGCCCTGAAAGGAGGTGTGCATTGATGGCTACGTGAGAACCGTCTCCTGCGGTGACCTCCATAGCAGGGCAATTATATCATATTGCGCCATGGTGGGCCAATCGAGCGTACTCAAGCAATCGCTGGTACCAGCCACCCACGGCCCGGCGGGGATACTCGGTCTGCACAAAGGTCACCCGGCCGCAGGCTACAACGCCGAAGTCGTGCTACTTGAAAGCGACCTGCGGCCCGCGCTGACACCCATGGAGGGCGAAACTGTCTTCGAGAGAGGCTCAGAAGAACAAGTTTGACACACCCATCTGCTAGCGTCTACCGCCCTGCAGGTCTCAAGAGATGAACAGACCACCGTTGACCGGCACAGTGATCCCAGTCAGGTACGAGGCCCGGCCTGACACGAGGAACGCGACGGCGTAGGCAACGTCCTCCGGGCTCCCCAGCCGGCCCAGGGGGACTCGAGACGCATATTCCTGCCGCTGGCCATCCAATTGTCCCTCCCAGCCCGGGGTGTCAATCCAGCCCGGTGCCACGACGTTGACCGTCACGCTGTGAGGAGCCAGCTCGCGAGCCAGGGACTTGGACAAGCCCGCAATCCCCGCCTTGGCAGCAGCGTAATGGCTGTGCCCCCCCGTCGACCCCCTTTGCGCAGCCAGGGAAGAGATTTTGGCGAGCGTCAAGTGTATGGTAAAATGATCACCAGCACATCGTAGCAGGAGTTCCCTGATGCCAGAAATCACACTGACTGTACACAACAAAGTCGGCCTGCACGCCCGACCCGCCGCGTTGTTCGTTCAGACTGCCAAGCCGTTCGAAAGTGACATCAAGGTTGCCCACGGGGAGAGAGAGGCGAACGCCAAGAGCATCCTGGGTGTTCTGACGCTCGGTGTCGAGCAGGGTCAGGCGATCACGATCCGCGCCGAGGGGATCGACGCCGCGCAGGCGCTGGACACGCTCAAGACACTGGTCGAGGATGATTTTGGAGCCTGCCCCGAGCCTGTCGAGGGGGACGCGGAATGAAGACACTGCGCGGTATCGCCGCCTCACGCGGGATCGCTGTTGGACCGGCCTTCCACTTCCAGCGGGCCGACCTGCGATTTGAACGCCATACGGTCGAGGATCCAACCGCCGAGTGGGCCCGTTTCCAGGCTGCACTGGAAGTAGCCGGCGAGCAGTTGGCCGACATCCACGCCAAGGCAGAGAGCGAGTCCGGCACCGACCAGGCCGCCATCTTCCAGGCACACACGCTGATGCTGGAGGATCCCGAACTGCTGGACGCCGTACGGATTGCCATCGAGGATCAATGCATCAACGCCGAGGCCGCATTGACCGACGCTGCCGAGATGTACGCACATATGCTCGAATCGCTGGACGACGACTATCTCAGCGCCCGCGCCGCCGACGTACGCGACGTCGCCACTCGCGTTCTGCGCATTCTCCTCGGCGTGGCCGAATCCCCCACCACCGGACTTGATACCGCGTCGCTCATCCTGGCCCGCGACCTGACCCCCTCCGACACGGTGCTCCTGGACAAGTCGCTGGTGGTGGGATTTTGCACCGCCGAAGGGGGGGCCACATCCCACACCGCCATCCTGGCCCGCGGGCTGGGGCTGCCGGCGATCGTCGGCACCGGCCCCGACATCCTCCAGATCCCCAACGGCACCACGCTGGTGCTGGATGGCGGCGAGGGCACACTGCTGATCGAACCCGAACAGGCGACGATCGCCCAATACCGCACCCGCCAGCAAGCCGCCGCGACGGTGCTTGCCCAAGCCCGCCAGCAGGCCCACGAGCCTGCCGTCACCCAAGACGGCCACCACGTTGAGGTCGTCGCCAACATCGGAAACGTCGACGGGGCACAAGCGGCGCTGGAGGCCGGCGCCGAGGGCGTGGGTCTCCTGCGCACCGAGTTTCTCTACCTGGAGCGCGCCGATCTGCCCGACGAGGAGGAGCAATATCTGGCCTACCGCGCCATCGTTGACGAGTTCGGCGACCTTCCCGTCATCCTGCGCACGCTGGACGTCGGTGGGGACAAGGTACTCCCCTATCTGGACCTTACCCAGGAGATGAACCCGTTCCTGGGTCTGCGGGCCATCCGCCTATCTCTAACACGGCCCGATCTGTTCAAGCCACAACTACGGGCCGCCCTGCGGGCCGGAGCCGGGCGCAACCTCAAGCTGATGTTCCCCATGGTGGCGACGGTCGCCGAGGTACAGGCCGCTCGCGCCGTGCTGGACGAATGCCGTACCGAGCTGCTGGCCGAGGGACAACCGGTGGCCGAAGGGATGGAAATCGGCATCATGGTCGAAGTCCCTGCCGCCGCGCTGATGGCCGACTGTCTGGCAGCCGAGGTCGATTTTTTCTCCATCGGCACCAACGACCTGACCCAGTACACGCTGGCGGCCGACCGCACCAACGCCCAGGTGGCCTCCCTGGCGAGCGGGCTGCAGCCCGCCGTACTGCGCCTGGTGCGCGACGTTATCACCGCCGCCCACGCACAGGACAAGTGGGTAGGGCTGTGCGGCGAAATGGCCGGCGAACCACTAGCGATCCCCATCCTGCTCGGCCTGGGGCTGGACGAATTCAGCATGAACCCACCCGCGATCCCGCTGGCGAAGCAGATCATCCGCGCAGTCACGCTGCAAGAAGCGCAGGCCGTGGCCCAGGCGGCGCTAAAGATGGACAACCCCGAGGCCATGCAGGCGCTGGTGCGGGAGCGGGTGCCCGCCGCGGCTGTGGGATAGCGCGCCGCACGTTACCACAAGGCGGCCGTGTTCCGAAAGAACTTGTCCAGCGACAGCTCGGCGTGACGGCCGTGGACGATGACCTGGGCCAGCGCCCGCAGGTACGGAAAGCCCTCCGGCTCGACGATGCCGCGCTCCGTCAGCTTGGGCAGCGCCTCCCCCAGGACGCGCACGATCTCGGCCGCCTCCAACGTCTCCTCAGCCATGATCTCCCGGGCCTCGGCGTAGGTGTGGCCCATCCCCAGCAGCCTCCCCAGCCGCATGCTGCGCCCCCCCTGGACCGTGACGAAGAGATCACCCGTACCCGGCAACCCGTAGGCAAAGGCGCGCGTCCCGCCCATGATCTGCACCATGCGCTCGATCTCTGTGCACCCCTGGGCAAACACGGCCGCCTCCAGGTTGTGCATGTGCGCGCCCGCCGAGTCGATTCCTCCGGCCCGCTCCAACATCCCAGCCGCGATCCCCACGCCCAGCGTGCACGCGTTCTTGAGCGCCACGCAGACCTCCAATGCAACCAAATCGGTCGTGGTCCACACGTGGTAGTATGGCGTGCGAAAGACAGTGGCCAGTTGCTCGGCCGCGTCCCGGTCCCGCGACCCAAAGACGACGCACGTGGGCCGCCGGCCGGCCAGTTCCCCGGCGATGCACGGCCCGCCGATGGCGGCCAGCTTTACCCGGTCGCGAATGCCCACGGGCAGTTCGCTATATAGCACGTCGGGGAGGATGAGCAAATCCCCGTTGTCGGCGGCCTCCAACCCTTTGGTGACCGCGATGATCAACTGGCCCGGCTTCAGAAAGGGACCGATCTTGCGTCCGATCCAATGCGCGCCCAAAGAGTTGACGCCGCTGACGATCACGTCCACGCCGTCCAACGCCTCGGCGATGTCCTCCACATAGAACGGCTGCACCGCGTCCGGGATCTCCCGCTTGAGCCGCGGGTGCACGCGCCGCTCACGGCAGCTCGTGATGACATCGCCATCCAGATGGGTGCCCACCAGCCGCACCGCGTGGCCGTTATCGACCAGCGGATAGGAGGTGGCCGTGCCCATCATTCCAGCTCCCACAATCGCTACGTTCGCCACTATGTCCTCCTGCTCCAATCTGTCTTCCCGAAAGGGGCAAGCGACCGGCTGCGGTCGCCCCTCTCGGGAAGATGGTTCCCGGTCACTCGCCTTGAATCACCTCACGCATAGCCTGGATGGTTCGCTCGACATCCTCGTCGCCGATCCAATAGTGCGTCACCGCCCGGAAGCGACCGCCCACCCGGCCCAGCAACCGCACGCCCCGCTCGGAGAGCCCCGCGACCACCTCCTCGGGCGTCTTGGATACTTGCTCTGTCAATCCAAAGTACAGGATGTTGGATACAGCCGGCCCCACGTCGAGGCCTGGGATCCCGGCCAGGCCCTCCGCCAGTCGCTTTGCCCGGGCGTGGTCCTCACTCAGGCGGCCGGCGATCTGTTCCAGTGCAACGATGCCCGCCGCCGCCAGGACACCCGCCTGACGCATCCCCCCACCGACGACCTTGCGCGCCCGGCGCGCCTCGGCGATGAACTCGGCGCTGCCGCACACGAGCGAACCCACCGGGGCACACAACCCCTTGGAGAGGCAGATCTGCACCGAGTCGACATCCTGCACCAGCTCCCACACCTCCACGTCCAGCGCTGCCGCTGCGTTAAAGATGCGAGCGCCGTCGACGTGGACCCGCAGGCCATGATCACGGGCCACCTGTGCCACCTGTGCGGTATACTCGGCTGTGAGCGGCGTGCCGTTGCACACGTTGTGCGTGTTCTCGAGGCAGATCAGCCGCGTGCGGGGAAAGTGGACGTCGTCCCCCCGGATCGCCCCCTCGATATCCTCCAGCCGCATCGTGCCGTCGGGCTGGTTGGGGATCGTGTGGGGAATGATGCCCCCCAACGACGCCATCCCGCCCTGCTCGAACAGGAACGTGTGGCTGCGGTCTCCCAGGATCACCTCGTCGCCCCGCCCGCAGTGGGTCAGAAGCGCGACTAGGTTGCCCATGGTCCCACTGACGACGAACAGCGCCGCCTCCTTGCCCAACCGCTCGGCCCCCATCTGCTCCAGCCGGTTGACGGTGGGATCCTCCCCATACACATCGTCGCCCAATTCTGCCCGGTACATTGCCTCCCGCATTTCCGGCGTCGGCTGGGTGACAGTATCACTACGTAGATCGATGATGTTCATCTTTGGCACCTCCCGGTGGATGAAAAGTGATGTGTGATGCATAATCAGTAATACGTGATGCGTGATCACGGGTTACCCTTTGTGCGATCCAGATGCGGATTATAATCCTACCTGGGCTCCCGTCAACATCCGCCGGCAAGCGTTGCATTTGTGCAAGCTCCGACGTTAAGATATAATCCACATAACCCTTGGTCCACTCCCGTTGGCGCAGACATGCAGGTAGGACAAGATGGCATCTTGTCCTACACGTATTCCAGGAGCAAACCACGACCGCTATGGAAGTCATCCTGACCCACGAGAACGCGGATTTCGACGCAGTCGCCAGCCTGTTGGGCGCAAGCAAGCTGTTCCCGGCTGCCATTCCCGTGCTCCCGCGCAGGGTGAACCGCAACGGGCGGGCCTTCCTGGCCCTGTACGGCGCTGAACTCCCCTTTGTCGAGCCGGACGACCTGCCGCGTGGCAAGATCACGCGCGCCATCCTAGTCGATACGCAGGGCCTGACGACGCTCCGGGGCATGAAACCGGACGTGCGCGTGGACATCATCGATCACCACGAACTCGACCGCGACCTGCCCTCCGGCTGGACATACTTTGGTGACATCCTGGGAGCGGCGACGACGTTGCTGGTCGAGGAAATCTCGGCCCGGTTTCTCAAACTGACGAGCATCGAGGCCACCTTGCTGATGCTGGGCATCTACGAGGACACCGGGGCGCTCTCGTACGAGGGGACGACGACCCGGGACCTGCGGGCAGCGGCCTGGCTGATGGAGCAGGGGGCCAACCTCTCCGTGGCCAACAAGTTCATCCATCATCCACTCGCGCCCGAGCAGCGCGACCTCTACGATCAGTTGCTGGAGCAAAGCGAGGCGCACGAGATCGAGGGGCACACGATCATCGTCGCCTGGGCCGAAGCGCCCGAGTTTTCAGAGGAAATCTCGACGCTGGCGCACAAACTGCGCGATCTGCTTGAGCCAGCCGCGCTCTTCGTGCTCGTCGGGTTGGACAAGCGCATTCAGCTCGTCGCCCGCAGCATGACCGACGACATCGACGTCTCCGAGGTGGCCGCGCACTTTGGCGGCGGGGGGCACAAGCGCGCGGCCGCGGCGCTGATCCGGGCGCGCTCGCTTCAAGACGTGCACGCTGAGCTGCTGCACCTGCTGCCCGAAATGACACGTCCCAGCGTCACCGTCGAGCAGGTAATGTCGCGGGGGGTGCAGGTGCTCTCTCCGGATGACACAGTCGCAGACGCCCATGAACGGATGCGGCGCACCGGCCACGAGGGATATCCAGTCGTCGCAGATGATCGGGTGATCGGACTGCTGACCCGCAGGGCAGTCGACCGGGCACTCCAGTTCAAGATGGCCAACGTCCCCGTCAAGCAAGTGATGGAGGCCGGCAGCGTCACGGTCAGCGGTCGCGATTCGATCGCGCATCTGCAGCGCAAGATGATCGAAAGCGGCTGGGGCCAGATTCCCGTGATCGATGGCGACCACATCGTCGGGGTGGTCACCCGCAGCGATCTGATCACGCTGTGGGGCACGCCCCCCACCCCGCCCCGGCGCCACGAGGTGGCCGCGCTACTGAAGCAGTCGCTCTCGGCTCCGGTGCTTGCACTCGTGCGTCACATCTCGCAGACCGCCCACGAGATGGGGTTCGTTCCCTACTTTGTCGGCGGGCTGGTGCGAGACGTGCTCCTGGGCAACCCAATCGTCGACGTGGACATGGTCATCGAAGGAGACGGGATTGCGCTGGCCCGGCGCCTGTCCACCGAGCTGGGCGGGCGGGTGATCCCCCACAGGCGCTTTGGCACCGCCAAATGGCTTCTCTCGC
>Ga0180431_10010802_pt1 | contig 10097 bp, 9 predicted proteins | sample SS_ome_11_FD_132459 | JGI IMG/M metagenome (GOLD analysis project Ga0180431, IMG submission 132459) | Hypersaline lake sediment archaeal communities from the Salton Sea, California, USA - SS_1_MS_1 metaG | ecosystem: Environmental > Aquatic > Non-marine Saline and Alkaline > Hypersaline >... | reverse complement strand
TCACCTGACGACCGCACGGATTCGCAGTCCGTCGACGTGATCTACCCAAACCTCAAGCGTCGCCTCTCGGGCGTGACGACGTCGCTGCTGCGCCTGATCCCGGTGTTGCGGGAAGCCGGGTGCCGGGTTGCCGCGCTCGGACCCGGCATTCCGCCCGACGTCGCGCGCCTTCGCTGGCGCGATCTGCCGCGGCTCTGGAAACGGCCGCCAGAGCGGGCATGGCGTGTCTGGCATGCACGGCGGAACGTCGAGATGGCGCTTGGCCTCGTCCTTCGCGACATCCTGCGCATGCCGATCCGCATCGTCTTCACTTCCGCCTCGCAGCGCGAGCACAGCTGGACGACGCGGTTCTTCCTTCGCCGCATGGACCGCGTGATCGCAACCAGCGCCAAGACGCAGGCTTATCTCAGCGTGCCGGCGACGGTCGTGATTCACGGCATCGATCTGGCGCGCTTCCATCCGGCAGAGGACAAGGCCGCTGCCAAGGCGGCGGTCGGCCTCGATGCGGCGCATCTTCATGTCGGCTGCTTCGGCCGGATCCGGCACATGAAGGGTACCGGGCGTTTCGTCGACAGCCTGATCCCGCTGCTTGGCGAGCGCCCGGACTGGCGCGCGGTGATCGCCGGCCGCGCCACCGCGCAGCATCGCGAGTTCCTCGATAGACTGAGCCGGCAGGTGCGCGAGGCCGGTCTCGGCGACCGGTTCCTCTTCGTCGGCGAGCACTCGGACATCGAGCGCTGGTATCGGGCGCTCGATCTCTTCGCTGCGCCGCAGCGCTGGGAGGGTTTCGGGCTGACGCCGCTGGAGGCAATGGCGACGGCGCTGCCCGTGGTGGCGACCGACGTGGGTGCCTTCGCGGAGTTCGTTGAGGATGGCGTCACCGGTGCGCTCGTTCCGAATTCGGACGAGGGCGACCCGTTCGGCGCCGCGCTCCGACGCTATATGGATGACGAGATGCGGCGGCGCGAGGCTGGAGCCAATGGACGCCGGCGCGTCGAGGCGGGCTTCTCGCTGGAACGCGAGGCGGCGGCGCTCGCTGCGATCTATGACGACATGGCGCCGCGGCTGCCGGTAAGCGGCCGAGCAGCCGCTTGAGCCGCTCCTCTTGCCATCGAGGCGGCGGATCGCCCAAGCTCCGTCGCCCTCCCCTTATCCATCCGGAGGTGATCGATGCCGTCCATCTCGGCGAATGGAATCCGGTTCCACTACGAATTCCACGGACCCAACGACGCGCCTGTCGTCACATTCTCCCATGCGCTCGGCGCCAGCACGGCGATGTGGCGCGAGCAGGTCGCGTTGCTATCAGGCGACTATCGCTGCCTCGCCTATGACGCCAACGGCCATGGCGGCTCGACCGAACGGCTCGGCGATTTCTCGATCGCCTCGCTGGCCGACGATCTCGCCGCTCTGCTCGGCGCGCTCGACATCCGGCGGACGCACCTCGTCGGCGCATCGCTCGGCGGAATGACGGCGATGTCCTTCGCGACCCGGCACCCCGCCCTGTTGGACCGGCTGGCGCTTGTCGGCACGACCGCGCAGATGCCGGACGCCGCTCCGTGGCATGAACGCGCCGCCAAGGTGCGCGCCGATGGACTCGACGATCTCGCCGACGCGACGATGGGCCGTTGGTTCACGGACGGCTTTGCGGCGGCGAATCGCGCCCGCGTCGAGGAGACGAAGGCCGCCTTCCTCGCCACACATGTCGGCGCCTATGCCCAGGCATGCGAGGCAATTGCCGCCATGGATCTCACCGACGACATTCGGAGAATTGCCGCGCCGACCCTGGTGATGGCGGCCGAGAACGACGCCGCGACGACGCCTCAGATGGCGGACGACATCGCGGATCGCGTCCCGGGCGCGGCGCTGGTGATGATCCCGGAGGCCAAACACATGATGGCGATCGAGCGTCCTGAACTGGTGGCGGCGGGGATTCGTACCCACTTTGAGGTTGACCAATACTAGAACTTGCGTGACCAAATCTTGCGCGCCCTCCCCGCGCAATCCGTGATCAACTCGGTTTCCTCCCCCTCCCGGATCCGCGACCGAGGCCCGCCTCGCGTCGCGCGCCAAAAGGACTTCAGCCCATGCAATTCGCAATGATCGGCCTCGGCCGCATGGGAAGCGGCCTCATTCAGCGCGCAATCGCCGCCGGCCATGACTGCGTCGCCTTCGACCCCAACCCCGACGCCGTCGCGGCGGCCGAGGCGCTCGGCGCCACCGGCGTCGCATCTCTCGACGAAACGGCGGCGGCTTTGAAGCCGCCACGAGTGGTGTGGATCATGGTGCCGGAGTCGGTCACCGGCAAGGTCGTCGGCGACGTCGAAGCGTTCCTGGAGGCCGGCGACATCGTCATCGACGGCGGCAACAGTTACTTCCGAAACTCTGCCGATCGCGCCGCCGAGCTTGCCGAGCGCGGCATCACGTTTCTCGATGTCGGCACCAGCGGCGGCGTCTTCGGCCGGGATCGCGGCTTCTGCCTGATGATCGGCGGTCCGGACGACGCCTTCGCCACCCTCGAGCCATTGTTCGCAGCGCTGGCGCCCGGCGTCGAAGCCGCGCCGCGCACGCCGGGCAGGACGGGGGAACCATCGCCGGCCGAGCAGGGTTACCTCCATTGCGGACCGGCGGGCGCCGGCCATTTCGCCAAGATGGTTCACAACGGCATCGAGTATGCAGCCATGGCGGCGCTGGCGGAGGGGTTCAACCTACTCGCCCATGCCGGCGCCGATACGGAAGCGGAGAGTGGCTATTACCGCTACCAGTTCGACATCGGCGAGCTTGCCGAGGTATGGCGGCGCGGCAGCGTGATCTCGTCCTGGCTCCTCGACCTTACCGCCTCGGCGCTCCGCGAGGATTCGGGGCTCGGCGGCTTCTCGGGCCACGTTTCCGACTCCGGAGAAGGCCGGTGGACGGCGCGGGCGGCGATCGATCTCGCCGTGCCGGCGCACACGCTGACGGCGGCGCTGTTCGACCGCTTCGCCTCGCGCGGCGAAGGCGACCTTGCCAACCGCCTCCTGTCGGCCATGCGCAAGCAATTCGGCGGGCATCAGGAACAGGGTGGAAGCCAATGATCGCCGAACGCGCCGACGCGCTCGTCCTCTTCGGCATTACCGGCGATCTCGCCGCGAAGAAGCTGTTCCCCGCTCTCTACAATCTGACGGCGCGCAACCGCCTGCCGAACCGGGTGGTCGGCGTCGCCTCGACGGAATGGGACGTCGACCAGCTCCGCAAGCACGCGCGCAAGTCGCTCGAGAAACTGGACCTCGACATCGACGACAAGGTCTTCGCCGAGTTCTCCGACGCGCTCCGCTACGTCGCCGGCGACTATCGCGACGCCAACACCTATGAACGGCTGTCGATCGAGCTCAACGACCACACCAAGCCGGTCTGCTATTTCGCGATTCCGCCGTTCCTGTTCCCGGACGTCATCCGCGGCCTGTCGTCGGTCGACAAGGAACGGGCGATGCGGCTCGTCCTGGAGAAGCCCTTCGGCCGCGATCTCAAATCGGCGAAGGAGCTGAACCAGATCCTGCACGAGGCGTATCCGGAGGACTCGATCTTCCGGATCGACCATTTTCTCGGCAAGGAGCCGGTGCAGAACCTCATCGTCTTCCGCTTCGCCAACTCGATCCTGGAGCCGCTGTGGAACCGCTATTTCATCGACTCCATCGAGATCACGATGGCCGAATCGTTCGGCGTCGAGGGTCGCGGCGGCTTCTATGACGGGATCGGCGCGACACGCGATGTCGTGCAGAACCACCTCCTCCAGATGGTCGCGCTGCTGGCGATGGAGCCACCGGTCAGCGACGCGCCCGATGCGCTTCGCGACGAGCGTGCCAAGGTGCTGACGGCGATGAAGGCGCTCGAACCGGACGACGTGGTCCGCGGACAGTATGACGGCTATCGGCAGGAGAGCGGCGTTTCGGAGGACTCCGACACCGAGACCTTCGTCGCGGCGCGCACCGAGATCGACTCGTGGCGCTGGGCGGGCGTGCCGTGGACGATCATTGCCGGCAAGCATCTGCCGGAAACGCTCACGCAAGCGATCGTCCGATTCAAGAAGCCGCCACAGGCCTTCTTCGCCGACCCCGCCAACGCGCCGAGCCCCAATTTCCTCCGCTTCGAGATGAAGCCGAAGGACCAGATCACGCTCAGCCTCCAAACCAAGCGGCCGGGCAGCGCCCTCGTCTCCCGCCCCGTCGGCCTGCAGATCATCGAACCGGAGAATCAGCCGGCGCGGCGCGACGCCTATGAGCGGTTGCTCGACGATGCGCTCAGCGGCGATTCCCGGCGCTTCGCCCGGCAGGACGCCGTCGAGGCGGCGTGGCGGATCATAGAACCGGTGCTCAACGATCCCGAGCCCGTGCACCCCTATTTCAAGGGCAATTGGGGGCCGCCCGCGGCCCGCCATCTCACCAAGGGTCTGACGGAGTAGCCTTGGAAGTCATCTCCGCCACCGACGTCGCCGGCAGCGCTGCAGCGGTCTTGGAGGCGGCCCTTCACGAGCGGTTGGCCTCGGCCAGCCGAGCGAGCCTCGCCCTTTCCGGCGGCAGCACGCCATGGCAGGCGGTCGAACGGCTGGCGGGCGTCGACCTCGCCTGGGACCGGGTCGATGTCTTCCAGGTCGACGAACGGGTCGCGCCTGCCGGCGACCCCGCCCGGAACGCTGTCGAACTCGAGGCACGCCTCCTGTCGCGAACGCAGGCGATGGCGCATTTGATGCCGGTCGAGCGCACCGACCTCGACCAAGCCGTCGCGGACTATGCCGCTCGGCTTCCGCCGACGCTCGATGTCGTTCAGCTCGGGCTCGGCGCCGACGGCCACACCGCTTCGCTGGTGCCGGGCGATCCGGTGCTCGATGTCGAAGACGACGATGTCGGCGTAACGGGTGAGTATCGCGGCAACCGGCGCATGACGCTGACCTATCCGGCGATCAACCGGGCCGGGCTCATTGTCTGGATCGTCACCGGCGCCGAGAAGCGTGAGGCGGTTCGCGCCCTCCTTCGCGGCGACCCGGATATCCCCGCCGGCCGCATCCGCGCGGACCGGGCCGTTCTCGTCGCCGACCGCGCCGCCCTCGGCGAGGACGCGTAGATGTTACCCACAAGCGCGGCGCACTCGTCTAAACCTTAACGATCCGTTTCCTGATTGCCTGCAATACCGATTGCCACGCGAGGCAATCCCAGGCAACGACAGGCGAGATGACAGGCGATCCGAGCAGACGAGACTTTCTGAGACTTGGCGGCGCGGCACTGGCGACGGCGGGTTTCAGCCCGCTCCTAACGCGACCGAGCGCGGCAGCGAGCCCCACTAATATCGAGATCGTCGATACCGGCCACGGTACGAACGCGACGTTCCTGCGGGCGCTCGCCGACAATGGCGTGAAGACGATCTTTCGCTACTACGCCCAGGAGAACAACATCCCGGGCAAGAACATCACGCCGAACGAACGCGCCATGATCCACGATCACGGGCTGTCGCTGGCGATCGTCTACCAGCACCAGGCGTGGCGTCAAAATCGCTTCTCTCGCGCGACCGGCATCGAGGACGCCAATTTCTGTCTGGAGCGTGCGATCGAGATCCAGCAACCGCAGCAGAGCGCGATCTTCTTCGGCGTCGATTCCGATACCCACACCGACGCCGCGGTGATCGAGTATCTGACGGCGGTGAAGAGCGTGCTCGGCCGCTATTTCGAGATCGGCTGCTACGGCTCCGGCGCGCACTGCAAGGCGGCGATCGACGCGGGCGTGGCGACGCTGTCATGGGTGGCCGAGGCGCCGGCCTGGGGCGGCACGCGCGACTTCATCAATTCCGGGCGCTGGACGCTCTACCAGAACAAGACGCAGATCGAGCGGAGCCCCCATATGAGCGCGGGCGGCGTGCCGATCGACACCAACGTCCTCCACCCGAACTACACCTCGATCGGCGCCTTCGACCGCCAGGGCTATCGCGTCAGCTACGACCCGGTGCGGGTGCTCCTGAACTATCAGCGGCGGATGTTTGTCTCCGCGACCCAGCTCAATGTCCGCGAGCATCCCGGCGGCCGGGTCGTCTCGCATCTCTGCATCGCGCGGACGGTGCATGTGCTGGGCATCGACGACGGCTGGGCGATGGTCGACACCAACGAGGACGGCCGCGCCGACGGCTATGTCTCGGCCGAGTATCTGAGACCGCTGCATGAGATGCCGGCCTATGTACGCGGCTGTATGCCCGAAGCGCTGTGACCCGTCTTGGTCGCATTATCGCCGCGATGGCATTGCTTGCGTCCGGGTTCGTCCTTTCCGGCACCGCCTTCGCCAGCGTTGATGCGGCAGCCGACGGCAAGCCGGCCGCCGGGATCTCCCTTGCCGATCTCCGCCGCTTTATCGGGCTGGAGAGCCAGACCAAGCCCGCCGACACGACCTATCGCGGCGACGATTCGTGCCAATGGGCCAATGATGGCGAGTGCGACGACCCCGGGATTGGCACCGGCGCATGCGTTGCCGGCACGGACTATTCCGATTGCTGGCGCATTGCCACCGGCGTCGAAGACGATAGCTGCCGCTGGGCGAATGACGGCGAGTGCGACGAGCCGCATCTCGGAACCGGCGCATGCCTGCAGGCGACGGACTTCTCCGATTGCGAGGCTCTCATCTATCTCCGCTTTCTCGACGACAGCTGCGCCTACGCGTTCGACGGCGTGTGCAACGAGCCGGGCGTGGGCGACGGCACCTGCGAAGCGCGCACCGACCGGTCCGACTGCGTCGGCCGTGAGCGCCCGATGGCGATCGACGATCACTTCCACGGATTTGATGATCGCGTTCTGTTCGAAACCGCCTCCGAGCCGTGGATGGCCGTCGGTTGGATCGAACCCGCCGCGGGCGGCTTCTGCACGGCGACATTGGTGGCCGAGTCCGTGGTTGTAACTGCCGCGCATTGCATCGAGTTCGGCGGGACGAACGCGGCCGCGGGAACGTTCCTGGCCGGTTTCGACCGATCCGGCGGGCCGCTTTCGGCGGGGATTGAGGCCTATGTCGTTTCCGACCGGCGCAGCGCGTTTTTGGAATCGCCGTCGCACAACGATTGGGTCCTCCTGAGATTGGACCGACCGATCGGGCGCGAGCTCGGTTACGTCGCGGGCGCCACGCTGAAGGCAGCAGGCGGCGACTGGCGGAGCTTCGAACTCTTCCAGGCCGGCTACAGCTGGGACACCGACGACTACCTTTCCGGCCATCTCGGCTGTCGCATCCTGGCTGTCCGCGGCGACGGCGCCATCGAGCATGACTGCGACACGACGCACGGCGATTCGGGCTCGCCGCTCATGGTCGTTGTTGACGGCGATTACAGAATCATCGCGACGGATTCAGCGTTCGATCTCGACTTCGAGCCGGCGGTTTATCTCGCAACACCCACTCATGAATGGGTGCCGCTGGTCGACGACTTCGCCGCCGGCCTGATCGGGACGGCGGTGACGGCGAATCGATAGTGACGCGGTGACTGGCGCTCAGGAGGCCGCCGCGGCCGGCGTCGCGAAGCGTTCCGCAGCCTTCGCCCGTGCTTTCGCAGCCTCTTCCTCGCGGTCGCGCGCGGGCGCATGGGTGACAAGCGAATCGATGAGCGTCCTCGCCACCTTCGAGAAATCCTCGACCGCCCGGTCGAAAGCCTCCTCGTTGGCCTTGGACGGTTTGGTGAAACCACTGATCTTGCGCGTGAACTGAAGCGCGGCGGCCCGGATTTCCTCGTCCGTTGCGGGCGGATCGAAGTTGAAGAGCGGGCGGATGTTGCGGCACATCGCAGTGTCTCCTTTAGCGGCACGTGCCCGGAAGCGTGTTGCGCGCGGCCGACCAGGTCAAGTGGCGCCCTGAGTTCGACTCCGTGCCGTCTCTCACGTTAGCATCGGGGGTGAGCTCTACCGAGAGGACCGACCGAGGCAGTCGATGATCAAGGTGACGACGATCGACGACGGGGATCCCGCGCGTTTCGAGGTGACCGTGAGCGATGGCGGGGAAAGCCGCCACGAGGTGACGGTGTCCCGGACCGACCTTGCGCGTCTGACGCCGAACGAGGAATCGGGCGAGCAACTGGTAGAGGCCGCGTTTCGATTCCTGCTCGACCGCGAGCCGAAGGAGTCGATCATGTCGGCCTTCGACATCACGGTCATTTCGCGTTTCTTCCCGGAGTTCGAGCGGGAGATCGGCAAGTATCTGGCGGGCTGATGGTGCGGGGCTCGTCGATCGGCTTTCTTGGACGATTCGGCCGATCGGGCGACCTCAGGCAGCTCGACGATGCGCTGCGCGCCGTCGACGTCCATCCGCGCCTCATTACCGAGGCGGTGAAGCTGACGACCGCCAAATTCCTCAAGGAGGCGCATGGAACCGACGACCCGCCGGCGCAGGCCTATCAGCGCGCCGCCGAACTCATCGGCTATTGCCTCCTCGGCGCCAACGCATTTGCGACCGCCAACGGCGATGTCGCCACCACGGCGGCCGAAGCGCGGATCGATGCCGCGCTGCGCGCTGGCGACAATCTCGACGCCCAGCTCGTCCTGCTGATGCTCCACGCCAAGGCGATCCAGCCGAGCGTCGTCGAGCGATTCGGCCTCGAGGCCGGCGAGTAGCCGAAACGACAAGGGCCCCGCAATGCGGGGGCCTTGAAGCGTTTCAAGAATGTCCCCGGCTAGTCCTCCCAGCCCAGCGCCTCGATCACCGACAGCATCGTGATGATCTTGAAGTTCTGAGGCTCGTCGCCGTTGAGCCCGTCCTGGGCCACCATGATTCCGAACTCGAGGTCCTCGTCGTCGAGCGCGATCGAGACGACCTCGATACCATCAGTCTCGGTCGCACCGTCGATGCCCTCCGCACGATCGGCAATGATCCGGAAGGCACCGGCGAACGACCAATCGGCCCGGTCGATGACGATGTAACGGTCGCTGCCCTGGCTGGACGCCACGAGGTAGCTCACGCCGTCATGGTTCCACAACGCCAGGCCCTCGACATCGGGAACCAGCGGGCCGTCGTCGCTCGCCTCGAACACGAGCGTACCGGTGCCCGGATCCTCCGCCGCGAGGTCGAACAACCAAATGCCGCGCGCTTCTTCGCCAACGAAGAGCTCGCCCGTGGCGTCGTCGACGACGCAGCCTTCGGGCTGTGTCTCGATCTGCCAGGTTGCCGCCGTCTCGCCGCTGACCATGCCGTCCGCATCAAACGACAGCGGAATGTGCGAGACGACACCGGCCTTGGTGTTGGCGTAGGCGTGGAGGGCGCCCTCGGGATCGAGGTAGAGGCAGAAGCCGTAGGCCTCCCCGCCCTCGACGGGGATCTCGGCGGAGCGGATATTCACAAGCTCGGAATCGACCAGTTCGAGCACCTCGATTGTCTGATCGACACGGTTGGTGGCCGCCACGATCACCCGGCCGTCGACGGTACGAAGATCGACATTGTTGACCTGACCGAGATCCGCGAAGCTCAGGAGCTCGCCATCGAGATCATAGACGCCGAGGCCTGCCTGCTTGTCGGTACCGATGATCAGCGAGTCCTCAGGATCGTCCGGGTTGACCCAGATTGCCGGGTCGTCGGCGGCATCGCCGCGTGAGCCGACCGGCTGGGTCTCGGCGATCGGCAGCACGCCGGCCGCGATCGCGATCGGTGTCCGCGGATCACGCGGCTCGATGGCCGGTAGATCGAGGGCCGCGAGCACCTCGTCGAGCGCGACGAGCTTGAAGGTGAGGTTCTCGCCGTCCTCGTCGTCATCCTGCGAGACGAAAAGGCCGCCCGGAAAGGCCTCGCCGAGCGGCAACGCCATCACCGCAATGCCGTGCGGATCGTCTACCGCGTCGACAACACCTTCGCCGATCTCAAAGGCTCCGAGATAGGCATAGCTCCGGGCGTCATAGACAAGGATAGCCTCCGCACCTTCGTCAGCGACAAAGAGATAACCGGCTTCGCCGCCGGCGGCAGCGGCAAGCGCAAGCCCCTCGACCTCGGTGAGACGGGTGTCTTCGGGGAGTTTGGCGTCGACCAGGAGCCGCGGCCGCGAGGCCTCCGGTTCGGCGGCATAGGACCAGACGCCGTTGTCCTCCTCACCGATATACAACGTCGCCTCGGCGTCGTCGGCGACGC
>Ga0180431_10010801_pt1 | contig 10098 bp, 10 predicted proteins | sample SS_ome_11_FD_132459 | JGI IMG/M metagenome (GOLD analysis project Ga0180431, IMG submission 132459) | Hypersaline lake sediment archaeal communities from the Salton Sea, California, USA - SS_1_MS_1 metaG | ecosystem: Environmental > Aquatic > Non-marine Saline and Alkaline > Hypersaline >... | reverse complement strand
CGTGCGCGATCACCTGGCGCGCTACAAGGTCCCGCGCGAGGTGATCTTCCTGGCCGAGCTGCCGCGCAACCCGACCGGCAAGATCCTCAAGCGGGAACTGCGCCAGATCGAGATCCAGTAGCCTCTGCTGCCCGCGGCCGGCCTGGGCTGCCGGGCTAGGGATCGCGGGGGAGCCCCAGCAGCCGCTCGGCGATGATGTTGAGCTGCACCTCCGAGGTCCCGCCGTAGATCGTGGTGGCCCGGCTGGCGAGCAGGAACTCCGCCCAGCGCCCGGGCAGCGACTCGCTGTCGCCGATGGCGCCGTCGACGCCGAACGAGGACACCGCGAACTCGGCGTATCCCTGGCCGGTGCGCATCGAGAGCAGTTTGGAGATGGCCGCCGAGGGCATCGCGTCGCCACCGGCCAGCGTCAGCAGCGTGGAGCGCAGGTTGAGCAGTTTGGCGGCGTGCCCCTCGGCGATCAGCTCCCCGGCGCGGTGGTGGCCCACCTGGTCGAACTGGCCCGCGGCGATGAACTCCACGAACCGGTCCAGGTTGGGCAGGAACCAGGGCTCGCTGCTCCCGATCGACACCCGCTCGGCAGTCAGGGTGTTGCGGCTGACCTCCCAGCCCCGGTTGACCTCGCCGAGCACCATCTCGTCGGGGACGAAGACGTCGTCGATGAACACCGTGTTGAACAACGCGTTGCCGGTCAGCTCCCGCAGCGGCTTGACCTCAACGCCGTCCTGGTTCATGTCGAGGAGGAAGTAGCTGATTCCGTTGTGTTTCGGAGCGTTCGGGTCCGTCCTTGCCAGTAGTGCGCCCCACTGGGAGAACTGCGCGGCGGTGGTCCAGATCTTCTGGCCGGTTATCCGCCATCCGCCGTCGACCCTGGTGGCCTTGGTGGTCAGGCTGGCCAGGTCGGATCCGGCGCCGGGCTCGGAGAACAGCTGGCACCAGATCATCTCGCCGCGGAATGTCGGCGGCAGGAACCGCTGCTTCTGCTCCTCGGTCCCGTAGGTCACGATCGACGGGATCAGCCAGGCGGCGATGCCCATGTTCGGGCGTTTGACCCGGCCGGCCGCGAACTCCTGGGCGATGATGATCTGCTCCACCGGCGAGGCCGCCCGCCCCCATGGCGGGGGAAGGTGCGGCTGAACCCAGCCGCCCTCGGCGATCGCGGCGGTGCGCTCCTCGCGCGCAATGGCTTTCAGCGCGGCGACCTCGGTGCGGATCTCGGCGCGCAGCTTCTCGGTCTCCGGGTCCAGGTCGATGTCCAGCGGGCGCATCCCGGTGGTGGTGGCGGTGTCGAAAACCCGCTGCGGGTACTCCGAGTGCCGTCCGAACGCCGCCACCAGGCCGAGGGTCCGGCGGTAGTAGACGTTGGTGTCGTGCTCCCAGGTGAAGCCGATACCTCCGTGGACCTGGATGCAGTCCTGGGTGCAGCGCTGTGCGGCCGCCGGGGCCAGGGTGGCGGCCACCGCCGCGGCGAACTCGTAATGGGTTTCGGTGTTGTCCCAATCCTTGTGCGCCGCTTCGTCGATCGCCCTGGCGGCATCCCAGACCGCGGCCGTGGCACGTTCGGTGGTGGCGATCATCTCGGCGCACTTGTGCTTGACGGCCTGGAACTGTCCGATCGGCCGGCCGAACTGCTCGCGGATCTTGGCGTACTCCGAGGCGCTGTCGGTGGCCCACCGGGCTATCCCGACGGCTTCGGCCGAGAGCAGGGTGGTGAGGATCGCCCGGCCGGCGGCCTGGGAGACGTTTCCCAGCAGACGATCCGCGGCGATTTCGACACCGTTGGCCCGGACGTGGGCCACCGGGCGCAGCGGATCGACCGAGGCCACCTGCTCGATCTCCAGTCCGGCTGCGTCGAGCACCGCCCACTCGACACCGCTGTCGATGGCCACGGGCAGCACCAGGATCGACGCCTGCGCCGCCGAGGGCACCGACCGGGCCTCGCCCCGGATGGTCAGGGTGTTGCCGTTGCGGGTGGCGGTCAGGTCGGACTCCAGCGCGCAGCAGGCGACCGCGTCGCCGGCGGACAGCACGGCCAGCACCTTGGCCTCGGGATCGTGCGCGGCGACCAGGGCGCCGGCGATCACCGACGGCACGTAGGGCCCGGGAACCGCGCCGTAGCCGAACTCGGCGACGGCGACGGCGGCCTCCAACAGCCCGAAACCCTGTCCGCCCACCGACTCGGCCAGATGCAGTCCGTGCAGACCCTGCTCGGCGGCCGCCCGCCAGAACGGCGGCGGGTTGTCCATCGGCGTTTCCAGGGTGTCGTGCAGGAACTCCGGCGGCGCCACGCGCCGGACCAGCGCGCGGACCGAGGAGGCCAGGTCCTGGTGTTCGGAGTTGATCGCGATGGGCATGAACGCTCGCCTTTCCCGCGGGGCGACAGGGCAGTTGACCAAACGGTGGGTTGGGACCGAGGGTACTCCGCGGTGCACGCCGGCCCACGGCACGGCACGGCGCGTGACCGGGGCCGGCGATGCATAGACTCGGGTCCGTGGGCGCTCGGGAGCCGGTCAGCGTGGTCGACCGTCCGGTCAGCGAGTCGGCCGGCCCGGCGGCCGACCGGGGTCTGCTGGGGCGGATGGCCAGGCCGCGCTCCCGCGACGACGGCCTTCCGGGGGTCGCCCTGCTGGCCGGGCCGGCCAACGTGATCATGCAACTGGCCCTGCCCGGGGTCGGCTACGGGGTGATGGAGAGTCGCGTCGAGAGCGGGCGCATCGACCGCCATCCGGTCAAGCGCGCCCGCACCACCTTCACCTATCTGGCGGTGGCCACCCGCGGCGATGCCGAACAGCAGCGGGCCTACCGCAAGGCTGTGACGCGCGCACACGCCCAGGTGTTCTCCACCGAGGGCAGCCCGGTGTCCTACAACGCCCTCGATCCCGAACTGCAGCTGTGGGTGGCCGCCTGCCTGTACAAGGGCGGGGTCGACGTGCGCCGCATGTTCATCGGTGAGATGGACGAGGAGACCGCCGACCGGCACTACCGGGAGAGCATGACGCTGGGCACCATGTTGCAGGTGCGCCCGGAGATGTGGCCCGCCGACCGGCAGGCCTTCGACCGGTACTGGGCCGGGCAATTGGACAACATCCACATCGACGACGCCGTGCGCGGTTTCCTCTACCCGATCGCGGTGGCCCGGATGGGGTCCTTCCGCCTTCCCGGCGGAATCCAGCGGGTCAACGAGGGGCTCGCCCTGCTGATCACCACCGGCTTCCTGCCGCAGCGCTTCCGCGACGAGATGAAGCTGGACTGGGACCGCTCCCGGCAGCGCGAGTTCGACGCGCTGCTGACCGCGATCAGGCTGGGCAACAATCTGGCGCCGTCCTTCGTCCGCAACTTCCCGTTCAATCTGCTTCTGCACGAACTGAACTGGCGGATCCGCACCGGAAGGCCCCTGGTCTGACCGTGCGCAGCGACAACGACAGCTGGGACATCACCACGAGTGTCGGCTCCACCGCGCTGTTCGTCGCCGCCGCCCGCGCACTGGAGGCGCGCACCCCCGATCCGCTGGCTGTCGATCCCTTCGCCGAGGTGTTCTGCAGAGCCGCCGGCGGACCCTGGGCGGCACTGCTCGACGGGGCGCTGCTCGACGGGGCGGGGACCGGCCACCCACTGCTGACCGACGACTTCGGATCGCACTTCGTCACCTACCAGGGTGCGCGAACCCGCTACTTCGACGGCTGCCTCCAGGCGGCCGCGCTGGCCGGTGTCGGTCAGGTGGTGCTGTTGGCCGCCGGCCTGGACTCCCGTGCCTACCGGCTGGACTGGCCGGCGGGGACCACCGTCTTCGAACTCGACCGCGCCGAGGTTCTGGACTTCAAGCGGGCGGCACTGGCCGCGCACCTGCCCCGCGCGGAACGGTGTGAGGTGGCCGTGGATCTGCGCCGGGATTGGCCGGATATTCTGCGGAACAACGGGTTCCGCGACAGTGAGCCCTCGGCCTGGCTGGCGGAGGGCTTGCTCATCTATCTCCCCGCAGCTGCGCAGGCGGACCTTTTCTCCGGGATCGACGAGCTGGCCGCGCCGGGCAGCCGGCTGGCTCTGGAGGAGGGGCGTCCGATGGATTCCGAGGCCTTCGCGGCCAAGGTGGCCGAGTCCAAGCTCTCCACCGATATGCGGGGCAGCTGGTGGCAGCTGGTCTACAACGAGCAGTGCGCGCCGGCCGCCCAATGGTTCGGTGACCGCGGCTGGGCCGCGACCGTGACACCGCTGGCCGACTACCTGCTCTCGGTCGGCCGCCGGCCGCCGGCGCAGGGGCGCCCCGATGTCCGGGAGGTGGCCACCATGGTCGACAGGATCACCCTCGTCAGCGCCGTCAAGGGCTGACCGGCCGGCGGGCCGGGTGAGGTCGCGCTAGCCGGGCGGCGTGACGCCGGTGTCGCGCCGCGTCGCCACCGGGATGCCGTCGAGGGACCTGGCGACGGCCGGGACGGTCGGGACTGAGACCAGCCTGCCCGTCACCGGAGCCCCGTTGCGGATCGGGGGGACCGAGACCCGTTTGGTGTCGGGCTTGGCGTCCCTGTCGCCGGGCGCGCCGTGCAGGCCCGCCGGGGGAATCATCGGGAACCCGGCCATTCCGCCGGGACCCACCGGTGCGGGTGGGGAGGTCCCGGTGGCGGCCGCCGGCCGCCCGGCCGCCGCGCTGACCGTGGTGGCGGGGGAGGGGGCGGCCGGGGACCCGAGCGCGGTGAGCCCGCCTCCCGCTGCCGCGCCGGGGGCGGTGAGGCCGCCGCCGAATCCGGCGAAGCCCGGGCTGCCGCCGAGGCCGTTCGGGGCGCCGAACTCGCCGCCGAGATCACCGAGATCACCGGGGCCGTCGAGATCACCGAAGTCGTCGAGATCACCGAAGTCGTCGAGATCGCCGGGGCCGTCGAGATCGCCGAAGTCGTCGCCGGGGAATGCATCCGCCGCGGTCGTCTGCTGGATCAGCCCGAGGCCGGTTTGCGCCGCCTGCTGGATGCCCTGCATCAGCTGCTGGGGCAGCTGGGTCAGCGGCTGTAGTGCGGCGCCCAGGGCCCCGGACAGCGTCCCGGCGAGGCCGGCCGCCAGCTGGGGCAGTTGCTGGGTCAGCGCGGCGTTCCGGTCGGCGCCGCCGACCGCGTCCAGCTCGCCCCTGGCGGCTTCGTCCTGGGCGAGGAACTTCTCGGCGGCCTCGGTCAGGGCCGCCTCGCGTCGGGCGTGCTCCTCGAGGGTGGCGGCGCTGTCGACGGGGTCGGCGGAGTTGGCCGCCAGGCCCAGCGCCCAGAGCAGCTGTTCGGTCGGGGTCGCCCCGGCGACCGGCTGGTCGGAGTTCACCGGCGGAGGTGTCGCGTTGAGTCCGGCCGCCCGCAGGTATCCGTCGATGTCGGCGTTCAGCTCGGGCACGGTGGGTCCTGAGGAGGTTGCCGGTTCGTCGGGGCCGCCGCGCGGACTGCCAGCAAGTCGGCGACCACGGCGTCGACCGTGTCGGCCCGATGCCGGTAGGCCGTCTCGAGATCCACGCCGTGAGAGCTGACGAAGCGACGGGCCGACAGCTCCGCGCCGCCTTCGGCCAGCACCGACTGGATCGCCGTCAGCAGTGCGCCGCCGTGGGTGGCGGCACAGCTGTCGGCCCGGGCCTGGGCGTCACGAACCACCTCGCTGATCCGAGCGACCCGGGCCGCCAGCGGCGCGTCACAGGCCGCGATCCGTTCGATCTCGGCCTGCCCCTCCACGGCGATCCCCCACAGCGCGTCACGCAACTCGGTCACGCAGCGTTGCGCCGACTCGTAGGCGCGCACGGTCAGGCGCTGGCGCTCGGCGATCCGCAACGCCTGTTCGGCGCCGGACCGGAACCGCGCGCGGGCGTCATCGGCGGTCACCCCGTCCTGACCGGCCAGCGGGCCGCTTTCGATGCCGGTGAGCAGGCCGGCGTAGTCCTCGAACGACCGGGCGGCGGCCGCCCGGCCGGTGCCACCCGCCCGCACCGCCGCCAGGGCGGCGTCCTGCGGCCATTGGTGACCCACCATCAGCGCCGCCCAGCCCGACAACACGGTCGGTGACGCTAACGGCGGGTCAGGCCGGGCGCCAGTCACCCGGCGTCGTTAGCCGGCCACCACCGAACCGTGCCGCAACCTTGACTTGACCCTCTCTCCGGCGCCCGGCGACGATGGGCGGATGCGCCGCCTCCTGCGTTCCCTCGGCGCCGCCCTGGGTGTGCTGGTGCTGGCGATGGTGTCGGCACCGCCGGGAGTGGCCGCACCGCCGCCGTGGTTCACCTCCGGGGTCGGCGGCGCCACCCAGGTCCTCTCAGTCGTCGGGACCGGGGGCTCCGAGGCGAAGATGGACGTCTGGCAGCGCGGACCGACCGGCTGGCAGGCCGTCGGCACCGGCATCCCGGTCCTGATCGGATCGGCCGGCATGGCGCCCAGGGCCCGCGACGGTGTTCCGGCCACCCCGATGGGGGTCTACAGTCTGGACTTCGCGTTCGGCACCGAGCCCAGCCCCGGAGGGGGGCTGCCCTACGTGCAGACCACCCCGGACCACTGGTGGTCGGCCGACGGTCCCAGCTACAACACCATGCAGGTCTGCCGGGAGGCGGACTGCCCGTTCGACACCTCGCTGGCCAGCGGGACCGAGAACCTCTACATCCCGGCCTACGCCCACGCCATCGTGATGGGGGTGAACAAGGAGCGGGTGCCCGGCAACGGCGGCGCCTTCTTCGTCCACACCAGCAACGGCGCCCCGACGGCCGGCTGCGTGGCACTCGACGACGCCACCCTGGTCACCCTGATCCGCTGGCTGCGGCCGGGCGCGGTGATCGCCATCGCCCAGTAGCCGGGCGGACGCTCACGCCAGCGCAGGGCCCGGAGTCAGCCGGAAACCGGTGCCCGCCAGCGACTGGGTGGCCTCGTAGGTGCGCCGGTAACCGGTGGCGCAGATCTTCCAGCCGTCCTCGGTCCTGCGGTAGCGGTCCCGGTAGAAGGCCGCTCCGAACAGCAGGAAGTCGTACTCGGCCACGATGACACGGTCCTGCAGATACCAGGTCGCCTCGGCTTCGCCGCCGTCGACGGTGATCTCGGGGTGGCTGACCCGATGCTCGGTGATCACCGAGGCCGGCATCGAGGTCCGCATGAACTCCACCAGGTCGGACCGGTTGGTGAAGCGGTGCTCCTTGCCCATCGAGGAGCCGTACTCGCCGATCACGTCCTCGGTGAGGGTGGCGGCGAAGTCGTCCCAGTGTTTGGTGTCCAACGCGCGCAGGTATCGGTACTTCACCTGTTTGATCGCCTCGATCGACTCCGCATCGGCCATGGCGACATTGCAACACACCCGCCCGCCGGCTCGGCTAGCTTTTTGGCGGTGAGCCCACAGCGCAGCCGCTACGCCGACCTCTCACGCGCCGAACTCGCGGCTCTGGTACCCGAACTGCTGCTCATCGGCCAGCTGGTCGACCGCTCCGGAATGCCCTGGTGTATCGAGTCTTTCGGTCGGGACGGCATGCTGGAGATCGCCATCGAGGAGTGGGCCGGCGCCAGCCCGGTCTACACCAGGCGGATGCAGACCGCCCTGGGTTACCAGGGCGAGGACGTGATCACCATCTTCAAGGGCCTACAACTCGACATCGGAGCCCCGCCGCAGTTCATGGACTTCCGGTTCACCGTGCACGACCGCTGGCACGGCGAGTTCCACCTCGACCACTGCGGGGCGCTGCTCGACGTCGAGCCGATGGGGTCCGACTACGTGACCGGGATGTGCCACGACATCGAGGACCCCACCTTCGACGCCACCGCGGCGGCCACCAACCCGCGTGCTCAGGTGCGGCCGGTCCACCGTCCCCCGCGCCGGCCCGCCGACCGCGTGCCGCACTGCGCATGGACGGTGTCCATCGACGACTCCCATCCGCCGGCCACCGCGATCCCCGCGGCGCACCAGGTGGCCCGGAGCCGGGCCGCCGACTGGGAACTGGAGCCGATCGACCCGGCCGACGAGGGGGCTTGCGACTACGCCGGGCCCCTGATGTCCGACATCGACTTCGCTTCGTTCTCCCACTCCGCCCTGGTGCGCATCGCCGAAGAGGTGTGCCTGCAGATGCATCTGCTCTACCTCAGCTTCGCGATAGCGGTGCGGGCGCGTACCGCCGGCGAGGTAGGCGAGGTAGGGCGGGCCCGGGAAATCTGCGCCAAACAGCTCACCGGAATCGCCGGGGTGGCCGCCGAACGGATCCGCCGCGCGCTCGCGTTGCCGGGCGGCGTCGATGGACTGATCGCCGTGTTGCGGCTGCATCCGCTGTTCAACCCGGCCGGCTACGTGCTGGCCGGGATCGGCGAGGGCCGGTTGGAGGTGCACCCCTCCCCGGCCCATGACGACGGGGCCTGGATCTCGCTGTGCACGCCGGCGGCCGCGCAGCCGCTGCAGGCCATCGCCACCGCCGTCGACCCGCACCTGGCCGTGCGGGTCACCGGCTCCGACACCGAGTGGACCGCCGAGTTCGACACCGTGCCGGCGCCGTTGGCCGAATCCCCGGAGGTTCAGGTCACCAAGTTCAGCCGTGGGGTGGACTTCACGTTCGCGCCACGACGCTCGCTGCCGCTGACCGCGCTGTGAGCCGGCCGTGCGGCGGGTTTCGCTGGCGGCGAAGCGGAACTCGTCGACGGGTCGGCGAACTCGGCGCACACTGGGTGAATGGACAATAACGGGCCGTTCGGCTTCGACCCTGACGAATTCGACCGTGTGGTGCGCGAGACGGGAGAAGGCCTGCGGGACGCATTCGACCGGGTGGGCCGTTTCCTGAACGCCCCCGCCGAGGGCGGCGGGTTCCAGATGATCTTCGACCAGTTCGTCCGGCCCGCGCCGCGTCCCCGTCCCGAACCGGAGACCGCCGGTGAGGCCGGCGACGGGGTGTGGGCGATCTACATCACCGACACCGAGGGCAAAGCCCAGGTCGAACAGGTCTATCAGACCGAGCTGGACGCGTTGAGGGCCAACAAGCACAACACCGACCCGACCCGCAACGTGCGGTTCCTGCCCTACGGCATCGACGTCAGCGTTCTGGACGCCGCCGCGGAGCCCGGTGGTCCGGAGGACGCCGCCGGGCAGACCGGCAGCACCGAAGCCTGACGACCCGGCCCGCCCGGTGAGCGGACAATTCGTATCTGGGGAAAGCCCTGTTCAGCGACGGTAGGCCCGGCCGGTCACGGGTGCCGGATATGGGAATCCAGCGACGCTGCCTTTAGAGTAAGGCCCATGTCTGTGGATCGTCGCTCCATGATGATGATGGCGGGCTTGGGTGTTGCCGCCGTCGCGCTGCCCACCCCGAAAGCCGGTGCGAACCCTCCCGGCCCGGAGCCCCCTCCGCCGGGGTTCCCGCCCGCGCCCCCGCCCCCGGAGGCGGCGGCCCCGGCGATTCTCGGTGACGAGTTCAACGGCCCGGCGGGATCCTCACCCGACCCGGCCCGCTGGGAGATCTTCAAGGCACGCGAGCTGATCAAGAACCCGGTGTTCTGGGACCGGCCGGAGAACATGGGCCAGTACCGCGACGACCGCGAGCACGTCTTCCTCGACGGCAACTCCAACCTGGTCATCCGGGCCACCCGGGAGGCCGACGGCAAGTACGTCAGCGGCAAGGTGAAGGCCAACTTCGGAGCACCGATCAACCACACCTTCGAGGCGCGGGTGAAGTTCGACTGCCTGACCGCCGGCTGCTGGCCGGCCTGGTGGGTGCTCAACGACAACCCGGTCAACGGCGGCGAGGTCGACCTCGTCGAGTGGTACGGCAACAACGACTGGCCCTCGGGCACCACGGTGCACGCCCGGCTGGACGGCACCTCGTTCGCCACCATGCCCTACCCGGTCGACAGCGACTGGCACACCTGGCGGATGACCTGGAATCAGGCCGGAATGTACTTCTGGCAGGACTACGAGCCGGGTAAGCAGCCCTACTTCGAGGTTCCGGCGTTCTCCATCGACGACTGGCCGTTCAACACCCCCGGCTACACCATGAACCCGGTGTTCAATCTGGCCGTCGGAGGCTCCGGGGGGCGCGACCCCCGGCCGGGCAACTACCCGGCCGAGATGCTGGTCGACTGGGTGCGGATCTTCCCGGGCTGAGACCCGCGCCGGCCGGCAGGGCGGCGCATT
>Ga0180431_10010800_pt1 | contig 10099 bp, 6 predicted proteins | sample SS_ome_11_FD_132459 | JGI IMG/M metagenome (GOLD analysis project Ga0180431, IMG submission 132459) | Hypersaline lake sediment archaeal communities from the Salton Sea, California, USA - SS_1_MS_1 metaG | ecosystem: Environmental > Aquatic > Non-marine Saline and Alkaline > Hypersaline >... | reverse complement strand
TCTCCCCGTCCACTCCTATGGGATCCGCCGCTTCACGCCTTCTCCACCCGACAGAGCAGCGACTTCAACCCGGTGGAACCGGTGATGGGATCGAAGGCCTTGTGGTCGGTGAGCACGTTGCAGTTGCAGTCCTCGAACCCGTGGTAGAGGTGCACGACCCGGGGATCGATGCCGTCGGTCACTTGGGCGGCGCAGGTCACGCTTCCGCGCGGCGAGCTGATCCGGGCGGTGTCTCCCGAGGCGATGCCGAGCTTGGCGGCGGTCTCCGGGTGGATCTCCAGCAGGTTTTTGGGGCATTCCCTGTTCAGGCTCGGGATGTTCCGCATCATGGAGTGGGTGTAGGCCTCGAGCTTGGTCCCCGCGATCAGAACCAGCGGAAATTCCTTGGCCAGCTCGGGCTTTGATACAGGGCTTTCCGCGGGCTCGCGGTAGGTGGTAGCGGGCAAAACGATATCCGCCTGCGCGGCGGTGGGCGTTAGGAACAGGTCCGCCACGACCAGGAAATCCAGTTTTTTCAGGGCCTTGACCACGTAATCGGCGTTGGCGCAGGTGGAAGCAGGATTGGCCGCCATGACGAACATGTTCTTGATGGGATAGGGCCGCTCCTCGTTTACGGCGTCCCAGATCATGGGGGTCAGCGCCGAGGGCCAGGTTTTTGAGATCTTGGCGTACAGACACCGGTCCGCGCCGATCTTTTTGGCCTCGGCTTCGGGAGGCAGGCGATCGTAGGCTTTCAGGTCCTTGAGCCCCATGGATATGGGGACGACGATGACATTTCCGCCCTTGACGTCGAGGTTTCCGGTAACGGCCATGAGAGCGTTTACGGCCCGGATGGCGGCCGAGGTGTTCGTGTGCTGGTCGAGCGCGTTGCGGGGGCTGATGCAGGCCGGTTTGGCGTTGGCGTACATGCGGGCCATCTCCAGGATGACGTTTTCAGGCACCCAGGTGATCGATGCGGTTTTTTCCGGAGTGTATTCCTTGACGAGCTGCTTAAGCTCCTCGAATCCCGTCGTCCACTTCGTGACGAAACTCTTGTCGTAGAGTTCCTCCCCGATAATGACGTGCAGCATCCCCAGCGCGAGCGCGCCGTCCGTGCCGGGGCGCAGCTGGGCGTGGATGTCGGCCTCGCGGGCATAGGCGGTTTTCCGGGGATCGATGACGATCAGCTTGACCCCGCGCTTCCGGGCTTCGCTGATGGCGATCTCCTGGGCCTTGTTGGTCGCCCGGGGGTTACCGCCCCAGAGCAGAAGACACTTCGTGTGCTTGACGTCGGGGGGGACCACCACGCCGAGGTCGAAGTTGAACTGCATGGTCACGCGGGGCATGTGGCAGATATGGCTCGTGTTGGAAACATTGGGGGTACCGATCAGGTTCGCAAGCCGCGGGAGGTAGGTCCCCAGGATGTCGCCGGAATGATAATGTCCGTGGTGGAAGGAGATGGCTTCGGCGCCGTATTCTTTTTTCGTCTGCGCGAACCGGTCCGCGATGGTGGACAGCGCTTCATCCCAGGAGATGCGCTCCCATTGGCCTTCGCCCTTCTTCCCCACCCGTTTCATGGGATACCGCAGGCGGTCGGGCGCGTAGAGGATGTCGCGGAAATGACGGTCACGGAGCGTCATCTCGCCCTTGCTTTCCGGATCTTCGGGAACGCCTCGGATGTCGGTCACCTTGCGGTCCTTGATCCGAATCCTCAGAGCGCACTGGGAGTGGGAATCGACATCGCTGACCACGAGGATCCCTTCCTCCCCGGACAGGGACGCCGCCTTCTCCGGGTTCAACCGCTGCAGCGGGCGGAAAAAGCGGGTGATCAGATACCAACCGACCGATAGTGAGAGAAGAACACCGGCCAGGGATTTGATGAACAGACGGCGGGTTACGGCTTTCATGATGAATACTCTCCTCTATAAAATACGGATAAGGTACAGGATCATATCCGCCGGCCGGAAGCGACAAACCGGTATGATGTATATGGGCGGTTATCCGCTTCCGATATATGATTCGCGGCGCATGGTTTCAGCCGCGTAGATTTCATATCTTTTCAGATCTTCTACCCGATTGAGATTGAAATACCAGGAGTCATCGGGGATCTTGAGGTAGCGCGTACGGCAGAGGGGGAACAGCAGGTTCATTCTCCGCCGTCCCCTGTCCAGCAAATCTTCGATGACGGGGATGATATTCTTATGGTAGAGAGCGAAACAAGGCTCGTATTTCCCGACGCCCGTAGTGGCAACCACGATGTCGCGGTTACGGGAAGATTCGAGCATGTGATCCAGAAACGTGAAGCTGATCTCCGGGATGTCGCAGGCGACGGCGAAGTTGACGTCATTCCGGGATGTTCTGAGGCCGGTCAGTAAAGCCCCCAGCGGGCCGAGAGACGGTTTTTCATCGACGACCAGGGGAACACCGAGAGGCCGGTACCGCTCCGGATCGGACACGCACAGCAGGATTTCGGAGAAACGGGGTTTCAGTTGGGACAGGATCCTCTCTATGAGCGGCATCCCCCGGATGGGGATGAAAGCCTTGTCTCTCCCCATGCGGCGGTTCCGACCGCCGGCGAACACCAGAGCGGTCGCCGGGCAGCGGCCGCGTTGACCCGTGTCAGTCGAGCCTCTCATGAGCGGCACTCTCTTTCTGAAATATCCGGATGAGACCGTCGGCTTCGATCCGTTTGAATCCGCACGCGGCCATCTCTTCTTCCAGCGAGGCTTCCGGGCGGCGGCCGAGGTGAAAGGAAATCTTCCCGTCAGGCTTCAGGACACGCCCCAGTTCTTCGATAACGGGCTTGAGCCCTCCCGCGATATGGGGAACGCCGATAAAAAATGCCAGATCGATATTTCCGTCGGGAAGGGTGGTGTCCGCGGCGTTGGCATGCAGGACCTCGATATTGTCCGACGGCTCTTTGCCGGCCCGTTTCTTAACATGACGAACGGCGTAGGGATTCACGTCCAGGGCATAGATCCTCCCGGAGTCTCCTACCAACCGGGCGGCGGGGAACGTGAAAAATCCCGGGCCGCAGCCGATTTCCAGGACCTTCCCTCCCCGTTCGACTCCCAGCGATTCCAGGATCGGGAGAGGATTTCTTAAGCTCCTGACAAGCGGATTGTCGTGCATGAAACGGATGATCGCAAAGGAGAAACGAGCGATCCCGCTTTCCGTAAGTATTCCATGGGATCTTCTTTCCATGATGAAGAACCTTTCCGATGAGGGAACGGCTGTTTCCGGCGTTTCCTCGACTATATTGCAATTTAATAATTTGCTTATACAGCATGAAAAACGGATTAATATAAAACGGAGGGATAGATTTGTCAAGGCAAAGGGTAAGGATGGGATATCACATCCTTGCCCATCCGGAATGGCAACGGGAAAACAATTCGTCTCATCGGCGATTTAAAACGAGGACTTGACATTCTTAACAAATAATTTAAACTAATAGTACCAAAATATGGGTACTTTTAGTTCATAAAAATGAAGAACCATTATCTTCCGGCCCTGCTGCGTTCACACAACACTGTATTTACGTTCAAAGAACTTTCCTTGCTTTGGAAAGAAACGGATGTCGCCGCGACGAAAAAACGTGTCCACCGTTATGTCAAAGCAGGAGAGCTTTATCCCATCCGAAGAGGAATCTACGCCAAAAATCAAGATTATGACCGGCTGGAGCTGGCGCAAAAGATATACACTCCGGCTTATATCAGCTTGGAAACCGTATTGTCCCGGGAAGGCGTCGTCTTCCAGCATTACGACCGCGTTTTCGTAGTCAGCTACCTGAGCCGGGAAATATTCTGCGACAACCGGACTTATGTCTTCCATCGCATGAAAGAAATCATTCTTACTAATACGCACGGCGTTGAAAAGAGAGGAAATTATCATATCGCTTCCAAAGAAAGGGCCTTTTTGGACACGATCTATTTGAACAAGGATTATTTTTTCGACAATTTGTCATCGATCAACTGGGAGTTGTGCTTCGAGATACTCCCGATTTATGACAATAACGCCATGGCAAAAAGAGTGGCATCTTATCGAAGGTCGGCTTGACATGCTTGATCGAAATCACCATAAAACGATCCTGCTCCAAATCTTAAAGGACATCTATACCGACAGCACCCTCGGGCCTGTTTTGGGATTCAAGGGGGGGACGGCGGCTCACTTGTTTTACGGTCTCGGCCGCTTTTCCGTGGACCTGGATTTCGATCTTTTGGAGCGGGAGAAAGACAAAATCGTTTTTGAAAAACTGGGAAGGACCCTCGTTCGATACGGAACCGTAAAGGAACAATACAGAAAAAGAAACACCTTGCTGTATGTCGTTTCTTATGAGAAAGAGGCCCAGAATATCAAAGTTGAGATCAACCGGAGATCTTTCACCTCCCGATATGAAATGAAGAGCTATCTCGGCATCCCCATGCTTGTCATGGTAAGGGAAGACATGTTTGCCCATAAGCTGGCGGCCGTGCTCGAGCGAAGGAAAACAGCGAATCGGGATATTTACGACATCTGGTATTTCCTGAAGCACCGCTGGACGGTCAACAAGGAAATCATCGAGAAGCGCACGGGAATGGATTTTATAAGCCTTCTCGAAAAATGCATCACATTTGTCGAAGCCCTCAGTAACCGGACTATCCTGTCCGGCATGGGCGAGCTGTTGGATGAAAAGCAGAAGACCTGGGTAAAAACCAAGCTCAAGGAGGATCTCGTCTTCCTGCTTAAGATCCGATTAGAGCAGGAAGCTTCAGAGCGGAGGGGTTGATAGAGAGAACCTTCATCATCCCGATTCCCCTCAAATCACCTTCACCCACCGCCTGAGCGCCGTAAAATACAGTCCGGCTTCCTTGACCGCGTCGCCCGTGATCCCGCTCCAGAAATCGGCATACATCCTGACCTGCGGCGCGTAGTATTCCACGAGATCCTCGAGCGAGCGCCCCTCTCCCCCGCCGTCGACGGCGTCGCTTTTGTAATCGACGATAATCCAGCCGTCGGATTCGCGGAAGATGAGATCGATGGTCCCCGAGACGATGAGCGGCGGGGTGTCGGGGTCATCGGATTCGAGCTTGTGGGCAAACGGGATCTCGAAAAACCGCTGCGGCGCCGCCTGCATCCGCCGCCAGAACGCGGACGCTTCGATCTCACGGACAAGCCGCATAAGCTCGTGCATCTCATAGAGATCCCATTCCTCGTTTTGGAGCGTGTTTTCAGCGATTTTTTCCAGCGCTTCGCCGGAAGCGCCGCGCCCCATGGCTTCCAGTACCGCATGGACCACGCGGCCCCAGCTCATGCCGCGGCCGGTGTCTTCCCCGCTCCAGCTTTTCCCTTTGCCGGCGTCTTCACCACCCCAATCCGGAGCTTCGTCGTCATGTCCGGAGCCGTTGTCTCCCCCATCGCCGCCGCTGCCGTTTCCCGGCGTTCGCGCTCCGGGATAAGCGCCTTCTCCCTTGGCCAGCGAAGTGACGCTCGCCGTCAAATAGCTCGGGAGTAAGGCGGCTCCGATACGGAGACGGGTTTTGGCGGCCTCGGCCTCAAGCTCATCCGGTGAGATGGTGAGGATCTCGCGCGGCGGTCGGTCCGCGGGAGCCGCGGCTTCGAGTTCGGGGATGCCGATCAAGTTTTGATCCAGAAGCTGCCAGGCTTTGTTGGCCATGGCGCCGTCATAGGTGCTTATGACCAGCATGTTCTTGGCCCGGGTGGCGGCGACATACATGAGCCGGTCGTTTTCCGCCTGGAGGTAAAGCTCCTCTTCGGTGGCGCAGGCGCCCCAGTCCTTGGGCTGGGAGAGGATGCGATCGTTGAAACCGACGGACTGCTTGAAGACGAAATACCCGCGGGGAAATTCGGTGTCGGAACGGACGATGTGCTTTTCGGGGGGGCGCGGACGGGAGCCCGAGGGATTGGCCAGAAAGACGACCGGGGCTTCCAGGCCCTTGGCCTTGTGCAGGTTCATGAGCCGGACCGCGTCGGTGCGCGCGGGGGTCAGGCTCGTTTCCTCGACATCACGGACGGAGATAAGATCCTGCATGAAGTCGGCGATGGCGGCAAAAGAGGTGTCGCCGCGGCGCTCCCGAAGCCGGATAAACTCGAGGAGCTTAAACACATTGCCGCTCTTGCCGGAGCCCATGGGCGAAGCGGCAAGGTACGGAATCAATCCCGAACGCTCGAGGATGGTCTCCAGCGCCGTGGAAGCGGGGATGCTTCGGGAAAACATCCACCACTCATGCAGTACGGTCAGGCAGAGCGAGACGTACTCGGCCCCTTTTTGACCGCGGATCTTGGGCGGTGACGTAAAGGAGAACCGGCCCCCGGCCCGCTTGAACTGCATGAGGTCGTCGTCGCTGACGCCGAAGAAGAGGCCGCGGAGTACGGCCACGGTATAGACGGGATTGTCGGGATCTTTGAGCGCCAGCGCCAGGTTTACGATCTCGCGGATATCGGGTGAGGCGGCAAAGGCTTCGGAACCCGAGATCTCGAACGGGATGTCGCGCTCCTCCAAAGCCCGGGCATAGAAGTTCATGCGTTTTTTATAGCGGAACAGGATGAGAAAATCCGAAGGCCGTGCCGTTTCGTTTATCCCCCGGGCCCGTTCATCGGGGGTGCGGGCAAAACGCGCGTTGCCATCACAGGCCCAACGGATCCAGTCGGCGATGATCCCCGCGTCTTCCATGACGATATCGTCGCGCTTGTGCCGGGATTTTTTCCCGATCGTGATCTTGAAGACTCCCGAGAAACAGTCGGTTTGCTCTTTGCGCACGGTGTTAAGCGGGGCGAACGCGGCCTGATGGCGGTCGGCTTTTTCAGGGAAGGTCTGCTTGAAGAGCGGGTTGTTCCACTCCGCCAGCGGTTGGAGGGAGCGGAAGTTTGAAGTCAGGCGCAGCACTTCGCCGCCCGAGCGCAGGATCTGGTCCCGGACCGCGTTGTAGGTGTCGATATCGGCACGACGGAAGCGGTAGATCGACTGCTTGGGATCGCCGACCAGAAACAGCGCTCCGGGACGGGGGGCGAGTTTGCGCCAGTCGATTTCTTCGGTATCGGTTCCGGTCAGAAAGAGCAGCATCTCGGCCTGGATGGGGTCCGTGTCCTGGAACTCATCGACCAGCAGGTGGGTGAACTTGCGCTGGAAGTAGCGGCGGATATCGGGATCGTCGCGGAGCAGACGGGCCGTCATCTGCAGGAGATCGGTAAAGTTGACCAGCGAGCGGCGGCGGCGCTTCTCGTCGAAATAGCGGACCGCGGGACGCAGGAAACGGACGGCCCGAGTGTGGCGGTACTCGCGCCAGTGGATCAGAGCGGGAACGATGGTGTCCTCGCGGAAGGCGTCGAAATCCTTTTTAAGCTCCTTGGCGGTTTCTTTATCCGGCCACCGGTTCTGGGTGATCCCGATCCCGCCTTCGAGCGATTCGAGCGTATCCATCAACACCAAAGGATCCGAGAAGCCGATGTTGCGGCGGCGGACCGAAAGCCTTATCATGCGCTTCTGCATGGCGTCGCGTTTGGGGGATTCGGCGGCGGAAGGGATGACGCTTTCCGCGCGGAGGCAGAAGGATTCGAGGCTTTGGCGGAGCGAAGCGAAATCCGGGGGGGATTCGCAGCCGAGGGCCCAGTCGACCTCGGGAAACCCGGTGACGTCTCCGAAGGCCTTCTTCAAGCTTTCGGGCCCGAGCCCCACTTCTTCGAGAGCGGAGACGGCGGCGGGATTTTCGTTTCTGACTTCAGCCAGATAATCATACCAGCACTGCTCGCTGAAAACGGAGTTATCGACATCATCGAGCTCTTCGAAGTCCGGGGGCAGATCGATGGCGATCGGGCGCTCGCGCAGCATGCGGGCACAGAAAGAGTGGATCGTGCCGATAAAACACTGCTCGAGGTTGCGCATGCTCTCGCCCAGGCGGAGGCGGATGGGCTCGTCGGTGCTGGAGGCGTATTCCTTTTCGAGCTGGGTCTGGAAACGCTCGCGAAGCTCGGCGGCGGCCTTGCGGGTGAACGTGACGGCGGCCAGGGTATGGATGGGGCAGGCGCCGGAACGCAGAAGCGCCAGCATGCGGTCGACCAGGCTTTTGGTCTTGCCCGAGCCGGCGCCGGCTTCGACCAGAAAGGTGGTGTCAAGATCATTGGCGATCCTGTCGCGGGCTTTCCAGTCAACCGGTTTCACGTCGTGTGTCTCCTATTCATATTCGTTGAGGCGGTCAAAGACCGCATAGGCTTCGGGATTCGCAAGTTTCTTTTGCCGGGCCAATTCCTGAGCTTCGGGACCGCAAAGCGGGGCGTAATCGCAGTAGGAGCATTGAGCATCGGGAGGCGCCAGGAAATGGCCCTGATCGAGCAGATGCAGCAGTTCGGAGAGAAGCGTCTGCAGGGTTTTGAGATCGGGGGTGTCGATCAGGATCTCGCGGCCGTCGCCCCGGAGTGTGGGGAAAGCGTAGCCGCTTTGAGCGATGCGCGGGGAGGCGTCCAGGTCAAGCTGGCTGAGCAGGATCCCGGCGGCCTGGGCGTAGAGGGCGGGCTGAAGGCAGCGGCCCTTGCCGAAAGCTTTGAGGTCCTCGTAACGGTTGTAGGACCCGGTTTTATAATCGATCACCCGGTAGGTGTGGGGTGAAGTGCGGTCGATGCGGTCTATGCGGCCGTTGAGCCGGAAGGGCTTTTCGGCCGGAATGGCGATGGGCACGGCGTCTGCGGCCGGGGTGTCGTCGTCATCGTCATCGCCGTGGGCCTGACCGAAGCGGACCTCGAAAAGCAGCGGCTCGACAGGGGGCGTGCGGATGGACTCGGTGTGAAGGAAGACGTCGCAGGAGAGCAGAAGCTCTTGGACCTCGCGCGCATAGACGGCTTCGGAGGGCGGCGGGTTGGCTTCGCGGGTGCGGGCGATAAGCTCGCGGGCGAGGGTATGGAGGAGGTCGCTGTGGGTCGAGGGAGAGGCGGTTTCACCACGTTGGGTGATGGTGCGCATGAACCGGCAGTAGATCTCGTGGAGCAGCTCCCCGCGCTGGAGCGGATCGAGCCAGCGGGAGCGATCGAGCACCAGGTCGTCGGGCGGGCGGATGTGGAGGATATATTTGAGAAAATAAAGAAAGGGACAGGCGCCCAGAGTTTCGAAGCGCGAGGCCGACATGACGATCTTGGAATTAACACAGGGGTGGACCTCTTCGCGGGAGACGGAGACCAGGCCGTCGTGGGAAGAGAGACGGGGGCCGGTGCGTTCGGCGCGGGCCAAGACGCCGACGTTAATCAGCGGAAAATTGAGCCGCACGCTCTCTTCGGCCGACCGAAAGCGGCCGGAGGGAGCGATCCGCCCGAGCCACCAGTCCGTGGCATCGAGCGCAAGGGACCAGGAGGGAATAAAGCCGCCCGGTTCCCCGAGCGCCGACATGAGCGCCGTGTAGTCGAGGGAGGGATCGCCGGTGATGAGGCGGAATACCTGCAGCAGGAGCGAGGAGGGAAAGGACGGCTTGTCCTCGAGCATATCGTAGGCGGAAAAGCTCAAGACGGCGCGGCCGTTAAGCGATGAGAGCAGCGATGCCATGAGATAGAGGTTTTCCCGCAGCTTGTCGGCCGTCAGGACCAGGTCCGGGGAGAGGGCCCGGCGCTCCTCATCGAGCAGGATGGGATCGGGCAGGCGCGAGCCGGGAACCGTGGTCTGATCGAGTCCGGTGATAAAAGTCAGGGGTCGGGCGGTAAACGCTCCCGAGATGTAAGGCGCGAGGTGGAGGTGCCCGGGAGCGGGATTGGAGGCGCCGACACGGAGATTCTCGGCGGTTTGGCGCAGCCATTCCAGGGCCTCTTCCCGGGTGGTAAGAAAGCAGGCATGGGGAGCTGAGGCGTCGAGGCGTGAGGAGAGGAAAGCCAGGGCTTCTCTATCGAGCGCATTGGTGACGCGGCAGTATTTTCTAAGGACCGACGAGAGGCCTGAGGTTAATTCGGATAGCGGGCAGTCGGCGGGGGAAGATGGGGGCGATGACGGCGGGGGGACGGGGGTATCGGCGGAGACGGCCGATTCGGGCCAGGCATGCAAGAGCTCGAGGATCTCTTTTATCCAGCGCCGGGTGCGGTATGCGGCATCGGCTTGGGTTTCGAGGCGCTCGGCAGTGGTGTCGTTTTTTTCTTTGCGGGCGGCTTTGGC
>Ga0180431_10010797_pt1 | contig 10100 bp, 13 predicted proteins | sample SS_ome_11_FD_132459 | JGI IMG/M metagenome (GOLD analysis project Ga0180431, IMG submission 132459) | Hypersaline lake sediment archaeal communities from the Salton Sea, California, USA - SS_1_MS_1 metaG | ecosystem: Environmental > Aquatic > Non-marine Saline and Alkaline > Hypersaline >... | reverse complement strand
GAATTGGCAAAGCAAAACGCGATGGCCTTGGGTGCAGGGCACAGCTTTATTATATTCCTGGGCGAAGGCTTTTATCCCATCAATGTGTTGAACACGATCAAGATGGCGCCCGAGGTATGCCGCATCTTTTGCGCCACCGCCAACCCGGTCCAAGTCATCCTCGCTGAGACAGAGCAGGGGCGCGGGATTCTCGGCGTGGTGGATGGCGTGCACACAAAGGGCGTCGAAACCGATGACGACATCGCTGAACGCAAGCGCTTTCTCCGCATGATTGGCTACAAGATGTAGCCCCCTGTGCCATTTCCCAGCGAAGAAACACGATGGACGTCAGCGCCGCCCTGCAACTGCTTTTCGATGCTCACCGCCTGAAGCGCATACCCCGCACAGGATGGGTGATGCGGGGTGTGACCGACGCCGAGAGCGTGGCCGACCATAGTTTCGGAGTGGCTTTCATCTCGCTGGTTCTGGCTGAGGTGGTCGATCAGCCACTCGACAGGGCCAAACTGATGACCATCGCGCTGCTGCACGACCTGGCCGAGGGCGTGATCGGCGACCTGCCCACTCCGGCAACAGTGCATTTTCCGCCCGGGACCAAGCGAGATGCAGAGATGCAGGTGCTGCGCGAGCTGATCCACGACGTTCCTGGCGCTGAACACTGGCACACCTGGTGGCAGGAATTTGAGGACGGGACAAGCATAGAAGGACGACTGGTGCGCGATGCCGACCGGCTCGACATGCTCATTCAAGCTCACGCGTACGAACAGACAACGGGCAATCGCTGGCTGGCAGAGTTCTGGCCCGCCGCCCAGGAATCGGCCTTTGAGTTCGCCGCCACACAGGCACTGTACAGGGAGCTGGTGGCGCTGCGTCAGCGGTCCACACAACCAGACGCACAGGTGTAGCGATGTGGATGGCGGTGTGGAACGAGACACGAGGGAAGCGACTGCTGGCACGCGTGCGCCATTGCGCCAGCTTCTCTTGTCGCCTCCGCGGGCTGACCTGGCGGCAGAGCCTGGACGAGGAGGAGGGGTTGTTGCTGGTGGGAAAGCGGGAGAGCCGCACCGATGCAGCCATCCATATGTTTTTTGTCTTCTTTCCCATAGCCACGATATGGCTGGACCGGAACAGACAGGTGGTCGACGCCCAATTGGCACGCCCGTTCCGCCCGCTCTACATTCCGCGAGCGCCAGCGCGGGACGTGTTGGAGGGGCCACCCGCATTATTGGAGCAAGTACAGATTGGAGATCAGATCCGCCTTGGAGATTCGCCGCATGATCCGTAGAGTCGTTCTTACTCTGGTCATCTTGCTGTGGATGGGAACATCGGCGCTGCCCATTCAGGCCCAGTCCGATGGGCCGACCTCACAGATGCCTGTCCCAGAGATGGCCGTGCACATCGTGCAACGGGGTGAGACGCTGTTCTCCATCGCCCGACGCTACGGTGTGACAGTGGATTTGATTGCTCACACCAACGGCATCCCCGACCCACGCCAGATCTATGTCGGTCAGCGACTCGTCATTCCCGGAGATAGGGAGGACATCAGCACCGTAGCGACCGTACCCTACATCGTGCAGGCCGGCGACACGCTGGCATCTATCGCCAGACACCACCTTACCACCTGGCAGACACTGACCCAGGTAAACGCCCTGCTTTCCCCCAACGTGGTCTACGCAGGACAGATCATCCAGGTGCCCGCATCCAACGCACCGGTTGACGGGGAAGCACTTGCCTCCCTTCCGATCAACGGTGGCACGGCCTACATCGTGCGCTCGGATGACACGCTGCTGCGCATCGCACTGCGCTATGGCATATCCCCCTGGACGTTGGCCACGGCCAGCCGCGTTGCGAACCCGGCGCTGATCTACCCAGGGCAGGAATTGGGCGTTCCCGGAGAAGGCACAGGCCTACTCCCCGAGCCCTTCGCCGCCGTCGAGGTGCAGCCACTGCCAGCGATCCAGGGAACGACTGCGGTGATCACCGTTCACACGACGGAACCCGCCGTACTGGAGGGAAAGCTGTTGGGACAGGACGTGCGCTTTGCGGAGGAAGGGGAGATATACTACGGGCTGGTGGGGGTACACGTATTCACCGAGCCGGGCCTGTACGAACTGGAATTGAAGGCCGTGGATGATCGAGGGCGCGACACGACGATCACCACAGGGGTTATCGTAGAGAGCGGCCGCTTTGGTTTTGAGCGGATCGACGTGCCCCCCAGCCGGTCCAGCTTGCTCGATCCGGCCGTGATTGCCGCAGACCAAGAGCGCCTGAATACGCTGCGCCACAGGTTCACGCCGCAGCGACGTTGGACGACACCGTTTCAGCGCCCGTGCGCGGGGACGATCTCATCCTACTTTGGCTCTCACCGGGCCTACGAGGACGGACCGTACACCAGCTATCACAGCGGCGTGGACTTTCGAGCGCCGGGAGGGACGCAGGTATACGCACCCGCCAGGGGCACCGTGGTGCTCGCCGATCCACTGGCCCTATGGGGCAATGCGATTGTGATCGACCACGGTTGGGGTGTGTTGACGGGCTATGGACATCTGTCGCAGATCGACGTACAGGTTGGCCAGCAGGTCATGCGGGGAGACCCAATCGGCAGGGTAGGCAGCACGGGACTATCGACCGGCGCACACCTGCATTGGGAAATGTGGGTTGGCGGAACCAGTGTGAACGGCTTGCAGTGGCTGGATGAGCTCTATCCCTGGTCAGCGCCCGAGTGGATGGCAGTTGGGGGCTAGAGCCCGCCAGCGGCGAAAGCACCGCCGCGCGGGCAAGTGCCCTAGCCGTCACTCCTCTTCGATGAGCGCGCGGGCCTCATCGACGTGCCGATCCGGCACCAGGACTCGAACCTCGCCCAGCCTGTCCACCGTGATCCCAAAGACAGGTCCCAGGCTCTCATAGTCCAAGAGCACAGGTATGTCCGCCGTTTCCAGCTTTGCCTTGATCACCTGCGCCTGTAACAGCCCCTGGACCACGCAGACTATCGTCAGTCCAGGGAGGCGCGACTGCCGACCCTGTTCACTATTGCCCGATTCTTGCACCTGTAGCCTCCCCTGATATCACTTTCAGTGTGCCTCAATTTGGCATATTTGTCAAACTGGCACAAGCCTGGTATAATCGCCCAGTGACTTAAGCGACTGGTATGTAGGAGACATAACGTTGATTCAGCGCAAGACTCAGAACCCCGCCTACTGGGGCGAAGAGTTCACAATAACCCCTGACGACCTCCAATATCTGAGTACAGTGTTGGTTGAAGATGAGCTGCCACGCTCGGCAGAGGATTTGGGCCGAGCGTTAATCTTGGACCGGTGTCGTCAGGAAGAGACGCTCATTGAACGGGCGATGTCCAGAGGCACCCCCTATCAGCCCAAGCGCAGCTACAAAGTCGGCGAGCAGGTGGTCTTTCCGGCGTTAGACTTCCGTGCGGCGGAAGTCGTCGGCGTGAGGCCCGGTCACAATCCCGAGTACGGCTCATTCCAGGTTATCCGGGTGAAATTCGAAAAAGGTGGAGAACGCGAGTTTGCCTCGGAACTGGAAACCGACCATCGGCTCAACGACGAGGCACAGATCGGCGTGGCGAGTGGTGCGGAACAACATTCGGCGGACGAACTGGCCACCCTTTACAGCCCGCAGGTTGGCGCGATGCTGGAGAGGCATCTCGAATCTGAATCTGATTTTGTCCGCCTGGCTGGCAAGTGGTTCCGCAGGGATCTGTTGGTGGACGTGCACGTGGGCCATCTGAACCTGGCAGAGGCAGTGCTCGACATGGCGAGCGGAGGCCCATCACCGACCGAGGATCTGCTGGGCGATCTGGAACTGCCCGAGGAGATTACCCCGCAGTTGCGCGTCTTCTCGCTGAATTACGCGCTGCAGGAAGACGAGCGGTTCGACGAGGTAGGACCAGCAGGCGAGGTGCTCTGGTTCCTGCGCCGCATGGAGCCAGAAGGCGTGCAATCCATTCCTGTTCGCCTGCAGTATCAGTCCCTGGAATACGACCCAGCGCTACTGACGAGCGAGATGCTGGCACTGGAACAGGAACTGGACGACGAATGGTCGAACCTTGGCAGTCCTGCCGAGATAGAAGAGCCTTTGACGGTCATACTCACCTATCCCCACTGGAGATCTGGCACGCTTCCGCTCTCGAGCCAGTTGGCACGCGTGTTTCCAACCGGCCGTACGCGGCGTATCCGCTTCAGCTTGATCGATGGCGAGAGCGGAGCCGAGGTGCCTGCCTGGGTCGTGCGGGAAGGGCACTATATCTATGGCCTGGGAGAATGGTATCGCGAAAACGACGTGCCGCCAGGAGCCTACCTGGAACTGACGAGAGGTGAAAGACCAGGCACGGTTGTTATTCGCCGACGCGGCCGCCGGCCCAGGAGAGAATGGGTACGGGTCGCCCTGCCCATCGACGGGCAACTCACCTTCGAGGTCCGCAAACAACTCATTGCCTGTGAATACGACGAGTTGATGATCGTAGCAGAGGAGGATCCCACAGCGATGGACTTGGTGTGGGCACGCGCCCACAAGCAGGAGCTCTCGCTGAGCGAACTGATCACCGAGATTTTCCCCGAACTGGCCAAGCTGAGCCCTCAGGGCACCGTGCACGCGGCAACACTGTACAGCGCGGTCAACGTCGCCATGCGCACACCACCAGGGCCGCTGCTGGCAGAACTGGTCGTCAGCGATGCATACGCGCCAGTAGGCGACAATTACTGGGTCCTACACGCGGGATCAACCGGAGTCTAGATCTGCTGATGAGTAAGCTTACAGTTCCACCTTCGCTACCAGCATTGGTCAAACCTACACTTGACACACCATTTCACACCGACTATAGCTGGTGGGAGCGTAAAGGGCTACACATCGGCGTAGAGCTGCGAACGCACCTCTGCGAGGAGCACCGCGAGGTCTTTGGCGAACACTTTGATACGGAAAAGATCGACTGGGTAGACGAGCAAACCGGTGAAGTGACCCAGATAGACGGGCTACAGCACATCTTACAGGTCCATTGTAGCAAGCAGCCTGGGTATATCAGCGAGGATTTATCGCTGGTAGATGCAGTCTTTCGCGTATTCCTGGCGAACGGCAACACGCCCCTGACGTGCAAGGAGTTGGGCAGTATCATCGGCCAACCGCCTGAGAAGATTCTACGCACACTGTCAGGCCGACAGATTTACAAGGGGATCCGTCCCGTACAGACGTTCTGATAGAACGTTGGCCCACAACATCCACGCCGCGACTTGTGTCGCGGCGTTGCCGTACACCAAAAATGTGCCATTGATACGGAGGAGATCATGCGTATCTTTATCGCTGGTATTATGCAGGGATCTCGCGACGACAGCGGGATTGATGCCCAGGACTATCGTCGCGAGATCGCCCAGATGGTGCGACGTCACGTTCCTGGCGTTGAGGTGCTGGACCCCTTCGAACTGCACCCCAGTAGCGTCAGCTACGAGCCGGAGCAGGCCAAACAGACCCTTCTGGAAATGGCTGCCCTGGCCGGTCAAGCGGACGTATTGATCGCATACGTCCCCATGGCCAGCATGGGCACCGCCATCGAGATGTGGCACGCGTACGCGCATGGCAGGCATGTGTATACCATCTCGCCAATGAGCGACAACTGGGTTGTGCGTTCCCTGTCCAGGCGCGTCTTTCCCGACATGGCGACGTTCGGGGCGTTCGTCGCTGGCGGAGGGCTGAGCGCGGATAGCGCTTGACAGCGCTGTGCCATTCGGTTAGAATATCATCACCGTGCCCCAGTAGCTCAAATGGACAGAGCGTCGGACTTCTAATCCGAGGGTTGCAGGTTCGAGTCCTGTCTGGGGCGTTTGACCGCGATCCTTGAGGGCGAAAACCGCAAGCCCGAGGTAAGACCGCCGCACGAGAACACCCCTCCTGACAACAGGAGGGATGCACGCATAACAAAACACCTCCCCACCACCAGATCGTGAAACGCGGCCGGTCGATGGAGGGGGGGGCTATTGGCCTGGGGTATCCCAGGCCACGATGGGATAGCCAGATCTAGGCGGCCTCGGCAGCCTCAGGCTCTTCCTTTTTCCCCGCTACCGCGGCAGCAGCCTTTTTCGTTTCCTCAACTGCCTCTGCCAACCGCTTCTGGCCTTCCTCCAGGATAACCTTGCTCTGGAGCTGGACTTCCTCGGCGCGACGCTTGATGTCAGCAGCCACGGCCTCCGCCTTGGCACGGGCTTCTGCCAGGGTGTCCTCCCCTTTGCTCTGCAGTTCAACACCCTTCTGTCGAATCTGCTCCCGAGTTTCCGCTCCAGCCTGTGGAGCCAGGAGAAGGGCCACCCCCGCCCCTACCAGCCCGCCAACCAAAAAGCCGGCAAAGAAGGCTCCGATGTCACTGCCGTTATTATCACTCATGGCTTACCTCCTCAGTAGACTCTTGCACGAATGAAACCACCGGCGACTTTCTGTCCGCGATACGCTCTTCACGCGCCGGATGACAACCGATCCCTCAACATCCCATCAGGGTCACCCGAACCTACGTATCCTGTTCGCCGCCACCACCCAAACCGCTGATTTCGCGCACGATGCGCTGCAACCCGGCGAGATATCCCGACCACTTGACCACGGGCGAGACGACGTTGTGACTGACAAACTGGGTCGTGCCACGTACAGTCGCCAGCGTCTCGTTGGCCGCTTCCAGCATCGGCTTGATCTCGTCGCGAAGCAATACGATCAACGACTGTACCTGAAGCATGAGAACGATCAGGAGCACACCGATGATCAACGTCTCGAACGCAACGAATATAATCGCCGCATCTCGAAGCAGCCCTACCACCACTGAACCAGGGCTTGGGGCAGCGCCGGTATAGGCTGCCTGATACGCGTCAATCGATAAAAGGACCAGCAGAACGACCAGGCCCACCAGGAACAGGCCGGCGATGACCAGGCCGGCGATGAGCAGCCGCCGCGCCTTTAGTTCCGCAGGCGATAATTCAACAACAATAGGAGCCTCCGCCGTTGGCGGCGCAGGAGATCCGGTGGCAGGCACAGGATGTTCTTCCATAGTGTAACTATTATAGCATGGGTTGCCGAGTCCTACAAATCACCCCACCCCCCAACACCACTTCCCCATCGTACAGGACGAGAAACTGTCCTGGCGTGATGTCCCGCTGGGGCGATGAAAAGCGCACGTGGGCCCTGGCGCGCGGCAGAGGCATCACTGTCACGGGCGTGGGCTGCGCCCGATAGCGGATCTGAGCCACGGCCTGAAAGGGATCCACGGGCGTCGTTCCGTCGATGGTATGCATCTCCTCAACCACGCATTCATCCTGGCCCAGTGCCTCCGCCGGACCAACGACGAGCACATTCTCGGCCACATCTATCTCAAGCACGTACAGCGGTTCTGGTGCCGTGATCCCCAGCCCCTTGCGCTGCCCGATGGTGTACGCAGGCAGGCCCTGATGTTGGCCCAGTACTCGCCCTGTGGTGTCACGGATGGGACCAGGCCGGAACAGATGTGGGGCCTGGCGTGCCAGGAAGCGGCGGTAGTCACCGTCGGCCAAGAAGCAAATGTCCTGACTCTCTGGCTGTTCTGCCACAGGCAGGCCGAGCCGGCGGGCAATGCCACGCACCTCCTCCTTGGTCAGGTCGCCCAGGGGAAAAAGCACATAGGCCAGTTGCTCCTGACTCAACGCGTGCAGGAAATAGGACTGATCCTTGTGGCGGTCCCGCCCCCGAAGGAGCTGGTAACCGTCCACGGCTCTACGGACACGAGCATAGTGGCCCGTCGACAAATAGTCTGCCCCCAACGCCCGCGCCCGATCCAGGAACAGGCCAAAGCGAATCATCTGGTTGCAGGCGACACAGGGATTGGGCGTGCGTCCGGCACCGTACTCGGCGACAAGATAATCCACCACGTGGGCCTTGAAAGGCACTTCCGCGTCGATCAGGTGGAAAGGGATATCAAGCCTCTCGGCAACACGCCGCGCCCGAACCGCTGCCTCAGGCGTTCGGCAGGTGCTAGTGGGAGGACCGCACGGCCCATGATCGGTCCACTGTCGCAGCATCGCACCCACGACCTCGTACCCTTGCTCGATCAGGAGCGCCGCAGCGACGGCACTATCGACACCACCACTCAGCGCAACGAGCACCCGTCCGCCGTGCTGGTCCGCATCACTGGCAGCAAATCCCGAACCGGAACTTTTTTCATTCCTCGGGGATCGCCGTGTCGCCGCAGACATTCATATCCCCCGCCCGGGCTTAACCATTCGCCCGCAGCCGTTGGACGATGCCTGGCAGCACCTCCAACACGTGGCTCACATCGCTCCCGTCGTTGGCCTGGCCCAATGTGAAGCGCAAACTGCCGATGCCCCAGTCCGGTGAGAATCCCATCGCCGTGAGAACAAAGGAGGGCTGCGGTTCCCCCTCGACGCAGACGGAGCCTGAACTGGCGGCGATGCCTTCCAGGTCGAGGCTCAGCACGACCGACTCTCCCTCGATGCCGCGGAGGGCAAAACTCGCGTGGTGAGGGAGTCGATGCACAGGGTGTCCGGTCAGGCGGGTGTCTGGCACCGACTCCAGTACGCCCTCAATGAGCTGATCGCGCAGGCGGCGCAGGCGAGCTGCCTCAGCTATCCGCCCTTCCTCCATCAGGCACAATGCAGTCGCCAGACCCACCGCCCCCGCGACGTCGACCGTGCCGGGCCGGCGCCCGCGCTCTTGGCCACCACCTGTCATGGCAGGCACGAGAGAAATGCCCGACCGGACGTAGAGTAGCCCCACCCCTTTGGGACCATAGAACTTGTGGGCAGAAAGCACCAGCAAGTCGATGCCGATGTCGTCAGGCTCCAGAGGAATCCTGCCCGCAGCCTGTACCGCATCAGTGTGAAAAATGACCCCCCGCTCCCGACAGACCCGCCCAATCCTGGCCATGCGCTGCACCGTCCCGACCTCGTCGTTGGCGGTCATCACGCTCACCAGTATGGTGTCGGGGCGAATCGCGGCAGCCACATCGTCCGGATCCACCCGGCCGTACTCGTCCACCGGCAACCGAGTGACCTCGAAGCCAAACAGGTCGCGCAGTTGGTCCACGGTGTAGCCCACAGCACGGTGCTCGATCCGAGTCGTGACGACGTGGTTACCACGCCCGCTCTGTCGAGCAGCCCATGCCACGCCTCGCAGCGCCAGGTTATTCGCCTCGGTTCCAGAACCGGTAAAGACGATCTCGGCGGGACGGCAGCCCAACACTCCGGCGACGGTTTGTCGGGCCTGCTCCAAGGCACCCGCGGCCACTTGGCCAAAGGCGTGCGGAGACGCACTGTCGCCAAAGCACTCGCTCCAGTACCGGGCCATCGCCTCGACGGCCTGTGGATGAACGGGTGTGGTAGCCGAGTGATCCAGGTAGATGTGAGGCTCAGACGTGCTCATATCCCATCCTTAAAAGCTAAATGAGAGCATATTGTAGCACGCGGCGGAGGTGACGTCAAACAGAGGCCACAACGCGTGAAGTTTGCTTAGCATCCCAAATCGTGCTATACTAAGTGTGCTGCACAAAGTCGCCGGTGCACTCATGGCGGTTTCTCCATTTCTCTGGTATACTAGCCAGTGCAAGAAGGTCCTAGCGTGAATGGTGAGGAAGAGCAACGATCTTGGATAGAAGCATGGGCCAAGCGCATTGAGACACTGGGACTTATATCAGTGGCGCTGCCGCTTCTCGAGATGGCCGAAGCATTTGGATTTCTGGGCAGCCAGGTGCTCCTGGTAATCCAGCCTCTGGTGAGCGGCTTTGTGAGCAACACGGCACTCGAGCGCACCGTGGCCCTGCTGGATAGCCCAGAATTCTTGGATCAGTTCAGGGTCTGCCTGGAAGGAGAGGAGAGCTAGAACATGAACGTTGGGGCCATCCTCCTGCTGGTCCTAACCGGCGTGATATTCCTTGTCCTGCTGATCTTGCGCGGCAGGAAAGGGCCTCGCCCAGAGATACGCCCGTTGTCCGCCTTCCAGGACCTGTGGAAGGAAACCGGGTATGCGGCCGAGAGCGGTGGAGCAATCCACATCGCGCTCGGTACTGGAGGCCTGAACGGGGAAGACGCTGCCACATCGCTGGCAGGAGTCCAGGTCGTTGAGGCACT
>Ga0180431_10010795_pt1 | contig 10101 bp, 8 predicted proteins | sample SS_ome_11_FD_132459 | JGI IMG/M metagenome (GOLD analysis project Ga0180431, IMG submission 132459) | Hypersaline lake sediment archaeal communities from the Salton Sea, California, USA - SS_1_MS_1 metaG | ecosystem: Environmental > Aquatic > Non-marine Saline and Alkaline > Hypersaline >... | reverse complement strand
GGCTGCTTTCGGCTGTGGGCGCCGCGTGGGGCATAGGGCTCCTGGTGCGGTGGCGCCGGGGATTCCTCTGGGGCTTGGGGCTGACGAGCGCTCCGTTCATCATCACCTGGGACGCGTTCTTCGGTGTCCTCTTCCCGGTGCGGAGCGAGCTGCTTTTCCAGGGACAGCTGGCGTCTCGGCTCCAATCGGGGATCCGCGCCTTCTTCGGTCCCGACGTCCCGGTCCAACACGGGTTCGCGCTCGGGGCCCTGGCCCTGACGAGCACCGTGCTCCTCGTCCGCTGGGGGCTGCCGCCGATCGCGCGCGAGCGGTTGTGGGGCGGCATCGTCGAGGGTGTCCGGGGCATCGGTGTGGGGCTGGCCTGGTCGGGCCGGATGCTTGCCCGGAGCGGCGGGTGGATCGTGACCGGGGTGGTGCGCGCCGCGCGCCCCCTGGCGGCCGGTTTGACGAGCTGGATCCGCGAACACCGTCCGCGTCGCGCCGTCTTCCCACCCGAGCGGGCGGAGGACCCGCCTCGCCCGGTGCAAGGCGCGCTCATCGTTCACGAGGAGGAAGAAGAGGACGCGCCGATCGAGGTGCGCGCCCCGAGTCGCGCCGACAGGCCGCGGAGGCTGCCCGCCGAAGACGCGGAGCCGGTCTTCCCGAACGAGGGGCTCATGGCCCAGGCGCCTCCCCCCGAGACGCGTCCGGCGAAACGCAAGGCGCCCCCGCCGAAGGTTCCACGAGGGGCTGATCCGGTAGCGCCCGCCCATCTGCTCGAAGCGCACCGGGAGGGAGGGGCGCGGGTGAGCGAGGAAGAGATCCGGAGCAACGCCGCGCTTCTGAAGAGCACGCTGGCGAGCTTCGGCATCGAGGGTGAGGTGAGTGAAGTCCATCCCGGACCGATCATCACCCGCTACGAGTTCACCCCCGGGGTGGGTGTGACGATCAGTCAGATCGTGAGCCGTCAAGATGACATGGCGCTCGCCATGCGGGCCCCGCGGGTGCGGCTCCTGGCGCCTATTCCGGGCAAGGCGGCGATCGGGGTGGAGATTCCCAATCGCGAGCCGGCTCTGATCTCGTTCAAGGAAGTGGCCGACACGCGGGTGTTCCGGGAGGCCAAAGAGCCCTTGGCGGTGGCCTTGGGAAAGGATGTGAGCGGAAGGCCGTTCTACGCGTCGCTCGAGAAGATGCCCCATCTCCTGGTGGCCGGGACGACGGGATCGGGCAAGAGCGTCTGCTTGAACACCCTGATCGTCTCGCTCCTCATGCGGCGCACACCCGAGGAGCTGCGCCTGCTCTTGATCGATCCCAAAATGCTCGAGTTGACCATGTACAACGACATCCCTCACCTCTTGCGCCCCGTGGTGACCGCGGATCGGGAGGCGGCCAAGGCGCTCCGTTGGCTCACCCGGGAAATGGAGCGTCGCTATCGGATCCTGGCGGGCGTGGGGGTGCGAAACATCCAGGGCTTCGAGAAGCGCCGCCAGCAGGCCGGCGACCCGGAGCTGGCGCCGATGCCCTACGTGGTCGTGGTCGTCGATGAACTCGCCGACCTCATGCTGTCCAACCAGTCGGAGATCGAGGTTCCGATCGCCCGGCTGGCGCAGATGGCCCGCGCGGTCGGGATCCACTTGGTGCTGGCGACCCAGCGGCCCTCGGTCGATGTGATCACCGGGGTCATCAAGGCCAATTTCCCGGCCCGCATCGCCTTTCAGGTGGCGACCCGTACCGATTCGAGAACGGTCCTCGACATGAACGGCGCCGAGTCGCTGTTGGGTCGCGGCGACATGCTCTTCATTCCGCCGGGGAAGGCTCAGGCCCACCGCATTCACGGGGCCTTCATCGGGGACGCCGAAGTCGAGCGCATCGCCGGATTCCTGCGGCAATTCCCACCACCCGACCCGATCATCTCTCCCGAAGAGGACGCCGGCGGACTGGACGGGGACGGCGAAGAGATGGAGGATCCGCTCTTCCGCGAGGCTCTCCGGATCGTGGTCGCCGGCCAGCAGGGATCGACATCGCTCCTCCAACGGCGGCTGCGCATCGGCTACACGCGCGCCGGTCGCTTGATGGACATGCTCGAGCACGCGGGCATCGTGGGGCCGCCCGACGGCAGCCGGGCGCGGGAGGTTCTCGTTCCGCCCCAGTACCTCGAGGCGGAGGAAGCCACGAAACCGGCGGCGTTGTCCCGGGGTTGAAGCGGGGAAGGTCGCGGAGGACGAGGATGAGCGCGCGAAGGGTGATCGGCGCCCTGATCGGGGTTGGGTGGCTGATGTCGGCAGCAGCGTCGGCGATCGCCGATGAGATGCCGGGCGCCCCCTTGGTCGAGAGTCTTCTCGAACGCCTCGAGTCGGGGGGCGGACTCCGTGCCCCGTTCGTCCAGATCAACCACTGGGTCATGACCCCCGAGCCGGATACCTCCCGGGGCGTCCTGTCGGTCGCCCCTCCCCACCGATTCCGCCTCGACTACCAGGAGCCGGCGGGTCACTGCGTCGGGTGCGACGGCCGTCAGGTGTGGACCTTTGTTCCCGAAGAGCGGCAGGTCCTGCGGGCGCAGCTCGGCGGCACGACCGGTTGGGGGGACTTCTTCCTGGAAGGCCTGCGGGAGGCGGCCGATTCCGCCGCGGTGGTGCGCGTGGTGGGGGGGAAGCGGCGGGCCGTGCTGACGCTCGGTGCCCGGCCCGCCTGGGGTGTGCAGGAGCTCGTCTTGGAACTGGATGTCGACACCCGTGAGCCGGTGGCCTACGAGTACACGGACGAGGAGGGAAACCGCTTTCGCTTCGAGTTCACCGACGTGAGCTACCCGAGTGAATGGCCCCCGGCTGCCTTCCGCTTCGAGGCGCCTGACGGCTACGAGATCCTCGATGTCGACTGAGGCCTCGCCCGTCGTCTGCCTGATCAATCTCGGCTGTCCCAAGAATCTGGTCGACGGCGAGTGGATGCTCGGCCGTCTGGAGCAGGCGGGCTACCGGCTGACCCACGATCCGGAGGCCTCCGACGTCATCATCGTCAACACCTGCGCCTTCATCCGCGAAGCGCAACAGGAGGCGATCGATCACATCCTGGAGATGGCGCGCCTGAAGGCGAGCGGCCGGCCGGCACACTTGGTGGTCGCCGGCTGCCTGTCGGAGCGCCACGGGGGGGAGCTGAAGGAAGAGATGCCGGAGATCGACGCCGTGATCGGGCCGGGGATGCTGTCGCACCTGGTCCCGCTGGTGCGGCGTTTGGTCGAGGGCAAGGGGGGGATCACCTGCACCGGGACCTTCGAAGCGATCGAGGGCCCGAGGCCGCGGGTGCGGACCGGGAGCCCGCACACCGCGTACGTGAAGATCGCCGAGGGGTGTGACCACCGGTGCGCCTACTGCCTCATCCCCCGACTGCGCGGGCCCTACCGGAGCCGGTCGCCGGAAGAAATCCGCCAAGAGGTCATCGAGCTGGCGGGGGAGGGGGTGCAGGAGGCGATCCTGGTGGCGCAGGACACCACCGCCTACGGAGGCGATCGCCGGGCGCCGACCACGTTGCTCCGGCTCCTGGAGGTGTTGGAGACGGCGGAGGCGCCCGCCTGGATCCGCGTGATGTACACCCACCCCGGTCACTGGGACGAGGCGTTGATCGATCGATTCGGGGCCGGAGGGCGGCTTCTGCCCTACGTCGACCTTCCGATTCAACACATCTCGAACCGTGTGTTGCGCCACATGGGGCGAGGGCACGACGGCGACAGCATCCGCCGCCTGGTGGAGCGCCTGCGGGAGAAGATTCCCCGCCTGGTGCTCCGCACCACGGTGCTGGTCGGGCATCCGGGAGAGGGAAGGGCGGAGTTCGAGGAGCTGCTGCGATTCCTTCAGGAATTTCCCTTTGACCGTCTAGGGGCGTTTGCCTACAGTCCCGAGGATGGCACGCGATCGGCGAACATGGAGCCGAGCGTCCACCGGGAAGAGGCTGAAGAGCGGCGGTCGCAGATTCTGGAACTTCAACGCAATCTCTCGTTTACACAACAGGGAAGGCGCAAGGGCCAGCGCCTCGACCTTCTGGTAGAGGGGATCCAGGCCGACCGGGGGTATCTGGTCGGCCGCACCTATGGGGAAGCCCCGGAGATCGACGGTCTCGTGGTTGTGAAAGGCCTTCGGACGGCATCGCACCTTGCCGTTGAGCCGGGCGAGTTCTTGCCGATCCGGATCACCGGGGCGGGTCCCTACGATCTGGTGGCCGCGCCCGCCGGTGCCGATCGCGACATCCAAGAGAAGCCGAGCGGATGCCCACCCGGCGGAGACGAGGGAGACAGGTAGTGAAAAACGTACGCGCTGTCTGGATGGCGCTGGGGGCGTGGTTGATCCTGGCCGCGCCAGCGGCGGCGGGCGACAAGGAACTGAGCCAGGCCGATCACCTGACGCTGTTGGAAGAGGCGGGCGATGAGGCGGTCTCTCACGTGCTCGATCAGCTCGCGTTCCGCCCGGGGCAAAAGGTCTACCTCGTTCCCGAGGCGGCCCATCCGGCGAATTGGTTCCTCGGCCGCTCGCTGGCGCGGACGCTTCGTGAGCGGGGGTGCGAGGTCGTGGAGCCCGGATTGAGCGGGGTGACGATCGAGGTTCCACCCCTGTCTGATCAGAGCCTGACGCCGGCAGTCGAGGCGACCGCGGCCGAGCCGCCGGAGGAGGAGGAAGGAGAAGAGGAAGAGATCCAGCCGTTGGACGATGAAGACGCCGACGAGGAGGGCGAGGCCGACGAGGCCGAGGAAACCGACGAGGATGAGATCGACGCGCAGGACGAGGAGGACGAAGCCGACGCCGAGGAAGCCGAGCCGCCCCGTCCGCGACGCCGGCGCCGACCGGGTGCCGCTCGCCAAGCCGAGTCGGGTCCCGCCCCGGCGACACCGGCGCCCACGCCCGCCACGCCGGCCGCTGGCTTCACGATGCCGATGCCGGCGGACGGCGAGGTCCTCGCCTACCGGGTGATGGAGTGCGGTGTCTCCTACCCGTGGAGCCGCCGGTCCTGGCTCCTGGGGCCCCGCCGCTACGGGCGGATGGCGAGCGTGCGGTTGCGGGCGGCCCATCTCCGGGAGCCGGGCGACGAGGTGCTCGAGGTGGCGAGGGGAGACTGCGTGCGGATCGACGAGTTTCCCGGATGGGCGCGGCCGTACTTGGAGGGACAGAGCTTCCCGTTCCCAATCACCAGCCCGCCGGAGAAGTCGCTCAACCGTTTCGTTGAGCCGGTGCTGGTGACGGCGATCATCACGGGCCTCATCTACCTGTTCAATGAAAACCAGAAGTAGCTTTCGGGAAGCGGTCGTGGGCCGGCGCGCGCCGGCGCGGCTTCTGGTGCTGGGATGGATCGCGCTGGCGGCATCCTGTGCCGGAGGACGCCATCCGGTCCACGGTCCCGGGGCGCAGGGAGACTTCACGCGCGCGAAGGAAGCCTACGAGGGCGGTCACCACACCCGCGCGATCGAGCTTCTGGAAGCCTTCGAGCGAAACCACCCGGGAAGCCAGTAGATCGACGATGCGTTTTTCTATCTCGGCAAGTCGCACCAGGCCTCCCGGGAGCAGTTGCTTGCCCGGCAGGCCTTCCAGCGGCTGCTGGATGCGTTTCCACGCAGCAGCTTCGCCGAGGATGCGCTTTTCGAGATCGCGCATTCCTGGTTCTTGAGCATGCGGGGCCCGGCGCTCGACCCGGAGCCGGCGGAGGAGGCGATCCGCGCCTTCCGCAGCTATCTGCGGCGCTATCCCGAGGGAGAGCACCGCTCGGAGTCGGAGGAAGCGATCCGCACGGTGCTCAACAACCTGGCGGACAAGGACTATCGAAACGGGCGCACGTACATGCGGCTCGGCCGCCCGGGGGCGGCACGCCGCTACTTCGAGATGTCGCTGTCACGGTGGGACGAGGCAACGGTGTCGGCAAAGGCCAGGGAGGGGATTGCGCGCAGCTACGAGAAGGAGGACCGGTGGCCCGAGGCGCGTGCCGCCTACGAGAGCCTCCTCGAACACCTGGGGGATGATCCCGATCGCTTCGATGACGGTTCCGACATCGCGGCGCGCGCGCGGCAGCGTTTGGCCTCCCTTCCCCAGTAGCACGGAGGCGGTCGGTGGAACTGGGGATTCTCGGGGGAACCTTTGATCCTCCTCATCGGGGGCATTGCGTGCTGGCCGACCAGTGTGTTCGGGCCCTCGGACTCGCCCGGGTCTGGTTCGTTCCCGCCTTTCATCCTCCCCACAAGCTCGGCCGTGCCCTCACCCCCTTTGATCTGAGGCTCGAGATGATCCGGGCGGCGACCGCGGCCGATGCGCGCTTCGAGGTGCTCGAGACCGAGCGTCATCGGGGAGGCGTTTCCTACACCGTCGACACCCTGCGGGACCTGACGCGCGATCATCCCGGGGAGACGTTCTGGTTACTGCTGGGAGAGGACAGCTTGGCCGACCTCGCCGGGTGGAAGGACCCGGAGCAGATCGCGCGCCTGGCGCGTCTGGCGGTCTACCGCCGGCCGGGAACGCGGAGCGCGATTCCCGCCCACCTGCGCCGCTGCGCGCGATTCGTCGAGGGGCCGCCGGTCGATGTCTCCTCGACCGAGCTGCGCGCGAGCTTGGGGCGGCAAGAGCCCGTGGGGGACCGGATCGATCCGTCGGTGTTCGCCATCATCGAACGTGAACGGCTCTACGGATGGAAGGGCCCGGAGGGAAGAACGTCATGACGTCGGCGAAGAGAGGCCGCCTGCATCTGGTCGATGGTTCGGGGCTCATCTTCCGCGCGCACTTCGCCTTTCTGCGCCGTCCCCTGACCACGGCGCGGGGAACACCGGTGGGCGCGGTTTTCGGTTTCCTGACGACGCTTCTCGCTTTGATCCGCGAAGAGGAGGCGACCCACCTGGCCGTCGCCTTCGATACCGAGAAGCCGACCTTTCGCCACGAGCGCTATCCCGAGTACAAGGCGCACCGCCCTCCGGTCCCGCCGGAGCTGATCGAGCAGTTCCCCCTCGTTCACCGTCTGGTGGATGCGCTCGGCGTGGCGCACCTGGAACAGGATGGGGTGGAGGCGGATGATCTGATCGGATCCCTGGCGCGAAGCGCGGAGGCCGAGGGGTGGGAGGTCGTGATCGTATCCGCCGACAAGGACTTCGCCCAGCTGATCGCTCCCCGGATCCGGATGTACGTTCCGGCGCGGGGGCGGGAGGCGGCGCGCTGGGTCGACACCGAGGCCGTGGAAGAGAAGTGGGGGGTGAAGCCCGAGCAATTCATTGACTTTCTCGCCCTGACCGGGGACGCCTCGGACAACATCCCGGGGGTGACCGGCGTGGGACCCAAGACGGCGGCCTCGCTGCTTCAAGCGCACGGCAGCCTCGATGCGATCCTGGGCGACCTGGACGCGATTGCCTCGGCAGCGGTGCGCAAGAAACTGGAACGCGACCGCGAGCGCGCGCTCCTGAGTCGTGAACTGGTCACGATCCGCACCGATCTGCTGCCCTTCGATCCATCGACCTATCCGGTGCCGGATCCGTCGGCGCGGGACGAGTTCCGAGCCTTCCTGGAAGAGATGGAATTCCGGCGCCTGGTCGAGCGGTGGTTTCCCGATCCGTCGGCGGGTGCCCGGCAGGGATCGCTTCTCGACTCACCCCCTGGGGAGGTGGATGCGGCGGTGGCCGTCGCCGACAGCTGGGATTCGTCTTACCAGCGCGTCAACGATGCCGATCAGCTGGCCCGCATCGTCCGCCGCTTCCCGGGGGGAGAGACGCCGCTGGCGATCGACACCGAGACGACCGGTCTCGATCCGCTCGAGTGCGGCCTGGTGGGATTGAGCTTCGCCTGGACGCCGGGTGAAGCCTGGTACGTGCCGATCGCGCACGAAGAGGGAGGGAATCTGGCCCGCGGCGAGGTTGAGCATCTTCTAGGTCCGCTCCTGGCTGACGGTGCTTTGGTCAAGGCAGGCCAGAACCTCAAGTTCGACGCCCACGTCCTCCGGCGGCACGGCCTGGCTCTGGGCGGGCCGCTGCGTGACACGATGGTTGCCTCCTACGTGCGGGATCCGGGTGCTCGGCACGGGCTCGATCCGCTGGCGCGGGAGTTTTTGGACCACGAGATGGTCCCGATCGAGCGGTTGATCGGCACCGGGAAAGATCAACTCTCGATGGCGGAGGTGCCGGCCGAGAAGGTCACACCCTATGCCTGTGAAGACGTCGACGCCGTCGTTCGCCTGCTTCCCCTCTTGCGGCGGCAGCTGGAGACGATCCGCGCCTGGCGGCTTTTCACCGAAGTAGAGATGCCCCTCTTGCCGGTCTTGGTGGCCATGGAGGCGAGCGGCATTACCCTCGACCGCAAGATCCTCGACGGCATGGCCGGCACCCTCGCCGGCGAGATGGAGCGACAAGAGGCGGAGATCCATCGCCTGGCCGAGGAGGATTTCAATGTCAACTCACCGAAACAGCTTCAACGGATCCTCTTCGAGAAGCTCAAGCTGAAGCCCCGGCGCCGCACCAAGACCGGCTTCTCGACGGGACAAGAGGTGCTGGAGGAGTTGGCGACCGAACACCCACTACCCGCCCGCATCCTCGAGTACCGGCAGGTGGCGAAGCTGCGCAGCACGTACGTCGAGGCGCTGCCGCGCCTGGTCCGCGGGGAAACGGACCGGATCCACGCCACCTTCCATCAGACTGTCGCCGCCACCGGACGCCTCAGCTCCTCGAACCCGAATCTGCAGAACATCCCGATCCGTGCGCCCCAGGGGCGGGAGATCCGCCGCGCCTTCAAGGCCGCGCGCGGTATGCGGCTCGTCTCGGCCGACTACTCGCAGATCGAGCTTCGCATCCTGGCCCATCTCTCCGAGGATCCCAACCTGGTCGAGGCCTTCCGGCAGGGAGCCGACATCCATCGGGCAACCGCCGCCCGGGTCTTCGGGGTCGAGGAGGAAGCCGTGGACGCCGAGATGAGGGGGCGGGCCAAGGTGGTCAACTTCGGCGTGCTCTACGGCATGGGTCCGCAACGCCTGGCGCGGGAGCAGGGGATCGCGGTGGCCGAGGCCTCGGCGTTCATCGCCGAGTATTTCGACAAGCTCCCCGGGGTGAAGGCGTTCATCGACCGCGCGATCGAGGAAGCGCGCTCGCGTGGATACGCGGAGACCCTATTGGGGAGGCGGCGCTACCTGCCCGATCTGCAATCGACGCGACACCAGGCGCGTTCCGCGGCGGAGCGGATGGCGGTGAACACGCCGGTGCAGGGCTCGGCCGCCGATCTGATCAAGGTCGCCATGGTCCGCGTCCAAGCCCTGCTGGAAAGCGCCTTCCCCGCGGCGCACCTCCTCATCCAGGTCCATGACGAGCTGATCCTGGAAGTGCCGGAGGCACAGACGAAGGCGCTGGAGCAGGCCTTGGAGCGGGAGATGACCTCCGTGCTCGAGCTCCGGGTGCCGCTGCGGGTGGAGACCGGAGCGGGGAAGGACTGGTATGAGGCGCACGCCTGAGGGCCCGGTCGCGGTCGCGGTGACCGGGGGGATCGGATCCGGGAAGTCGACCTTCTGCCGGTTGGTGCGCCGGTATCCGGGTGTCGCGCACACCGATGCCGACCGGATCGTCCGCGGGCTGCTGATCGGCAATCGAGACGTGGCGCGGGCCATCGCCGAGGCCTTTGGCCGGGATCTCCTCTCTTCCCGGGGGAGCGTGGATCGCTCTCGACTGGCCGGAAAGGTCTTCACCAACCGCCGTCGGCTGCGGCGCCTCGAGCGCATCCTCCACCCGATCGTGCGCGACAGACTGGCCGAGCGGGTGGCGGCCTTGAAGCGCCGCGAAGGGGTTGCTATCGTGCTCGTCGAGATTCCGCTCCTGGTCGAGTCGGGGATTCCCGAGTGGTGCGATCTCGTCGTCACCGTCGAGGCGACCGAGGCGGTGAGGCTCGAGCGCCTGGCGCGCCGCGGCCTCTTGCCCAGCGAGGCGCGAGGCCGGATGGGGCGCCAGGCGGGCGATGCCGACCGGCGCCGCGTCGCGGACGTGGTGATCCGCAACGATGGAGACCGGAGCGGGCTGGAACAGGGCGCTCGCCGGTTCTGGGAGCGCCTCTTTTCACGAACCCCCGATGCGAGGATGCGATGATTGCCGAGATCGATCATCTGTTACGCGAATGTGACGAGAAGGTGACCCACCTG
>Ga0180431_10010794_pt1 | contig 10101 bp, 7 predicted proteins | sample SS_ome_11_FD_132459 | JGI IMG/M metagenome (GOLD analysis project Ga0180431, IMG submission 132459) | Hypersaline lake sediment archaeal communities from the Salton Sea, California, USA - SS_1_MS_1 metaG | ecosystem: Environmental > Aquatic > Non-marine Saline and Alkaline > Hypersaline >... | reverse complement strand
TACACCTGGCCGTGCTGCCTCCCGACGACGTGGCCGAGCCCGATATCGGCGCGTTCGTGGCCGGCGTGAAACGTCCCTGCTCGGTGAACGTGAAGCAGGACCTTCTGGCCGGCGACACCTCGCTATTGAAGAAGCTCACCGTTCGCGAGCGCCCCGGCAAGACGGTCTTTCGCTTCTGGCAGGAGGGGCCCGGCTACGATCGGAACTTGCAGAGCGAGAAGACCGTTCTCGCCGCGATCGACTACATCCACGAGAACCCCGTGCGACGCGGGCTCTGCCGTCTGGCGACGGAGTGGCGTTGGTCGAGCGCGCGCTACTACGCCAGCGACCCGCCGCAGCAGGACGCGATGCTGCCGGAGATCCACGGTTTGCCGCCGGACTTCTTCGTGAGGACGAGCCGATAGGCACTGGCGTCTCACCAGTGTCTGCGTTTGCACGGTAATACGCGTACACCCCAGGGAGCACTGGCGAGACGCCAGTGCCACCCTGCGTCCTACTCCCCCCGCTCCCAAAGCCGCGGTAGCGAGCCGCGAGAATGGCGCGGGACGACGGGGGCGTCGGTGAGCTTGTAGGGGACGCTGGAGACGTAGCCGGGGATGCCTTGGGCGACGTCGCCGACCTCGACCATGAACGCGTCGGCGATCTTGCCGCCCGGCACGGCTTCGTCGTGGTCGCCGACTTCGCGCATCAGCAGGTGCACACCAACGGTCACGTTATTTCGCGGCGGGTTTGGAGGGATCGGGGAAGAACGGGAAGAGCTTCCGGATCTGGTCGGGGGTGGGACGGCGCCCGTACTCGCAGATCTGAAACGCCTCGGCGTACTTCACGGCTTTGCCCTGCTCTTCGCCGTACCAGCGGATGAGCGTGTCGCGGTAGCGGTCGGCGCGTCGGGCCATGCCGCGCGACCAGTTCTCCTCGGCCCGTTGCCGGCGGCGCACGGGGTCGTCGGCGAATCGTTGGCGGAGCGTCTCTTCCGAGCCCATCGCGCCGCCTTCGTACACCTGCGACACCAACGCATCCACGGCGTCGATCTTCTTCTCGAACACGTCGTCGATCGACACGGCAATGTCCGCCTCGAACGGATTGGGCTTCTGGAACCCGTCCGAGTAGTAGAGGAACACCGGGTTGCGGTCCAGCGGCGGCGTGTCGGGGCAGAAGAACGGCACGGCGACCATGTAGGCCGAGTCCTGCACCAGAACGCCCGTGTAGCGATGGTCCGGGTGGTAGTCGTTGGGGCGATGCGACAGGACGATATCGGCCTTCCACTCGCGGATCAGCCGGGTGATCGTCTTGCGATTTTCGAGCGTGGGCATCAGCTCGCCGTCGTGGATGTCGAGCACCTGGGCGGTGACGCCCAGGCGCTTGGCCGCCTCGTGCACTTCGGCCGTGCGTCGCTTGGCCAGGGGGCCCCCGGCCATGCGCCAGTGCCCGATGTCGCCGTTGGTGACCGAGACGAGCTTGACGTGGTGTCCCATCGCGGCCCACTTGGCGGCCGTGCCCCCCACCTTGAACTCGCAGTCGTCCGGATGGGCGCCGAAGGCGATGATCCGCAGCTTCCCATCCTCCTCCGGCCCCTCCGCCACGGCCGGCCGCCCGAGCCAGCCCACCATCATCACGGCCACGACCAGCCCGACGCACGGGCCCACGAAGTTCGATCGTTTCATCGGAGCGTCTCCTTATTTCCAGTAGCCGGCGGAATTCCCAGCGACCTGCTGGTCTGTCAAGCCAGAGAATTGGGTTGGGTGGCTGGGGTCGAGTGAAACGAGCCCCCAGCGGTCTTGGACTGGGGGCTCACTGCGTTCGACCCCCAGCCACCCCTGTTATGGCACGGTCTCCCGACGCCCCTGTTGTGGCACGGTCTCCCGACCGTGCCACCCACGGGCAGCCCACTCTGCGGGGCCACGGCCGGCCCGGCCGCTTCGAGAATCAGTGTACACCAGGCGGCTCGACAATGACACCTTGCGGCGAGTAGGTGGAATTCTGCGGGGTACGGCCCGATCGACCAGGCGGCACTCGCCATGACGTGGGGGCCGCACGTCGGCTTCAGCCGACTGGCAGTTTGCCACCAGCTTTAGCTGGTGGGAACCCGGCCCACGCGGTGAATCAAGCCGGCTTCAGCCGGGCTTCTCGCCCCGTCTTCAGACATCGCGAGTCGGTTGAAGCCTTCCTGTCGAGAAGCCCGGCTGAAGCCGACCGGCTCGGGTGCCTCCCGAGTGACGCGGCGGCAGTGAGCCAGTTGTTGTGAGCACAATCCGTAGCGGATCAGGACGCGGCTTCTCCGACGCCGACGGCCACTTCCACTGGCTGAACGTCTCTTGCCGCCATCTCCGTGGATTCGTAAGATCAGGGCAAATGGAGGCCCCCATGACCGAGAACCCGTATCGTTCCCCGCGCACCGTCGGCCCTTCGCCGAAAACGCGGAGCACGCGCTGGCTGGTGTGGTCGGGCCTCGTGTGTCTGGGACTCGCGTTGCTGGGCGTCGCGTTCACCATCGCGGGGATGATCTTCAGTTTCCACACGATCGCCCATTCTTCGACCACGCCGAAGCCCTCGGACCTCGCTCACGAAATCACGATCTCCTTAGTCGCGACGGTGGCCACGATGCCACTGGGCATTGTGGGTATCGTCCTGCTAATCGTCGGCCTGCTCATCCGTCGGCCGGTCGAATGAGGTGTCACCGAATCGGAGATTCCCCGGTGCTCGATCGCATGCAACGAATTCAACCTAATCCGTCTCCCTTAGGATCGGCCGAAGTAGCAGGCACACGCCGTGTGCCGTCTGCCCGGGACCCCGCACGCTGCAGACTCGCCAGGACGCGTCGCTGGTCCGAAGCAGGTACGTCGGCGGACGGCACACGGCGTGTGCCTGCTACATCCCCGCCGTGAACGGTTACCCGATTTGCCGTGTGTATTCCCCCTCACCCCGGCCCTCTCCCGCCAGGGGAGAGGGAGCTTATTCTTCGACCACCTTTTTCTTCGACCACCTTTTATCCTTTGCGTCTTCGCGTCTTTGCGAGATGCCTCCTCTTATGGTGCCACGATTCCCCCAGGCGTAGCCCGACGAAATACCCCCGAGACAGGACGACCTCGATGCGCTACCGCGAGATGCCCAAGAACGGCGATCGGCTTTCGATTCTCGGGTTCGGGTGCATGCGATTGCCGGAGCGGCGGGGGAAGATCGTCGAGGATCGGGCCGTGCGCCAGGTGCGCGACGCGATCGACCGGGGGGTGAACTACCTCGACACGGCCCTGCCCTACCACATGGGCGCGGCCGAGCCGTTTCTCGCCCGGGCGCTGGCTGGCGGTTTTCGCGAGCGGGTGCGTCTGGCCACGAAGCTGCCGCCCTGGTCGGTCAAGCGGCGCGAGGACATGGACGCGATCCTCACCAGCCAGCTCGAGCGCCTGGCCACCGACCGGATCGACTACTACCTGGTCCACGCCCTGAAGCCGGCGAGCTGGAAGAAGATGAAGGCGCTCGGGGTGCGGGAGTTCTTGGACGCGGCCCTGGCCGACGGGCGGATCGGCGCCGCCGGGTTCTCCTTCCACGGCGACACGGAGACGTTCCGCCAAATCGTCGACGAGTACGACTGGACCTGTGCCCTGGTGCAATACAATTACCTCGACGAGCACAACCAGGCGGGCATCGAGGGCATCCGCTACGCGGCCGAGAAGCGGGTGGGGGTGCTCGTGATGGAGCCCCTGCGCGGCGGCAAGCTGGCCCGCGTGGTGCCCGAGGAGGTGGCGGCCGTCTGGAACGAGGCCCCCGTCAAGCGGTCGCCCGCCGAATGGGCGCTGCGCTGGGTGTGGAACCACCCGGAGGTGGTCGTGGCCCTCTCCGGCATGAACGACGAGGCCCACGTCGAAGAGAACGCGCGGATCGCCGGCGAGGCGGAGCCCGGCTCGCTCACCGAGGAGGAGCTGGCGCTGGTGGGCCGGGCGGCCGAGGCGTACCGGGCGCGCATGCGGGCCGGTTGCACGGGCTGCCGTTACTGCATGCCCTGCCCGCACGGCGTCGACATCCCCGGCTGCCTCGAAGCGCTCGACACGCTGAGCCTGATGGGCGATCGGGGCGTGCAGCGGATCAACTACCTGATGCGGGTGGGCGGGATCATGAACGACGACGAGCCGGGCTACGCCTCCTATTGCCAGGAGTGCGGCAAGTGTCTGGCGGCCTGCCCGCAGCAGATCCCCATCCCCGAGCGCCTGAAGGAAACGGCCCGGCAGCTCGAAGGCCCGATGACCACGTTCCTGAAATGGGGGACCAAGGCCTTCCTCGCCATGCAGCGCCGCGCCGCGAGCCGGGTGGCCCGGCGGCGCAGGCCAAGAAAATAGGCTCTCGTCAAGGCGCGAAGCCGCAAAGAAGGGCGGCTACTCTTCTCGCGTTCCCGAACGCCCCTCCTCGTCGGGCCCGAAGTCGTGTCGGATGGAGGGGGCGCCGGCGTCGATGGGCTCCAGCGTCCAGCGGTACTTGTGGCGGCCGAGCAGGTCGGCTGGAGGGTGGAAGTACTCACCTATCTCGCCTAGATCGACGGGGTGGGCGCCGGCTTCCGGGGGGCGTCGGGCTTGGCGGGAGATGAGCAGCACGCGGTAGGGGCCCGGCCGGGGGAGCACGACGCGGAACGCGCCCGAGGCGTCGGCCCGCGCGTAGGCCCCGCCGAGCTGCTCGATCCGGCGGACGCTCGTGCTCTCGGGGGAGGGGGGCGGGTCGATGGGGCGAAGGCCCAGGACGGGGATCGTCGCGTCGGGCGGCCGCTCCGCCGGAAGCGCCACGATCACCGCCCCCGCGTCGGGAGCCGGCCGGTCCGGTGCGGCGTCGTAGTAAAGCTGCCCCTGGACAAGCACCCTCTGCGCGGCGGGCTCGCGCAGCACGCCCGAGGGCAGGAGCGAGACGTCGCCCCGCCCGACGAAGTACCCCGCCGCAAACGCACCCACGGCCAGTAGCAGGAACAACAGCCCGTGCAGGTAGAGCGTGCGCCGGCGGTAGAGGATGGTGCCGGCGGGCATCGGCCGGGCGACGGGGCCGGACGGCGCCGGGGCCGGCGCCAGCGCCGCCCCAGGGGCGGTCGTTGACCCGCGCATGGTCGGCCGGATGGAGACGACCCGTGGCGAGCCGGGATGGCCGGAGGGCTGGAACGCCGACGACTCGTCGTCGTATTCGGCCGCGTTGGGGAGGACCTGGGCCGGGTTGGGCGGGCGGTCCGGCGGGACCGTTGGCCCGGCGGCGTCGGTTGGCTCGGTGGGCACCGTCTGCCCGAAGCCGCACTGGGGACACTCGACCGGCGTGCCGGCCTTGCGGCTGGCGATGGCCAACAATCGACCACAACGCTTGCAGTGAAACCGAATCGCCATCGGCAGCTAGGAGTTCTGGGCTTATTGATCTTTGCACTGCGAACGATCAAGGCGGACGAACGGGAGGCCGCAAAAAACCGGGCTCCCGTTGGTCGCCCTGGCGCGTTGACTGCGCAAGGCTCAATAGGATGCGCGCCGTGGGCCATGGCAGCCGTCATGCTCCGCGCGACGGTTCCCATCACGTGGAGCGTGATGGCTGCTTTGGCTGGGGCCAGCGGGCGCACGGACGGCGCGCTGGCTCATGGTTCTTCCGCCAGCCGCTCGATTCCCTGGCGCAGGCCGCTTCACTGGGCGTCGGGGGGCTCGTCCGCGTCGCCCAGCGAGTTGAGGGCCTGAGCCAGGACCAGGCAGACGAGGTCGATCACCAGAAGCACGCCGCAAGCCAGGGCGATGTATTTCAGGACCCTGCCGCCGGTCGCGTCGCCCAGCTTGACCAGCAGTTCGCCCAGTCCCACTCCGACCGAACTGGCGATCAGCAAGCCGATGGCCGCCGCGACGAGCAGGAGCAGGACGTTGTGCGGGACGAGTCTCTTGGGCATCGGGTCTTCCTGGTTTCGCCAATTTTGCCGACCGTTAGAGTCGGTGTCAATCCCCCTAATTTGGCGGGGCCGTTGCTTGACTTGGTTCCGGGAGGGCCCACAATGAAACCAAGGGGGGCGGCCTGGCAACCACGGCCCGCGCGGCCGATCGGCAACCGTCGTCGGCCTCGTGGGGACGCGACCCGGCAGCAGAAGAGGACCCGTTCATGCGGCGATTCGGCACGACGCTGCTCGCCCTCGTGTTGGGGGTGTATGTTTGGGGGGCAGGGTGCAACCCCGCCTCCGCCGTTCAAATCTGGCTCCAAGACGGCCGGATTCTGGAAGGCAAATGGACGCCGCTGGAGAAGTTGACCGCCGTGCCCAGGCCGCCGGCTCCCGACGGCACCGGCCCGCCGCAATTGATCGGCATGGTCGACGACGACCTGCGCCGCACGTTCTTCCCCAAGCGCCAGATCGAGAACTTCGGCCAGGAAAGCTCCGACGAGATCTTCGAGAAGTACCGCATTCGGCAACCGGTGATCCACGTCGGCCCGACGATCAAGATCGTGGGCCCGTTCTATGCCGTCGATTCGTTCAACCAATACGGCCGACGGCGGATCAAGATGCACACGGTCCGCGGCACGATCGACGTGGTCCAGTGCATCACCGAGATCACGCCCCTTTGGACCAAGGTGGAGGGCCACAAGCACGTCTGGGACATGCGCATCAGCACGAGCAGCATTCCCATCGACGTGCTGGCCAAAATCCTGGGCAGGCTGACCCCGTCGGACGACGTCGAAGCCCGTGAGAAGCTGGCCCGCTTCTACCTCCAGGCGGAACGATACGGCGAGTCGTACCAGACGCTGGAGAAGATCCTCGTCGATTTCCCCAACGACGCGGACCTGCGCAAGCGACTGGAGCCGATCATCCGGGCGATCCGCCAGCGCCGGGCCCGGCAACTCCTCGACGAGCTGAAGCTGAGGCAGGAGGCCGGCCAACTCGGCTTCGTGCAGCGGGCCATCGAGGTCTTTCCGTCGGAGGGCGTGGCGGGCGACATCCTCGAGGCGGTTCGCCAGATGGTCCAGGACTACCAGTCGCAGGAGGCCCAGCGCAAGGAGCTGCTGGAGCGGTTCGACGAGCTTCTGGGCAAGATCGAGGAAGAGGGCGTGCGCGACCGGATCCGGCCGATCCGCGACGAGATCCACGCCGAGCTGAATGGCAACACCCTGGCCCGCCTGGCGGCGTTCCGGCTCCTGCACGACGACCAGACGCAGCCGCCCCAAAACAAGCTGGCCCTGGCCATCAGCGGGTGGCTGCTGGGTGGCAACTCGGCCACGGAGCGGCTTCCGGTGGCCCTGTCGGCGTGGGAGGTCCGGGCCTTGGTCCGCGAGTACCTCAACGCTCCCGACACGATGAGCCGTGCCCGCGCCCTCGAGCGTTTCTACGCCCAGGAGGCCGGCACGCCGAGGTTGGTGGCCCAGCTCCTGGCCCACATGAAACCGCCGATCGAGACGTGGCCGCCGCACGTCGAGCTGCCCCGCGAAGGGGAGCCTGCGCCCGACGCCAAGTCGTCGGAAGCCCCGCCCGCCGACGACGTGTCGCGCGACGACGCGGCCCCGGCCGACTCCTCCGAGTCGACCCGGCCGCCCACGCCCGCCCGACCCGGCTTCTACGAATTGGAGGTACCCGGGCTGGGCAGCTCGCCGCCGGTCCGCTACCTGGTGCAGCTCCCGCCGGAGTACGATCCGTACCGTCGCTATCCGGCGATCGTCACGCTGCACGGGGCGTCGACCACGCCGGCCCAGCAGATCAGTTGGTGGGCGGGCGACTGGACGATCGGCGGCTGGCGCAACGGCCAGGCCACGCGCCACGGCTACGTGGTGATCGCCCCGGGCTGGGCCGTCGAGCACCAGAAGAGCTACCAGTATTCGGCCCGGGAGCACGCCGCGGTGCTCGATTGCCTTCGCGACGCCTGCCGGCGGTTCGCCATCGATACGGATCGCGTCTTCCTCAGCGGGCACTCCATGGGCGGCGACGCCGCCTGGGACCTGGGTCTGGCCCATCCCGATCTCTGGGCCGGCGTGATCCCCATCGTCGCCCGCGCCGACAAGTACTGCTCCCGCTACTGGGAAAACGCCTCGCTGGTGCCCTTCTACTTCGTCTGCGGCCAGCTCGACGGCGACAAGATGGCCGCCAACGCCCGCGACCTGGACCGCTACCTGACCGACAACTTCCCCGTCACGGTGGTCGAGTACCGGGGGCGTGGGCACGAGCACTTCTCCGACGAGATCCAGCGGCTGTTCGACTGGATGGGCCGCCATCGGCGCGACTTCTTCCCCAAGGAGTTCGCCGCCCTGTCGATGCGCTACTGGGACAACTTCTTCTGGTGGGTCGAGCTCGACGCCATGCCGCCGAAGACGATGGTCGATCCGGTCGACTGGCCGCCGCCGCGGGGCGTGTCGCCGCTGCTGACCCGGGCCTTCACCAAGGCGACGAACGGATTGAGCGTGCGGACCGGGGCGGGCATCGTCCGCGTCTGGCTCTCGCCCGACATGCTCGACCTCGGCGAGCGCGTCGACATCGAGGTGAACAGCCGCCGCATCGTCCCCATGAGCGAGTTCGTCGAGCCCGACCTGGAGACGCTCCTCGAAGACGTCCGCACCCGCGGCGACCGCCAGCACCCCTTCTGGGTCAAGCTCGAATCGGGCACGCCCCGCACGGGACGGCGATGACGTCCGGGTGCCACTGGCGTCTCGCCAGTGCCTGCCAAAGCACGGGCAAGATGCCCGTGCCACCCCGTGCCCCCTCTCGGCGTAATCCCTTGTGCCGGGAGACCTTCGGTCGGGCCTCGGCGGGGTCGGGAGACCCGCGCCGAACACGTGAATGCGGTCACTACGAGCCTTCTCAGACACGCTCGAAGAAACGAAGGGCATGCCACCCTCCCCGCCCGACCCGCTACATCCGCGCCACCGACGTCCCGCTCAGCCGGCGGACCAGGCGGCGCATTTCGAGCACGCTGATCGTGGAGAGCACGCGGGGGACGGGCAGGCCGGTCACGGCCACGATCGCGTCGACCGAGGTGGACTCGGTGCCCACCGCGGCGAGCACCTTCTGCTCCAGATCGTTCAGCGCCAACTCGGCCGGGTGGTGAACCACGTGGCCGTCATCCAGCGGCGTGGCTTCGACCAACGGGCCGAGCTCTTCGAGCACGTCGTCGGCCGTCTCGACCAGCTTGGCGCCGTCGCGGATCAGGCGGTGGCAGCCCCGGGCGGCGCGCTCGTCGACGCGCCCCGGCACGGCGAACACCTCGCGGCCCTGCTCCATGGCGTGACGCGCCGTGATCAGCGCCCCGCTGCGGTCGCCCGCTTCCACGATCACCGCCCCCAGCGAGAGCCCGCTGATGATCCGGTTCCGCTGGGGGAACGCGCCGCTGAGCGGCTCGGCGCGGCTGGGGGCTTCGCTCAGCAGGGCACCCGAGGCGACCACTTCTTGGGCGAGCTTGGCGTGCTCGGGCGGGTAGATGCTGAGCACGCCGCTGGCCAGCACGGCGAGCGTTCGCCCCCCCGCGGCCAACGCCCCGCGATGGGCCGCCGCGTCGATCCCCCGCGCCAGCCCGCTGACGATCGTCAAGCCCGCCCGGGCCAGGCTGCCGGCCAACCGCTCGGCCTGCCTCAGCCCGTACTGGCTCGCGTGCCGCGTGCCGACGATGGCCACGGCCAGCGCGTCTTGCGGCTCGATGGTCCCTGCGACGAAGAGCACGCCGGGCGGGTCGGGGATCTCGCGCAGAAGGCGTGGATACGGCTCGTCCGTTTCGGTCAGGATACGGATGCCGTGCTCGCGGCAGACGGCGATCTCCTCCTCCGCGTCGATCTCGGTGGCGGCGAGGATTCGGCCGGTGAGCTTCGGCCCCACGCCGGGCACCTCCCGCAGTTCGCTCGGCCCGGCGGCGAGCACGGCCTCGGGCGATCCGAACCGTTCAAGCAGGGCCTGACGCGTGCGCGGCCCCACGCCCGGAACCAACGACAACCGGAGCGTGTGAACCAAATCCTCGCGCGGACCTTCGCCCGGAGCTTCCTCAGCCTCGCTCATGGCGGCCAAATCTCCCAGCGGTGGCGAGTCGTCGCCGACAGTATACCACGCGCCGAGGAGAAACACACGCCAGCCAAAAGGCATCGCCAGCGCACAAGCCCCCAGTCCGCCTCGTTCGCAACCTCCAGCTTGGGAGCCGCGAAGAT
>Ga0180431_10010793_pt1 | contig 10103 bp, 9 predicted proteins | sample SS_ome_11_FD_132459 | JGI IMG/M metagenome (GOLD analysis project Ga0180431, IMG submission 132459) | Hypersaline lake sediment archaeal communities from the Salton Sea, California, USA - SS_1_MS_1 metaG | ecosystem: Environmental > Aquatic > Non-marine Saline and Alkaline > Hypersaline >... | reverse complement strand
CCGTACATTTGGGATCATATCCGGCCGTGTAACCTTCGTTATTGACAGGAAGGGCGTGGTCAGACACGTCTTCTCGTCCCAGTTCCACCCCACGAAACACATCGAGGAGTCAATAGCCATTCTCGGAAGGTTAACTTTCCACAAATAACAAATTGCTCTTTGCTTTAGTCAGAAATCCGCTGATTACGCGCTGCTTCCCGCCTCAAGTCCGCCGAGTCTTATCTGTTCTTAGCCGTGACCTTGCCGGGTCAATTCTATCCCGCCAATCGTAATAGATCCTTGTTCTGGGTTGGGCTGTCTTCTTGGTGTGTGTCCAATCGTGGAGGAGCAGTCGATAGATAGAAGGGGGGGAATGTGGTGTTCTGGTACCTAGGTCTGTACCTGGCAGGTATTCAATACTCGTTATGGCGAAATCTTGCCGTGTGAGCCTGTAAGCTCCTGTAGGGATTCTGTGAGCCAGGTGCGAATTCGCTTCTGGCCTGATTTTGCCGTCGTTGGGTCGATAGACTCTCTTTGGCTGAAATTCTCTCCCTGCTGCGTCCTTTCCGGACGGGCTAATTGTATCCTGGTCCAGTCTCCCTTGGTTCAGCAATATATCGATGTACTTCTTGACTTGAGTACCACTGTATCCAAGAAGTTTTGACGCCTCGTGTTTATTCAACCAAGGTGGTGGATCATCCAGTTCCATCCATTTTTGTTCGAACTCATCGACTCGACTTGCTTGACCTGATTGGGGCTCTGTTTCTTCACTCCTTCCGCTACCGAGGGGATAGAGCTTAACCGTCGTATCCTCCAATGAGAATCTCTTGGTCTCTGTCACAGCTGTGACCTAATAGCACTCGGGGGGTATAACAATGTTAGCTGAGGCGAATTAGTGTGAAGAGAACTGGACCGACCAGAAAAAGCGTCTATGTGGGCGTAAGGCTTGAGCCCTCGCGCCTCGCTCTCGTTCGGCGGATATGTACCATCCGTGGCGAGGACGTTTCTGATTTCGTGAGGAGAAGCATAGCCGCCGAGCTTGTTCGCCTGAACTACCTTGGACCCGAGTGTAGTAAGGCTCTCGGTCTCTTGGATCAAGAGGTGTGAGAGATCTCCTCCGCAAGTTTAGGACCAGTAGCTGCTTCCCAAGGTGGCGATGACGAAATGCTTCTCTTGTCAAAGAGGGTGGCCGAACTCCTTCTCCGCTTTTCCGGTATCATCGTCCGGATTCGAAGGAAAACGGGGATATCTCATGAAGAATTAGAGGTTCTGATCGGGGAAATCGACCGAGATTACGGAGACATGAGCGCAGAGCACGACGGTCGACGGGGGCGATCGAAGACGTAGACAAGAGGCCCCGACGTGGGTGCCTTGGAGGGGTTTGCCGCGTCGGGGTTGAGGTGCGATCGTGATGACCAACTGTTTTTCATCAAATAAAAATATTGCGTCTTGGTTTCTTTTTCCCACTCTTTCGAGAATTCTGTTTGCCCACCAGGGCGGCTTTTCACTTGCTATCGACTCGTTGAATAATTCAACGGTCGCGCCGGCCCAATACAATCCTTGGAGGTGCATCTCCTGATGTACAGGAGGCAACGAGGTAGCGACCGGCCTGTCAACATGGCGTTGGTGTTTCGCGGTGACTGGGACACGCTTGGCGATCTCCACGATCTCATCCGGGCCCTCGCGAAGCAGCGGGGCGTCGTGTTGATCCATGTGCAGCGGTCCTGTGAGCGGCTGTGGGTTCGAGTCGAGCGGGGAGGTGGTGGCGAATGAAAAAGCCGCTCGTCACCGAACTGGTGAAGTTCCTTCGACTATTCAGCCAATCCGCGCCACCGGGCCACATGCCCTGGCTCTTCCCGGCCGCGCCGGGCGGCAAGGAGCCGGTTCTATACTTCGGTTCGTGGAAAGATTCTCGCAATAGGCTCACGCCCCAAGAGGCGTTGCGGTGGCTCGCCATGGGGGGGAATGTCGCACTTGCTGCGATGGCAGGCGATGAACTCGTGCTTATCGATATCGATAATCCAGCTATCGCGGACCAGTTGACGCCGACCTTGATTGTGAGGACTAGGTCACGGCAAGGGAGTCATGGCATCTATTTCTCACAGGAGGATATCCCGAACATACCGACTCCGGACTCGGGCGAGGTACGCGCACGAAACCAATACGTGATCGCGGCAGGCAGTTACGTGGATACTGACCCAGACTCGGTCCCCGAGGATCAACGTGACCTAGCGGGCTATTATACCGTTGAGGTACCCCGGCCTCCGGCATGGATTACCTACCGGGATATCCCCGACATATTCCGAGAGACCTACGAAAAGGTACAGGCACAACCGAACAGGAAATCCATCGATTTCAACCCCAAGCAGGCCGCCGGCCGCCATAGCGCTTTATACGACATCACGGCGCGGGACGTCGTCCAGCGAGAGGGCGGCTCGACAAAGCCGACCAAGAGATGGGCTAACAACGTCTTCCACCCAGGTGAGAGCCCCTCCAAGACAGGTGCCAACATGTCGCTCTCTAAGAAGGGGCTGCTCATGTGCTGGCGACACAATGTTTCGTTGAACGGCCTCCAGGCGCTAGCAGTTCTCTCAGGGCACATGAGTTGTATGGAGGCTGGCGCAGCCCACAAGAACAGCGGTGCCGGCCCCTCGCAGGTAGTCGGCGAAGACGGCGCCATCTTCCACGCATGGCTCTACGCCAAACAGAACGGCTACATCCCGATCGACGACCCCATCCCTGTAAGAGCCATGCACTATGTCGCCCGCAAGCACAGGCTCTACGAACCGAAATGCGGTGACCTACTGCCTCGAAATGTCTACCTCAAGGTCCTCGAGATCGTGGGGGAGGAGTATTGATGGTTGAGACCGGGAGGCGAAAGGCGGGCGAGAAATCCCGAGATCTCGATCATCCATCCTCTAGCTTTTCCATAGATATACCGAGCCCGAGAAAAGCCAAGTTCTGGTTGTCGATCGTCCGGGTCGGTGACCGTCATGACGTCACGCTTGTCGGGAGGGAGGGCGTCGACTTTGTCTGGTCGTGGCCGCAGGACTGGTGGAAGAAGGTGACCTTCCGAGATAGAACCTTCAAGCGAAGCCTAGAGATGGCCGGGCTTAGCGGGGGGGAGATATCGAAGTCTTGGCTCACGTGTTGCCGGCTCCTCGCCAGAGAAGCATGCAACATACCTGCACAGGCGGCAAATTACGAGGAAGAAGAGGATACACCGGACCTAGGAGAAGAGGATCTCAGCGATGAGGCCGAGGAATACCTGAAGGACCCCGGCGTCTTCGATAAGATCTGTGCGGCAGCCGGGACGATGATCAAGGGCGAGGAGACCCCGATCAAGGCCACGATTCTCCAAGGGCTCGTAGCGGGGCAACACACGAAGCGTCCCTTCGGCATGATCGCCATCGACCAGGCAAGCGTTGGTAAGAGCCACCTGTTCGAGAGCATTCTGACCGGTCTCTTCCCCCCCGAAATTGTCGACCACCCGACCTCTTTCTCCACGAAGGCGCTGAACTATCTGGAGCAGGGATTTGAGGGGCGGATCATCCTGCTGGATGAACTTGCCGGGGCAGAGGAGGAAAAGTCGGATCTCAGGACATGGATCTCAGCGGGCCGTCTCGAGAGATGGGTCGCTCCCAGCACCGAGGATGAGGAGAAGGTTACTCAGAAGCATAATGTTGACGGGTGTCCCGTTTTCTTAGCCTCAACCACCAAGCCGCACACAGAAGACGATGGCCAACTCCTCCAGCGGAATCTGATTATACACTTGGACGGCACACCGGAGCAGACACAGCGGATACATGACTATCAGGCTGAGCGTGACCAGTTTCCCGATTCTATCTTCACAGATGAAGAGGAGCAGCGAGAGAAGGCACGTCAAGCGATTCGCCACGTACTCGCGCTGTCACGGATCCAGAAGCTCAAAGGGCTGATTCCCTTCAGCGACAGGATCAAGTTCCCACACACCACTATCAGCACTCGGCGAGACCGCCAGAAATTCATACAGCTACTGAGATCATCGGCGCTTCTCCATGTCTACCAACGAGCGCAGATAGAGATCGACGGGGACGAGACTCGATACGTAATTGCCGCCATCACTGATTTCCAGACAGCAAGAAACGTCTACGAAGACTATCTGCAAGCCACGATGCTCAACCTCGACGACATGGCCATGAAGATCCTCAAATACTTGTCAAAGATGTCGGCCAGCAACTGGACCGTGAGGGACACGCTTGAAAACTTGCAGAAAGACGAGAACCACGGCGGGCTGTCTGAAGTACCTGCGTACAACACTCTTAGGGAGAAACTCAACGCCCTCGCTAACGGTGGGCATCTTGTGAAGGACGACCAGTCCAAGGCTCATACCTATTCAGTCGAGAAGCCCTACAAGACCCTGGAAGACGCGCCAAGCCCCCAGCAAGCCACGGCAACCCACGCCGTGATATCTCTGCAGCTCTTCACACCCGAAGACGCCCGGAGATGGCTCCAACGCTATGTCACGGGAAACACCGGGGCAGGAGACATGTATATCCACACCCCCCAAGGAAAGAAGCACAAAATTACTATCCCCTTTAAAAAGGATATACACACACTTCTCTCACCCCCTAACTCCGATGATTATGATCTAGATAACGACAATACTCCTTTTGATATAGAGAAAGAAGGAGAACCCACGGCGTGGGTTGCCGTGGGTTCCGAGAAGGCGGTAGGCGAAAAGGAGAACGCTGAGTTCACAGAAAAGTCTGGAGAATCAAACCCACCCGCAAGAGGAGGGCCGGAGAACGCCCCGGAAATAGGCCCCGAGATCAGGGAGAGACACCGCCAGGCCGAGGCTCTGAGGCGGGATATCCAGACCCACTGGAAACCGGGACAGAAGATCGACCTCAAGGCCCTCAAGGATCGACATGACCCCATGGTCATCCACGAGTTCGTTAACGGCTGGGTCGGGGCAGGCGCCCTGACCAGCCAGTTGACCATCGCCGCCGGCCAGGAGCTGGACTGCTCACGGATGGGGGAGAGCGACCTCGTGCTCGGCGGGCTCTGGGTCGGGGACCGCGAAGGCGCCCGGCTAACCCGCCAAAACACCATGGAGAAGGGTGCTTCCCTTGGCTGAATCCAGCCTAGACCCCGAGGCTCTGCGCCGCTACCGGGACCTCCAAGGCGTTGAGGTCGAGGTCGAGCCGGACGGGGCAATCTTCCTGAAGTTCCTTGACGGTCCATGGATCCGCTGCCTCAGTGGCCCCCGCCAGGGAGTCGAGGTCGAGACGGCCCTCGCCACATGGCTACCCAAACACAGCAGGAGGCGCCGCAGGCCCAGAAGTAGGTCCAACGAAACCAAAAGAATCCGGGACATGCTAGAGGACATCGGTGTCGAGGAGACGATCGACCTCGTCGGAGTCGACGGCTACCTCAACTACCTCCGCGAGAATGGCGAAGAAGGGGTGCCAGCGCGACCCTTGAAAAAGAAGGTCGCAGCGGTCTCCGATAGATCAAACGAAGGGCTCTAATACCTCCAATAGTGGACCGTTCGCATGGGCTTACCTATCTGGCCGATTTTCGGTCAAGAACGAAGTCATATGGGCGGCCTGACTATGCCCCGGGTCAATAGTAGTAGAAGATCTGTCTAAGGTAAGGCGGTGTCTGCTTCTCGATCATGACTTTGGCGGCGAGGGAGATCGCCTCCCTACTGCCTCTTCTCACCCTCTCTGCTGATCCAGAGCAGGGCCAGGATCGGTGCCGTGTAGAGTATCTCCGGGACCGGGTGCTGGTGGACCGCCACGTCGTCGACTTTTCCGACGCACCATGCCCCGCCTCCGACCAGGATGTACACGGAGTCGATGCTCGAGATGGAGATCTCGGGTATCTCCCTCTCCCCGACCTGGGTGCCCCACACCGATATCGATGCAGATGAATTCTCTATATCGATCTGTGCCTCTACCGGTATCCATCCACCCTGTGCATACCAGTGGTTGAAAGGCATGACGGTCTGGTTGGTGCTCCTCCCCAGCTCGACTAGAGGGATTCTCCGCGACGAGTCTGTACCGATCGAGAGAGCGACCTCGTCCCTGGACGAGTTGCAGAGCCTGACCTCTTCTACCCTGACCCTGGCGCTTAGTGTCAGGTTGCCTGACTCGATGCTGAGATTATGCCTCAACACCGCCCTGCTGTTACAGGAGCTGGTTATCCTCAAGAACCTGTTATCCCTGGTGAACGACTCCTCTATCCATATAGAGTCCAACCCGTATCCCGGTGACACAACAGTCCAGTTCAGAGTCCAGTTAGAAGCCGATAACCCCGCCGGGTACGCCTCAAAATCCTCTTCGAGAAGAACCACACTGGATTGGTTCCACGAAGAGCCATCCACCTCCGGGTCGCTGTAAGCCATATGGGATATCAGCATCACGACAGACAGCAGCACACCCGCCAGAAACAAGGCCGCCACCATACCGGACGAGAGCCTGCACGGCGCAAGAGAACCTGACAAGGTCACATGAGGCATGGATCTCGGCGACCCATTAAATCTTCCGACCACACACCGATCAATCGCCACGGAATCGCGGCCACCACTCGCACCCACCGCTCCCACCAGATCTGAAGACAACCCTGCAGCCATAGAGACCGGGGGGGCGGGGGCTCGTTGCTCAGGTGACGTACGAGGTGACACCTCCTCCTGTATTGAGGCGACAATTCGGACAAAGCGTCGAGTCCGGGTATGATCCGCCTGCCTCAGATCTGTATCTCGCCGTCCCTGATAGCCCTCAAAACCTCGAAGCGTTCTCCGTCCGGGAGCTTCACCAGGTACCTCGCCCCGCACTTGGCGCACTTGAGGGTTAAGCGCAGGGGCTCCCCGCATTCACATAGACCGTACAGCGAGGCCTCCAGGTCCCTCACCGTCCTCAGGGCCAGAGAGGCCTGGTAGCTGGCTTTCTCCAGCCTGTCCTGGTCTGCCTCCTCCCTCCGCGTATGGGCCTCAGATATCTTTGCCTCGATCTCGGCCAGCGCCAGCTCCTTAACCTTCTCAGCCACGTCGCTGTCACCCTTGAGCTGGTCCGGGAGCCTGGCGATAGCCTCTCGTGCATGCACGACCACGTCCCCAGCCTCAGCGATGCTGGAACCCGGCGCCTGACCGGTGGGCCCTGACCCGGTTTGGTTGTTCTCCTGCCCCTGCTCCGGCCGCCCGTACTTCCTCACCGAGTCCCTGGAGACCCCGACCTTCTCTGCAACCTCCACGTCGGTCAATCCCTGCTCCTTGTAGCTACGTATACTGTCGATGACATCTCTCTTCAACCGACCCATCTCTGGTCACCTTCCTCCGCCACGACGTCGCCATGAATCCTCCTCGATACAGTCACCAAACCGCGCCGATTCCGGATCGTATCAGTCACAGCATGCACGAAACTGCCTTGAATCCTCCCCGGACCCGCACAGGTTCGCCACGTATCAGTCACAGCCTGCATCGGTCTGCACGTGTCCTGCATGAGATCTGCATCTCTACGTCTCTCCTAAACATACTGTGCAGCGGGGAAATAAAATAATTATTAGAAATCCCCGTTAACCTTTGGTTAACATCCACGCATAAACGGGCAAAATACGTTATGATTTAAGTCCCCCGGTTTCGTAAAGGTAGACGTAGAGCCATGCCGAGTCAGGACAAGATAGTGAACTCTTTCCTCCTCCACCTCGAGGGCGAGGGCACGTCCGCCTCTTACCATCGACCTTACCGTCGAGTCCCACAGAATGCGTGCCGCATCGCTGGCTCCTATTCGGGTGTGGAAGCGTTAACAGCCGTATCCGTTCCCTTTCCGATGCAAACAAGCCTGGAATCAAGGGGTCAGGTAGGCCTAATCTCTTTTGGATTCACAGCTAGTTCTTTGTATTGTGAACCAACACGCTCTTGAGTTCGATGGCGTCGCTGGGCTCCGCGTCGTGGCCGTCCCTATCGAGTCGCTCTCCGCCGTCCTTGGCATCGCCGTTGGTGGGTTACCATGAAGCCGGCAAGAGAGCGAGGCCTCATTATCATGTTCCGATACAACCATTGTTGTGCTTGATCCTCTTCCTCCCGGAGCACACTGTTGTGGCATGGGCGTGTGCGTGAGCATGCGCATGGGGGTGTCTTATCCCATAATTCGTATGAGAGGTTTGTTTTGTGGGTTGTGGTCTGGGTCGTCCAGGGGCACGGGGACGGAGTCCCCGCTAACATTATTTGGTCTTGGCTCGGGTTGTGTGTGGAAAGACCTTTCTTTGTCTGGGTGTGGCCGTGAAGGGGGTTGGGAACAGACTTCACCACAATTACGGGGCGTTAATGCTCACGTCGGGTATAATATACTGACCTCTCCCCTGCGGAATCCGTCAACAGATCAAATTACGCCCATGGCCAGGCCTGTGGCTAGATCCATGGTTACGGCCAGGGGCGGCGATAACCAACGAATATACGAATCCCAGGGGAGGGGTGCACCAACCCCCGAGGCGAGGAAACCTCTCTCTCCATACAGAGGAGACAGGCCAGATGGGTCGGACAATGAAGAATGAAGACAGTGGCAGAGAATCAGAGAGCGTTCGGTATGTGGAGGAGAGCAGTGGTCGTGGAGTGGAGAGGCAGCTTGCAGAGAGAAAGGATGGGAGGAGCTTTACCGACAGCATGAACAGGATCTATATGGGTATTGATGTGGGGAAGAAGAGCCACCATGCCACCGTGCTCGGCTGCACGGGGCAGGTAGAGGAGCAGTTCCAGTTCGCCAACACCCGGAGAGGTTTCGACGGCATGGTTTCTAGGATACAGGTATACCAGGGCCGAGGATTCAGGGTTCTTGTAGGGATGGATGCCACCGGCTGTTACTGGTACAGCCTGTACAGCTTCTTGTCCAGACACCTGGACGGTGAGAGCGTCAAGGTGGTTAACCCCCTCCAGTTGGGGAGGTACAGGAAGCTTTTGATCCGGAAGACTAAGACCGATGAGAAGGACTCGGAGCTGATAGCACGGCTGCTGATCATGAACCTGGTCCCGCAGACAGAGCTTCTGGCAGGGGATACACTGAAGCTCAGACAGCTCGCTAAACACAGGTTCCGGCTGGCGGACGAGGTGGGGAACAAGAAGAAACGCCTTCGCAGCGTACTGGCCTACCTGTTCCCGGAATTCGAACAGGTCTTTAGAACCATCACCTCCAAGGGAGCTCTGCACATCTTGTCCAGGTACCCTGACCCAGCAGCACTGAGCCGGGTCAGCGAGAGGGGGAGAGAAGACCTGGTCAAGGATCTTGCCAGAATCAGCAGAACACCAGCCAGCAACGCCGCCCACAAACTGGACGCACTAATGGATGCAGCGAGAAGAAGCATCGGTGTGTCCTTCCTGGCAGAGCCGGCGAGCCTGGCCATAAGACAGACAGTTACCCAGCTAGAGATACTGGAACAACAGATCGGTGAGGTCGACCACGCTATGAACCGGGTTCTAGAGAACAACTATCTGTGGCCGGTTCTGCAGAAGCGTCCCGGGATCGGTCCGGTTATCGCTGGCACCATCATAGGCATGATCGGAGACCCCTCCAGGTTCGCGGGAAGAAGCCAGGTGGTGGCCTATGCCGGTATGGACCTCGCAGTCTACCAGAGCGGGAGCAGAAGCGTTACACGGAAACTGACTAAGAGAGGGTCACCCCTCCTGAGAAGAGTTCTCTACCTGGCAGCAGCCAGAGCCGCTACATGCGACCAACGATGTAAGGACTATCTCCAGAAGAAGCTCGGGGAAGGCAAACACTACAAGTCAGCTGTCACAGCCCTAGCCAGAAGAATGATAGAGTGGATCTACAGCGACATGGTCCAAGCCCAAAAACAAGCCCAAAAACAAGCCCAGAGAGCCACCAAACCGGTGACAGAAAGGCCGGAACCCAGTACCTGACACAAGCCTACAAACCTAGGAAGAAGGACGAAACATGGCAGGCTGGGAAGAACACCACAAACCGCCTTCCCAGCCTCAGGGGCACAAAACACCCCACAAATGAACGGGAGGCAAAGAAGCCCCCCAACTCTAGCACAAGCTATAGCCAAAGGAGCTAAAAAACCTTGCTAACAAATAAGAACACCAACCAACCACATCAAATTATTTCGCCCCTCTGTTCTTTGTGTTT
>Ga0180431_10010792_pt1 | contig 10103 bp, 11 predicted proteins | sample SS_ome_11_FD_132459 | JGI IMG/M metagenome (GOLD analysis project Ga0180431, IMG submission 132459) | Hypersaline lake sediment archaeal communities from the Salton Sea, California, USA - SS_1_MS_1 metaG | ecosystem: Environmental > Aquatic > Non-marine Saline and Alkaline > Hypersaline >... | reverse complement strand
TCACATCTTTTTATTCCTTGTTCAAATATTTTAATCTCATTCTTAATTGCTTCAATTTCTTTTTTATGATATTCTATATATTTTTTATGGTGTTCTTGAATTTGCTTTTCATGGAATTTTAATTTTTCTTCTTGGTCAATTTTTTCATTTAAATCAAAAGTTTCTTTGATGATTTTTTTATGTTCTTCAATAGATTTTTCATGAAATTTAACCCATCCTTCATTATATTCTATTTCTTGTTCATTTTCTTTTAATAAGTTTTTAATCTCTTCAAGTTGCTTAAGATATACAGATTTCCTATTGGTTTGTTTTTGAAGCTGTTCATTAAAATATTGGATTCTCCCTAAATGGGGGGCTAATTTATTTTGTTCCATTTTCAAGTAACTCTCTTTTAAAATGAAACTCATTAGCACCTGCTTCTAAAGCTTCTTTTTCATGATTTTGAGAACTCATTGATATAATTGTTTCAATTCCTTTTTTAACCGCTGCTCTAATAACATCTAAACCTCCTGTAGGAAAATTATCTCCTAAATGATAATCTGTAATTACTTGATTATAATCTCCTGTTTCAATTCTCTTTAAGGCATCAGGAAGATTAGAAGAATAATCTGAATTTGGAAATTGTGTTCTAAGTCTATCATAAACTACTTGCATATCGTCTACAATTAATGTTTTATTCATAATCTAATATAATCATAAAAGTTTTTAAATCTTATGGTTAATTACTACTAAAAAGTAACTAAATATATTAAATAGTTTCATTAACCAAAAGTCTTATAAATGATAATTATTCTTTAATTTTGAATAGAGAAGGAAAAAGATTTTAATTTATTATAAAATTCTCTTAAAAAAATAAGAAAATGGACATGCCAATAGACATGCAACATCAAGCAATGGGATATGATAGAACAGCAACTATGTTCTCCCCAGAAGGGCATTTACTTCAAGTAGAGTATGCTGAAAAAACAGTTAGGCTTGGAAGTTCAAGCATAGGACTGGTTTGCTCAGACGGGTGTTTTATTCTTGCAGATAAAAGAATAGATGATAAACTTATAGTGGCAAAATCTGCAAGTAAAGTATATGAAATTGATAGTCATATTATATCTAGTGTTGCTGGAATTGTTTCTGATGCTAGAGTTTTAATTGAAAAATCTCAAGTTTTAGCTCAGCAACATAGAGTAACTTATGATTCTCCAATAGAGCCAGAATTAATTGTTAAGGAAATCTCTAACATTAAACAGCAATTTAGCCAATATGGAGGAGCAAGACCTTTTGGGGTATCTTTAATGATTGCTGGAATGAATAATGGGAAACCAGAATTATACACTAGTGATGTTACTGGAAATTATTTAGGTTATCACGCTAATGCAATTGGAGAGGACGATGACAAAATAAAAGAAAAATTAAGAGAAAAATATAATAAGGAGTTAACAATTAAAAAAGGGGTTAAAATGGCATTAGAGATATTTAAAGAAATACAAGGAGATAAATTTAACATGGATAAATTTGAATTAGCATTTATTAAAAAACAAGGTAATATTCAAAAATTAGACGGAGAGGATATTAAAGATTTAAAATGAACACCACTGCAAGAATTAAAAAGGCTGGAAAGAGATTTGAAATTATTGTTGATTTAAATGATGCAGTCAAACTAAAAAAAGGAGAAATTTCTTTCATTAGTATAGAAGGGGATAGTATTTTTTCTGATTCAAAAAAAGGGCAGAGAGCTTCTCCATCAGATTTAAAAGAAGCTTTTGGAACAGAGGATATTAATGAAATTGCAAAAACAATTATCAAAGAAGGCGAGGTTTTAACAAGTCAGGAATATAGAGATGCTGAACAAGAGAAGAAATTTAAGCAAGCAGTTGATTTTTTAGTGACAAACGCAATTAATCCTCAGACAAACAATCCCCATACACCTGAAAGAATAAAATCTGCACTAGAAGAGGCACATGTTAATATTAAAAATGTTCCAATAGAAAATCAGATTAAGGAAATTATTGAAAAAGTAAGTAAAATACTTCCTATAAAAATTGAAACAAAAAAAATTAAAGTAATTATACCTGCAATACATACTGGACAGGCTTATGGAATTGTAAGCCCATATAAAGAGGGAGAAAAGTGGAAAGATGATGGAAGTCTTGAAGTAATTGTGAATATTCCTTCTGGAATTGTTATTGATTTTTATGATAAATTAAATTCAGTTACTCATGGAAGTGCCCTAACAGAGGAAATAAAAGAAAATGACTGATAGAAAAATAGTAATTCCTGGAGAAGTTATTGTTAAAGGAGATGACTATTTGCCAGGAGAATGGACAGAAAAAACAGAAAAAGGAATTATCTCTTTAAGATATGGGTTAGCAGAAGAAACAAAAAGACTGGTTAAAGTTATACCTTTGTCTGGAGTTTATCATCCTAGAAGAGGAAATGTGGTGATAGGAAAAGTGGAAAATGTTACTTATAATGGATGGGTAATTAATATTGGAAGCGAGGATAATGCTTTCTTATCTTTAATGGAAGTTCCAAGATTTGTGAATAAAGATGCTTTAGAAGAAGTTATGAATATAGGAGATTCAGCTGTTGTAAAAGTATGGGGAGTGAATAGAAGAGGAATAGATTTAAGTTTAAAATCTAGAGGATTAGGAAAAATTGAAGAAGGTATGATCATTGAAATAAACCCTTATAAAGTTCCTAGGGTAATTGGAAAAGAAGGAAGTATGATAAAAATAATAAAAGAAGAGACTGGATGTAATATAACAGTTGGACAAAATGGTTTTGTTTGGATTAAAGGAGATAAAATTGAAAATGAACTTCTTGCTAAAAAAGCCATATTATTTGTAACAAAAAAGTCTTTTGTGTCTGGATTAACAGACGAAGTAATCAAATGGTTTAAAGAAAATAAGAAGGAGAGTAAAAAATAATGGCATATAAAAGATTGGATGGAAGAAGTAACGATGAAATGAGGCCTATTAAAGCAAAGGTAAATGTTGTTCCAAATGCAGATGGAAGTGCAATGTTTTCCATAGGAGACACAATTGCAATAGCTGCGGTTTATGGTCCTAAAAAAATGCATCCTCAGCATCAGCAAGATCCTGAAAAAGGAGTCTTAAGATGCACATATAATATGAATAGTTTTTCTGTTTCAGATAGAATTAGACCAGGACCAAGCAGAAGAAGTATGGAAATAAGTAAAATAACAGAATGGGCTCTAAGTCCAGTTGTTATGCTCAAGAAATATCCTGGAAGTGTTGTAGATGTTCACATAAATATAATACAGGCAGATGCTGGAACAAGATGTGCGGGAATTAATGCTGCATCAATGGCGCTTGCACACGCAGGCATCCCTATGAAAGAATTGGTTTCAAGTATTTCTGTTGGTAAAATGGATAAAACAATAGTTCTTGATCTAGATAAATATGAAGATTCTGATTTTGAAGAAGGAGAAGGTTCTACTGATATACCTATTTCAATGACTGGTGATGGAAAATTAACTCATATTCAATTAGATGGAAAGATAGATAAAAAACAATTAAAAGAAGGAATTAAAATGGCAAAAAAAGCTTGTGAAGAGATTCATGAAATTCAGAAAAAGGCTTTAAAAGAAACAATTAAAAAATAAAATGGAAACTGCAAATATCACTAAAAAAAGAATAGAAAAGTACCTTTCAGAAGGAAAAAGGTTTGATGAACGAAAACCAGAAGAATTCAGAGAGATTACAATAGAGACAGGAGTTTCAAAAAAAGCAGAAGGAAGTGCGAGAATAAAAATAGGAAAAACAGAAGTAATAGTGGGGGTTAAATTAGGACTCGCTGAACCTTATCCAGATTCTCCTAACAAAGGAAATCTTATGACAACCGCAGAATTAACTCCACTTAGTTCAGAAAGAATATCTCTTGGCAGGCCAGGAATAGAATCTGTTGAATTGGGAAGAGTTATTGATAGAGGAATAAGAGAAAGCAAATTCATTGAACTTGAAAAATTATGCATTAAAGAAGGTGAAAAAGTATGGAATGTTTTCATAGATATATATTCTATAAATGATGATGGGAATATTCTTGATGCAGCTGGAATAGGAGCAGTTGTTGCTTTAAAAGATGCTCACATTCCTAAATATGATGAAAAGGAAGACAAGGTTATTTATGATGAACCAGGCAAAGAAAAATTACCTTTATCCAAGAATATAACATTCCCGATAACAGTGCGTAAAGTAGGAAATGATTTTTTAGTTGATCCTACTAGAGAAGAAGAAGATATTGTTAAATCAAGGGTGACTATTGGAATGAATAAACAAGGAATAGCTTCTATGCAAAAAGGAAAAGATGGAAGTTTAGGCACTGAAGAATTTGATAAGATTTTGGACATAGCTGAAAAAACTTGGGCAGAAGTATTTAAAAAAATAGAAAAACATACCAAATAGTAATAAAATGGTTGAATCAAGAAAATTCAGTAAATATGAGGTTGCAAGGATTCTTGGAGCCAGGTCTCTACAAATTGCTATGAATGCTCCTTTATTGATTAAAATAGAAAAAGAGGATTTAGAAAAAATAAAGTTTGATGCTTTGAAAATTGCAGAGATTGAATTTAATTCAAATATTCTTCCTATCTCAATAAAAAAGCCTCTTCCTCAAAAAAAGAAAGGAAAATTAAAAAGGCCTAAAGAAGTCAAACTTAGTGATAAGAAAATAGAGAAATTAGAGCAAGAAGAAGAAAAAAAGATTGCTGAAGGAGGAGAGATAATGGAATTAGCTAATCCTGAAGATGAAGCAGAAACAGAAGAAATTAGTTCTGAAGAAGAATAACTTTTGTATCAAAAAGGTTATAAATGAAATTTGTTTTTGGAGTTTATGGTGATAATAAAAAAGGTGGTGGCAACAAGTTTATTAGATTCTCGTAAAGAAAAAACAATTTTAGTTACAATTAAAACAGATGTTGGAACTTTTTCAAGCAGTTCTCCTACTGGAAAATCAACAGGAAAATATGAGGCTAAACCCTATAAAAAAAACTTAGAAGGAGATATTAAAACAATTAAGGATTTTGAAGAATATTTCTCTGGGGAAATTATTGAGAAATTTGAAGATTTACGAAGAATAGAAGATATAACTGATAGGAATATTGGAGCCAATACTCTTTTTGCACTTGAATCTGCTATTTTAAAGGCTCTAGCAAAATCACAAAAAAAACAAGTTTGGCAAATCATTAATCCTGATGCTAAAAGGTTCCCAAGATTAGTGGGGAATGTTGTTGGAGGAGGAAAGCATTCTAATACAGATAAAGGCTCTGGAACTAAATCCCAGGCCTCGTCCGTCTATGCCGAACGAAAGCCTGATTTTCAAGAATTTGAATTAATTCCAGACACTAAAACAATAAAAGAGGCTTATGAAACAAATAAAAGAGCAAAAAAAGAGATTGAGTCTGTTCTTAAAAATATAGATAAAAAATTTAAGAGTAAGAAAAATGATGAAAACGCTTGGGTTACTTCTTTGACTGATAAAGAGGTTTTAGATATTTTAAAAGACACCAAATTACCAATCGGATTAGATATTGCAGCGTCTAGTTTTTATAAAAGAAAAAAATATAATTATGAGAATCCTATTTTCAAAAGAACACAAGAAGAGCAATTAATGTATATAAGTAATTTAATAAAAAATTATAACTTATTATATCTTGAAGATGCTTTTCAAGAGGAAGATTTTGAAAGCTTTGCCAAGCTCCTTAAAAAGTTTCCAGATATTTTGGTTGTTGGAGATGATTTGACTGTTACAAATCCAAAAAGATTAAAAAAAGCAGTTGAAATGAAAAGCATTAATGCCATTATTATAAAACCAAATCAAATTGGCTCTTTGTTGAAAGTAAAAGAAGTTGTTGAAATGGCTAAAAAGAAAAATATAAGGACTGTTTTTTCGCATAGAAGCGGGGAGACAGAGGAGACAATTCTTGCTGATTTAGCTTTTGGTTTTGAAGCTGATTTCTTTAAATCTGGAACAGAAGGAGATGCCCGTGCAAAGAAGATTAAAAGATTGATTGAGATTGAGAAGAGTTTGAGATGATAAAAACTCTTATTAAAAATGGGCTTGAAAAAATTGGACTAAAGGCTAAATCAATATCATTCTTAGATGCAGGGACGTCTAAAAACAACTATATTATAAAAACAAAAAAAGAGAAATACATTCTAAAACTATTTGAGAAAGAGAAGAAGAAAAAAATTCAGAGACAAATAGACCTTATGAGGGAAATAAATGAAAAAGAAATTTTAACAATAAATCCAATTCATTCCAAACTCTTAACTTTTGATTCAAAGGTAGGATATGTTTACAAATATTTAGAAGGAAAACAATATAGGGAATTAAGAATTAAAAATAAATTGTACAATTTTGGCAAAATTATTGGAAGATTTAATCGATTAACAAAAAATATAATGCCGAGCAAAAGGAACAGCTCTTATATATATAAAATAAAAAAAGAAGCCAAAAATACAACTAAAAATATGAAATGGAAAAAAGATTTTTTACATAAAAAAGCCAAAAGCCTTCTTGAAGAAGGTGTTAAAATCATTGAACAGGAATATAAAGGATATAAATTTAGAACACAATTAATCCATGGAGACCTACATTATGACAATGTTTTCTATGAAGACCAAAAACATATAATTATAGATGTGGAAGGTTTAGAAAATTCAATCTTAGCTCGTGAATCATCAACTTTAATAACATATATGGTAGATAATTCATTAATAAAGTTCAAGATAGAACTAAAAAAATTTCTAAAGGGGTATGAATCTGAATATAAACTAACTAAAAAAGAAAAAGAATTAATGCCTCTTCTTATGATAGTAAGAAAATTTGGGGAGATTATGTATCTTTTAGCTCAAGAATATAAAAAAAATCTATCTAAAAAAGAGATTGAATACTTCTTAGGGCATACGACAAGAAAACTTAAAATCATTATTAAAAGATATGATGAAATAAAAAGGATATTTAAAAATATTTAAAATAAACTTCATAGCAACCTTTAAAAATCTATTTTTCTCTGAATTCACATGACTAAAGAAGAAGTTGAGACAAAAGCTGAAATTATTAAAGATATAGAAGAAAGCGGAGTTCCTACTGAAGTTGCTAAAGAAGAGGAAGTTTTAGATGAAAAAGCAGCTGAAAAAGAATCAACTGAAAAGACAATAGAAGAGAAAAAGAAAGCTATTTTAGAAAAAGTTAAGAAACTTAAAGAAAAAGTTGAGACTACAAAAACAGAAGAGCTTAAAGAACAGGTTAAAGCTAAGAAAAAAGCAGAGATGCTTATTCCTCTTGAAGAGTATGTTAAAGCAGGAATTTATCTTGGAACAAAAGTTGTAACTCCTGATATGAAACCTTTTGTATATAGAAGAAGGGCTGACGGATTAGCTATTTTTAATACTGATTTAATTGATGAAAAATTAAAACAAGGAATTGAATTTTTGTCAAAATTCAATGCAGAAGACATGATTCTTGTTTGTAAAGGACAAGCAGGATGGAAAGCTGCTGAAATGTTTGGGAAACTTACTGGAATAAGAGTATTTACAAAGAAATATCCTGCTGGAGTTCTTACTAATACTAATCTTCCTGATTTTTTTGAAAATGAATTAACAATTATTATGGATCACTGGCTAGATAAAAATGCATTAAATGATACTTTAAAAGTTCATAAAAAAGTTCTGATGGTTTGTGACACAAATAATTTTTCAAAAGGAGCAGACCAAGTCCTAATTGGGAATAATAAGAGTGCTAGAAGTTTAGGAGTAATTTTTTATTTATTAACAAAAGGATACTGTAAAGCAAAAAAAATTGATTGTGAAATTCCTGATTTAGAATGGTGGACTGGAGAGGCAGGAGAAAAAGAAGGCGCTAAGTACGGAGTTTAAATCTTCATAAACAACCAACTTTTTTCTGGCTTGTTTCCATAATTTGTTTTTACTAAAACATATTTTCCCTTAAGTTTTTTTCCGTGAAATTCTAAGACAATCTTTTTAGAATCTTTTTCTTTTATTTCATAAATTCCATTGTCCCAAATCTTAACTGTTCCTGCTCCATAATGCCCTTTTGGAATAACTCCCTGAAACTTTGCATATTCTAGAGGATGGTCTTCAACTTGTATTGCTAATCTTTTTATTCCTTTTTTTCTTGGAGGAAGTTTTGGAATTGCCCAGCTCTTTAAAACTTTGTTCATCTCAAGTCTCAAATCCCAGTGAGGGTGTGTTGCTTTATGGTCATGCACTACAAAAATTAATTTTTTTCCTTTAGATTTTTTTAAAATAGGTTTTGGCTCTTTGCTTTTTTCAAGTTTTCTTTTTTTAGTATATTCTTTTAATTTCATATATATCCTAAGATAATGAATTTTATAAATTCTCCGTCGGATAATCTTAAAAATATCTACGAAACATTTATAAACAGATTTTCATGTGAATTAACATTAACTAAGATGAGTGCTTTAATAAAACACAAAAAAAGTTACATTAAAGTATGAGGTATGTAGAAGCAATCATCTAGTTGTAGTTCTAATGATTATACAATACTAAAGCCAATAGTTAGGAGACGTGTGAAGTGATTTGTTATCTTACGAAACAAATTGCGTAATGGAGAATTCTTATCGTTTATCGACGAGAAATTTATGATATTATTTTAATTCCAGTTGATCCTGCTGGCGGCTGCGGTTATTTGGTTTGTACTTAGGCATGCAAGTTTTTTTAGTTTCTTCGGAAGTTGAAAAGCGAACGGCTCAGTAACACGTAGCTAATCTACCCTTAAGTCAAGGATACCCTCGGGAAACTGAGGCTAATACTTGATAAGAGATATGCCCTGGAATGACTTATCTCTCAAATTCGAGCTTAAGGATGAGGCTGCGGCGGATTAGGTTGTTGGCGGGGTAATAGCCCACCAAGCCAAAGATCCGTAAGGGCTCTTAGCGGAGAGGCCCTGAGAGGGAATCTGAGACACTATTCCCACTCCTACGGGAGGCAGCAGTCGAGAATCTTTTGCAATGCGCGAAAGCGTGACAGAGCGAACCAAAGTGCTTTTCAAATTGAAAAGCTTTTGCCAGATCTAAAAAGTCTGGAGAATAAGGACTGGGTAAGACGAGTGCCAGCCGCCGCGGTAATACTCGCGGTCCAAATCGCAGCCATTTTTATTGGGTCTAAAACATCCGTAGCTTGCTTGGTAAGTTCCCTGTGAAATCCTGTGTCTTAAGCACAGGGCGTGCGGGAAATACTGCCTCGCTAGAGACTGGAAGACGTAGGAAGTACGTTCGAAGTAGCGGTAAAATGTTTTAATCTCGAGCGGACTCACAATAGCGAAGGCATCCTACGAGGACAGTTCTGACAGTAAGGGATGAAGGCTAGGGGCGCAAAACGGATTAGATACCCGTGTAGTCCTAGCAGTAAACACTGCACACTAAACATTAGTACCTCCTCGAGAGGTATTAGTGCTGAAGCGAAGGCGAAGAGTGTGCTACCTGGGAAGTATAGTCGCAAGGCCGAAACTTAAAGGAATTGGCGGGGAGGCACTACAACGGGTGACGCGTGCGGTTCAATTAGATTCCACACCGTGAACCTCACCAGGAGCGACAGCAGAATGAAGGTCAGTCTAAAGGGCTTACCTGACACGCTGAGAGGAGTTGCATGGCCGACGTCAGCCTGTGTTGTGAGATGACCTGTTAAATCAGGTAACAGGCAAGACCCACGTGTATATTTACTATGTGTACAATATACAGATTGCCTTGGTAACAAGGATGAAAGTGTGGGCTACGTTAGGTGAGTACAGCCCGAATCCCCTGGGCAACACGCGCGCGTCAATGGTGGATACAACGGGACGCGACTCTGAAAAGAGAAGCTAATCTCTTAAAGTCCATCTCAGTCTAGATTGAGGTTTGTAACTCAGCCTCATGACACTGGAATCCGTAGTAATCGTTTGTTATCAACGAACGGTGAATACGTCACTGTCTCTTGCACACACTGCCCGTCAAACCAACCGAGTTTATTTATGGTGAAACTTTTCGAAGGAGAACTTTGGGTAGACAAGGTAGGTTAAGTCGTCACAAGGTATCTGTAGGGGAACCTGCAGATGGATCACCTCCTATA
>Ga0180431_10010791_pt1 | contig 10103 bp, 8 predicted proteins | sample SS_ome_11_FD_132459 | JGI IMG/M metagenome (GOLD analysis project Ga0180431, IMG submission 132459) | Hypersaline lake sediment archaeal communities from the Salton Sea, California, USA - SS_1_MS_1 metaG | ecosystem: Environmental > Aquatic > Non-marine Saline and Alkaline > Hypersaline >... | reverse complement strand
TTACCAACTTGTCTCCGGGCTCGGCTTTGCCGGTAGGAGCACGACCTATATAAGGTATTCCCCTTTCATCAAAATTAATCAAACTCCGCCGACCCAAAGCAGCGCTTTTTAATATACGAAAAGAATGCTCCAAGGCATACAGGCGAAAAAGGCGTCTAAACCTTATATATTCAAGCCGGGTTTTTTCGGATGTCGTCCATGAAAGCCGGGACCTTAACTCCGGTATCGCATACAGCCCGGCTTCCATCATCGGCCCGGGGTGAAACATGCCTATATCAAGGCCTAAAATTAAATTATCGGGCGCGCCGGGGTGAAGTTCCAAGAGGTATTTCCACATTGCGTAAATGTCTTCCATCGATGGGTTGTATATCGCCAGGTTGATACCATCCCCGCCGGGAATCATGTTTCTCGGGTCCAATTCCGCCACTCGGCTGCTGCCGAAAATAACCGCGCCTATCGGCGGTTCGGCCTTTTCCAGCACTTCCTTTTTAATGATTCTTGTCGGTACTTTTGCCGGAATTATAATTTGCCAGGAATATTCGGAATAAGGGTTAACCAACGAATTAATCGCACCTATCAGGGCCAGGAGGAGCCCGCATGCAATCAGTGCTCTATATATGAAACGTCGTCCTTCCATTATTCCTCACTAGAATTGAAAATATATAAACGGGCTGTAAACCATTACACCCGCTATCGAGCACGTCAGCAGCAGGCCCGTAGCGTAAGCCCATCTCGGTGTCGGGCGAAATTGCAGATCATGTACATTCGGCGCGAAAAGGGCCAGCGCGAGTGCGACGAACAAAACGCACCATTGTATCCACGAAATTCCCGCCAGCAGCATGAGACCTCCATCGAGGTGCGCAAATGAACGGAAAACATCGATTGCTCTTGAAAATGAAGGTGCCCTGAAAAATATCCAGCCAAGCGACACGATTATGAAAGTCGCCGCCACCGAGATAACGACATTTGGCGCACGTAAGTTGAACTTCTTTCTGAAACGCAACCAGACGCGGTGAATCAGGATGAATAAGCCGTGATACAATCCCCAAAACACAAAAGTCCAACTTGCCCCGTGCCAAAGCCCCGCCGCGCCGGTAACCGACAGAAGAATTAAGGCATTGATCAATATTCCGCGGCGCGAACCGCCAAGTGGAATATATAAATAATCACGAAACCAAAAACTCAAAGTGACATGCCAACGGCGCCAGAATTCGCGAATCGAGCCGGAGCGGTAAGGAGACCTGAAATTTACAGGTATGTCCAATCCGAACAGCGCAGCAAGACCGACGGCCATGTCGGAGTAGCCCGAAAAATCGAAGTATATCTGAAGCGTGTAAGCCAAAGTGCCCAAAGCCGAATCCAAAGCCGTCGGCATTGCGCTCGAGTCGAAAAGAGCGTTGACTATCGGGGCGCAATAGTCGGCAAGTAATACCTTCTTGGCCAGTCCCACCGAAAAGATGGTCAATCCACGTGCCGCGCGCTGGGAGTTCGATTCCACCGGCAACGCGCTCAACTGCGGTATCAACTCGCCTGCACGCACTATAGGCCCCGCGACAAGTTGGGGAAAGAAAGTCATAAAGGTGAAAAAATCCAACGCGGGAGTCCGGTCGTTCAACTCCCCCGCCCTGGCCGCGCGCCACCTGTCCACGACGGCAGCGACTCCTTGAAGCATATAAAAGCTGATACCGAGCGGGAGCACTATCGAGTGCAGGCCGGGCGATACCTCATCGAAAAATCTTATGCGCGATAGACCGAAAAACACGTCCGCCCAAAAGCCGGCGTATTTGAAAACCATAAGTAGACCAAGATTGCCGACTACACCTAAAAGAAGTGGAAAGACACCGGGTTTACCGCCATTGCATGCTTTGTGTTCAATCCAGCGTATGGCAATAAAAGGTATTGCCGCCGCGCCGAGCAACAGCGGCACATGACGCAAACTCCAGAAACCGTAAAAGATTAACGACGCCAGAAGTAAAGCAAACTTCCGCCCCGTCGCATTGGACCGGCGCCCGAAAGCGTAAAACGCCAATAAGGTCAGCGGTAGAAAAACAAATAAAAATATGTCCCCGAAAAACAGCATAACAAAAGCTCTAGAAGCTTACTACGCTCAATGCCATTTTTCAAACCATTAACCCCCGCAAACCCGGCGGCATCCATGATAAGCGTCGTCAAGGGAGAGGGGATATCTCCTTACGGCGCCGGCGTTTTAGTTAAGTTTTGTTCTGTGATATATTACTTTCACCCGTAAGGGCGAGCGTGCGGATAGGAGGGATCTGCCCGTACGGGTTATATACTTTGCTTTTTTATTTTAAGGAGAGAGGTAAATGACGAATTGGGTTTCGATAGACAAAGACAAATGTAACAATTGCGGTTTTTGCGTCACCAGGTGCCCGCTTTGCTTTAGAAAAAAAGACGACGAAATAATAGCGCAGGCGGACGAGAATAACTGTAACCTCTGCGGCCACTGCGTTTCTCTCTGCCCGACCGACGCAATCGTCCACCACAAAATGGACATGGACAATTTTATTCAAATCGACGATCCCGTCGGCTTTGATACGGATGCGTTCGTAAGGTTCATTCGCGAGCGAAGAAGCCATCGTCATTTCAAGGACAAAGAGATACCCGGGGAGGTTTTGGAAAAACTCATCGATACCTGCCGCTACGCCCCGACCGGGAGCAACGTCCAAAGCGTGGAAATTCTGGTCATTCAGAATCCCGAGAGAAGGCGGAAGTTGTCGGACATGGCGGTCGATTACTTTGACGAACTCGGCGGGAAAGTGGAAAAACATATAGAGAAGCTCAAGGCCGAAGGGAAGGAGATACCTGAAAACATTCAACGCACCTCCAATTACAGGGGCCGGTTGATGTTGGCCCGAAAAGTGGGGTACGATCCGATCTTTCACAAGGCCCCGGCGGTCATAATATTTCATTCGCCGTCGCAAACCAGCGCGCCCAAAGACAATTGCGTGATCGCCTCAACCACGATGGGCCTGCTGGCCAGAACCATGGGCCTCGAGACGACCTACATCGGCCTCTTCGAAGGAGCCTCCAAAACATATGAACCGCTGATCAAGGAATTGGGATTGCCCGAGGGGCATGAAGTTTTCAGTGTCCTGATCATTGGCTATCCTAAACTCAAATTCCGAAAAACAGTCGATAGAAGACCGATAAGGACGAGATGGGAATGAGTTAATAGCACACATCGTAAAAGACGTGTGATTTTTTAAAATCGCCGATAAGCCTTTGTTTATAATGCCCATCGGCACGAAAACCTGACTTTCTTTCGAAGTATAGAGGGGCAGGTGTGCTGCACCTTCACTGCGCTCGCGGTGAATTTAGTGCTCACTCTGATAGGCATCACTGCTCGCGCCCCGGCGTTGCCGCCGGTGGCAAGAAACGCTCCCATTTTTAACGCTTGTAATTGCCTCGGAATAAGATGCGTGATACCTTGCAGTCATGTTAAGCACGGACGTAGCGGGGCGTTTACGAAACGGGTTGCTGTTGGGCATAGTTACGGCGTTGGCGGCATTTCCGTATTTGTTTCACCAGTCCATGGGTGCATGGTCGGCGCCGATTGCCAGGGATTGGGGAGTCGGCGGAGAAGCGGGGACGATTTTCGCTTTCGAGTTTTCACTGCTTCTGGGCGTGATATTCATGTGCTCGATAATCGGGGTTTTTCTTTCGGAAAGATACAATCTGCCCGGTTTCGGCAAGGCGAGGGACGCCTATCAAATCGCTTATCGATACGGCGCTCCCGCGCTGCTCTTCGGCCTGGTCGTAGGTTGGTTGCTTCACGACCGTACGTTTTATCAGGTAGTTCCGGCTGAGACGGGTATCGATCTTTATCCCCGAAACGTCTTGTGGTCGGTGGCGCTGCTGCTCAATGTGTCCGTAATGAAGGAAATGGTATTCCGGTTTGGAGTGCTTACGCTTGCGGCGGGGCTGTTTCGCGGCAGGAGGCCGATTTTGGCCGTTGTGCTTACCGCTGTTTTCGCAGCATCATTTTCGGTGAGGGAACTGCTGTTTGTGGATTATGCCCGGCTGGACGCTCAAGTCTGGTATTGCGTGATATGGTCGTTCATATCGAATATCATACTTGGTATGGTGTTTGTCAGAAAGGGACTGTTGTCGTCGATGAGTTTACGCGCATGCGTGGATATGAGGTTCGTACTATATCCCATTTTGGGAATGGTGTAGGGCAACTCATGGAGAGCCATCTTTCCGTACGGGGGGGATCTGCCACGTTCTATTTTAATTCGTGAGTCAAGGAGACTGAAGTGATGAGTACAGGAATAAGGAGAGCATCCGTATCAATGATAGCAATTTTGGCGGTGTTGATTTTTTCGCCGGTTTTGGGCGCGAGCGGCGACGAATTGCCGCTCAGACTGGTTCAATGCATCGAGGCCGCGCTCGCCAACAACCGCGATATAATTATCGAGCGTATGAACCTCCGGCAGGCGCGCGGGGAGGTGACACGCGCGTGGTCGACTTTCGACCCGTACGTCGTTGCGGAAAGCGGTTTTACTCACACGGAACAGCCTGCCGGTACGCAGCTGTTGGGCGCCGACGTCAGCGAGCAGGAAAGCGTCACCTGTAACGTCGGCCTTGAAGCGCTTGTGCCTACGGGGGGAATGTTGAGGCTCGATTTTCAAAACGAGCGCACCGAGAGCAATTCCTACTTCCAGGACCTCAACCCCCAATACTCGACGGCGCTGGCATTCACCGTCACGCATCCGCTTCTTCAAGGCGCCGGAAAAAGGCCGAACCTGTATCGGGTAAAGGTGGCGAAAAACAATCTTGCGGCATCGAAAATCGCGCTCAAAGAAGTGATTTTGCAGACGGTCTCCAACGTCGAGGACGCATATTGGAACTTGGTGCTTGCGGGCGAAAACCTCAGAGTGAGCAGGTTAAGCAGGCAGTTGGCGGGGGAATTGCTCCACATGACCAAAACGCAGGTTCGCACGGGCATATTGCCGCCGGTGGCGACTTTGCAGGCCGAGGCTAGCGCCGCGTCCAGGGAAGAGGCAGTGCTTGTGGCCGAAAACACCATACAAACGGCGCGCAGGGAGTTACTTCGAGTAATGAACGCTCTCGACGGAAAAATCGGCTCGGCGACGCTGGTTCCGATGGATAGGCCCGTGCCGGTCAAGTCGTTGCCGGACTTCGACAAAATCAGGAAAGAGGCCCTGCGCAACAGTTTTCAACTCCGGTCGTTCGAGTACCAGATACATAATGCTTTACTTGCCCGTAAAGTGGCGCGAAACGCCCTTCTGCCTCGATTGGACCTGCTCGGCAGCGTCGGAATCGTCGGTCTGGCCGGGAACGCCGGAGACCCCGCCACACGGGTCATGCCGACCGGCAGGATAATCCCCGACCCGACAGGATCCTCGATAGGTATAACCGAAACCGTTACCATCACCGACCCGCCCAACTCTTTCGACGGCAATTACGGCGACGCGCTTGGGTCGATGTTCGCTGACGGCTATGTGGCATGGAGCGTCGGCCTGCAGGTTCGTTATCCGTTGGGCAACCGTATGGCGCGGAGCGATTATTCCCGCGCGCTGCTCGAAGAAAAGAAAGCCCTGTTGCAAATAGAAAAGGCACACGACCTCGTCAAGGTCTTCATCGAAAACCTCATCGGCGATCTCGAAACCGCCGTCAAACGTGTCGAGGTTACCGCGAAATCCGCCGAACTGGCGAAGAAAAATATGAAGGCGGAAGAAAAAAAGTTCAAGGTGGGAATAAGCACCAACCGCGATGTCCTCGAAGCTCAGGAGGCTTACGCAAAAGCGCTGATCGCCGCAGTGCAGGCGCTTATAGATTACAACAAATCCCGAGGGCGTATCGAAAGAGCGCGAATGGGTTATATCGATGTTTCGGGAGCGACCGTTTCGATGGCCGGGTCGCAAACGTCGCCGGCGATGGGTATCGAGGCGCAGGGCGGATTGTCGGTTATCCCATCGACCGGGAGCATTCCCCAATCTACAGGTCTCGGCTCGACATCCATGCCGAGTCTTGGCAGTTCTCTCATGCCGTGATGTAAAGGAGTAATGAAGATGCGCACTATTTTATATCCGGTCTTTTTTGTCATGGCGATCTCGATATGCGCCTGCGGGGTCGATAAGCAAGATCGCCCCGATGACGTTGGTGATGCACCGGATTTAACGGGGGACTGGAATATAGTGTTGGTCTCGCTCGAAGGCACATGCCCGCTTATCGGCAGGGGGTTGGCGACGCATAGTCCGCTCGAAATCGAAGGCGTCACTCAAGACGGAAACAATGTATTGGGATCGTTCGAGGTGGATGGAACGACTTATTTTCTCACGGGGGACGTGGTGATGGGTTACCTCACGGTGGTGTTGGAATCGCTCGGGACTTTCATCGAGACTCTTGGAGCGCCGGTCGATTCGGATTCGCCGGTTTTTATGGGCATGTTCAACGGCACTGACCTGTCGTTGGGGTGCACCGAATCCGGCGTATTTATGACCATCATAGGCGAGGTCGAGTTTCCCGTCATCACCGGCGAATGGACGCTTACCCTTACGGGAGAAGCGAGCAATTGCGACGATCCGTCGGACGACGGTGAATTCTTAAGGACAATAGAAGGCATTGAGGCGATTTCTTTACAAGCTGGAACGTTTTTTGCCACTTATGAAGACCCATCGGGCGAATTCAACTCCCTCGCCGGGGCCGCGATCAACGATAGATTCTACGGCGGCATCTCCGAACTAATTTTCAACCCCACGCGCATGGCGCTTCTCAACGGCGCCATTGATGCCGATGCGCACACCGTCGCAGGAGACCTGGAAGGTAGATTGGTCTTGTACAACGCCGGTGATGCCTGTGAAGTTCAAGGGGATTTCAGGATAGATTATTGATGCGAAAGTATATTCCCAGGGCGATTTCCCTTATTCTTGTTTTATCGGCGCTGGGGATTTCAGCCGCTGTTAATTCGGGTGAAGAACCGCCGCGCCTCCCGAGAGAGCCGGTTTACCCCGGCCAGGCGCCGGCCGATGTTTCCGATACCGTGCTTGACGCGCGCGACCTGGTAATGCAACGCCGATACGACGAAGCCGAGCGGTTGCTGTGGAAACTCACAAGGTCTCGGCCCGACGACCCGACCGGCCCTACGGCGCTCATGGTGGTGCTGCAAATAAGGATGCTCGAGAACGAGGAGAATTTCCTGGACGCCGAGATGCGACGCGTAATAGCGATCAACCGCAGCGCTCTCGAAAAATTCCGCCAAAAAGCTCCGCGAAATGCGTGGTACTACACACTCGTCGGCGCGAGCCAGGGCGTCGAAGGCATATACCACCTCTGGCGCGATGAATATGTCCCCGCCGGCGTGCGAGGATATGCAAGCATTCAAAGCATGAAAAAGGCTCTAAAGGTCGAGCCGCTCAATTGGGAAGCAAGGTTGGGTTTGGGAGTGTACATGTATTACAGAAGTATCTATGCTTCCAAGGCTCCCTTCCTGCCGGATTCGATGGATCGAAGTAAAGAGGGGCTGCGGGAGATCGAGCTGGCCGGGAAAAAGAGATTGTACCTTTACGAAACCTCCCGGATAGCGTTGTGCCGCATTCATATGGACGGCAAACGTTGGGCGGAAGCGAGAAAAATTTCAGACGAGTTGATAGCTCAATATCCTCATTTTCTGATTTTTTACCTCTTCTCGGCAAGGGCGACTTTCCGGGCCGGAAATTTCCGCCGGGCGCTGACGTATTATGAAAAGGCGTATCGGATCGATCCGAGCCTGCCGTTCGCGCCGTACAGGATGGGCGTGTGCAACGAAAAACCGGGCAACCTCGCCGAAGCCGCGCGATGGTTCAAAATCGCCGCCGAAGCGGGCGCTAAAAGAAACCCCGATAAATGGGGCACAAAAGCACAAAGCCGACTCGAAATGCTGAAGGCCGGTAATTCACAGAACCCTTAGTGCTCTATTTCATAAATACGACGACGTTGGGCAACCCCGTAACCCCGGGTGGCCTGGACAGCTTTGCTGTCCGGGCCCTGCTAAAGCAGGGCAAGAGGTTGTATGTGAGTTTGGATTCGAGCCTCTTGTCCTTCGGACCCCGACAGCCCATACGGGCTTCCGCTTCGCTTCAGCAAGCTGTCGGGGCCACCCGCGTGGCCCCACACGTTACGGGCGCAATGAATTGCGCCCCTACGGCGCACGGAAAATCCGTAGGGGTTCGATTTATCGAACCCGAAGAAGGGCGCAATAAATTGAGCCACTACGGCCTCGTCCATGAAAATCACCACCAATCATGTCGCGCACAGCTTAGACAAGGGATTTAAATCCCTTGTCTAAGCGGCGTCAAGTCATACGACCCGTATGGGCCGCCGCACTCCAAATTCAGTCGACAATGCCCAATTGTCGCGTTTCGGTACAGGAACTAAATACGATAACGTTGGGTAACCCCGGGTGACCCGGGTCATGATATAGTCAATCTCAATACGGAACTAAAGAATTATCAAATTTCCCCTTGACACGCAAGATAAAACCTGCTATTAAAGTAGTATTCATATCGTAGACAAAAAATGTCGGGGATCATGGTAGGCATTAATGGAATAATGAGTGAAGGGCACGGCCCTTGGATTCACTCACCTGACACACTGAAAGTAAACCCGCCCAGGCGGGTAAATAATAAGGCATTCAAAGAAGACCCTCCGCCCGTGCGGATGGCGTGCTTTCTTATTTTAGAATTTAGGAGTGAAAAATGAACCGGATGAGAATTTGGATTTATGCGCTGTTTATTCTGTCCTTGTTGAGTAGACCGGCTTTAGCAGCCGATACCGACGACGACGGCCTGGACGATTCCGTCGAGACAAACACCGGCGTCTATATCGGCCCGCTTGATACAGGCACCGATCCAGGTAATCCTGATACGGACGGAGATACCGTGATGGATGGACCGGAGGTAAACACAGGTTCGCATCCTCTCAACCCAACAATTACTCCATCCGCTTGGAAGATCGGTTTAGATGTAAGAATTACAAACTATGTTGAATATTCATCTGTATCTTCCCTTGCCTGGACTGGCGCTGAGTACGGCGTAAGCTGGGAAGATGATCGAGACGTCTTTAATCGGGAGATATATTTTGCTCGGATAGACGGATATGGAAACAAGATCGGCTCAGATGTGAGGATTACAAACAATGACGGCACTTCGGGAGTTCCTTCCCTTGTATGGACCGGTACTGAGTATGGTTTGAGTTGGTATGATGATCGAGACGGAAATCGGGAGATATATTTTGCTAGGTTAGATGCATCAGGAAACAAGATCAGCCCAGATATGAGGATAACAAACGATGTTGGAAGCTCTTGGCATCCGTCCCTTGTATGGACCGGTACCGAGTATGGTGTAAGTTGGTATGACGATCGCGACGGAAATAATGAGATTTATTTTGCACGCATAGATACTTCAGGTAACAAAATCGGCTCAGACATGAGGATTACAAACGCGGCTGAACGGTCGCGGTGTCATTACCTTATCTGGACCGGAACTGAGTATGCCGTAAGTTGGAATGACCTTCGAGATGGAAATGAGGAAATCTATTTTGCTCGGATTGATGCATCCGGGAACAAGATAGGCTCAGACGTTAGGATTACAAACGCCGCTGGAAACTCGTTGCGTCCTTCCCTCGTCTGGAGCGATACGGAGTATGCCGTGAGTTGGTCCGATTATCGAGCCGGATATTATGAAATATATTTTGCTCGGATTGATGCATCAGGAAACAAAATCGGCCCAGACGTGAGAATTACAAACGGTGGTTCGACTTTACGGAATTCTTCCCTTGTGTGGACAGGTACGGAGTATGGCGTAAGTTTGTATGATCTTCGGAATGGAAATAAAGAAATTTATTTTGCTCGGATTGATGCATCAGGAAACAAAATCGGTCCAGACGTGAGAATTACAAACATCGGTGATTCAATATTACCTTCCCTTGTATGGACCGGCACGGAGTATGGTGTAAGTTGGTCTGATGATCGTGATGGCAATGACGAGATATACTTTGCTCGCATCGGGGTTGATGAGGATGGTGATGGGCTTGACCATGCGACTGAAGCGACTCTCTCAACGAACCCAAACGACTGGGAT
>Ga0180431_10010789_pt1 | contig 10104 bp, 7 predicted proteins | sample SS_ome_11_FD_132459 | JGI IMG/M metagenome (GOLD analysis project Ga0180431, IMG submission 132459) | Hypersaline lake sediment archaeal communities from the Salton Sea, California, USA - SS_1_MS_1 metaG | ecosystem: Environmental > Aquatic > Non-marine Saline and Alkaline > Hypersaline >... | reverse complement strand
GACAAGATCGTCCCGGGTATGCTGATGGCCGCCGCGCGGGTGAACATACCAACCATCATGGTCAGGGGGGGTCCAATGCTGGCCGGCCGACTCGGCGACAGGTCCCTGGATCTGGGGACCGTCTTTCAGGCCGTCGGTGCAGTGGCAAAAGGAGAGATGGACACCGACGAACTCGAAGCGATCGAGAGGGTGGCTTGTCCGACCTGTGGGTCCTGTGCCGGGATGTTCACCGCCAATACCATGTGTTGTCTCAGCGAGGCGTTGGGTATGTCTTTGCCCGGCAATGGCACGGTTCCCGCCATCGCTTCTCGACGCAAGGCCCTGGCCACCGAGACCGGCCGCCAGATCATGCAGCTACTCAAGGACGATGTGAGGCCTCGGTCGATCATGACCTCCCAGGCGTTCTGGAACGCCTTCACCGTTGACACCGCCCTGGGGGGCTCGACGAACTCGGTACTTCATCTACTGGCCATCGCTCACGAGGCCGGTGTGGAAATCGCGCTGACCGAAGTGAACGAATGCAGTCAGCGTACTCCTCAATTGTGCAAGTTGAGCCCCGCTGGCGAGCAGCACATCGAGGACCTTGATATGGATGGAGGGATCCCGGCGGTGATGGCTGAGTTGACCGACCTCGATCTGCTGCGATCCGAGGCCGTCACGGTGACGGGTGAGACAGTAGCAGAGAACTTGCGGCAGGCGCCACGGGCCAGCGGAAAGACCATACGCTCGGGGAGCAGCCCGTACGCCCCTACAGGCGGGCTGGTGATCCTGTTCGGGAACTTGGCCCCGGAGGGCGCCGTGGTGAAGAGATCCGCCGTCGCGCCCGAGATGCTTGAGCACCGGGGGCCGGCGCGGGTATTCGAGTCCGAGGAGGAAGCGACCGAGGCCATCATGAAGGGCGACTTCAAGGCTGGGGACGTCCTGGTCATCCGCAACGAGGGACCGAAGGGAGGACCAGGGATGAGGGAGATGCTGACGCCGACCTCGTTGCTGACGGGCATGGGCATGGATGGCAAGGTGGCTCTGCTGACCGATGGTCGCTTCTCGGGCGCTACGCGGGGGGCGGCAATCGGGCACATCTCGCCCGAAGCCGCGCAGGGAGGCTTGCTGGCTGTCGTGCGAGACGGCGACACCATCCACATCGATATTCCCGCGGGCCTTCTGGTGCTGGAGGTGCCTGTTGACGAGATCGCCAGGCGGCAGGCGGAGTCGGCCGAGTGGGAGCCGAAGGTGGCGTCCGGGTATCTTCGACGCTACTCTGAGTTGGTCACTTCAGCCGGGACAGGTGCGGTCTTTCGAGACTAGGTCTCGTCGATGAAGTGTCGTGGCGAGCAAGAGTAGACTGGGTGGGAGGAGGCAGAGATGAACGAACCGATTAGCTTCGCAGGCAACGGGTTCCCGCATACCGTGTCCAGCCCGGAGACAGCAGCGACCATGGAGGCGGCCATGCGGCGGTGGTTCCCTCATGTGGTGGGATGGTATGTCTCCCAGACGGACGTGCCGGCTATCGTCAGCCTGCCCGCAGGTATGAATAGCGGTGATCTGCTGAGCTTGGCTCAGCGCGAACGGGTCACGTTCTCCGCTCCGACCAACGGCCGGAACGTGGTCGAACTTTACTTCGATCATCTGGATCCAGGCGAAGCGGAGGAGGGGATCGCGCGTCTGGGTCGCGCCATGGTCAGCTACATCGACACTTGCGACAAGGCTCTGGGATCGGCTCCATTGCTCTTTGTGGGGCCGTAGATGAGGGACCTGAAGTAGATGGCATCCGGTGCTGCCGCAGACTGAACCAGTGGTATCGAACGTCTGCGGGTGAGGGGAGCGCGCGTCCTGCCAGATCGGACGCGGGCACGTGGAGAGAGACGATGAAACTGAGCGGAGCTCAGGCATTGTGGGAGTGCCTGGTGAGAGAGGGTGTCGATACGGTTTTCGGGATATCGGGCGGAGCAGTGATCCGGCTCTACCATGAGTTGCCCGACTACTCGATCCGTCACATCCTGATGAGGCACGAACAGGCAGCGGCGCACGCAGCGGATGGGTACGCGCGCGCCACCGGCAAGGTGGGGGTCTGTGTGGGTACCTCCGGTCCGGGGGCCACGAATCTGATCACGGGCATCGCTACGGCGATGATGGACTCCTCTCCTCTGGTGGCTATCACGGGACAGGTATCTAGTCCCTATCTGGGGACTGATGCCTTCCAAGAGGTGGACATCACCGGGGCAACCGTGCCGATAGTCAAGCACAACTACCTCGTCACCGATGTCGGTGAGCTTCCCGCGACCATGCGATCTGCCTTCCACATCGCCAGAACTGGGCGGCCGGGTCCCGTGCTGGTGGACATAACCAAGGACGCGCAGATGGCCGAGGCCGAGTTCTGCTACCCCGAATCGGTGGACCTGCCCGGGTACCGCCCCCACGAGGAGAGCGGTTTCGAGCATTTAGAGGAGGCGGCCCGGCTGCTGAATGAGGCACGCTGCCCTGTCGTCATCGCGGGGAGGGGGACGATCGTATCTGGGGCGCATCAGGAGCTGCGGGAGCTGGTGGAGCGCGGCAACATCCCGGTTGTCACGACGCTGCTCGGTATCGGCGCAATCCCTGAGACCCATCGCGCGTGCCTGAGGATGGCCGGGATGCACGGCACGGTGCCGGCCAATCGAGCCCTGCAACAATCGGATGCGATTCTGGCGATCGGGATGCGCTTCGACGACCGTTTCACCGGGGCGCTTGGGACCTTTGCGCCACGTGCCACCGTGATCCACGTGGACATAGATGCTGCTGAGATTGGCAAGAACGTGAAGGTGGATCTCCCCATACGAGGCGATGCACGCGAGGTGCTTCGGAGGCTCGTCCCGTCGATAGCATCCAAGGAACGCGCTGACTGGTGGGCTGAGATCGAGGAGTGGCGAGAGGATACTGCCAAGAATGACATCCTCTCCAGGGAAAGCACTCAGCTCCTGCCTCAGCGCGTCATACGGGCGATCTGGGAGGCGACGGGCGGCGAGGCCCTGATGGTGAGCGATGTTGGGCAGAACCAGATGTGGGAGGCGCAGTACTACCTGCATTCTCAGACCTGCGGTCTCATCTCTTCGGGCGGCCTAGGGACCATGGGATTCGGGCTACCGGCGGGCATTGGAGCCGCGATCGGGCGACCGGGAGAGACGACCTGGGTGGTCGTGGGGGACGGCGGATTCCAGATGACCATGCAGGAGCTGGCCGTCGTGGTGCAGGAGGGTATCCCCCTGAAGATCGCGCTGTTGAACAACGGCTTTCTCGGCATGGTCCGACAGTGGCAGGAAGTGTTTTTCGAGCGGCGGTACTCCGGCACCAAGCTCGTCAATCCGGACTTCGTCGCTCTGGCTGAGGCCTATGGGATTCCCGGTCTTCCTGTCGCCACGGAGGCGGAGCTTGCTCCGGCTATCGAGAAGGCCGTGGGAATCGAAGGTCCCGTGTTGCTGGAGTTCCGTGTCGAAGAGGAGCAAAACGTCTATCCGATGGTTGCCCCTGGGGCCGCACTGGACCAGATGATCCGCAGACCGGGCCAAGGGTAGGATTCCATGCAGAAGGAGGGGAGCGTTGTGAGACAGACGATCATCGCGATGATGGAGGACAAGCCCGGAGCTCTGAATCAGGTGGTCAGCCTCTTCAGGCGCCGTAAGTGCAATATCGAGAGTCTGGCAGTGGGCCACAGCGAGGTGACTGGGCTGTCCCGCATGACCGTGGTTGCGGAGGGGGATCGGGGGTCGGTTGATCACATAGTGACGTGCTTGGACAAGCTCATCAACGTGATCGAGGTGACCAACGTTACCGATGAGCCTTCCGTTGATCGGGAGCTGGCTCTGATCAAGGTAAGTGCCTCCAGCTCCGCGCGGTACAAGATCACACAATTGGTGGACATCTTTCGAGCCAGGGTGATCGACGTGGCTACGGAGTCGCTGACCGTGGAGATCACGGGAACGGAAGACAAGATCGAGTCGCTGATCGAGCTACTGCGTCCGTTTGGCATCAAGGAAATGGTGCGTACCGGGCGAGTGGCCATGCTGCGGGGAGAAACCGTGGCGGCCAATGTGAGTATGCCGACCTACTCGGTTGCTCAACCGGCGTAGAACCCATCGGTGTTTGGCAGGGTGCCCCGCCCGCTGGCCGTCTGCGGGGAGGCGAATGGCGGGTGCCGTGATGTGGTGCGTCACCCCTACAGATCGCAATGAGGAGAATAGACTCGAATGGCAACAATCTACTATGACAAGGACACTGACCTCGCATTGCTGAATGGACACAAGATCGCCGTCATAGGGTACGGCAGCCAGGGGCATGCTCACGCCCTGAATTTGAAGGACAGCGGTTGTGATGTGCGCGTTGGCCTGTACCGGGGCAGCAAGTCCTGGTCTGTGGCGGAGGAGGCCGGTCTGCGCGTCTTGCCTATACGGGAGGCAGCCGCCGAGGCCGACATGATCATGATGCTGGTTCCGGACCAGGTGCAGCCCGCTGTGTATCAGCAGCACATCGCACCCGAGCTCGGAGAGGGTGACACCCTGATGTTTGCTCATGGGTTCAGCATCCGGTTCTACCAGATCGTGCCCCCGGCGAACGTAGACGTGAGTATGATTGCACCCAAGGCGCCGGGCCACCGAGTACGAGAGATCTTCCCGCAGGGACAGGGCACTCCCGCGCTGCTGGCAGTGTATCAAGACGTGTCGGGTGAAGCGAAGCAGAGAGCCCTGGCCTATGCCAAGGGCATCGGTTGCACTCGCGCCGGAGTACTGGAGACCACCTTTGCCGAGGAGACCGAGACGGACTTGTTTGGCGAGCAGGCAGTGCTGTGTGGGGGGGCTACGGCTCTCATCAAGGCCGGCTTCCAAACCTTGGTGGATGCCGGCTACCAGCCTGAGATAGCCTATTTCGAGTGTTTGCACGAGCTCAAGCTGATCGTGGACCTGATTCAGCAGGGTGGACTCTCCTACATGCGCTATTCGGTGAGCGATACGGCGGAGCACGGGGACTTCACCGGCGGACCGCGCATCATCACTGATGAAACTCGCAAGGAAATGCGCCAGATGCTCGCGGAGATTCAGGACGGGACCTACGCCCGCAACTGGATCCTGGAGAACCAGGCCGGACGGCCTTTCTTCAACAGCATTCGCGAGTCGGAGAAGAACCTGCTCATCGAAGTCGTGGGTCGCAAGCTAAGGGCCATGATGCCCTGGTTGAACGCCAAAGAAATCACATCCTAGAGAAAGCGCAGGTTGTGCGCCATGGCAGAGCGGATCAGAATACTGGATACTACACTGCGCGATGGCGCGCAAATGGAGAGAATCTCCTACTCTGTGAAGGACAAGCTTCGCATCGCCCGACGATTGGATGACCTGGGGGTCGACTACATCGAAGGCGGTTGGCCCGGCTCCAATCCGAAGGAGGCGGCATTCTTCGAACAGGCGAAGCATCTTACTCTGAAGTCGGCCCGGATGGCGGCCTTCGGGTGCACGCGCCGGTCCTCGGGGAGCGTCGATTCGGATCCGAACATCGCAGCACTTCTTGCGGCGCAGACTCCGACTGTCGTTATTGTCGGCAAGTCGTCCGACGTTCACGTTCGGCACGTCCTGGGGACCACTCTCGACGAGAATCTGAACATGATTCGGGAGAGTGTCGCCCGCATGAAAGCCGCCGGGAAAGAAGTCATCTTCGACGCCGAGCACTTCTTCGATGGGTATGGGTCGGACGCTGACTACTCCGTGGCAACGCTTCGCTGCGCCTGGGAGGCGGGGGCCGACTGCGTCGTGCTCTGTGACACCAATGGGGGCACGCTGCCGTCGGACGTGTATAGGCTCGTCTCGCGGGTGCGAGCGGAGCTGCCGCGGGTACCTTTTGGTATCCATGCCCACGACGATGCCGGTCTGGCCGTGGCCAATACCCTGGCTGCAGTCGAGGCCGGAGTCGGCCACGTACAGGGTACTATCAACGGCTACGGAGAGCGGTGCGGCAACGCCAACCTGTGCGCTGTGATCCCCAATCTCCAACTGAAGATGGGTCTGGACGTCATTCCGACGGAGGCGATCGGTAGCCTGACCGAGGTCTCGCACTACGTGAGCGAGGTCGCGAATCTCAAACCGTATGCCCACTGGCCCTACGTAGGTCAGAGCGCCTTCACTCACAAGGCGGGGTTGCACGTCAATGCCATCTCCAAGATGGCCAAGAGCTACGAGCACATCGAGCCACACACCGTTGGCAATCGACGCCGTGTGTTGGTGTCGGAGTTGGCCGGCAAGGGCAACATCCAGTACAAGATCGAGGAACTGCCGGTGAGGTTGCAGCTTTCCAACGAGCAGGCACGTGAGCTGGTGTCGCACATAAAGGAGATGGAGAGCCAGGGGTACCAGTTCGAGGGTGCTGAAGGTTCGTTGGAGCTTCTGATGTGTCGGTCCCAGCCAGATTATGAGGTGCCGTTCGAGGTACTCGACTTCTTGGTGCTGGTCGAGAAGCGCCAGGGCACCGAGATACTGGCCGAAGCCACGGTCAAGGCTCAGGTTGATGGTGTGGTCTTGCACACGGCGGCGGAAGGGAATGGCCCGGTGAATGCCCTGGACAAGGCCCTGCGGAAGGCACTGCTGCAGTTCTATCCAGGGCTGGCCAGCGTACAGTTGACCGATTACAAGGTGCGCATCCTGGATGAGCAATCTGCCACTGCGGCTCAAACTCGCGTGCTGATCGATGCCAGCGACGGGGAGAGTTCGTGGAGCACGGTGGGCTGCTCAGCCAATATCATTGAGGCAAGTTGTCAGGCCTTGATCGACAGTCTCGAGTTCCCGCTGACGAGGAAGCGGCTGCGCGAGAAGAGTGCGGCGGGCATGGAACTGGTCGGAGAAGACAGGAGCTAGTCTCGCCGACGAGGAGTACTGGGCAACACGCATTACCCGGCGGCGCCGAGATGGGAGAGATGACATCGTGGAAAGGATCATCGTTTTCGATACTACTCTGCGCGATGGCGAGCAATCGCCTGGAGCGACTCTGAATGCAGAGGGCAAGGTGGAGATCGCCAGACAGTTGGCTCGTCTGGGTGTGGATGTGATCGAGGCGGGGTTCCCTGCGGCATCACCGGGTGATCTGAGGGCGGTGCGGCGGGTCGCCAGGGAGGTCGAAGGGCCAACGATCTGTGGACTTGCTCGATGCGAGCGCCGTGACATCGACAAGGCGTGGGAGGCTGTCCAAGAGGCACAACGATCGCGCATCCACACGTTCATTGCGACATCAGACATCCACATGCAGCACAAATTGCGCATGAGTCGGCAGGAGGTGCTGGAGCGCACTCGATCTATGGTGGCCTATGCTTGCTCGCTCTGTGAGGACGTGGAGTTTTCGCCCGAAGACGCCAGTCGTTCCGATCCAGGGTTTCTGTATGAGATCCTCGCTGTCGCGCTGTCCTGCGGAGCAACCACGATCAACATCCCGGACACTGTCGGATACTCCACTCCGGAGGAGTTTGGAGCCCTCATTCGAGGGATACGAGACAACGTACCGGGGATCGAGGACGCGATACTGTCGGTGCACTGTCATGACGATCTGGGCTTGGCGACGGCTAACAGCCTGGCCGGTTTGCTCGCCGGCGCTCGGCAAGTGGAATGCACGGTCAACGGTCTGGGCGAGCGCGCCGGCAATGCCGCCCTTGAGGAGATCGTGATGGCGCTGTACACTCGGCGACAGCACTTCGGCCTGATGTCGGATGTCGTCACCTCGGAGTTGTACCCAACGAGCAGAATGGTGGCCAATTACACCGGGCTCGGCGTACAGGCCAACAAGGCCATCGTGGGTGCCAACGCGTTCGCTCACGAGGCAGGCATTCACCAGGACGGGATCCTCAAGAACCGGCTGACCTACGAGATCATGGACGCTGGGGTGGTCGGTCTGGTCGAGAGCAGGCTTGTGCTAGGCAAGCACTCTGGTAGACACGCGCTCGCCAGCAAGCTGGAGGAACTTGGCTACCACCTCGAATCGGAAGACCTCAACAAGGTGTTCCGGCGATTCAAGGAACTGGCCGACAAGAAGAAGTCAGTCACCGAGGCCGACCTGGAGGCGATGGTGTCCGACGAGGTCTTCCAGCCCGAGGAGGTCTTCGCTCTCGAGCAGGTGCAGGTGTTCTGCGGGGATGCCAGCATTCCTACCGCCACCGTACGACTGCGAGGGCCCAAGGGCGTTTCATTCGTTGACTCCAAGCATGGCACGGGTCCGGTGGACGCGGTGTACGAAGCGATCAACCGCGTGGTGGGAGTGCCCAACGAGTTGGTTGAGTTCACCATCAGCGCCGTGACCGAGGGGCTGGATGCGGTTGGAGAGGTCACCATACGCATTCGCGAGGACGCCAACGGCGGAAACGAGACGGGGGAAGGCGAGCAAGTCCGCCGTCTCAATCGGATCTTCAGCGGTCACGGTGCCGATACGGACATCATCGTTGCGAGTGCCAAGGCCTACGTGAGCGCACTGAATAAGCTGATCGGGGCGCGCAATGGGTGCGACCGACTGAACCCTGGAAACGGCGGCAACAGTAGCGAAGCCGGCGGCTGAGCATGGCTTGCGGAATCCCGCAACCGGATCAGTAGGCTGTTTGCAGAAGGAGAAGAGCTTGGTCCAGAACAACCCCAAGACAATGGCTGAGAAGATCATCCAGGCGCACACGGAGAAGGCCTCCGTCATACGTGGCGATCTGGTGGATGCGAATGTAGATCTGGTCCTAGCCAATGATATCACTGCTCCTCTGGCCATAGAGGAGTTCACCCGGCTCGGTGTGGAGGGGGTCTTCGATCGGGAGAGGATCGCACTGGTTCCCGATCACTTTGCTCCCAACAAGGACATCAAGGCGGCGGAGCAGTGCAAGACGATGCGCCGGTTCGCTCACGAGCAAGGGATCAGCAACTACTTCGAAGTAGGACGTGCCGGCATCGAGCATGTCCTGCTGCCCGAGAAGGGCTTGGTGCTTCCGGGTGACCTCGCAGTGGGCGCGGACTCGCACACGTGCACCTACGGTGCTCTGGGCGCTTTCGCCACGGGGATGGGCTCTACGGATATCGCCGTGGCTATGGCCACAGGCAGGGTCTGGCTCAGAGTCCCTGAAAGCTTGAAAGTGATCTATCACGGAGAGCGGCGCAGGTGGGTGGGTGGGAAGGATCTGATCCTGTACGCCATTGGCTTGATAGGGGTTGAGGGTGCACGCTACCAAGCCATGGAGTTCACTGGTCCGACGATTGCTGATCTTCCCATGGATGGCCGCTTCACCATGGCTAACATGGCTATCGAGGCGGGGGCCAAGGCGGGCCTTTTCGCGGTGGACGACGTCACCCTCGACTACGTTCGAGGGCGCAGCGGCCGCGAGCATTCCATCTACGCTTCGGATCCGAACGCAACGTATTCGCGGATCGTGGAGATCGATGTCAGCAAGGTGGAGCCTCAGGTTGCGTTTCCTCATCTTCCCAGCAACAGCAGACCGCTCAGCGAGGTGGGAGAAGTCACCATCGATCAGGCCGTAATCGGCTCCTGCACCAACGGTCGCTGGAGCGACCTGGTCGAGGCTGCGGAGGTACTGCGGTCCCGAGCCGTTCACCCTCACGTACGCTGTATCATCATCCCTGGCACGCAGTCCATCTACGCAAGGGCGGCGCGGGAAGGATTGCTCGACGCCTTCGTTGAGGCAGGAGCTTTCGTGAGCGCCCCCACGTGTGGGCCTTGTCTGGGAGGCTACATGGGCGTGTTGGCCGCGGGGGAGCGATGTATCTCGACCACCAACCGCAATTTCGTTGGGAGAATGGGACACCCAGACAGTTCCGTCTATCTGTGCGGGCCTGCGGTGGCTGCGGCCAGTGCCATCTTGGGACGCATTGGCGGCCCGGGCGAGCTAGGCCTCGCATGAGAGGCTACCGAATCACGGGGGACACGTACATGGCAATCCGTGGGAAAGTATGGAAGTACGGCGACAACGTGGATACCGATGCGATCATCCCCGCTCGCTATCTGAATACCTCCTCGCCAGAGGAGCTGGCCAGACACTGCATGGAAGACATCGACAGTGCCTTTGCGTCTGATGTGACGACCGGCGACATCGTGGTTGCCGGATCCAACTTCGGG
>Ga0180431_10010788_pt1 | contig 10105 bp, 3 predicted proteins | sample SS_ome_11_FD_132459 | JGI IMG/M metagenome (GOLD analysis project Ga0180431, IMG submission 132459) | Hypersaline lake sediment archaeal communities from the Salton Sea, California, USA - SS_1_MS_1 metaG | ecosystem: Environmental > Aquatic > Non-marine Saline and Alkaline > Hypersaline >... | reverse complement strand
GTCCGCTTGTACGGGTGGCCGCCCGGAGGCGAAGGGCGAACGGTGGACGCTGTAGCAGGCCTTAAAGCTCAGTAGCACCTTCGCCGTACGCGCTCTTTGACAATTCAGCGGGAGCGGAGGAGGCGGTGCCAGACACCGGGTTCCGCCTCCTCCGCCCTGGGCCTCAGAGCACCTTGGCGAACGCCTCGAGGTAGCTGCCCTCGGGGGTGAAGGGCAGCTCGACGACGGCGCGGTCGAGCGCGCTCTTGTAGATGCCGAGCACGGTGTTGCACTCGGCCAGCGAGACGTCGAGGCGGTTGGCGTGGGGCTTGGCCTCGTCGTCGAGCCACTCGAAGATGGCGTCGGTCATGGCCGCCTGGCCGAGCACGTCGTCGTCGCGATACTCCTTGTCGCCGCGCTGGTAGCCGCGGGAGGGGGTGAAGAGCTCCCAGGAGTTCATCGTCCAGTGCACGAAGCCCTGGGTGCCGTAGACGGCGATGCGCTTGTGCATCCAGCTCACCTTGGGGTCGTGCACGACGGGCGCGTTGTCGCCGCAGGCGAGGATGCCGTGGGCGCCGCTGTCGAACACCATCTCGCCCACGGCGGAGTCGGGGCAGGGGTGGCTGCGGATCGCGCACTTGAAGCCGCTGACCTGGCCGAACACGCGGGTGGGCCTGGCGCCGGCGAAGGCGAACACGAGGTTGAGCGCGTGGGTGCCCTGGCCGGCCAGCGGGTAGCGGGCACTGCCGTCGATGAGCCGCACCTCGCCGATCTCGCCGCCGCGCACGATGTCGAGCAGCTCGAGGGTCTTGGGGTGGTAGCGGAGCTGGTGGTTCACGCAGATCTTCGTGTCGTGGCTCTCGCCGAAGGCCTGGATCGCGTTGAAGTCCGCGGCGTCGAGGCACAGCGGCTTCTCCACCAGCACGGCCGGCACGCCGTGCTCGGCGGCGAGCTCGAAAAACTCCAACCGCTGAGTCGGCTGGGTCACCACGTGCAGAAGCTCGGGCTTCTCCTTCTCCAGCATTTCGTGGGCGTCGGTGTAGCGGCGGGGCACGGCGAACTCGTCGGCGAACGCGCCCAGCCGCTCCTCGTCCATGTCGCACACGGCCTCGAGCTTCGAGAGCGTCACGTGCTCGTAGGCGGCCGCGTGGCCCTTCGCCCGCGGGCCGCAGCCCAGGCAGCAGCTCTTGTACACGGGAGCGTCCTCCTTTGTCACAGCTTGATGACTTCGCCGGTGCCGAGGGCCTTGGACTTCTTGGCGAGGCACAGGGCTCGGATGATCTCGAGCATCTGCTTGTTGGGCAAGGGCTGCTTGCCGGTCTTGACCATCTCGACGAAGTGGCGCTGCACGTTCCAGTAGAAGTAGTCGGCGTCGCCGGTGGGGATGTCGAGTCGCCCCTTCTGGGCGAAGACGGTGAGCTTCCAGCCCGGGCTGCCGCCCTCGAGCCCGACCTGCACGCCGATGTGTCCGTCGCGCCATCGGTACTTGACGAGGTCGAGGTTGCCCTCGCCGAGGTTCTGCACGCTCTCGATGCCAGGCCCGTAGAGCTGCCAGAGCATGGCGAGTCCGTGGATGCCGTAGAAGACGAGCTCGTTGGGGTTGGCCGACACGGCGCACATCACGTCGCCGAGCTTCTCGAGCTGGGGCTTGGCCTCGGCGATCTCGCGGGTATACTGGAGGCCGGAGGCGGAGAAGATGGGCACCTTGTGCTTCTCGGCCTTGGCCACGACGGCCTCGGCCTCCTCGATGGTGCCGGCCAGCGGCTTGTCGATGAAGATGGGCTTGCCGAACTTCCACAGCGGGTCGGCGAAGCGGTAGTGCTTGCTCGTGCAGTCGTCGGCGATGAGAATGCCGTCGACGTCCTTGCCACACTCGGTGATATCGTTGCACACGTGGTCGATGCCGACGACGGCGGCGAGGGTCTCGGCGTCCTCGCGCTCCTCGTCCCACACCTTGACGACGCGGGCCTCCTCGATGCGTCGTCGGGTCGTGGGGTCGCCGCCGAACTTATGCTTGTCCCACAGCTCGCGGTTGGCGCAGCCGTTGAACATGTGGCCGAAGTACTTGCCGTGGTAGATCATCGTGCCGGCGACCAGGCTCAAGCGAATCATCGCACGATCTCCTCATGCTGGATGCTGGATACTCGATGCCAGATGCTCGATGCCAGATGCCAGATGCCAGATGCTGGATGCCAGCATCCAGACTCCACCCGTTCAGGCACGGCAGCATACCAGGGTGGGCGGAGAAGTCAAACGGATTTGCGGTTTCCCGGTCGCCGGGTCATGGCGGGGGGAGGGGCGGACGCCGGGCGACTACTTGGCTTGCTCGATGACGAGGTAGTTGATCTCGCCGCCCTCGGGGCTGGGCTGGGCCGGGGTGGCGGGGACGCCGACGTGGAGGTTGAGCTGGCCGTCGGCCACGCGGATGGGCTGCCTGGTGGCCACGTAGGGCTTGGCCGAGCCGGTGAGCTCGACGTTGAACAGCTCTTTGCCCTCGACGAACACGCGGCGTCGGCCCGCGAGGTCGGCGGGGTCGCCGACGGCGATGGTGAGGTGGTAGCGTCCGTTGGGCAGGTCGAGCAGCCACTGGGCGCCGACGGGCAGGTGGAGGCCGGTGCGCGCCTCGGCGGGCAGGGCGGCCGGGGTCTTGCGCTCGAAGGCGCGGACGCCGGCGGGCAGCAGCCGCCAGCCGTAGCCGCGTCCCTTGGCGTAGACGGCGCCCGTGTCGGCCACGAAGCCCTCGGGCACCTTGGCCCGGGCGGCCTGGAAGCTGACGCGGATCGCCGGGCCGACGAGCAGGCGGCTGGTGGCGCGGGCCTTGGCCTTGCCGTCGGAGACGGTGAGCACGACGTTGTGGGTGCCGGGCTTGTCGTAGCGGACCGTGCCGGTGGCGGCCTGGATGCCGTTGCTCCACTGGTACGACAGGTCGTCGTAGTCGGGGTCGCTGGAGCCGGTGGCGTCGAAGGCCACGGTGGAGCCGGTGACGATCTGGCGGACGGCGGGGCCGGGGTCGGCGACGGGCGGGTGGTTGACGGCGTTGGTGACGATGTTGGACAGGGGGGAGACGTTGGCCTCGTCCTCGGTCTTGAGGGCGATGTAGACCCGTCGTCGGCGCGGCAGGGGCCCGATGAGGAGCTTCTCGAGTCGGCCGGCGGGCTGAGGCTTGGGCGCGGGCGCGATGCGGTCGGCCTCGGCCCAGTGGATGGCGCCCACGGGGTCGGCGGAGCGGGCGTAGCCGCCCCAGGAGATGGGGCCGAGTCGCTGGGTGGTGATGCGGATGTCGTAGCGTCGTGCGCGCCCGCCCTTGTCGTCGTCGCCGGGGGCTGTCCAGCTCAGGAGCGCCTTGCCGTCGGCGGCGGGCTCCAGGCGCAGGTCGGCCACGGCGGCTGGCGGCGTGCGGTCGGCCACGGCGGCGGCGAAGTCCTTGGGCGGGGTCTTCCAGATGCGGAGGTCGTCGATGAGGTACTCGTTGGTCTGGTCGTCGGGGTAGCAGGGCAGGCGCAGGCGGCGGGCGAGGCCGATGCGGTGCTGGGGGCTGTGGCCGACCTTGCGGCCGTCGAGGAACAGGTCGGTGCCCCACGCGGGCCGCCAGGTGAAGGCCACGTGGTGCCACGAGCCGGGCTTGAGCGCGGGGCCGCGGTGGACGATGCGGATCGCGAGGCGGCGTCGGTAGCGGCTCACGAGCTCGAGGCTGTCGCCCTTGAGGCCGAGCGCGAAGCCGTGGGTCTGCGGGTCGCCGCTGAGCACCCAGGGGTTCTCGCGCCGGCCAGGGCCCTTGCGGTAGCAGATGCGGAACTCGAGGGCGCCCTGGTCCGCCGCCACGTTGCCGCTGCCCAGCAGGGGGAACCAGGCGCCGAGGCCCGGGCGGTCGACCGCGCCCGGCGCCTGGGCCTGCAGGGCCCTCGAGCCGTCGGGCTGGGCCACGAAGGGGCGGAAGAGCACGCTGCCGCCGGCGCCGAGGTCGGGCATGGCCACGTCGGCGGCGTTCTCGAGGCGGCACTGGAAGGCGATGGCGTCGTCGGTGGCGGGCGGGTGCTGCTCGAGGTAGCGCTGCCAGGCGACGGCGAACAGGTCGCCGCTGCGGTAGCGCAGCGCGAAGTCCATGGCCGTGCCGCAGCGGAAGAGGGCGGCGACGCGTTCGAGGCGGCGTGCCTTCTTGATGAACTTGGTGTCGCCGGTGGCCTGGCCGACGGCGGCGAGGTAGGGCGCGACCAGCGCGCAGGCGGGGCCGTGGATGGCGTGGTCGGGGTTGCGGGCGTAGTCGGCCACCACGCCGTCGGCGGTGGCGTAGGGCTTGACGGGGGCGCCGCCGCCGTCGCGCAGGCGGCCGACCTTGTCGTGGCCCGACCAGCAGCGGTCGGGGCGGATGAGCGCCTCGGCGGCGCGGACCATGGAGGGCGCGATGCGGTCGTCGGGGTGGCGCTGCTGGTAGAGGCTCAGGGCCTGGAGCGCGAGCGCGGCGGGGATGCTCTGCTCGCCGTAGAGGCCGTGGCGGGTGTGGCGCTGGGCGGCGAGCAGCTTGTCCACGTAGGTCTCCAGGGCGGCCTGGAAGACGGGGGCCTGCTCGGGGGCGAGGGTGGGCGCCACGTCGGTGGCGAAGCACAGGTTGATGGTGGCGAGTGCGGCGGCGAGGGCGCTGGTGTCGGGGTCGTCGGCGTGGCGTGCGGCGAAGGTGGCGTTGTCGAGCGCGGAGCGGAGCACGGCGCGGTCGTCGGTGAGCAGGAACGTCAGCCAGGCGCCGGCGTACCAGCTTGCCTCGGGGCTCAGGCCGGGCGCGTGGTGGGCGGTCTGGCCGAGGGTCGAGTCGTGGCAGGCGCCCGTCCACTGCGGGCTGGCGCCGTGGATGTTGTGGAAGGTGTTGATGTCGGCCAGGTGGAGCGACACGGCGTGGGCGGCCCACAGGGGCCTGGGGTTGCCTTGGCGCAGGTGTTCGCGGGCCAGCGCGTATGCCGGGTCGAAGCGGTGGCACAGGAAGGCGCCGTGGGGCGCGTAGAGCACGCCGCGGCTGCCCTTCTGGGGCACGGGGTGGAGGCTCTTGACGAACGACACGGTGCCTTCCCTGGGGTTGCTGGCCGCGACGATGAGCGGGTCGGTGCGGCCCGCGGCCCTCGCGGCGCCCGAGGTCATGCGCAGGGCGAGTCCCTCGGTGCCCTTGGTGCCGAGCAGTGCGGTGGCTCGCAGCGTGCTGTGGGTGGCGTGGTCGATCACGAGGCGGAGGAGGCGGCAGGGGAGCCTGCCCTGGGCGCCGTAGTGCCAGGTGCCGTAGGAGCCGGTGGCCTCGCGGCTGGCGAGGAGCGCGCGGTAGTCGTCGGCGAAGAGCAGATCGTGGTCGCTGGTGCCCAGGGGATGCAGCGGCAGGGCGCCGGTGTCGGCGTACCAGCTGCCGGTGGGGCGCTGGCCGCCGGGAGGCGCCGCGATGACCACCAGCGGCGTGTCGAGGCCGTCGGTCGTGCCGAGCAGGTCGGCGGGCTGCTCGCCGTGGAAGGCCAGGAGGATGTCGTGGGTCTTGGCGCGTCCCGCGAGCAGGCCCTCGCAGGGGTTGGCCTCGCGGGGGAAGAGGCCCGCCTCGAGGTGGGCGCGGCCCGCGGCGCGCAGCGCCTTGGGGTTGTTGGCCCACAGGCGACGCACGGCAACGACGGCGCCCTGCACCGCGTCGCGCAGGCCCACGGCGCCTGCCGACATGGTGCCTGCGGCGATCTCCTTGTCGCCGTGGGTCGCCGTGTAGCGGGCGAGCCGCGCGAACCTGCCCGCGAACTGCACGAGCTCGGCGTGCTCCTCCACGTCGTGGAACTCGCCCTGGTGGGTGGCGCCGAGGCGGCGGTTGCCGGAGAAGGCGAAGCGCTTGAGCCCGCGCAGCCGCAGCGGCACCCGCAGGCTCAGGTCGTTGAGCAGCAGGGGATAGGTGGCGAGTCCGCGCGACAGCGGCTGCGGGCGCGCGGGGCCGCGCGGGGCTGGGGGCCATGCCGTCTTCTGGCGGTTGAGCACGGTGAGCTGGAGACGCGCCGTCGCCTGCCCTGCATAGAAGTGGAGGCGCGCCACGTAGTCGCACAGCGTGGCGCCATCGGTCGACTGGAACTTGCCGGTCGCTCGCACCACGGCCCGCACAGGCCCGCGCGCCTCCACCGCCACCTGCGAGGGGCCCAGGCGGGAGTAGAAGGTCGGCGGCGACGCCGCCGCTCGCGGATACTCCACCTCGACGTGCCGCTGCGGCACGCGGCCCAGATGCAGGAACACGCCCTCGCACCACCCGTGGCCCACCACGTTCTGCTTCCCGGCCGGGTCGAGCGACGCGCCCACGATCTGGATGTCCATCTCCTTGCCCGTCGCCGGGTCGAGCACGCGGAAGCCGCGCGTGCGGAACCACTCGCCCCCGTGCGGGTGGCGGCCCAGGAACACCTTGTCCGTCGCGGGCAACTGCACGAAGGTCGAGTGGCCTGGGCTCTTGGCCGATGCCAGCTCCTCGGTCGGCACGAGCCGCAGCCCGTCGGCGTTGTCGGCCGCGCGCACCACCGGCTGGTCCTGGTGGCGCAGGCGCACCTGGTCGAGCACGTTGAAGCCGCGCCTGCGCACCTTCATCACCGCGGCCCCGGTCGACACGGTGATGTGGTCGGCGTCCTCCTCGACGAGCACGGCCTTGGCCGACTGCTTCTTGCGTCGCACCCCCGGCCCGTACTCCAGCCAGTAGGTGGCATTGCGGTTGGCCTTGGCGGTGGCCTGGAAGTCGAGCACGGTCCACTTGGGCGAGGCGTCGGGCCATCGGCTGATGACGGCGACCTGGAGCGGGATCTCCTCGGCGTTGGCGTCGCACAGGCGCAGCTCCTGGGCCGAGCGGAGCGCGCCGCGCGGCCACGGCACCCCCGTGGTGACGGGCGCGTCGGCCTGGTCCGACGCCGAGGCGTTGAGCACGAGCAGCCGCGCCTGCGAGGCCCCCTCGGCCGCGGGCACGAGCGGCGAGCACAGGGCCGCGGCGAGGACAAGCCGCGCGGCCGCCCACACGACGGCGCGGCGGCGGGCACACAGGCGACGGGCGACGCCCGGCCGTGGCCGGGCCGCGAGGGCGGGTCTGTTCACGGCTTCTCCATTGAATGCGCGTGGTCGCGTGCGGATGTCGAGCTGGCGGCCGCGCCTCGGCTCGCGCCGAGGCGGGTCACTCGAGCGAGCGCAGGGCCATGTCCTTGAAGGCCGCTCCGCCGTGGAGCACTTCGAGCGCGATGTGTCCGCGGTGGCGGCGGTCGTCGCGGACCAGGCACAGCAGCTCGCCATCGAGCTCGGCGCGGAGCTCCGAGCCGACGGCCACGATGCGGAGATCATACCACTGTCCAGGCTTCCACGCCACCTTCGGCGCCAGCCGCGCCAGCACCCCACCGTCCCTGGCCCGCGCGTGGTGGTGCAGCGCCAGGGTGCATTCGCAGGCGCGGGTGCCGAGGGTGAGCCCGTAGAACCCCCCGTTCCTGGCCACGCGGAAGGCCACCCGCACCACGGTGCGCGGGGTGGTGGGCCGTAGCTTGAGCCGCAGCTCGAGGTTCTCGTGCTGGCCCTCGTCGAGCACGAGGTTGCCGCCGAACTCGGTGGCCAGGGCGCCGTCGCGCGGCTGCCAGTTGCCGTGCTCGGCGCGCCAGGGGGCCAGCGACACGCCGTTGCACAGGCTGCGCCAGGGCTTGCCGGCCAGCTCGTGGCCCTTGTGCAGGCGCACCCGCAGCCGCTCGAGCTCGTCGCTGGCCCACGGCTCGTCCACGGGCGCCACGACATGCACGTGGCTCACGTGCACGGTGCGCTCGCCCTCCGAGCCGATCGCCAGGCGGAACCCGTCGCGCAGCCGCCCGTCCTCGTCCGACCACGACAGCACGTCCTTGCCGTCGAGCGCCACGGCCACGCGGCGGGACCGGACGGCGAACGCGAGCTTGCGCGGCTGCTGGAGCCGGAAGGGCGCGGGGCCGAGCGCCACCTCGCGGCGCTGGGCGCGCAGCGCGGCCTTCAGGCCGATCCGCTCCGGCAGCTCGAGGGTGTAGAGCGGCTTCGCCTCGGGCCCCTCGGTGAGAGCCATGCCCCACAGGCCAGGCGGCCCGCTCGCGTCGGTGAGCTGGGCCGTGGCCTGCACGTCGCGCCCGAGGCCCGGGCGCCAGATGGCGCGCGAGCCCGTGAGCACCAGCCGGCCCTCCGCCACGGTCCACTGGGGGCCGCGGAGCTCCCAGTCGGCCAGTTGCTCGCGGTCCTGGAAGTCGTACACCACTTCCACCCTGTGGCCGTTGCCTGCGGGCCTGCACTTGCCGTGGAACAGGTCGCAGACCTCGAGGGTGGCGAGCCGAGCCTCGAGCGCCAGCTCCACGGTCTCGCCGCGGTGTCGCGCGAAGGAGCGACTGGCGCCGTAGCCGTGCTCGTAGGCGCGCAGCGCCTCGGCCACCTGCTTCCACTGCCCGGCCGCCTTGAGCTCCCCGAGGCGCGCGAAGAGCGCGTCGGCCTCCGCCTCCCTGGAGTCGGTCGCGAGCCGCTCGATGAGCGCCAGGTGGCGGGCCGCGTCGGCCCCCATGGCCTTGCCCTTGGCGAAGGCCTTGGCCGCCGCCTTCGGCTTGCCCTCGGCGAGGAGAAACAGGCCGCAGGCCATCTCGGTGGCCGCCTTGCCCTTGGGCAGGCCGCGGCGGGCGAGGGCGAGCACCTCGGGGCCTGTGAGCTCGCGCAGGGCCTTCTTGCACAGCAGGCCCGAGGCCCTCACGTGGAGCTCGCCCTTGGCGAAGCGCACGAACTGGCCGCGGATGCCGCCCACGGAGAACCGCTCGGCCGGCTTCAGCGAGCGGGCCCCCTGCTCGGCGGCGGCCCACAGCGCCTCGACGGCCGCCAGGTCGCCCGCGTCGGCCTCGAGGCCGTCGCGCACGGGCGCCATCGCGGCATCGTCGAGCGCCGAGGCAAGCAGCGACCGGGCCTGCGGGTAGCGCCTGTCGGCCAGCAGCGGGCGCAGCCGCAGCCGGAGCGCCAGGTAGGCCTCCTCGGCCTCGTGGCGGGCCTTGCGCTCCGCCTCGGCGTGCTGGGCCTCGAGCAGGGCGATCTCGTGCTTGGCCCGCGCCGCCAGCTTCGGGATGCCGAACCCCACGATCTCGTTGTACAGGGCGATGGCCCCCGGGTAGTCGCCCTTGGCGGCGAGCTGGCCGGCGCGGGTGCGCGTCTCGCGCTCGGTGCGGAGCGCCTGGGAGAGGATGAAGCCGCGCTCCTCGCTCGCCTCGTCGAGGAACTCTCGGTGCTCGGCGCCGAAGCGGTCGAGCACTTCGACCGCGGCGGCGAACTTGTGCTGGGAGGCCAGGCGCTTGGCCTCGTGGCAGACCTCGAAGAGCGCGCTCTTCGCCTCGGCCCGAACCCCGTCCTCGGCCTTGCGGGCCTCCGCCTCCGCCGCCGCGGCCACCGGGGTGTCGGGGTAGCGCGCGGCGAGGGCGCGGAAGCGGCGGATGATCTCGGCCGGGGTGTCGGCGTTGGCCCGGGCCCACTGGCGGGTGCGCTCGAGCTCGGCGCGGGCGGCGGCGGCGGGGTCGGGGCGCCTGGCGGGCCGCGGCTTCGGCTTGCGTCGGGGCTTGGGCTTGGGCACGGGCCTGGCGCGGCGGGGGTAGGCCTCGCGCGGCTCGGGCTTGGGCGCCACCACCGCAGGCTGCTCGGTGGCGCCGGCCAGCGAGTCGTAGAGCAGCCACAGGCCCGTGGCGAGCAGGAAGACCGTGGTGGTGGCGAAGATGGGCACCAGCGGCGAGCGGCGGCGGGCGCGGCGGGAGCGGCGCAGCTTGGTGGAGGTGGTGCGCCGCTCGGCGCGCTCGCGCCGCAGGGCGTGGACCGGGGGGCGGCCCTCCAGCAGGCGGTCGATGTCCTCGAGCAGCTCGGCGGGCGACTGGTAGCGGTCGACGGGCCTCTTGGCGAGCATGCGCCGCAGCATGGCGCACAGGCCCTCGGACAGGTCGGGCACCGACGCGCGCGGCGAGGCGGGGGTCTCGAACAGGTGCTTGGTGATGATGGCCGTGGCGTTGGGGCCGGTGAAGGGCGGGGCGCCGACCACGGTGTGGTAGAGCGTGGCTCCCAGCGAGTAGATGTCGCCGCGGGTGTCGATGTCGGTCTTGCCGCGGGCCTGCTCGGGGCTCATGTAGAGCGGGGTGCC
>Ga0180431_10010785_pt1 | contig 10106 bp, 10 predicted proteins | sample SS_ome_11_FD_132459 | JGI IMG/M metagenome (GOLD analysis project Ga0180431, IMG submission 132459) | Hypersaline lake sediment archaeal communities from the Salton Sea, California, USA - SS_1_MS_1 metaG | ecosystem: Environmental > Aquatic > Non-marine Saline and Alkaline > Hypersaline >... | reverse complement strand
TAAAAGGATGTCTATAACAGAGTCATTCAAATTCTTTAGAATAGCTGAAATGTCTAAAACCAGCCTTCTTGTTTGTTCGTTATCAAGGATTAAATCTTTATGATGGGAAATAATAGATTCCAAAACAACGGCAAGTTCGACACCATTGTCAATATTTGCTATCAATGAGCTTTCTTTTATTTTTGTCAGAAGCCAATTTAAATCATCCAAACCTTCAATAGGGTAGTAATGAATCTGGTACAGATCGGCTGTCGAATTTTCAATCAGAATCTGTTCCGCTTTTTCTTTTGTGATGGCATCTTCCGAATAGACATAGGGAATATCTGCATTCCCAGAATGTATGCCTCCCGTATGTCCGCAGCGGTCATCGTCAATGGAGTCATCTGTATAAAGTTTAGAGAGAAATTCTCCAAATGAGCCGGCTAATCTAAAATCCTCTTCAAATTCTGAGTCAAAATAGTGAACGGGCGGATTTTCTTTCGTCTCCCTGTAGTCAAGCGCTATCCACGTATGGCCGTCACCATGAATAAGGATTAGGTTGTCGGGCAGTCCCCATTCTTTAATAAAGGCTTTACTCTCGAGAATTCCATCCTTTTTCCCTATGCCTAATAAGTAGTCAAACTGGACATGATCTTTAGCCCAGGAGGTGGGCCGTTCAGAAGGGAAGGCGTTAAAATTGATATAGCCACCATTTTGTTCAAGAATAAGCGCTTTATATTCCTCCGGAAGTCTCACACCTAACTTTCTTTCAGCTTTCAGAATGCCTCTCTCTGATATGCTTTTTAAAGTGTACGGATCTTCGTCTTCGTATATCCAAAAGTTTTTCAAATGATTCCCCCACATTCGTTTATATCAGTATCTATCATGCAAAATGCTGCTCGGGCCTTTATGCTTGTATTGCCTTCCTGCAGTCTTTTATAACGGCTATCTTTGGCTGAAGACCGAGAAATTATCATACGTTTGCGGAATAGCTCCGTATGTTCCTTTAATACGAATATCTTTACATTCACCTTCGGTATTCTCAAAATAAAGCCTGTAAGTCCTAGGCATCAATGTGATGACATCCTGAGCAGTTCGATCAGGCCAGTTCCCTTCAAAATCTTTAATGCTTAAACTCATAAACCTGCCGGAAAGATGCATCATCTGAATTTTAATCGTTGTTTTGCAGTTTTCTGCATTAAAAATCGTAAACTTGTAGCCAATATGCCAGTGAGAAACGTTAGAGTCGCTATAGGGAATGTCCTCCACATGAGTTCCCGTAAACGTAAGATTCAGCTTGTGCGGGAACGAATAAGCTTCAGCACTGCTCCCAAAACTGAAAAATCCACAAAATAACACCATGACCAGCAAAAAGCGTTTCATTCAAAACCCCCTCCTTTTTCCATTTTATTGTAGCATAGATGAGTTGAAAAAGATGGAAGTTTTTTGAGGGAGAAGCACAAAACCAAAAATCGCGTATGGCTTTGATAGGGTGTAAAAGCCTCTCCAACTTTTTTTAACCGGATGGTCGAGCAGCCATGAAATTGAAGATCTTGGTTTGACTTTTGCTGTAGGGGTTGATGAAGGCCGAGAGACTGCCCTTGAAAAAATTTATTTAAATGGGCGTCAATGATCCAAAGAAAGATCGAATCACCTTGACATACCAATATGTTAATCCGTACACAGCAGGAGCCCAGATTGCCGGGCATGATGAATGCTGGAACGAGCTATTTGCTTCAAACGTTATCGGTGTCAATAGGGAAATCAAATATGCAGGAGCTGCAGCCATTAACGGAAAAACAAATAGGCTTCTTGGTTTACTAGATGAAAAAGATGTAGACGGGATCATGTGGATCAAAGGGAAAGGGATAGGCGGTACTGTCAAAAACTATGAAAAACAAAAAACTGACGGTCATGGCAGTCAGTGAAAGGGATAGAAGGAATGGGTGGAAAGTTGATCATAAACAGCAAGTGACTGTTCAGAAAATTGATTCGTGGGACTAGGGGGCTGCCGATTTCACCTTTGGCTCCCCCTAGATTGTTGATTGCAAGAAACAGCTTCTTGTCCTACCGAAGAAGGAAAAGAAATATGGAACATGAAAAATCAAAGAATTTTAAAAAATGTCGATCCGGCCGTTTATATTATTCTCCTTCAATAGGGAAAAAACGGTTTTACCGTAATTTCAAAATGACCCGCAGGTCTAGATTTTCCGTTTAAGATTAGCCTTCCCGTGTTTGGAGAGGTTTATGTTGGCTATGTCCAAATAGTTTATTTAATCTGCCATTCTTTAATGACAAGTGTTGAAGAGCCGCTGTCAACAATCGGATCAGAATTTCCGATCTCTGTTGCTTCCTTGAGAGACTCTGCGCTGATAAGATAAGCGCCCCCGGAAGCATCGCTGAAAGGGCCAAACATTTCCAAGCGGTTCTCGGCTTTAAGCCTGTCCAAAAATTGATAATGGGCTGGCACATATTGATCTTCAAAATTCTCGGTTCTGGTTGTTATGAGTAAATATTTTTTCATCGTAGCACGCCTTTCTGTCAAAAGATGACTTTATCTTAGCACAAATATATAGAAGATTCATATAAAAGTTCGATCGGCGGAAGGCGTAGCTGCTTTCCTTTCGATTGCGCCACATTGGCAATGATTGAAAGTGATTTTGAAGTAAAGGAGTGGAAGACCAAGGAGACGGGATTTGAATTTCATGAAAAGAGTGGCACGGATAATAATAGGGAAACAGGGAATAAAAAAATAGATATTTTGTTATTCGGCCATCACTTTTGATGTTACTGAATGATTAATTTGGGACTTGAGAACATCGATACTTTGTTAATCTAAGCGGAACTAACTTACTTTTTAAGTTAGTTCCGCCGTTCAAATGACTAATCCAGATTTTGATCGATCGTTCCTTCAAAATAGTCATCACTGACTTGTTCATGAGTTTCAGCCAATCCTTTTTCCAACTGCGTGGCTCCTTCATAATCCGAGGGGTCAAAATATTTTCCTGCCACATCCGTGCTGTCATTCATGTTTTCTTTGTTATCAGTTTCAGTATTAACGTTCTCTGTCTTAGCATTGCTGTCTAACGATTGCTGAGAATCGTATTCCTTGTCTGCTGAAGAAAATCTTTTGTAGTCATCGGGTCTGTCTGCTCCATGTTTTTGCGTCACGTTTATCACTCCATATTATTGAATTTTATGTTTCCTTTAAAATTAGACAGGGGCATCTGAAGACTATTTCAGTCTGATGATCATTCAATACAATGGTTTCACTCCTTTGCGAATTGTGCTGAAATATCAACTCTTTTTATTGTGTCTGTTGAGGTGGTATTCATTCGCTTTTTCGGGAAATCAATCTTCAACCCTATATCAAGGGAAAGAGAACAGGCGCACAAAAATCATAAAGCAAAACCGGGCGTGCAGCAGGAACGACGCCGATCCTTTCAATGGCAGACATCAAACAGGATAACTTCCTATTCGATGATTAAGGCTTATGTATTTAAGAACATGTGAACTTGCTTTAATTCGTTGGGCGCCTTCACTGGGGGATAAAAGTGGAAAAAAAGCGAGTTGAACTCTGGAATGTATATTTTCCTGCCTGTTTATGCTTTTTTGTTTCTATATGATGAAATGGTTGTTTTCAATGATGCATATGAACCAATAGCTGCGTAACCATAGAATCCGCCCATAAATACTCCAGCTATGAGGCTGTGTCGATGGCTTATGCAAACAGATATGATTAAGCCTAGTGCGATCGCAATTGATGGGACATACTTTTTGGGAACCTTGAGAAAAATTTTAATTATCTGTGTGACGATCAAAATAATTGGCACTGCTATAACAGCATCCCAAAAGTTTGTATGAATGATTGGAAAATCCAAAAAAGACACCACCTTTTTCATCAGTATTTCTTGATTTGCTGAAAAGTATTTAACCCGAGCAGCAGAAAAACTTACGGATCGCATAAATGAGGCAGTATATCAGCTTCAAGAAACATCACAAGCGCTCTCAGTCTTGATGTTGTTGTTTAGCTTAGAAATAAGTTTTGAATTATCTTTTTGCAGCCGTTTCATTAGCGGCATTTTTTATGCGCTTGAAATTCTTGATTAAAGAATAGTTGAAAGGATTTATTCACCAATTCCATTCCGTATAGTGGTAAACTTTTAGTTGGTTATTACTTTTGTCATACATTTTTCGGGAAGCGAGGTATTGCAAATGATCGGTTCAATACTTGGAGAAACGCTGGCTTTAGATATCATGAAAGTTGATTTATCGATGAAGAAAGAATTTTTGACAGAGCTGAAAGCTTGCCGTAAAGAGTTAGAAAAAGACAAAACGGAGTTCTCTGATTCTAAAAAGACGATCACCGAACCACAGTTGTCGTCTCATTCGTGGCAAGGCAGTCTTGCTGACTCCTTTGACCGTATTCGAGGCCTGATGAAGACTGCCTACAATGACATCAGCGGAAAACAGCTTTCTGATCTTTTAAGCAAAATCGATGAACGAATCAAATCTTTAGAAGAGGATATTCACTCGCTCAGCCAGGAAGTTCGTTCTTTAGAGAAAAAGATTGAGAACGCGAAGCGCGAAGCAAGGAGTAAATGAAAAATGGGTCAAGAAATAAAAGTAAATACTGGGGAAGTCAAACAAGCGCTTTCTAATTTGAAGCATTCCAGCCATTCAATGAAAGCATCGGTTCCGACAGATATCAAGGGCCAGAATCAGCTTAATGCGACGAAGAAGATAGAGGAATTGAATCGGGCGATTCATAAGATCGCTTCTTCCTATGCCTCTGCCTTCTCAAAACAAGCCGCCCAAACGGAATCAGCAGTCGAAGGAATGCAGGGCACCGACAAACAGCTGGCTTCTTCGATGAAAACAAAATAGAGGAGAATGCCATGAAGACTCTTGATGTTCAGGCGTTGCACAAAGCCATTGATCAAACGTTGGAAGAGCAGAAGAAATTGAAAAGCAGATGAGGTGAATAATTTTATGACATTCTCAAAAGTTAGTAAATTTATTGAAGAGAATAAACATGAGGCAATATTTACTGGAGGCACGAATGAAAATAATATAAAGTGGATCGAAGAAACACTTCAAGTTGAATTGCCGGAGAGTTATAAATGGTTTTTAAAAAACTATGGCTCAGGTGGAATTTTCGGCGTGGAGATACTTGGATATGACCTTGAGGGTGCCTATGTTGTAGAGCAAACTGAGGACTATAGGAAATATTATAATTTACCTGATGGGATAGTTGTAATAGAGTATGTTGACGAGTTCTCCTATTGCCTCGATACAAATAAAATGGAAGACGGAGAGTGTCCTGTAATTGTATGGGCTAATGACGGAGGTTACGGAAATGTTGTTGCACATAATTTTCTAGAGTTTTTCATGAAAGACCTTAAGGAGTCTAAAGAAAACTGGGAAGAAGACGAAGAGTGGGACGATGAAGAATAATTTAATATATTCAAGCACTTATCTCAGATCGAGTGCTTGTTTTATGTTCAGGGGATAAAACTAGAGAAAAGAAAAACGAACGTGAATATTAAGTCAAAGACGAAGAGGCTGCGGACACTGATCTTTTGCACATGTTGTGCAGCTGATTGGCGGCCGCTTTTTAATGCCGGGGACACACCTTTCCATAATCAAATGATGTATCGAATGAAGATGAAGATCGTCAGGGTTACTGGTGAAGCGGCTGAGTCTATGCAGTATGTAAGATTTAGTAGCCTTTCAATGCCTTCTTCTTTTCTTTTTTAAAATTATATGTCATAGTACCGATATAATGATTAAGTAGAATTGAAAGAGTGATGTCCATTGTTATCTTTAGGAAATATTATAACAATAGAATTTGAAGACGAAATTCAAGAATATGTCCTTGCGAAAAGCAAAGTACTATCTATTGAAGACAATGTTTTAAGAGTGCATTATCCTGTTGATGAAGAAACGGGGAGAACTGTTATTATTCCAACAAATACAGCGGTAACAGTTCATTTTATAAATGAGCAACAAGTCCCATATAAATTTAATAGTGTAATAAAAGGCCGGGAAATTTATCAGGATATACCTGTACTAAATATGTATTTACCTGAAGAAGTTCAAATGAAAAAAGTTCAAAGACGGCAATTTTTTAGAGTCAATACAACGCTTCCCGTCACTGTTCGCTCATATGGATCTGGCTCAATGTTTAAAACATATACATCAAATATCAGTGCTGGAGGCGCTGCGTTAATCATTGAAGAAACGCAAAAACACGAACCGGAAGAAGATTTGAATATAAGTATCCATCTGCCAAATGAGGGACATGATGAAGATGTGATTGACGTCCATGCTCAAGTTAAACGCACTTACATTGATCGCAGAACAAACAAACAGCTCATGACAGTTGAATTTATCAAGATGAATGAACATGATGAGCAAACCCTTGTACATTATTGCATAAAATTGCAATTGACAGAAAGAAGGAAATTGAAAACTGAATGAATGGAAGTTTAGGAATACAGTGATCTGCCTGATATCCCTCAATTAATTCAGAGGAGATGTTTCGTCCCCGCCATATACATTTATGGAAACCTGTTGGCAAGTTGGCGTCCAACTCTGCCAACAGAAGTCATCAACTGCACTGAAGTGTAGTGATCCTTCATATGTAACAGATATTCTGCATGAAAACGGCAGATCGACAAGCAACACCGTCGGTGAAGCAGTGGAATCCTAGGCTGCGCCGGCCGATTTCAAGGTCAAAAAAGAAGCTTGAGTTCTCGTCGCATAAGCTTGGAATGCGTTATCAAAAAAGGTGACATAACCGGGATTTAATGGTCGCGACCGCTGAACCAACGAAAAAAAGAGAAGCCTTTTTTCTTCTGCCAATGAAGAAAAAGGGCTTTTTAATTTGCTGAAAAACTTCTTTTTTTGAAGCAAAAGTACCAAACACCAGTAGAAAAAGGCGGTCGTAAGATTTCTGTGAGCTCTCGTCTGGCAGAATCGAATACGAATTGAAAAAAGGTTGAGAAATTGCTTGATGACAAATTAAAACCGATCAAGACTTATTTAAAAAAGGCCGTTTGGGATGGCTTATTTTAAAAGGAAGATTACGATGAGAAACCAGGAGATTATCAAAAAGGCAGAAATAACGTTTGCTATTCTTAAAAGCGGTGGACTGGTGATTCCAGCTTAAGTATCAACGTGATGATGGCCGTATCATTCGGATGGACCATGATGCCCAGAAATCCTGAGAAGAACGGTTTCTGGACTGCGTACCATAAGAGCTGGTGTGAAGGAAATTGAAACCTAACATTATTTAATTCGTATCTATAGTAATTTGAACATTATAGGGAGTGTTAAATTGAAGATTGCACTATTGATTATTGCAGGTATAATAATTTCTCTTGGTTTAGTAATAGCAATCGGTATTCTTATGTTTCGGAGGGAAATAAAAAAGTTAAATCCAGAGTATATTGTACAGTTTGTTAAAGCAAAATCAGGAAGCGGGAATGTCTCATTATCCATAAAGCACAACGATGAGAATTGGGTTGATGTTAACGTAAACGAGCAACTCCCTCTGGCAAGTACTGTGAAAATCATCTTAGCCATTGAATATGCACAACAAGCAGCAGCAGGAAAAATCGATCCGCAAAAAGAAGTAAGATTAAAGGAATTAGAGAATTTCTATATCCCAAAAACAGACGGCGGTGCGCATGAGGCTTGGATTATTCAATTGAAAAAAGACAAAGAGATAGATCGTGTTCCATTATGTGAGGTAGTCAACGGGATGATTGCTTACAGTTCTAATGCAAATACTGAATACTTAATTGAGGTGCTGGGGCTTCAAAACATCAATCATGTTCCAAAGAGCTTAGATATGTTAAAGCATGAGCCTATGTATCCCATTGTAAGTGCACTTTATATACCTACCCAACTGATGAATGAAAAGAACTTATCGAAAAAAGAAGTCCTAGAAGTAATGAAAAACATGGATATGCATGAATACCGTAATAAAGCGATTGAAATTCATAATAGATGGCTGAGCCAACCACTAACTGATCAAGAAAAAAAACAATTAAGAAAAACTTTGGACAATGATTTTCAAAAAATTTGGTCCGACCGTTTGCCCCGATCAACGACTAGAGATTATGTATCTATTATGAAAAAGCTAAATAGCAAAGTATATTTTAGTGAAAGTGTATATCAATATCTTGATCCAGTAATGGAACAAATAATGAGAAATCCAAACAATTGTGAATGGCTTGTTCATGCGGGACAAAAGGGAGGATCTACCGCGTTTATTCTTACAATTGCAATGTATGCGACAGATAAAGATGGAAACCAGACAGATATTGCATTTTTTGCAAATGATTTAACTCCAGTCGAGAAAGCAAAACTTTCTCGAAATATGAATGGGTTCCTGCTGAAATTTTTAAAAGACTCTAAATTCCGCGCCCATATCAAAAAAGAATTATCTATTTTAGATTTGCCTGGTTCACTTTCATGACTATCCCCCATCGGAAACCACGCTCGCGGTCTTTGCCGTATTTGGCCAAAATATAATTTCAATTCTTGGTTTCTCGAAATCAATAATCTTAGCTGTTTACTCTCATCTTAATAGAGACACGCAGCGTAAAGAGTTTATCAATGTTGAAGTGCTTCCCGCAGTTTAGTAGCATTTTGAATATTGTTTTGTCTAATAAAGCAATACCAATCATTAAGCATTTTACCGACTTTCTCAAACGCAACTTTAGCTTCCAATGTCCCCAGCATCCTTTCATATAGTTGTTTTTAAATATTCAAAAAATTAATGTCTGGTCTTTTCCTTTTTTGGAATCTGAAAAAGGTTATGCCGAACGTGTCAGGGTATAAGACCTACTCAATAAGATTCATTTTCATGAATTGACAGGATTTATTCACCAATTCTTTTCTATAAAGTGGTAAAATGTTTCGTGGTATGTCACTGTAGTATTAGAGGAGAATGCTATGAAGACTCTTGATGTTCAGGCGTTGCACAAAGCTATTGATCAAACGTTGGAACAATTAAAACAACAATCAGAAGAATTTGCTCAAGTAAAAAAAAGCGTTGAGGATATTGCATCACTTGATGATGCTTTAAAAGGAAAAGGTGGAGACGCTATCCGCGCCTTTTACGAGGAATGCCACACCCCTTTTCTACAGTTCTATGATACGTTTATAGAGGAATACAGTTCCACGCTGAAGAAAATGAAAAGCGTGCTGAATTCCCTGGAACCAAACGATAACGGGTTTATTTCGCAAAGCTTTCTTGAGCACGAGCTGGAACAAGGATTGAATGCTGCGGACCGCACAACAAAACACCTGGTGTCCAAAGCCAACGCCACGATCGCGAAGGTCAGTCATATTGTCGATTTGCCTGATTTGAATGACACCGATTTTCATGAACAGTATCAGAAATCCTTAAAGGAAATCAATCAGACAATTGAAAAGCTGCATACGTTCGACAGAGAACAGACAAGCGCCCTCAAAACCGCCGAAAACGACCTTGAGACGATGCAGAGATACATAACCAGGCTGGAGAAAATGTATACTGGGCCAAAAATTGAGATTGCGAGTTATCAAAAAGGATCCATTTTAAAGCCAGATGAGATGGATGCTTTGCGTGGTGGACAAGACACAGCGATGGGCGTCATGATGGATAAGCTGGACAAGAGATCGAAGCTTGAAAAAGAAGTTAGCGAGGTTAGCAAACAGGATAATAAAATTGCTAAACTAAAGAAGAAGCTTGATGATTACAATTTTTCAACAGCTTCAGAGTTTTACGAGATGGCCGCGGAAATTGGCTACGAAAACCTTTCCCCTTGGCAACAGCGATATTTCAATCAAATTGAAGGCGCTCGTGATTTTGGCAACGCAATTAAAGGAAGCGCTGAAGGACTCAAAAATGCAGTCGTCGATACTGCGGTAGGCCTATGGGACATGGTCGTTCACGCAGACGAAACGATTGAGGGCATTAACTTTACACTTCATCATCCTGATGTCACATTCAATATTATAAAAAAAGGAATTGAAGACTCGTATCAACGAGATGTCGTCAATGGTGATTCTTACACCCAAGCCAGATGGTTTAGCTATGCCGTTGGAATGGTCGGGACATCGATTGTTGG
>Ga0180431_10010784_pt1 | contig 10107 bp, 19 predicted proteins | sample SS_ome_11_FD_132459 | JGI IMG/M metagenome (GOLD analysis project Ga0180431, IMG submission 132459) | Hypersaline lake sediment archaeal communities from the Salton Sea, California, USA - SS_1_MS_1 metaG | ecosystem: Environmental > Aquatic > Non-marine Saline and Alkaline > Hypersaline >... | reverse complement strand
TTTATGTCGAGATTGCCATGTAATTATTGAGAACTATCCTGAGCAGATGGAGAAAACGGGGGAATTTAAGGCGAGATATGCACAATTGAGATTGCCGAATTTTGCATTAAGAGAGATGGCACAATAAAAGGAGACAAACAATGCCTAGTAAAATAGAGTGGACGGATGAGACGTGGAATCCCATAACCGGTTGCACCAAAATCTCAGCAGGTTGCAAGAACTGCTACGCTGAACGAATGGCGCGCAGACTGGCGGGGAGGTATGGTTACCCTGAGTACCCAGACCACTTCAAAGTGACGTTGCACCCCGACCGGCTGGAGGAACCGCTGCACTGGCGGAAGCCTAGAATGGTTTTTGTGTGCTCGATGAGCGATTTGTTCCACGAAGATGTGCCAAGCGAGTTTATCAAACGAGATGTTTGGAATGTGATGGTTGATGCAAAACAGCACGTATTCCAGATATTGACCAAGCGACCTGCCAGGATGCTGCAATTGTGGAGGAATCACACACCATGGCCTGAGAATATTTGGTGCGGCGTCACTGCTGAGAATCAGGTGACCGCAGATGAGCGTATCCCACTGCTGCTTCAAGTGCCAGCAGCAGTGCGGTTCGTGAGCTGCGAGCCGCTGCTGGGGGCGGTAGACTTGAGGTGGTATCTTGGCACAGGCGAGTTGCTCTCACAAAACTATTTAGACTGGGTCATTATAGGTTCGGAATCTGGCCCGCGCCGCCGCAATTGTGATCTGGATTGGGTGCGCTCGTTGACTAAACAGTGTTTGGCGGGCAGGGTATCCGTTTTTGTTAAACAACTGTCAATCAATGCGCAACTAAGTAAGTCTCCAAGTGAATGGCCTGTTGATTTGAGGATACGTGAATTTCCTGCGGAGCCGCGCCAATGACCGCCTGGCGCATGTCCGTTGACGCCTATGTCCTCGTCGCCCGCACGCCCGGCGGTGCACTGGAACCCGCGCCACTGTCGCCCGAGGCCGCCGCCCGCCGTGACTGGACCAGGTTCCAGGAGCTGCTGCTGACGATGGAGCAGGTGGCGGAGCGGGAACGGGCGACAAGAGGACAGATGACTTTTGAATTGGGGGAGCAAGATGCCTAGTCATTATCAGTATCAATGCGTTGAATGTGGTCATACAGAGCGACGCTATCGCAACTCGACTAAGTGCCGTAGATGTAGCGGCGATATCATGCGCTTGGATTCAAAGGATAGCACAAGTAAAATGTTCCTAGATGCGGCCATCTGTCCCGGCTGCGGTTGGACTGGTACTATGTACGATTTGGCTGAATATGGCGCTTGCCCCGACTGCGGCTACGAGAACAACCAACCGCCACATTGGCGATTGCTCACCATTGCCGAAATGCTAGAGGACGGGGGTGAGTACAATGACGTGCGGATGGACAGATTCTTGCGAGCAATCTTGGCGATTTTGGAAACTCAGAAAAACTCAGAAAAACTCGGAAAGTGAGGCGGCATGATGATATTCTACTGTCCATCTTGCGGCGAGTGGTCAGAGATAGACAATGATATTGCAGAGTCAATTATCGTCGCGCCAGGTGAGGTAAGGATGACTTGCCCGGATTGCGGCACGGTCTGGCGTGTCAAGATTGAGTTTGAGGAAGTGGAGGCGTGATGTCATTCATCAAGGAAAACATCAAGAAATGGCTTGAAGAAGAGATTTACAGCAGCGGGAACCCGCGCCTGTTCCTGTGGTATATCAAAGATGCACTTGATGAGATTGAGGAAGAGATGGATGAGGAGTTGGCACAGCAGATGGAGGAGGCACAATGAAAGGTACGATTGATGGCGACCAGCTATGCTTGACGACAGATCACTTTATCAATTTGCAAGAGTCACCAGCGGTATTTGTGCCACTGGATGGCGATATAGCGCAGAGATTCCAGAAAGATGGCATGTGTGGATTAACGCTTGATGAAGTAAGAAGTATATATCGCAATATGATTAAACGAATACCGCAAGACAACCGATGCTGCCCAAACTGGGGATCACAGCCTGGGCAAATTGGGCTGGGGCCTTGTGGGCATTGTGAATGGTGTGAGATAATGGAGTGGATAGAATGATTACCACCACCCTGCCCTGTGGCTGCACCGTCCACACGCGCTGTCCCGAGGCGCTGGTGCTGTGGGCCAAGGCGCGGCGACGGCTGCGTATCTGGCGCACAGGGATGGTGTGCGGGAGTTGGCGGTTGAGGAGGAGGGCCAAGATGACTAGAGCAGAAATCGAGTTGGCAGTGATGGAATATCTCAACGACAATCCATCGCTCTTCTATGCTCACTGCTACGACTGCGGCCCTGATGGCATACTCTACATCTGGTTTAGTCAAACTGGATGGGAGAGGGAGTGGTTCAAGCCCGAGCCGCTGCCAGCAGAAGTGGAGGATGAGCTGGATGCCAACAGTTGATGGCAGCGTGACGCACATCCTGTGGCAGGCGGCTAGCGCACCTGGTGGCGCTGGCAGCACAGAGGGCACTTGTCGCGTGTGCGGTCGGTCTGGCATCGGGCTGATATTTGCCGACTGGGTGCGCCCGACGTTCACGGATTGGGACAAACTGGTGCCCGGTGACATTCTATGCCAGCCTTGCCAATTTGCGTTCGAGGAGCGATCCGAGCTGCTGGCGGAGCGTGTCGGCAAGGATAAGCCACAACGGATGCGCAACTATTCGCATTTTGTCATTGATGGTGAATGGTTGCCATTGTCAAAAGGCGACAAGGTGCGGATGGCGCAAATTCTCACGACGCAAGAACCGGAGGTCGCTATCATTGCTGTAAGCGGACAGAAACACTTGATCTTTCGTGCACAGCCAGGGTGGTGGCAGATTGAGGAGGAGAGCGTGCTACCGTTCCCGGCGAAATTGTCATACGTATTGCAGATCGTGGAGGAGCTGTATAGTACGTTCTCGAAGACAGAAATCAGGACTGCGGATTACAGGCATGACCGCGTACTGCGGTTCGGCCTGAAGGAGTGGCATACGCTGGAGCAGACGCTGGCAATCGAACGTGATTCGATCACATTCACGCTGGCGCTGTTTCTAGCACAGAAGAAAAAGGGAGTGAAACATGGAAGGAATCGAGGGGCTGAGCGAGTTACACAGAAGGGCAGCGGCGCTGCTGTGGGTGATGTGGCGGGGCATCCCGTCCAGCTACAAATCCCGCTATAGGCGCAATATCTGGCAACAGTTCGAGGATAACGTCAGGAGCGCAGCATACACTAGCAATCTTGGCAAGTTCATCACGTCGCTGTGCCAGAATCTGGGTGTGGACATCAAGGCCGGGGAGCACGTAGAACTGGTCAACGATGCACTACGGGAAGGACAGGACAAAGCACTGCTCAAGCTGATGCGGGACGAGACGACGCTACTGGTGTTGATGGTACGGCTCAAGAATCAGGAGCGACGGGAACGATGGGAATTAGAACAACAAAAGGAGAATGAATAATGAAAACCTATGTGTTCGAGGGAATTATGACCGCACTGACCAGCATCAGCCATATCGGCGACACGCACGGCATTCACAGCAAGCTGCGGCGCGAGAAGGTGGCGCAGCCCGATGGGTCTGTGGAAGAGGTACCTGTCATCAGCGGCAATAGCATCCGCGGTATTCTACGGGACCGGGGGATGCTGCACATGCTGCGGGCGCTGGGGTACGGTGTGAACGAGGAAACGGGCGAAGTGCAGGGATTGCCATTGCCCGCGTTTTATTTTCTGCTCTCGGGTGGCAGTCTCACCAGCGGCAGCGGACGTGGCATTGACGTGGATGAGGCTAGACGCTGGCGCGACTTGATTCCGTTGGTGGCTATTTTCGGCGGCGCGATGGGTAACTCCATCATGCCAGGCAAGGTAAAGATCGGCAAGGCCATACCGATTTGCGAAGAGACGGCACACCTGATCCCGGAGCGTTTCGTCAACGGTGATGGCACGGAATCCATCTGGGAATACTGCCAAGAGGAGGCATATACTCGCCGTGATGACGAAAAGAACGAAAAGCTGCGCAAACTCATAGCGCCAGAACCACGCGCATTGTTGGAGGAGAAAGCACGCGGCGAGCGCAAGGTGCGTGGAACCGACAAGGATGTGCGTGACGATGAGCAGAAGCAACAAATGCGCTACTTCGTCGAGACGCTGGCGGCGGGTACCCGGCTGTTCTGGGACATCACGCTGGACGACGTAACCGACGTCGAATTTGAGGCATTCTGCGTCGCGCTGGCAGAGTTTGCGCGGTCCCCATACATCGGCGGGAAGTCGGGCGTTGGCCATGGCAAGGTCTCCGTCCACTTCGATGAATGGGTGGAGATCAACCCGCGCCTCGCACCGCAGGGCCGCGAACTGGACTTCGCGCTGGGCAACCGGTACAGGGACCATCTGGAGCAGAACGCAGATGAGATCCGGGAGCTGCTGAATGGCCTATCGTGACAGATATAACCTGGAACCGCTGCACATCCGCGCCAATCTGCGCACACCAGTTGTCGCTGACCGTTGGCTACCACTGGACGGGGTGCTGCTGTACCAGGCGCACAGAGACAAGCTGGGGCCACAAGTCGTGACGATTCCCGGTGACTACACCTGCCAAGGCACGAGCACACTTCCACTGGCGATAGAGCATCCTGGTAGGCGCAACTGGTACTACCGTTGCTCGTGGGCCGAATGGTCACACGACATCGAAGGCCAGGATTACTGGAACAAACGGTTTGACTCCAAATTCGCCGACTTAGTGGACTTTGGCAAACGACGCGGGAAGGTCATCATCGAGCAGGGCCGTTACAAGGCATATCACATGCCAGTGTTCTACCGCGCAGCATTGTGGGTAGAGTGGTTCTGCGTCGGCGATAAGACAGAGATTGAATACCTGCTCTCAACCGTTACTCATCTTGGCAAAAAGTCCAGCCAGGGTTGGGGCCGTGTGAGCAGTTGGGAGATTGAGAGCTGGCTTGCAGATTGGTCAGTATGGCGGGATGGACAGTTGATGCGCGGTATTCCCACTGAGGACGTGGCGGGGGTAGAGAGACCGTTTAATATCAAGTACTACGGGATCCGTCCGTCCTATTGGAAGGACAACAATCAGAAGATGCTGGCGATACCTGATGGATGCTAAGTTTTACCTCCAGTGTGAATTACATATGCAGTTAAAAGGCTGCTGCTTCCGTATCCGACGGGCACAAGAGGTTATCTCTGAAGCGCTGGATAAGATGCAGAATCCATATATTGCCTTCTCGACTGGCAAGGATAGCACGGTGATGGCGCATATGGTATGGCAACAAGCACCGGGTATTCCCGCTGTGTATTTTGACGCTGATTGCGCATTCCCTGAGAGCAAAGAGATGCTGGCACGATACGAAGTAGCAGGGAAGCCAATTATCCGTTGGGCATGCGAGCGATTCTTTGATACGCTTCATCGTGTAGGCGGCCCAACTTCCAATGCATGTGAGGCTGAAACGATGCGTTCGACTGTTTATCGCCCCATCCAATCATTGTTGGCTAAATATCACTTTGACGGAGTATTCATTGGTCTGCGCAATGAGGAAAGCCATGGACGACACAAATTAGCACAGGTACGCGGGCAGCTGTTCTGGCAGAGGCGGGATAGATTGTGGGAATGTCTACCCGTGACATATCTGACATATGAGGATGTGTGGGCCTACATTGTGAGTGAGCGGGTTGATTATTGTACAGTGTATGACAGGCAGATGGAGCTGGGGGTACCACCAGAGGATTGCCGTCTGTCTTACTGGGCCGGTGAGACGAAACGGAACTGGGGGCGTTGGGCTATTCTCAAGCGCGGTTGGCCTGAGTTATTCAATCGCTTTGCTGCCGAATTCCCGAAGGTCCGTGCCTATGTCTGACGATTGGCACGGCGACCGCAATCCCGGCCACCAGCGGCGCGTCGAACGCTGGCATGCTATCGAGGCCGAATATGGCGAGCCGATAGTTGACGTGATCCGAGGCCTCCGTCACCAGGACGGCGGCAATTCCTGGCGCACTGTCGCGGGCACGCTGGGTTGCAGTCGCAGCACGCTACAGGAATGGCGACGGGCGCTGGGCCTGCCGATGGATCAGCACGACAACATATACGATCCATCGAGCACGCCAGAGTTGACGCCGACCGACGCGAAGGCACAAGCGCTGGGATATGAGAGCGCTACCGACGCAGTTATTGACATGCGTCTGTGTCAAGGGTTGACCATCTTCGAGGCCGCCGACGCATTGGGCGTGCACTACACGACAATCACGGCATACACACCGCTGGAGTTGCGCGGCGCGCTCTACAACCGCTCCGACGACTGGTGGCGGCAGCGGCGCGAGTGGGCCGCCGAGATGCTGGAGCGGTTCAAGGCAGCGCGGGCCAAGGATGGCGAGTGGCACCCGTTCAACTATGGGAACGGGCGATTGTTCCAGGAGAGATGGTAGGTAGATGATGAAGCTGAGCAATTTGTTGGCTTGGATATTCTTGGCACTCATAGTAGCAGCCATTCTATTGGTGCTGTCTACCGATGCCGAGACGGAGGAGAGGCGACAAGTGCGGGTTGAGAATGCCGGCCCAATAACAACTCGCATTCCGCACTATGAGTGCTGGGTTGCGGGAGACTGCTACCCGTGGGGCGCGAAGGTCAAGGAGGGCCACAGGCACGCGCGGCCATTGATGATTGTAGGGGGAGCGGGCCTACTCCTCTTTGTAGCGGTATGGCGCGTGAGGCATACGCGGAGGCGCGAGCGGCGTTAGTGTACTGACGGGATTGTATGTCTCGATTGACCACGAATTGGGGTCAGTTGGGGTTGACAACGTAATTACATTATAGTATAATATCTGGTATGGAGAAGTACCAAGGAGAGATAATGCCAGAATTGCTAAACGAATATGTCACTGTGACACAGGCCGCCAGTGAGTCTGATTATACCCGCAAGTGGGTACGGACGCTGGCGGTTGCGCGTAAGGAGATACCGTATACACGCAAAGGGCGATTGATTCTGGTACACCTGCCCTCACTGCTGGCGCACAAGGAGCGGATGGAGGAGCTAGGGCCGCAGAAGCATGCGATGGGGCGGACGGGTGAGGAGCAGGATGGGTAAATTGCGCCAGTTCTTCCGTCAACTCTGGGAGGGGTTTCTGCGCTCCAGCCTGTGGTGGGTGAGCATCGGCCTGATGCTGGCGAGTTCTGGCATTGACGGTGCGTACATGGCCAAGCTGATGCCTACCCCTCTCTTGGGGTATGTGTTGAATACAACCTCAGACATCGGTAGCGAAATTTTGATGTTCTGGTTTGGACGTCTCCGGCAATCTCCAAAGAACACAAAGCGATACAAGATGAGCGGTATCTTGCTTATCGCTGAGGCAATATTGACGGGATTCGCTTGGCTCTTCGGATGGCGTCAGCTTCTGCCAATCATCACAACGCTTGAAGACGCACAGACTGCGCGGTGGCTTGCGCCAGTGCTAGCAGCGTTTACGCCCGTTTCGCTCGTTGCGGTAGGTTATGCCCAGGCCCTGCTAGCAGGCAAGATTGAGAAGATGCATAGCGATAGCACTACAACGCACACAGACGCACAAGCGAAGCAAGAGCAAAAGCAAGAATCGCAAGCAGCGACGCATGATGCAAAAGAGAGCGCAGGGAGCAACGGGCACAAGAAGCACACATGCCCGCACTGCGAACGCGAGTTCGGGAGCAAGCAAGCAGTGAGCGCGCACTTGCGTTTTTGCGAAGTGTACCAAGCGACGCAGGGGCAAGCTGAGGAGAATGTAGGCTGATGTATTCTTGTACTACTTGGCGTGATAGTTGGAAATTCATTGATGCGCTTGTCTGCGCGCTTCATTGGATGGGGCACATTGACAATATCAGAGAGGCAGATGGGATAGATTTGAGCTTCCAATCTCTAGTCAGTGACAAAAGTCCCGTTTTGCTGGAAGCATTGCATCTTGCGGTATATGACTGGGGGCTACTTCGTTTAGCATATGATGAAGCTGATGCTACCTCATCTCACTGGGGGCGCGATTGGCATTCTTCAGATAAACAGTATGCGGATTGGCTCAAATCAGTTGCGGAATGCAAGTATGCCAATGATTGGCAAAAGCAACGCATTAAGGAGATATTGGGGGAAGGGGGAGAGGATAGCAAGAAAAATGGATACATCTATCTTCTAGGGTGTGATGAAGGATACTACAAAATTGGGCGAGCCAAAAATGTTAGCAGTCGGCTTGCCAGATTTGAGGTTATATTCCCATTTGATTTTTCATTGATACATTCTTTTGAGGCTGATGACTATTACGCAGCAGAGACAGAATTGCACCACGATTTTGCGGAGCAAAGGGCAAATGGGGAATGGTTCATTTTGTCTGATGCAGAAGTGTCTAAAATCAAATCAATCCTTGGATACCAAGGCGGGGTGTTTGTCACAGAAAATGACAATAGAGAGAGAATCAGCGAACCAACGAAGGCGCGCCAAGGTTTAGATACGATGAAAAGGAGATTCGGGGAGTGATGAGGAGCACGACGATGGGTGACAACGGCGACGGACGCAAAATTCGGGTAGGCAGTTGTCCTATCCGAGAATGTCCCGCTTGCTTCCCTGACGGTTGCAGATGCGGTTACCGTATCGACAATGTGCCTTGCTATCACCCTGTTTATCGCCGTAGGTGGCATGAGGCGATGGCGATGATTGAAGAAGCCGAAGACGAAGCTGAGCCGGTGCAGACCCTCACCGCGCGGGTATCCGCAGCGGCGCGGGCGAAGTTGGAGCAACTGGGCTTGGAGTTGGAGGTTTAGGATGAACATCTTGGGATACGCGGGCATAGGGTTCCTGGCACTGACGCCACTTGCATTGGCCGCATTGTATGGCTGGCAGCATCGTAGTTTGCCAGCACGGGCAAGCCTGGCGGCGCGTAACCGCCGGCTGGGGTATCAGCTTGAGGGCTACAAGGTGGCGCTCGACAAGGCGCACACGCAGATGCTGAGGCACAAAACACAAGCGCTTCAGTTGGCGCGGCGGCTGGAAGAGCAGGAGCAGGCATTCAGTATAGCGGTTGATATGGAGCGGGCGCGTGACGCCGTGCTACAGGACGTGTGTCGGGTGGCATACATCGGTGGGCAGGGGTTCGGGTATTTTAGTCCACAGGCATGGGCGGGTGTGCCAGAGGGCGCACGTCAGAGGGTGCAAATCCTGGCAGTATGCCCAACTGAGCAAGCGGCACAGCTTATCGTCAAAGGCTTGCCGCAAGAGTGGCGCAATAGCACGACCTGGTACAAGCCGGGCACGGGTGAAGCACGGTGGTAGGTGTAGGTGAATAAATAGGGCAAAAAGGGGAGCATAGTACGTGAGCGTTAGGCGAGATACAGCCAAGGAGAGGATGCGCGAGCGGTTGTTGTCCGAGCTAGCATCCTACATTATGCAATCTGCACGCGCGGGTGCATTCGGCAATCCTATAGCAGTCGAGCGCTGTTGCATCGTGGCCGGCCCTCGCGCTGGTGCGGTTGAGATTCTAACTGGCCTAGATGCTGGCAAAATCCGCAAGAGGCTTGTTGCCGACGATAGCGCAGTTTTGCGGCGGGCAATTCCCTGGCGATTCAGCGGGGATCCGCAATGTTACTTCAGTGGTCAGTTTCTGCGAATCGAAGCGGGCTGGCCCAATGAACTGGCACAGCGGATGATTCGCCTGACACAGATCCCGCACAAACCAGACCACGGTGATGCCTGGATTGCTGGCAAGTCAGAAACTGGCGCGGTAATTGTGCCTCACCTTGACGACATGACACCGCATTACCTCCTGGCAGGCACCACCGGCGCTGGTAAGTCTATGGCGCTGCGTAACGCTGTGCTGCAACTATGCCAGTATCAAGAGAACCATCTGGTGTTGGTAGATGGCAAGTTTGGCGAAAGCCTTAAGGCACTTGAGCGACTTCCGGGCATAGTCGGGCCTTGTGCAGTTGAGCTATTCCAGGCAAAGGCTGCGCTGGCGTGGGCAATTCAGCAGATGGGCCAGCGCTACCGCAATGGTGGCGACGGGCGCGTAATTGTGGTTATCGACGAGTTCCAAGAGCTGGTGGATGATTCAGGCGTCGTCCGCCTGATGCGCCAGCTAGGAGTACAGGGGCG
>Ga0180431_10010783_pt1 | contig 10108 bp, 10 predicted proteins | sample SS_ome_11_FD_132459 | JGI IMG/M metagenome (GOLD analysis project Ga0180431, IMG submission 132459) | Hypersaline lake sediment archaeal communities from the Salton Sea, California, USA - SS_1_MS_1 metaG | ecosystem: Environmental > Aquatic > Non-marine Saline and Alkaline > Hypersaline >... | reverse complement strand
GATGAACTGGTCGTGCAGTTTGCCGGCGATTATCTCATCGCAGGCTGTCACAATGGCCTGGCCGATGTCCTCAGTCAGGTAGCCCAACTCCATGTTAGCCCTGGCGCACGACTTCTTGACCTGTGCCAGAGCGCGGATTAGCTCCGGATGGATTCTATGGCCCGAAACGTCGAAATTCTCCCTAGCTCGCAGCGTGTGTATACCCCAGTACACATCCCGCGGGACCTCCCTCTCGCCCAGAAGGTCATGCTCTAGCCTACTCAATAACCTGCACTCCTTTCAGATTGCCTCTACTATTGAACAAACCTCTCAACGGGTAGCTGTCGCCCGTCGAAAGGTTTGAACGTGTTAGTCCGTATCTACTATCTTCACGAAGCGGCGCTTGCCATACTTGATTACGTCGCCCGGCCTAATCTGGACATGCCCCTCCGAAACAACATCCTTCGTTCCATCTTCGTGGACTATCTGAACTGCACCCTGGGCAATCAGGCGCTTGGCCTCACTGTTGCTGCCGACAAATCCCTTGTGCACAAGCCACTTTCCTATGTCTCGCTTCCACACGGCCGAAGCACTCACCCTTATGCCGACTCTCGCGCCGACATGCACTTCCTTCCTCTGCACCACACTCTCGAAATGGGCCTCCGCCTCCACAGCAGCCTTCTCATCGTGAAACTGAGTCACGATATCCCGAGCCAGGCGCTTCTTCAGAATCATGGGGTTCGTTGACTGCGACTCCATCTCGGCCTTGAACTGGGCAAGTTCGTCATGGGCAACATCCGTCAGCAGCTCGAAGTAGTCCATAATCAGCTCGTCGGGGACACTCATCACCTTGCCGTACATGTCATTGGGCGGCTCATCGACACCGATGTAGTTGCCCAGGCTCTTGGACATCTTCTGCCTGCCGTCGGTCCCCACAAGCAGCGGCATGAGAAAGACCTGCTGCGGCGGCTGCCCCATCATCTGCTGAAGCTCCCTGCCAACCAGGCAGTTGAACTTCTGATCAGTGCCGCCAAACTCCACGTCGGCTTCAATCATCACCGAGTCGTAGGCCTGGAGCAACGGGTAGAGGAACTCGGTCACGGCGATGGGGCGACCCGATGAGTATCTGGTGGCGAAGTCGTCCCGCTGCAGCATCTGAGCCACAGTGAACTTGCTGGTCAGCGCGATGACATCGGCCAGGGTGAAGTTGCCGAACCACTCGCTCTGCCACACCACCTGCGTCTTGTCCCGGTCGACAACCTTGAAGAACTGCTTCATATAGGTCTCGGCATTGGCACGCACTTCCTCAGCCGAGAGCATGGGGCGCGTCTGTGATTCGCCACTGGGATCGCCAATCTGAGCGGTCCAGTCCCCCACGATGAGGATGAGTTGGTGGCCCAGTTCCTGAAACTGGCGAAGCTTCCTCAGTCCTACCACATGCCCCAGGTGGATGTCCGGCCGGCTTGGGTCAAACCCCTGCTTGAGCCGAAGCTTCCGCCCCGACTCGAGCAACGTGACCAACTCCTCCTCGACTATGATCTCGACGACTCCCCTCTTGAGGAGGCTGCGGTATTCCTCAACCTTTCCCATTGCTTCGCTGCTTCAGGTTCCCCTTTTTCCAGTGGTGGAACGCCCTACGACACCAGGGACGCTCTTGCCTGCTCCACGTCTCGCTTCATCTGTTCCACGAGCTCACCCGGGCCGGAGAACCTCACTTCACCACGCAACCTCTCCACCAGCTCGGCCCTGAGCATCTCCCCGTACAGGTCTCTCTCCTCGAAATCTAGAAGATGGACCTCGACGATGCGCTTCCCATCACCGAAGGTCGGACGAACGCCAATATTGGTGACCGCTGGATAAGCCTTCTCTCCCACGAAGGCGCGAGTGGTGTACACCCCGTCAGGGGGAAGAGCTTGCTCCGGATCGGGGACGAGGTTCGCCGTGGGGAAGCCAAGCGTCTTGCCACGCTGGTCTCCCTTCGCCACCTCTCCTACCAGAGTGAAGTTGCGGCCGAGAAGGCGGCTCACCTTCGACATGTCGCCGTGGGAGAGCGCGTTGCGAATCGCTGTGCTGCTCACCACCTCTCCCTCGGACACCATCGGCTGCACCACGTCCACCGAGAAGCCAAGCTCCCGTCCGACAGACCGCAGCCTGTCAATATCACCCTCTCTCTTGTGACCCAGGGCAAAATCCGGACCGACCACAAGGGCGCGCATTCTGAGGTGCTTCCGTAGCAGCTCGATGAACTCCTGAGCGCCAAGCTGTGACAGCTCCGGTGTGAAGGACAGCGTGACAACACGGTCAACGCCAAGGCTCTCCAATAGCCTTGTCCGCTCCCTCAGACTGGTCACATAGGTGAGCTTGGCCTTTGGTGACAGCACGAGGCGCGGATGACGCTGGAAGGTCACCACGCCACTCATCAGGTCCTCCGCCACCGCCCTCTCCCTCAGTCTCTTGACAAGAGACTCGTGACCCAAGTGAACCCCATCGAAAACCCCGATGGTGAGCGCCATGTCATGCCCCGGCGCTGCCTTGGCCAGTTCCTCTTCGACCAGCATCTTCCCTTCAGATTCTATCTGTTCGTTTCCTCCGGCGACCCTGGCGGCCTATGCCGGAATCCTCCGCGCCATCTTCCGCCCCACTGATTCCGCCACACCGACCACCTGGGACATGAGGCGCTCGAAGTTCTCGAAGGTGAGCGATTGAGCACCGTCCTTCAGCGCCGCCTCTGGGTCCGGGTGGACTTCGACCATCAACCCATCAGCCCCCGCAGCCACCGCCGCCAGCGCCAGTGGAGCGACAAGATACCATTTGCCCGTACCATGGCTCGGGTCCGCAATCACAGGCAGATGACTGAGCTTCTGGATAATGGGGACGGCGCTGATGTCCATGGTATTCCTGGTATAGGTCTCGAACGTCCTGATTCCCCTCTCGCACAGCATCACCTCCCGATTCCCCTGAGCCATGATGTATTCCGCCGAAAGCAACCACTCCTGAATGGTTGCCGACATTCCCCTCTTGAGCATCACCGGCTTCTTCGCTTTGCCCACCTCGTCGAGAAGGATGAAGTTCTGCATGTTGCGCGTTCCCACCTGCAGGATGTCCGCGTAGCGGCAGACCATCTCCACGTCCTCAGGAGTCATCACCTCGGTTATGATGGGCATGCCCGTCTCTTCACGAGCCGACGCCAGTATCTTCAGGCCTTCCTCACCCAGCCCGCGAAAAGTGTACGGCGAGGTGCTCGGCTTGAAGGCGCCGCCCCGCAGGATGTTTGCCCCCGCTGCTTTGACGGCACGTGCCGCTTGAAGGACCTGCTCCTCACTCTCCACAGCGCAGGGCCCAGCCATCACCACCACTGCGTCCCCACCTATTGCCACATCGCCTACCTCTATCCTCGTGTCATGAGGCTGGAACTCCCGACTCGACAACTTGTAAGGTCTGCTTATGGGGACAACCTCGCTCACCCCGGGCCACAACTCCAGAGTATCCTTCAACTCAGGATAGGTTCGTCCCACCACTCCGACCACGGTTCGCTCCACACCCTTGGACACGTGCCCGCCGAATCCCATCTGGGCCAGCTTCCCCAGTATGTCCTCCAGCTCCCTATCACTGGACCCCTGTCTCATCACGATCAGCATGTCCCACCCCTTCAGTTGACGTCGTTTCCCCAGGTGTTGGAGCGCAACCCCTCGGTCCCCTTGATATAGACGTGCACAATCTCGTCCAGGCTCTTCTCCGTGTTGAACAGTATCAGGATGCGCAGGCACATCGGCAGGCCGCCCGGCACGTCCATCTCATGCCCACACATAAGGGAGATCCGGTTGAACCCAAGTCCCCTCGCCGCCACCGCCGGATACTCAGCGTTCAGATCGCGCGTCGTGGTGAAAAGGATACAGGCCACATCGTCTTCTTCAACTCCGTTGGCACTGACCATCTCTTGCAGCAATTCCTTTGCCGCCAGCAGGATGTCTTCCCTGGCATTGGCAGCTACAGTCGTTGCTCCTCGAATCCCTCGACACCACATAGGTAGATAACCCCTAAATCATAGCATAAACAGTACGGCAATGGAATTATAGGCGAAATGGGTCAGGATGCACGGCCAGATGGAGCGAGTCCTCACGTAGAGCCAGCCCAACAGCAGCCCGAGGATGAAGATGGGCAGCAGGGCTCCCGGCTGCATGTGTGCCACCGAGAAAAGCAGGGCGCTCAACACAACCGCCCATGCATTGCCAAGTCGCCTTCCAATGCCAGCGAGAATGAATCCCCGAAAGAAGGTCTCCTCAGCCACCGGGGCAACAACAACGGCGAGAACAACGACGATGCCCAGACCCAAACCGGTCTCGGCCAGGCCCGCTGGCAGATTGGAGGGAGGGTCCAGCCCCAGGTGGCTGAACAGCATATCGTAGAGAAAGCTCACCAGCAGGCCCACCAGCACAACGATGGCCGCCAACGTTACGCCGTCAAATGCCCGGAACGAGCGAAAGCCCAGGGCACGCCATCCACAACGATACTTGAGGGCGCCGAACAGCCATGCCGAAAGAGGCATCGCCGCCTCCCCAACCAGCATTGCCGTCATCATGAGCAGAAGCCACGGCTGAAGCATGCCTTCCGCGGCAAGCAGGTCGAGCAAACCCGAAATGTCAGTAAGCCCACTCCCAACCAGCGTCGCAGGTCCCACGAGTAGGATAGTCCCCAGCCCGAGTCCAAACGCAACTACCACGGTGGCAGCAATGACCACCGCGATCGCCTTGGCAATATCCCCTATGGTCCACGGGACACGGGTCGCCACCCGCGCGCCATGCGTATTCTGTTCGGGGTTCTCCTCGACGACGTCCACTAGCCCCCCATAACACAATCCTCGCCCGGTGGCGAGGAATGTTTGCTTCGACCGCCGCGCACCACCCCAGCCCGACCACCCTGCGGTGGACAACTGCCCGGCTAGGCCCTTAGAGCATCAATAGCGGCCTGCTGTATACTGAAGAGCCTTTCAATGCCCCGCCCGGCCAGCGTGAGCACGGAGTCGATCGCCTCCTTCGAGAAGGGCGACCCCTCCGCCGTTCCCTGAACCTCGACGAACTCACCTTCGCTGGTCATCACCACGTTGAAGTCGACCTCTGCCCAGTAGTCTTCATCGTAGCACAGGTCGAGTAGCAACTCCCCACCCACAATGCCCACGCTCACCGCTGCTACCCCACGTTTCACAGGCAACGACGAGATAATACCCTTCTCGACCAGTCCGTCAAGAGCCTGCACCAGACCCACGTAGGAGCCCGTTATCGCCGCCGTCCGCGTGCTTCCGTCCGCCTGGAGTACATCGCAGTCAACCGTCAGCGTCCGTTCGCCAAGGGCATCCAGATCCACCGCCGCCCTCAGGGAACGCCCGATAAGGCGCCGTATCTCCTGGCTCCTGCCTCCCACGCGGTTCTCCTCCCGGGGTGTCCTGGTAGCCGTAGCGCGGGGGAGCATGGCGTACTCCGCAGTGATCCAACCCACCCCCTCACCCCTCAGGAAACCGGGAACCCGGTCTTCCACAGTAACCGCACACACTACCTTGGTATTCCCCATCTCAATGAGAGCCGACCCCTCAGCATAGTACTGAAAGCCCGGAGTGATGCACACCGGGCGAAGTTCGTCGTTGCCACGACCATCGAGCCTGAGCACCTACGCCTCCTCAATCACGTTACGATGGAGTAGAGTATAGCACCAGGCGTCGACGCTGGCAACGAAGCAGGCGTTGTTGCTATAATGGAGCCCGGGCCCATGATGGAGCATCACGTGCACAACGAAGCCCGCACCGAGAATTTTGAGGAAATCCACCTTCGCCGCCTCACGGTAGACGAAGCCCTTTTCAGGCTGGACAGGTTTCTCAACGACGCCTTTGTCGCCGGTGTACCTACGGTGCGGGTAATCCACGGCAAGGGGACGGGCACGCTTCGCCAGGCCGTGCACGAGACGCTGAGGACGCACCCACTGGTCAAATCATTCCGGCGGGCCGCCAGCGACGAAGGGGGTGCCGGCGCCACAATGGTGGAGCTGGCCGACTACTAGCATGACCAGGATTGTCGCTATCTCTGACACGCACGCCAAGAGCCTGAGCCAACTGCCTCAGGAGCTGGTCGCGCTACTCCCGGAGGCCGACTATGTGGTGCACTGTGGTGACTTCACCAGCCTGTCCCTACTGGAGGAGCTCCGCGGCATCGCCAAGCGCTTTATCGGCGTGCACGGCAATGTCGACCCCAAAGAGGTCCGCGACCAGTTGCCGCCAAAGACTGTCTTCGAAGTCGACGGCACGCGCATCGGTGTCATCCATCCCCACTGGGGCGGCGGGCCATGGGGCATCGAGGAGGACATAGCTGCGGAGTTCGATGGGGTGGACATCATCCTCTATGGCCACACCCACGACGCGTGTCACAAGACGGTGCGAGGCATCGTCTTCCTCAATCCAGGCCAGGCGTATCAAGCGTTCCGGACTCCCGCCTCAGCCGTCCTCCTCACCATCGATGCCCACGGCACAGACATCGAAATAGTAGCCTTCGGCTAGGCCCCCCAGCCACCAGAACCGGGAAGCGTTATTTGCAGATTAAGATAGCCTCCGCATTTGACACTCTCAAGCGACGCTGATACAATCTCTTGCTATATAGGCATCAGGAGGTACTATGCCCGACAAAGCCCTAGCCGGGACCAAGGTCCTGGAGTACGCACAGTTCGTCAGTGGTCCGTATTGCGCCAAGATAATGGCCGACTTCGGTGCTGACGTTACAAAGATAGAACCACCCGAAGGCGATATTGCCCGGCAGCGGGGTCCCTTCCCCGGCGACTCTCCCCATCCAGAACGAAGCGGCCTCTTCCTTTATGTCAACATCAACAAGCTCGGCATCACTCTTGCCCTGGATTCCCCTCAAGGCAAGGAGATATTCAGGAAGCTGGTCAGGGATACCGATATTCTCATCGAAGATACCCCCCCAGGCACAATGGAAAGCCTGGGACTGGACTACTCCGCATTGAAGGAAATCAATCCCACGCTGATCATGACTTCTATTACCCCATTCGGACAGACCGGGCCCTACAGAGACTACAAGGCCTACTACCTCAACCTCTGCCAGGGGAGCGGCCTGGGCTATGCCACCCCATACAGCCCCCTGGACCCGCAAGTTCTCGACCGACCTCCCCTGAAAGAAGGCGGGCTCATCAGCGAGTACGATTGCGGGACAACCGCCGCCATAGCCACCATGTCCGCTCTTTACGCCCGAATGTTCACCGGTGAAGGCCAGCATGTCGATGTCTCAAAACAAGAGGCCCTGCTCAACCTGCAGCGCCCGGAGATGGCCGCGTGCCTGACCGATGGGGAACGCCTTAGCCGGGCGACTACGGAGCACGTGGACGCACTGAGCGGCCTGTATCCGTGCAAGGACGGCTACGTCTATGCCATGTTCTCCGAGGACCACCACTGGCATGCCCTCATGGACCTGATGGGTAACCCGGAGTGGGCCAAGGATGAGAAGTTCAGTACAGTAGAGAGACGCCGCGAGTTGCAGCTTGAAGACACCCATCCGTGGTTGATGCCCTGGCTGGCCGAGCATACCAGAGAGGAGATCCTGCACGGTCTTCAGAGCCGTAGAACCCCCCTCGGCCCCCTTTACAGGATTGCCGAGGTTCCTCATAGCGAGCACATGAAGGTGCGTGAGTTCTTTGTGGAGTTGAGCCATCCTGAGGCTGGCGCGCTCAGCTATCCTTCTGCCATAGCCAAGTTCTCCGAGTCGCCGGTGGCGCTGGAACGCCCCGCACCGCTTCTGGGAGAGCACAATGAAGCGGTCTATGGCCAACGCCTCGGGTACAGCTCTGACGAGCTATCTGCACTGAGAGAAGCGGGGATCATCTAGAGAGGGAGCTGCCTGACGATGAGACGACCTTTGGAAGGAATAAGAGTCACCGACTTCTGCTGGGTGTGGGCCGGGCCGGCGGGAACGGAACTGCTCACCTATTTGGGGGCGGAGGTCATAAGGGTCGAGAGCCAGGACCATCTTTGCGGCACGCGGAGGAGGCCTCCTAAACGCGGCGCGCCTCCACCGGACATCAACTGCAGCACCGCCTACAATTGCCTCAACCTGGGAAAGCGCAGCGTTACCATCAACCTCCTCCAGCCACAAGGGCTTGAACTGGCCAAGAGGCTCATCGCCGTAAGTGATGTTGTGACTGACAACTATGCCGGCGGCATGATGGAGCGGTTCGGCCTGGGCTATCGGGAACTGAAGACGGTCAAGCCCGACATCATACAGATCTCAATGTCGGGATGGGGAGCTTACGGCCCTGAGCGCGATTACCGTGCCTATGACCCGGTATTCGCCGGCCTCAGCGGGTTCTTCGAAATGACCGGTTACCCCGACTGTCCGCCAGGGAAGGTAGGGAGTTTCGGACGCTGCGACCTTAGCTGCGGCAATGCCTTTACCCTCTGCATTCTCGCCGCCCTGATTCACCGCGCCAAAACGGGCCAGGGACAGTTCGTTGACGTCTCGCAATGGGAGGTCATGAACTGCAACATGGGCGACGCCTACGTAGACTACTTCATGAACCAGAGGAGCCCGACGCGCCAGGGCAACCGCGATGAGCTTCTCGCTCCCCACAACTGCTACCGCTGCCAGGGTGAGGACAAATGGGTCAGCATCGCCATTGGCAACGACGAGGAATGGCAGGCCTTCTGCCAGGCGCTTGGCAAGCCCGAATGGATTGGCGACACAAGGTTCTCCAGCACTGAGGGCAGGCGTCAGCACCAACAGGAGCTTGACAGCCTTATCACCGAGTGGACCGTCAGCCGGACCAACTACGAGGTAACGGAGGCCCTGCAGCGGGTGGGAGTGGCCGCCTTCCCCAGCCTCAGTCGAGAGGAGTTGCCGCACGACCCGCACCTGACAGAGAGAGGCGCCTTTGTCGACGTGGTCCACCCCGAGGCCGGCTCAAACACCTGCGTAGCACCACCGTGGAGGTTCTCTTCTCTACCAGCCGACGTCACCAACCACGCGCCGCTCCTGGGTGAAGCCAATGAGTATGTGTTCCTCGAACTCCTGGGGATGCCAGTTGAGGAGTTCGCTGTCATGGTAGGAGAGGGCGTCATCTACTAGGGCCGGAGGCCGGTGTGTGCCCTGCCGTGAGTCTATCGGGTCGAAGGGACTCATCCGGAGGGCGGGAAGGGCGCCTTCTCTGCGCAGCAAGAAGGCTGGCTTCCGCCAGCCTTTTCCTCTCGATTCCGTCTTGTAGCCACAGCTTGGACCGGTTTCACCTACTGCCCGTTCAACAGCTCCACTGCTTCCATGGCGTCCACCAGGCCGCCGCCCATACCGAATGCCTGCAGTGGCTGACAGCTCCCCTCGATAGCTGCTCTCACCTCATCATTGACCTGACCGTCAGCGTCGGCGTCAACGGCAATGCTATAGAGAAGCCCCGCCAGCCCAGAGACATAGGCCACAGCCTGAGAAGTGCCGGTCTTGTACCCGTATTCGTCGTCGGGTAGTGTGGAGTAGATCTGATACCCCGGAGCGGCGACGTCCACCCAGTCCCCATAGTTGACCAGGGGCACCCGCGTTCCGTCCTCGTTCACGCCAGTGACAGCGATGCATTCACTGTAGTACGCCGGGTAGGTGGGTGCTGAACCAGTGCCATGCCCGGCGGCAGCGACCACTACCACCCCATGGTTCCAGGCATACTCAACAGCCTCCTCCATCTCCCGCGACGGGTCTGAGAAGCGCAGGCTTATGTTGATGACCTTCGCCCCTTCGTCCACGGCCCATCTGATGCCGTCGGCTACCGCCCCCGCATCGCACTTGCCTTCGTCACCAGCCACCTTCACGTTCATCAACGTGCAGCCCGGCGCCGCACCGGATACGCCCACGCCGTTGTCGGTGGCAGCGGCGACTATGCCGGCGATGTGTGTGCCATGACCGTACACGTCGTCCGCAGTGCGGCTGTCACTGAGATTGACCTCGGCTACGACCCGGCCGAGGAGGTCCTCGTGGTCATCGTCGATGCCGGTATCGAGCACCGCGATCCAGACCTCATCGCTGCCGTCGGTGGTAGGCCAAGCCTGTGGCAGATTCAATGCGGCAAGCCCCCACTGCTGGTCATAGAACGGGTCGCT
>Ga0180431_10010782_pt1 | contig 10108 bp, 8 predicted proteins | sample SS_ome_11_FD_132459 | JGI IMG/M metagenome (GOLD analysis project Ga0180431, IMG submission 132459) | Hypersaline lake sediment archaeal communities from the Salton Sea, California, USA - SS_1_MS_1 metaG | ecosystem: Environmental > Aquatic > Non-marine Saline and Alkaline > Hypersaline >... | reverse complement strand
GCTCGTCGTCGGCGCGGGGTTCATCGCCATCGAGCTCGCATCCATCTTTGCGGGTCTCGGTACGGAAACCACTGTCATCCATCGCGGCCGGCAGATTCTGCGCGGCTTCGACGGAGAACTGCGCAACTTCCTGTGCTCGGCGATCGAGCGCCGGGGCGTGCGGGTGATGACGGAGGAGCAGCTTTCGTCGATCGAGGGCGAGCCCGGATCGCTGCTGGCGTGCACCCATTCGGGGGCGCAGTTCCGCGTCGATCAGGTGCTTCTGGCGGTGGGCCGTATCCCGAACACCGACGGTCTGGGGCTGGACAAGGCCGGTGTCACCACCGACGCGCGCGGCGCCATTGTCGTCGACGAATACTCTCAGACCGATGTGCCCGGCATCTACGCTATCGGGGACGTGACGGATCGACTGCAATTCACGCCGGTGGCGATCCGCGAGGGCGTTGCGTTCGATGCGACCGTCTTCGACAAGCGCCCCACCAGGGTGGATTACACGAACGTGCCGCAAGCGGTGTTCTCCACGCCCGAACTCGGCACCGTGGGGCTGACCGAGGAAGAGGCCCGGGCCGATTACCTCTCGCTCGATATCTACAAGTCGACGTTCAAGCCGTTGCCCAACCGTGTCGCCGGGCGCGATGACCGGATGTTCATGAAGCTGATCGTCGACGCGGACACGGACCGCCTGCTGGGCGTTCATCTGGCCGGGCCCGATGCGGGCGAGATGGCGCAACTCATGGCCATCGCCGTGCGCATGGGCGCCACCAAGGCGGATCTCGACGCCACCATGGCGCTGCATCCGACGCTTGCGGAAGAACTGGTGACCATGGGGGCGCCGGCCGAAACAATCCGCCGCCAGGCTGCGGAGTAGGACGTCCGCTGCACCTCGCTGCAAACGATCGTGTGGTATTGCGCCGGGGCGCGCGGTATAACGCGCGCCGCCGGGGCAGTGCATCCCCGGGACGCGTAGAGATGGTGAGCGATATGACCGAGAACTGGACACCGCAAAGCTGGCGCAACCGCCCGATCCTGCAGGTGCCGGATTATCCCGATGCGGCGGCCCTGGCTGCCGTCGAGGAGCGCATCGCCACCTATCCGCCGCTCGTGTTTGCCGGTGAGGCCCGTGCGCTGAAGGCCGAGCTGGCCGAAGTTGCCGCCGGACGGAGTTTCCTGCTCCAGGGCGGCGACTGCGCGGAGAGCTTCGCGGAGCATTCCGCCGACAACATCCGCGATTTGTTCCGCGCTTTCCTGCAGATGGCGGTGGTGCTGACCTACGCCGGTGCGATGCCGGTGGTGAAGGTCGGCCGGATCGCCGGCCAGTTCGCCAAGCCGCGTTCGGCGCCCACCGAGAAGCAGGGCGACATCGAACTCCCGAGCTACCGTGGTGACGTTATCAACGGTATCGAGTTTGCGTCGGATACGCGCGTGCCGGACCCGGAACGTATCGTCATGGCCTACCGCCAGTCGGCCGCGACGCTCAACCTGCTCCGCGCATTCGCCCAGGGCGGTTTCGCGAATCTCGAGCATGTCCACCAGTGGATGCTTGGCTTCGTGAAGGACAGCCCGCAAGGCCACCACTACCGTGAGATCGCGGACCGCATCTCCGAGTCGATCGACTTCATGCGGGCCTGCGGCATCCACGCCGATACGGTGCCCCAACTGCGCCAGACCGAGTTCTACACCAGCCACGAGGCCCTGCTTCTGGGCTACGAGGAGGCGCTGACCCGCATCGATTCCACCAGCGGCGACTGGTACGCCACGTCCGGTCACATGGTCTGGATCGGCGACCGGACCCGGCAGCCGGACAACGCGCACGTGGAGTTCTTCCGTGGGATCAAGAATCCGATCGGCATCAAGTGCGGCCCGTCGCTGGAGCCGGAGGTGCTGATCCGCCTGCTCGACATCCTGAACCCTGCGAACGAGCCCGGCCGGATCACACTGATCTGCCGCTTCGGCGCCGGCAAGGTGTTCGAGAACCTGCCGGCGTTCGTTCAGGCGGTGCAGCGCGAGGGGCGTTCGGTGGTCTGGTCGTGCGATCCCATGCACGGCAACACCATCAAGGCCGCGACCGGCTACAAGACCCGGCCGTTCGATCTCATCCTGTCGGAGGTGGAGGATTTCTTCGCCGTCCATCGCGCCGAGGGCACGCACCCCGGCGGCATCCACATCGAGATGACCGGCAAGGACGTGACCGAGTGCACCGGCGGTGCCCATGCGATCACCGAGGAGAACCTCCGCGACCGCTATCACACGCACTGCGATCCGCGGCTCAACGCGGACCAGGCGCTGGAACTGGCGTTCCTCGTGGCCGAACTCCTGAAGCGCGACCGGCTCGCGCAGGGCCGGGAGGCAGCGATCGCGAGCTGATGCCCGCGGTCGTCCGTACCTGCCCATGACCGATCGCCTGCGGATCGCAACGGCGCAGCTGGACTCGATTGTCGGCGATATCGCCGGCAACATCGAGCGGGCGCGCCAGGCGCGTGCCACGGCTGCCGCCGAGGGCGCCGATCTGGTCGTGTTTTCCGAGCTGTTCGTCGCCGGCTACACCCCGGAAGATCTGGTGCTCAAGCCGGCGTTCCAGGACGCCTGCCGTGCCGCGGTGGAGGATCTGGCGGCCGACACCGCCGATGGCGGCCCGGCCGTGGTCATCGGCTCGCCGTGGCGCGAGGGCGAGGCGCTCTACAACACAGCCGCCGTGCTCGACGGCGGCAAGGTCGCGGCACTCCGTCACAAGGTCGAGTTGCCGAATTACGGTGTGTTCGATGAGCTGCGCGTGTTCGAACCGGGGCCGCTGCCCGGCCCGGTGGAGATACGCGGCGTGCGCGTCGGCCTGCCGATCTGCGAGGACATCTGGTTCAGCCAGGTGTGCGAGTGCCTTGAGGAGACCGGGGCGGAATTGCTGGTCGTACCGAACGGTTCGCCCTACTGGCAGGGGAAGGCGGAGAAGCGCCTGCAGGTGGCCCTGGCCCGCGTGGTGGAGACCGGTCTGCCTCTGGTCTACGTCAACCAGTGCGGCGCACAGGACGAACTGGTGTTCGATGGCGGCTCGTTCGCTCTGAACGCCGATCGCTCGCTGGCCTTTCAGCTTCCGCAGTTCCGCGAGGCCGTAAAGGTCTCCGACTGGGTCCGCGGCGACGACGGCTGGCATTGCGAGGGCGGGGAGGTGACACCCCTGCCGGACCTGCCGGCGGCCAACTGGCTGGCCTGTGTGGTCGGCCTGCGCGACTACGTGAACAAGAATGGCTTCCCGGGCATTGTGCTGGGTCTGTCGGGTGGCATCGATTCCGCCGTCTGCGCCGTCATGGCGGTCGATGCGCTGGGCCCGGAGCGGGTGCATTGCGTCATGCTGCCATACCGCTACACGTCGGATGAGAGCCTGCGCGACGCGGCCGATCTGGCCGGCCGGCTCGGCATCCGGTACGACACCGTGCCGATCGAGGCGCCTGTCGTCGGGTTCGCGGACGCGCTGGAACCCATGTTCGCCGGCACGAAGCCCGACACCACCGAAGAGAACCTGCAGTCGCGCGCCCGCGGCACGATCCTGATGGCGATCTCCAACAAGTTCGGTTCCATGGTCGTGACCACCGGCAACAAGTCGGAGGTCTCCGTCGGCTATGCCACGCTCTACGGCGACATGAACGGTGGCTTCAACCCGGTGAAAGATCTCTACAAGACCGAGCTCTACCGCCTTTCGCGCTGGCGCAACGAGCAGCGCCCCGCCGGCGTGCTCGGACCGGGTGGCGAGGTGATCCCGGCCAACATCATCGAACGCCCGCCGTCGGCGGAGTTGAAGGAAGACCAGACCGACCAGGATTCGCTGCCGCCCTACGAGGTGCTCGACGATATCCTGGAATGCCTGGTCGAGCACGAATTGCGGGTGTCGGAAGTCGTCGCCCGCGGCCACGACCGCGCAGTCGTCTCACGTGTCGAGCACCTGCTCTACCTCGCCGAGTACAAGCGCCGTCAGGCCGCGCCGGGCGTGAAGATCACGCGCAAGAACTTCGGCCGCGACCGCCGCTACCCCATCACCAACCGGTTCCGCGACCGGGGGTAGCGGCGGTCCTTACCGGAAGGTGTCGCGGAACGGCCCGAGGAAACGCCGTTCCGGCGACCAGTCGGTGATGGCGAACGCCACGTGGTCGAAGTGTCCGGCAAACGGCCCTTCAAGGGCGGAGCGGAAGTCTGCGGCTGTGCGCTTCGGGTCGTTGCCGAATGCGCCGCATCCCCACGCGCCGAGCACCAGGGTGCGGTAGCCGAAGCTGGTCGCGATGGCCAGGACACGCAAGATCCGCCTTCGAAGCAGGTCGCCCGATTCCGGCTGTCCGACGGACGGCGCATACGGTGCCGCGCAACTCACGAAACTCAGGAGCCACGGTTCTGCGAGTTCGATGCCGTCGTCCGTGCGAAAGACCGGTACGTCGGGTGAGATGATCGCCCAGTCGGTCGCGTCCGGTCGTGTACGGGCGGCGTGGAAGGCGTACATCGGATCGTCGACGAGTGTCGCGTGGAGCGCGCTCGACCGGCACAACGCTTCCTCCTGAGCGCGGGCGCCACGCAAGAATCCGCCACCGGGATTGACGCCGCTGGCGAAGTTCAGCGCCAGTGGACACGTGTCGGCGTCTGTCAGGCGGAGCGATGCCTGAAGCGTGGTTTCGTTCGTGACCTGCACCTCCGTGGAACGCGCCGCGCCGGGCGTCGCCGGGGCGAGGGCCTCGTCCGGCGGAATGCTGCATTTCGCGAATCGCGCCCGGTCCACAAGGGGTTGCCAGTTCACCTGTTCGCCGTTGCGCGCCGTGTAGGACCCTTTGTCTGCGGCGTCGACGGCCGAGCGGCCGAGAGCCGCGGCCTGGTCCCGCGAGAGGTCGAGTTGCCAGCGAAGGGTGTGGGCAGCCGCCTCGGAGTCGAGGCACGGCAGAAAAACCGTTGTACTCATGTTGCAGTGGCCGAACCGCCTCTCCCGCCGTACGTTCCCGCCAACTCCGTCGTCATTTTCGTCGAGGAACCGCCAGGCAGCGTGTCGGAGAGCAATCCGGCGCTTGAGAGCATCGGCCAGCCCGCGTCATTCTTCGAGGCTGCGGGCCACGGCGTGCCCGACGATGCGGGCCGCCACACCGGCTGCGGCCGTGAAGGCGAAGAACGGGCCGAAATCGCGCGTGGCGGCGAAGCTAGTCATGTAGAGGCCCGGCACGCTGGTCTGCAGCACGTCGTCCAGCACGGGGAAGCCGTCGGCCGTCTCGATTCGGCCGGCGAGGTTACCGTCGGCGAGCATCGGAACGTTGTCGATGTCCATGCGGTAGCCGGTCGCCAGGATCGCGCGGTCCACGGCGAGGGTGCGGCCGTCCGTCAGCGCGACGGCAAAACCGTCGTCGCCGCGCACGGCCTTTTCGATCTCGGACTTCGGATGAAGGCGGATGGAGGGATGGCGGAGACGTTCGGCCAGCCAGGATTCCAGCTTCAGGCGGCCCTCGGCCCAGAACCGCTTCCCGAGGTCGGCACGTTCCGCGTCGTCGAGGCCGTGATACCAGTGGGGCTCGGTCTCGAACCGCCTGATCAGCGGCGTCACCCAGCTCCAGTCGGACGGGACAAAGGCCGGCGTATCGTGGCGATAGGCGATGTCGACCGACGCCGCGCCGGCCTCCGCCAGAAGCGCGGAGGTTTCGAACGCGCTCTGCCGGCCGCCCACCACCAGCAGCAGCTCTCCGGCGTATCGGGCCGGTTCGGTGACCTCGCCGGTGTGGACGTGAGGCACGGGGCCGAGACGCGCCACGACCTCGGGCGGGATGTTGGCCGAGTTGCCGAAACCGAGCGCCAGCAGGACCCGACGGGCCGTGATCGACGTACCATCGTCGGCTGTGGCCCGGAGCCGCTCGCCATCGTCATCAAGGCGCACGACATTCTTGCGCACCATGACGATGTCGAGCTCGCGGATCAGCCACTCGACGTAGGCCAGATACTCCGAGATCGGAATCGGAGCGTCGACCGATACGGCACGCGTGCGGGCCAGGTAGCCGGCGAGCGAGGTGTGTTCGGTTGGATCGAGGTTCCAGTCGCGCCCGGAGCGCAACACCATGCCGCGCGGCATGTGGCGGTGCCAGAAGCCCATGGGATCGCCCACAACGACGTGGTCGATACCGAGTTCGTCAGCCTCTGCGGCTGCGGCGAGCCCGAAGGGCCCGGCGCCGACGATCAGGAAATCGGTGTCCATGGACAGCTCTTCAAGGGTTGGTCATGCGGCTGTTTCCGCGCATGTCGCGCGGACACGACGGGCGGCTTGAAGCCTGTCGCCGGGTCCCTGCTCGTCGCGCGCTGAAGCCACCTCTCACGGACAATCGCCGCGCGAATCAGACCGCGTATCAGGCCCGGCGGTCATCGCGACCCCTCCAGGCCATTCGCATGTACACGTCGCCGGCGCGGAGTTCGTCAAGCATCACGGCCAGCCGTTTCCGTCTGGTCTCGTCGCGCTTCGCGCCGGTGATCCAGCCGAGGTAGTCGTTGCGCTGGTACCATGGTCGAGCGTCGTAGGCCGGCCGCAGGTTCGCGTGATCGAGCGCGGCGGCGACGAAATCGGGCATCGGTTGTACGGGGCGCTGCATGTGCGTCGTTGCCTGGTCAGTGTTTGCCGGTTGCCCATCATACCGCTCAACGTGGAATCGCAAACAGGCGCGCTTGGCCCGTCGACCGCCAGACGGCTTGGCACCGGGCCCTGCCATGCCGTATTGAGCTTGTCGGAGCGGCCGGAAGGAGTAGCCAGATGAGCTCGTCGGACGAATCGTGGGATCCGAGACAGCACCCGAAGGCGGCAATGACGCCTGCCCGGGGCACGGAACGCGTTACCCCAACGGATGCTCCTGCAACTGCAACGACCGCCGGTGATGTGCCAGGCGAAGCGCCACCGGCCGGCGCGCCGGCACCCAAACCGAGGAGCGGCAGGGCCCGTCGCGCAAAAGCCGGCCCGCCGGTCGAGGTCATTCTGGTTGCCGTCATCGTCGTCATGTTGCTGGCGATTGGTGCGGGCGCCTGGTTCCAGCGCGACCGTATCGCCGCCATGCTCGGCGGCGCACCGGAGGAGCCGTCGGCTCAGCAGGTGCCGTTGACGCCTGCGGCTCCACCGCCGGTCGCCGCATCGCAGCCGAGCGCCCCGGCGGCGCAGACGCCTGAACCGGCAGTCGAACCCGCCCCGACCGGGGGCGAGACGGCAGCGGCGCTTCCCGTCGTCGAGCCGCCGGCCGCACCGGTGTTGCCGGAGGGGCCCGTCGTCATCTTCATCGAGGAACCGCAGGGGGGCGTGTCGGAGGGCATTCCGGCGATCGAGAGCGTCGGCCAGCCCACATGGCGCTTCGTCCCTGCGAGCGCCGCCGGTCCGGCCAGGGTTGAGGTGGATGTCGTTGTTCCCGACCGGGGTATGGATCTCGGTATGTCCATCACGGAAATCGACGACGCGGGTTTTCCGGCGAGCCACCTTGTGGAACTGACGGTGCGCAGCTCCGACGTCGTCATCGCCGATGTCGGCCAGATGACCGCCAAGCCGGAGCTTCGCGGGCGCCCCCAGCCGTTCGACGCCGCAGGCACCAAGGTGGCGGATGGCCTCTTCTGGATCGCCCTGTCCGATGCGCCCGAGGCCGTTGAGACCAACGCCGGTCTCTTGCGCAACGAAGCCTACATCGATGTGTTGATGACGCTGGAGGGCGAACGACGCGCCATCCTCACCATTGCGGTCGGCGACGAGGGGCGTCAGGCAATCGATCAGGCGCTCGCCGCGTGGGGGGCTGGCTGACGTCAGCCCTCACGGCGGTCGTCCGAGCCGCTCGGCGAGGAAATCGAAGACACGACGCACCCGCGAGCTGGTCTTGAGTTCCGCGTGGGCGGTCAGCCAGACCTCCATCGGCGGCAGGTCGATATCGCGCCACAGGTGGATCAGGCCGGGCTCGGCATCGCCGATGGCGCACTGGTTGAAACCAAGGCCGAACCCGGCGACCACCATCCGCCACGCCACCACCTGATTGTCCGACCGGAACGCAAAGAAATGGCGGTCGACCTCGAATCCGAAGCGGTGGAAGGCGCGGATGATCTGGTCGTCGCGGTCGTAGCCGACGACCACGTGGTTGCTCAGGTCCTCCAGCGTTGCAGGTTCTCCGTGACGCGCGACGTAGGACGTTGCTCCATAGAGGCCGACCGGGAGGTCGGTCATGCGTCGGGTGTAGACGTCGGCCTGGGTCGGTCGGAACATCCGGATGGCGATATCCGCTTCTCGCTCGATCAGATTCTCCGTCCGGTTGCTGGCAACTACCTCGATCTCGATATCCGGTTCCTCGCCATGCATGTCGCTCAGGATCGGCGGCAGCAGGTAGGTTGCCACCATCTCGCTGGCGGTGATCCGCACGGTGCCGGAGATCGTGTTGGTGCGTCCGTCGGCTGCGAGCGCCAGACGGTCGGCTGCTCCCGCCATGGCCTCGGCGTGCTGAAGCAGGTCGATCCCGGTGGGCGTGATCTCCAGTCCCGTAGCCGTGCGGGCAAAGAGCGACACGCCCAGGCGGTCCTCGAGGGCGGCGACGTGCCTGCTCATGGTCGGCTGGCTCGACCCCAGGGCGCGCGCGGCGTTCGAGAGCGAACCATGGCGCGCAACGGCGACGAAACTCTGCAGGTGCGCCCAGTCGAAGGTCTCGGGAATGTCCGTCTCTCCGCCTATTCAAAAACGAATTGATGTTTCTCGATATTGGTCATCGCGTATTCTGCATCGGATAGGCATATCAGTCTCAGTCACGCAAGCAAAGGAGACAGGACATGGCTGAGCAAGTCGTCATTCTGGGGGCCAATGGCCGTTTCGGCCGCAATGCGGCTGAAGCCTTCGCCGCGGCCGGATGGGAGGTCCGTGCAGGGACGCGATCGGGACGTCACGATTTCGGTTTCGATGTTGCCGGCGTGGCCGTCGATGCGTTCGATTCCGGGTCGGTGGCGCGAGCGGCCGACGGATGCCCAGTGATCGTCAACGCCCTAAATCCGCCTTACGAGCGCTGGACGACGGACGTCCCGCGCATGACGGAGAGCGTCCTTGCAGCTGCCGGGCAACCGGCGCCACGGTGATGATTCCGGGCAACGTCTACAACTATGGAACCACCATGCCGGCGCGGCTGACCGAGGCGACGCCGCACGCCGCGACGACCCGCAAGGGGCGCATTCGGATCGAGATGGAAGCGGACTACCGCGCGGCGGCGGCGGATGGTGTGCGCACGATCGTGCTCCGTGCAGGCGACTTCATAGAGGGCAGGGCAACCGGCAACTGGTTCGAAAGCTACATCGCCAACAAGGTCGACAAGGGGCAGGTGACGTATCCCGGTCCCCGCGACGTGGTTCATGCGTGGGCCTACCTGCCGGACATGGCGCGGGCGATGGCCGGCCTGGCCGACAAGCGCGCGCAGTTCGCTGCATTCGAGGAGTTCGGGTTCGGCGGGTATGCCGTGACCGGCAACCAGTTGGTCGCCGCGATGGAACGGGCGGTGGGACAACCGTTGAAGGTTGGGGGCATGCCGTGGGCGATGCTTCGCGTCGTGGCGCTGTTCAACCCCCAGGTCCGCGAAGTCCTGGAGATGCGCTATCTGTGGCAGACCCCGCATGCCATCGACGGTGCCAAACTCGCGGCTGCGCTGCCCGGGTTCCGGGCGACGCCGTTCGAGGAAGCCATCGCCGTTGCGCTCGGAGTCGCTCCCGCATCATCGCGCCCGGTGCTCGCCCGGGTCGCGTGAAGGGCGGCCCTCGGTCGTCAGTACTTCAGCACGGGGTCGAGCTCCTTCGCGGATGCGACCCATTTCTCCACCGCAGAGAGCGAGGGGACGGAGCGAACGAGCTTCTTCTCCTCGTTCACCTCGGCCATCCTGGCCTGAAGGTTCGCGGGCTTGCGGTTGCGCAGTTCCTTGACGGTGTCGACGCCGGCTGCCTCAAGCAGTTCCGAGTATTGCGTGGCAACGCCCTTCACCCGCATCAGGTCGGCGAGGTTGGCGAATTTCAGGATACGCTTGTCGTCGATGCCCGAGGACTCGGCGAGAGCCTTGCGCTGCTTCGGCGTCGCCGCCTGGTCAAGCAGGGTCTTGGTGGTCTTGATGCCGATACCGGAGAG
>Ga0180431_10010781_pt1 | contig 10109 bp, 20 predicted proteins | sample SS_ome_11_FD_132459 | JGI IMG/M metagenome (GOLD analysis project Ga0180431, IMG submission 132459) | Hypersaline lake sediment archaeal communities from the Salton Sea, California, USA - SS_1_MS_1 metaG | ecosystem: Environmental > Aquatic > Non-marine Saline and Alkaline > Hypersaline >... | reverse complement strand
GTTGTCTCTTGAAGCTTACGATAGACAGTAGGCGGCGTCTCCCTGTAGTACCAAGTACCTACAGGTGCGTCGTCCAGTATGTCTGGAGTGGACCCTACATTATTAGGATCTCCATCGTAACCAGTAATTGCCACAGTCAGAAACGCACTGCGTCTCGGCAATTCCCTGTTTACAAATGCTTCAAATGGTGTAGCCATTTATACTATCTCTTCAAACTCATAAAGATCAGCAGTTCCACTATTCGAACTTGCTGCATCGGTGTCAAGCCAAATAACTGTTGTTGGATTCACTCCCGTAGCATCTATTGTATATCCATCCGTTACTGGAGGACTCGTTCCTATGGGTTGTCGTAAGGATTGTTGGTTTGTAGCCTGCCACAGACCTGCTTGTACCTTACTAAAGTCTACTACTTCAACATTTACAGTTGCCAATGTCTGAAAAGCTGCCCACGTCACAGTACGTTGTACAAAACCACCAAGTTCATACGTAGGACTCACACCGACCACTGTTGTATCTGTGTCTGCTAGATTGGTAGCAACTAAACCTGTCCAAGCGAAAACACCTTTTTGATCCGGAACAGTCTCATCAACCCTGAACGTTCTAGTCCACATTGATGGACCACCAGAAAATGAACCTATAAACGATCCTTTGTCACCTCCTGCTGCGGGACTCAACGATGGAGCATTCAAAAGTGGTTGGTTACTCGACAGCGTGATCGTATAGTCTTGTGGTAGCGTACCATCTTCTCCACCAGAACGCAATCGAGAATATGGCAAAATCATAGTGATTACAGCAGCAATGTCTGCGATCACTACAGTTCCCTCTACAGTTGTTTGTGATCCATTCGCGTTTCGTGTCATTAAGTATCTGAAATTCTTGATACTATCGTTGTACAGTCCAGGATTTTGGCAAGTAACAGTCTTCGATGCTTCAAAAGTACTGTCATTCTCAACAACAATCTGTGGGATACCTGTTGGATCACTATACTGAATGACGTCAAAGTTCGAAGCTGTATGATCCACAGTAGCTTGTTGGAAAAGCTTCAAAGCCAATTGGATACCAGGGTAGTTGTACCCAATAATTGAACCAGAAGGGAATAAGTTGTTCAGTGTAATAACATGAACACCGTCTAATGGTGTCGGTACGCCTGTGTTGGTGTCACGCGTGGCCGAGAAGGCCCCTGTACTCGCGTCTCTGACCCGGACACGCGCCGGAAGCTGCTGGGCCAGGGTGCCCCGATTCGCGACTGTAAGCGTCACTGTAGCGCTTGTACCGGCCGGTACAATAATGAGGTCAGCCTGACCTGCGCCGTAGTCCAAAATCTCTACAGCGTCAAAATCCTTACTCGCCCAAACCTGAAGCTGGAATGTATCACCTTCCTTCACTTCAGTTTGTAGACCGTAAGGTCCAGTTGGGTACGGACCATTGAAGTTGACGGCAGTAACAGTAGGTGGTAGGTCGATGTTCACCTGCACGGTATCCTTAGCACCTGTCTTGTCATCCGGTGTATTGACTGTTGCTACTACTTTTCCAGGACCAGTGATTGTAACAGACACTGAACCGGCATAATCCGTACCATTCGCATGTAACGGTAGCTCAGCGTTGACACCGTGAACGGTCACTAACGGGTAAGAGGACACCAAGTGTACATCGAACGTTGTATCAGATACTGTAACCTCTTGTAGCACAGTCTCTTCTACTGGATTTTGCCAATCCTTTCCAGAAGCTGTACCTCCTGGAACAGTCACATCCGTAATGTAGATCGAACCCTCGCCGGCATCTACTACCAGATCGAAGGTTCCTGTGAACGGATTGAACTTGAACTCAGGGTTTGGCAACTTACGTTCTCTCTACAGTTTCCAAGTTACCGTCTACATCATAGACGAGTGTGAGCGTTGCCACTATTGTACCAGAAACGCCGCCCTGTCGATATACCGCACTCGTCAAAACACCAGCTGTATATCCGAGTTGGATATAGTCGTGAGGTTCTGTAACTAATTGATTTTGTTCAAAGGCATTAACACTGTCTGCAGTGCGGTTTAGCCTACGACCGATGGTGATCTTAGCCATTGCTATGTCCTTGGCGGTAAGTCTTTATCGCTTGCAAGCTGGGCTCTCTTTCCACGAAAGCGTAGCCTGCCGCGCAGGAAGGTGGACACAACAAAGAGGCGGTTACCCTCATACGTGACCACCTCCGCAAGCCCTGAAGCATTGTCTTTACTAAGTTTTCGCGCCTTTCGGTCGGCGTGTACAAAGGACAAAGGACCCTCTAGAGGGTCCCCTACACGTTCTCGAACATACCATGCTTCGGTTATACCAATGGTCCTGCCATTGGAAACTGGCTCTCCGCGCACACCCATACGCTCATTTTACCATACCTTACAGGTTCAGAACAATAGGCGTATTTGTTGGGTTATTATTCTCATCACAGATGGCGGCATTCACCACTAATGTATTACCGATAAGGCCTATACCGTGACCTCCATGAATATGTCCACAAATAACCAATTTGGGTTGGTTCTCCTCAATCCACATCCTTTGAGCAGTACAACCTTGACGCTCATCAAACCTGTTGGTATCACACATGTCATAAGGTGGACCATGGGTTAGTAACACGTCAATGTCCTTTGGAACCTTCGACCAACAGTACTTGTACATCTTGTGTCTAGGAATATTGAAACCCCAACCACAACCAAATGCCGGTGTACGAGGCTCACCCCATATCTTCAAACCATTAATCTCCACTACCGATTGGTTGAGGATAGTGACTTCATCAGAGATGTGGGCAGCTGCATACTTCCAGTCAACATCAAAGCTTATCTCATGATTTCCTGGGATGATTACACGGTTGTGTGCATACTGCTGCACAATCCAGTCATTGAAGTCCAACAACTGGTTGAACTTCCCAGTACGACTGAAATCACCTGCGTGAAACAAAATATCACACGGAGGGATCTCCAGACCTTCGTGTTGCTCATGTGTGTCGGAAATCATTACGATACGCATCACTCACCAACCATCTCTAGGGTCTCCCCTGCAAACAAACTCCTCACCTGTATAGCTTTCTATGGCACAAATCAAGGCTTCTGCCATAGTTTCACCATCGCCTTCACCTGTTCCACCATCTTCATCCCAAACTTCTACCTCCCAACCATCCGTGCATCTCTTGGCGCGATAACTATAGCCGGGAGAGAACCAACCAAGAACCTCTTTTAGCATAAATCTGACCAGTCTCCTCGTGCGTATTTCTTCCACGAGGTCTTCTTACCTGTGATGTGACAAGTGACAACATCATCTTGTTGTCGTATTGTCCTAACCTTGTCTCCTCTCATTCCAGTTCCAACTTGTTCACGTCGTTTATGATTACGATTCTGCTTGTTCTTGTTGTTTTTCCGCTCAAAAAGGTGTGCACGCAAACGTTGTCTAGCCCGTTCCTTATTCTGAGCCTGTGAACGCTCTGTTTCGGCACGTACGGTGATTCCTGTAGGTTTATGGGTGGCTCGAACGGCTGTTTCAACCTTATTACGACGTTGCCCCCCGGAACCTGAACCACGCATCGTGTCCCAGACGATGTCTGCTTCTCTAAGTACAACTTCCGTTGCCTTTGGCTCTTCAAGTAGCGCGACAGTAACCGTGCTAGTTTGTACTCGGCCCCGCTTTTCCGTAGGCGGGATCCTTTGAAACCTGTGACCGCCAGCTTCATTACGAAAGACTTGATCCACTTTAGGTCCAGTAACCCTAAAAACCAAGTAACCAGACCTCTGCTCCAGGATTGTGACACTAAAGAGACCTCCGAGCGGCCAACTTCACGTACAATCCGAACTGATCCTCCACAAGGAGTTTGGCGTCTTGCCCACCTTCTCCTGCTCTTATCTCGACGATCATATTACGCTCCCTAAAAGAAAACCAGCGATAGCAGACATGCCGCCCACTATCAGTCCTACCCAAAAAGCCTTGTTTACTTCATCATTCATTGATCATCCTCCACAGCCCCCGCCGAACAGATATCATCGGAGACCAGTTAGCGAGCGCCTTCACACGTGTAACGTCCGGTAGCTTCCACTGTGCGTGGTACTCCGGAGGCTGCACGTGTTGTGTTACTGTACCTATAGACTGCGGCTGTGTCAACTGCCAAATGGTCTCAGCGAGATTATTTATAGTGATTTCGGACGTGTGGCCCACATTGTAAATGCCGGTAGTCCCACCTACGAGCTTCCTTGCCAGTACTTCTATACAGGAAAGAAAGTCCTCTTGGTGAAGAAACGTACGCGTCTGATAACCAGAACCGTGTACGGGTAAAGGTCTGCCCTCCTTAGCGTGTTTGATGAACGTAGGAACGACGCCTTGAGAAATGTCTGGACCGTAAACGTTGAATACCCGAGCAATGATTGTTTTACTGTGGTATGTTGTTACCCACTCACTGTGCAGTGCATGAAGAACCTTGTACATGGCCGGTTCCAGTACTGAAAGAATCACACATCCGTGATCTTCTGACATTGGGACCTTCTTGGTTTGTTTCAAGAACTTGTCCCGATCACTATACACACTGCCTGTAGAAAGGCACAACGCCGGACGTATCGTTCGAACGCAGTTACTAACTGTAGTATCCAACAAAACGAAGTCTGCGTCTAGTTGGTCCTGAACGAGTACATAACCTGAGTGAATGAAGTGGTCACGTACCAGTAGAAGTAACTCACTGTTGTTCATGACGGTGAATTTGATTCGGCCTTTCATTTCTCCAACTCATTCTCCTGACACTTGCACAGTAAGTAGATCTTCTTACACTTAGGACACTTCGGGAGTTGCTTCTCTTTATCCGAACGGGATTTGGGCATCTAACCACTCCTGTTTACTCATCTTGAACAAATCAGAGGCCAAGCCTACTGCAACCTCAAGGCCACTACTTGGCTCGCAAAGAATGAACCGCCTACCAGGAATGAAGTCCCGTGCCAATTGAGCACCAACCATGTAGTACCACGGCTGTCTATTCCGCTTGAAAACCAACAACGGAATCTGACCAAAACTCTCGTCCACAGCCTGCTTCCACCACTGCCAAGGTGCACACACATCCGACTTCAGAAGTTGCTCCATGTGCCAACTTTCTTGCCACTTCACCTCAACACAAAAAGGAAACTGCTTGTCAGTAGTCATAAGATCACCAGCCATGGACATATCCTCGTGTTTGAAACCACGAGTAGCAAAGCTGCCAGAGCCTGGAGTACGGTGAAAGTCCGCACCCCACCACTCGGAGAACTTCTTCACTAACGCACGCTCACCTCGCTGCCCTTTGTCTCGGCTGTTGATCTTCTTTTTCTTGGCCATATCATACCTCAGTAGTTCTTAGTATTGTGAGTTGAATAGCCGCGTCACGTTCAGCAGGTTCCATCGCCTTCAGACGTTCCAAGAATGGATAGATCGGATTCACAGACCTGACTAACGCTTCTGGCCGCATACTCCTATACAACCGCGCCACCCAACTATACACCCACCATTCTGCAGAAACGCAATCCTCCCCCCGAAGCTCCTCATCTTCATCTAGCTCAGCTTGGACCGCATAAGCATCTGTCCACTTAGTCTCTACACGCTCCAAGCCAGTCAACTCAACCAACCCATCACGGCGTTGTAACGCAAGTGCAAAAGGTGACTGGATAGTGAATTTACCATTCAACAACATCCTTGCTCTAGTCTCTTCCACAAGTTCTCTGGTAGCTCGAACCTTTGTATTTAGTTCACACTTTCTACTACCTCGGTGCATTTTGAGACCAACTTCAGTGTATTGGATTCCACATTTAGGACACTTTGCTAGACGGCGCAAAGACCGCTTTTTTGACATCCCATCCCCTATCGAGTCGTTTGTAGATTGTATGTTGGTTGACAGGACAACGCGCGTCTCTTGACCATTGAGAGACAGTCTTTGTCTCCCCATCAATGGTAAGGTTCACATTGTTCCGCTGATTCACAGTTTGCTCGGCTCTGGTTGCCCATTTGACATTACCAGGCTCGTAGTTGCCATTGGTATTGATGCGTTCAATAGTATGTTCATCAGTCGGTTTTGGACCGATAGACATGTAGAAGGCTTCAAAGCTGTTTCTCCATAGGTCACAGACCTCGATACCTCGCCCACCATAGTTCGCATAGTCCTTGTTGTTAGGATTGGTACAACGTTGGATCATATGTACCCAAGTGTTGTACTCCTGAGTGTTGCGCATGCCGTGCGTAGTATTCGTCGACTCGATGGAACACTGCCGGCACATCCGACTCTTTCCGCCAAGTAGATCAGACTTTCGGACACGTTTAGTTACTCCGCAGTCACACTTACAGAGGTAGCTATATTTGCCCGAAAGCTCTACTACGGTCCACAGTCCAAACTGTTGTCCAGGCTCTAGTCCACTAGCCACTTAGTCCTCAAAGACTCCCAAACATCACATATTTCAGCAGTAACGTAGGCATCAGTAAGTCCACTCAACGTGACCATCATATGCGTATCTGCCTCATCAAGAGTCCACAAGGGCGCACCACCGAACTTCTTCTTGAACTTCTTCTTATTCTTGACGCCACAAGACAATAGAGCTAACCTCTTCAACTGCTTTATCGTAGGCTTTTCTGGAACGATATACAACTCAGTCGAACGCTCTGTGTCATTACGTGCAACCTCAACTACCCAAACATCATCTCCTACAGTGATCGTTGTTGCTGCAGGCTCTTCGCTAGACCAATGTAGACTATCTTGCATCACTTATTACCCTTTCGCTTACGCCGCTTGTTCGCTTTACTCAACTCCTTATTCAACTGCTCAGGAGTAGCAGTCACAATAGGTGATTCATCCTGTGCCGCAGCTGCCATGTTCTCCATCATTCGCTGCTGAACGAGTTCCGGAGGCAATTCCAGTACCACAATGTCAATACGTTTCGCCTCCATATCAACATTCTTATGAATCTCGTAGTTACACTGAAACCAGTTCTGAAAACGCTCAGACTCCATAAGCTGTCTCATGATCTCATAGTAGTACCAACGTGTGGCCTCCTCCATCTTCGGATCAACTTGCTCTTCTTGAGTTTCTTCTTTAACTTCAGACATATGACTCCTCACAATCTGGGTCCCCTACATCATCAAACAGTACGGGAATATTTGCACGCATCTCACGAAGTAATGGACAAGCCACCTCACGCATTTGTGGATGCGCAGGCTTTGCTGCGCGAAGACTAAAGAAATGCCGCCACTCCCGCCAGTTAGCGGACATGACAACCTCCGTCTTTAAACTGTTAGGTAAGACACTTCTTGCAATCTGAGCCTTGTAACCTTGTGCGATAAGTGCGAAATACTCCTCTTCTGCAGTCGTCAAGGCTTCCAACCACGCTCCACGCGCTACACGACCTGGCAAGTACGGTCTTAGATCTACAAAAGTAATCTCCTCACCAAACTTAGCCTTGTGGTAGTTGCAATATCTTGTACTCTCCTGTGAATACGAAGCTAGTCGGTGCCTGACAATCTCATGACTTACACCTCGATCTACAATGAATCGAACAGTCATCATTCCATGCTCAAGTACAGAGTGGTGGCCAAGGCCGATGACCTTCTTCACAAAATCCGGAGCACTAGTTTCTGTGATCTTCTTCTCAGACTTGTAACAAGTTCTTCCGGCAATTTCAATAAGCTTCAAAGGGTCCGGAGTAGTGTGAAGAATGTCGTAAGATGCTGGGATAATCTGCATCAGGCACCCTCGTGTTTTTCAACGAAAGCAAGTAGCTGCTGCATCTGCTCTTCAGTAAGCATACCTTCATCGAGACCTTGTTGAAGATCATCTGGAAGCATTACTACACGAGTCTCTTGCGGTCGCTGTAGTTCCTCTTTCAAATGCGCTTTCAACTCTTTAACAACGTACTGATTGACATACTCCTGCTCAATCTTCTTGTAAGTGAGCCAGGCACAGCCAGCGCCTATAAATGCGAGAAGTCCTGGACTAAGCGCTTGAGACGGTACATCCCCGAAGAAAAGTAGCGCTAGCATGGCTATCACAGCACACGCTGTGTGTAAAACACACAATATAAACATTACCTTCAATGATCGGATACTCATCAGTACCACCTCATCTTAATGCAGTGCCCGTTGTAACTGCCGTGATCTGCAATGTACGTTCCACCAGACTCTACGCAAGCCTTGTACTCAGTCTCTTGAGCCTCGACTTGCCTATATGTACAATCAGCAACCGTACATGACAAGAACGCCATAATGATTACTAGAGCAACACTACCAGAAATCCATCCAGTTATTGCCGTCCAATCTGTATTCATGACCCCTCCTTATAACACCACTGCGATATCGTCTACGTTCTTCAAAAGCTCTTTTAGAGAGCCGTTATTCTGAATGATGACATCGAACATATCATCCTTGAACTCTTTCTGCTCTTGTTCAGACGGATGACAACTGATTCCGATCTTCGCTGCATCTTCATCTGTCTCTTTCCGGTGAATACGAATCAACTTGCCCCCAACATCCTTGAAGGCCTCAAGCTCATCCTTGAACCGAATGTCTGAGACAATAACGCCGCTGCCATATGAAAGCCCACCAACACCTACGTCACGTCGGTAACCGTGACCCTTCAGTACCTTAGTGGCGTTCCGAAATAAACACTTCACCCAGATCCCGTGCTCTCGATCACGCCCCCACTCAGTGCCGAAGTACTGAAGCATGACCCGAGGAGAAAGTTCTGGATATTTGTGGCCGAGAGAAGCAAATGCCTTACACAGGATTTTCATCTCTTCGTTTACATCCCGATCAGGAAGAACCTCTTCTAACCATTCAGGCCCGTACTCCAAAAGAGCCTTAGCTGCGATCAACCAACCACCATCACAGACCTTTGCGAGTCCCTTAGTGGTCAACCCTGGACCGAACTTTGTATTCGATGATCTAATCTCACACAAAGTGTACCGATCATCTACAGCGTTACGACACTCTGACGGTCCCCACAACTGCTCATTAGTAAACGCAAAGACGTATTTACCTAAACGTTTGATAGGATCCGCCAACGCCATTTGTAAGTAGTCGTGATGTTCTACCAAATGCGCAGCAACTGTATCCTTGCCGGACCCCATTTGTCCTGATATTCCTACTATTCGCATTTCTGCTTCTCCGCTAACTCTTGTAGATACAACAGTCGACATTCTTCACAGTTGACCTTCTCTGGGTCATTAGTGCGACCTTCACCAGACATACCACAAGACGCAGGTATATAGTGCCAAGTCGCAGGTCTAATCATTCCAGCAGATTGCCTGTAGGCTCTCATTTCAGCCGATGGTCCATCAAGTCCACAACACATTACAAACCAAACCTTTCTGCTTCATCCCAGCTCAACCTGTAGTTGAAGCGATGTTGGATGGTATTTCCAAACCTGCTGAGTTCCCGAAGCTCTTTGTTTATCTGCGCGCATCGCTCAATATAGGCTTGGACCGTCAATGCTTGAGCACCAAGACCGTGCCCATCCTTCAACGCAACCATAAGCTCCACAGCCTTCTCAAGTACATCCTCTTCCGCTCCACACGCAAGTGCTAACAACTCAGCCGCTTCAGATACGATGTGATTGCGTAGATCCTCAAGCCGCGTTACACGTTGAACAACAGCCTTATGGAGTCTCTCTCCTGTAACAAAGATGTTATCAGGGGTTGTAGTAGGTACTTCTTTAGACATAATCCCCTCATGCAATCAAGCGAGTAGTCCCGCCCTTCTTCACTACGTTCAGTCTATTCGTAAACAAGCTCTTGAAATGGTCCTGATGCGTAATCACGAACACTGAATCAAACCGCTTCTTGTGTTCGTTCAGTAAGTTCAAGATGGCATCAACACCAGACTCGTCCACACTCTCAAACGGTTCGTCTAAGAACCTGAATGAGATACTCTTGTTGGCGCGCATAGATGCAAGGTCTCCGAGAGCGAAGGCAATCACAAGGTTTGCCCTTGACCGTTCTCCTGTCGATGATGCCGTATATGAAGACCCGCCGTGCGTCTGATCTACCACAATATTGAACTTTTCTACAGTCTTACCGTTCTTGAGCTTCTTTTGCGTATTGAACGTAACACTCATCTCACCGTCTGTCAAGAGGTTTGAGTAATGT
>Ga0180431_10010779_pt1 | contig 10111 bp, 7 predicted proteins | sample SS_ome_11_FD_132459 | JGI IMG/M metagenome (GOLD analysis project Ga0180431, IMG submission 132459) | Hypersaline lake sediment archaeal communities from the Salton Sea, California, USA - SS_1_MS_1 metaG | ecosystem: Environmental > Aquatic > Non-marine Saline and Alkaline > Hypersaline >... | reverse complement strand
TAAAACCAAAGTTTAATAGATAATCTCGCTAATTTTATTTGATGAAAGAAATTTGGGATTTAAAAGCAGATGTGGTTTCAAAAGGAGATAATCTTCGAGATGTATCTCCTATAACTGAGAAAACAAGAGTAGATGAAGCTGGTTTCACTCATTATGTTTTTAGTAAAGTCATGTTTAATAACCCATGGTATGTCATTCCTGAAGATGATTTAGATCTCTTCAAAAAGTTCATGGATGGAGGATCCAGGTCTTATCCCTCTGATGGTAATATTCCATGCGATATAGTCGCTGGTGAAGCAAAATATATCGTAAATCAAATTATTGATATAGCACATGATCCTGAACATTCTCATTATGAACAAGCGCAAAAAACGATGAGAAATCGTAAGTATGACCTTGTTAGAGGTACAATGAAGTTATATTTTGGGAAGTATACTTCTAGAGATTGGAGGAGAAAGAGGTATACTGACGATATTGACTTCTGGGTTTATGAAGTTGATTTATTAGAGCACATTTTAAAACGTTCTGGTTGGACAAAAAATAAAACTACCCGTGAATGGGAAAAGAAGGTTTCATGGACTAACTTATTTACTAACGAGAAAAAAGAAAGTGTACTTATTGCAGCTAATGATACAAATCAACTGCTTGATTTTGGCGCAGGAAGCTATCTTGAGGGATCTGGACTTAAAGAAATTTTTGATAAGAAAATAAAAAGGGGTCACGATGTAGATCTAAGTGATATTATCAACGTGGTCATGGTATATGGTGGTAAGGAAATATTTAATAGAGAGGAATGGCGCGAATCTTGGGGGTCCTTTGAAAACGCAGCGAACACGAGAAGTACGAGAATAACTTCTAATATTATAAGCCTTTTTCGATACGCATTAGCAATTGCTGATTACATTGAACGGGTTGCTAAAGCCTTATTTAGATATCAACGTCTTATCATGGATAATGCAATGTATCCTAATAATAGTCTAAATGACATATGTAAAGCTTCAGTTCATTGGATTGCATATCTCGGTTCTTATGGTCCCGACGCAACGAGAATGTTAATTCACAATTTCTTGATAAAACAAGCAAGAGAAAAATTGGTGCATTCAAAAAACCTACGGGTTTTTTCTCGCAAGTTAATTGATTTACTTAATTCGAAATATAGGCATCTGAAAGTAATTTTTGAAATCGAGCGCCCTGAATTTATAATCGTTACAAAGGAAAGTGATCCAGCAAGTCTTATGTTGACATTTTGGCTTGCTGATAAGGATGTAGATTGGAAAGAGGTTGATTATATAGATAATTCTTTAAATCTAACATCTCTAGATGATGAAATTTTATATAAACTAGATTATAATAAAGAGGAAGGAGTTGTTGAAAGAACTCCAATCATCATAAAAAACAATAATAAATATTATCATGAGGAAATTTGGAATGAAGACATGTCATCTATAAATGAAGCAGTAGCGAGAGAGATTTTCGAGCTTCATTATGAATAAAGTAATTTAAACATAATAAACTTGATTTTAACAATGGAATTAAGCGATGCGAAAGAAATTGAACTAAGCGATAAGCACTTATTTGATAAGTATTTTCTTGAATTTAAACCTGAAATATCAGAATTAACATTTACTAACTTGTTCATTTGGCGACATCATTACAATTTTTTCTTCAAGGAATGGAAAAACCATCTAATAATCTTTTCAAAAGATTATCTATTAAAGTGGAAATCACCGATTAAGGGAAATAGCGAACCAACCTTCTTCTTACCTCCAATTGGGAGGGAACCAGATAATGTTATCATCGAAATGTTTAAGCAAGACCAAGATATTGAGATTCATCGAGTTCCTGAAGAAGTTGTTGTTAAACTGAGAAATAATGGAGAATTTAAATCGTTGAATTTAGAATGTAAGGACGATAGAAACAACTGGGACTATGTTTATGAAAAAGAATCTTTAATAAATCTTCCTGGAAATAGTTTTCGCCAGAAACGCCGTTGGTTAAAAAAATTTTTATCAACTTACGATTACGAGTTTCACCTCATAACAGAAGAATGGTTGGAACACTGTAAACACCTTCAGATCGAGTGGTGCGATTATAACGAATGCCAAAGTAATGAAGATCTTCAAGAGGAGCAACAAGCGATCTTTGAAGCGATTGATAACTTTAACGAGCTTTCTTTAGGTGGTGGTTTAATCTTGATTGATGGTAAAAGCGTTGCTTACACTATTGGAGAGCAACTAAATCCATACACGATGGTGATTCATTTTGAAAAGGCTCATATTAATTACGAAGGATCTTACCAAGCAATAAACAATTTATTTGCAAAAAATTGTTGTAAAGAAGCAAAATATATCAATAGAGAACAAGATTTAGGAATCGAGGGTATAAGAAGGGCTAAAGAAGCATATAAACCCCATCATATGGAAAAAAAATATATCATTTTTAAAAGAGAAAAATAATTATGGTTATTAAAGAATAAAAAATTAATGTTCGTGATGCTGTGAGGGTTTGATATTCACGGGCCTTAAAGCTCCGATCGCCCATCCAGTAACTTCGTTAAGTGATGGATGTATAACCATAGAGCGATAAATAGGTAAAAAACTTCCACCCTCTGGGCAGGCACGTGCATCTCTGGATAAAATATCTGCGTCTTCCCCCGGAGGAGGACATGTATAACCTGAATTCATTAAATACACAAACGGTTGGACTAAGATCGCAGCATGAGGACCAACGACGTGAGCACCTAGTATAGCATATGATTTATCAACAACCAGTTTTACAAATCCATCGTCATCGTCTTCTTCATCATACCCCATGGAAAAACCTTTTGCAACGTAAGAGTAATGTCTTTTTGCAACAAGGATTTTATGACCGCTCTCAATTGCTTGAGCTTCTGTCATCCCAACATGTCCAATTTGAGGATGGGTGAAGATCGCCCAAGGCACCGTGGAATAATCAACTTTTCGCTTTTCAATGCCAAAAATATTATTGGTACAAATTTCTGCTTCGTAATTAGCTTTATGTCTAAATTGATAACGACCATTAGCGTCTCCAAGGCACCAGATGTTGGGAATATTTGTTTCTAAGTAGTCATTTGTGATTATCCATCCTCGATTATTAATTTCTACGCCCGTTTTCTCTACTTTTAAAAGATCGGCGTTTGATCGAACACCCGCAGCAACCAATATTTCTTCTGCATCAACTTCTTTTTCTTCTCCTGTTTGTTCATTTTTAATGGTTAAAAACTTCATATTTTTCTTCGATCGTGCTTTAATAGCACGATAGTTTGTATAGACATTCATGTGTTTCCTGAAGTTTTTTTCAACAAATGCGCTCACCTCGGGTTCTTCAGTTGAAACTAAGCGTGGAAGCATCTCTACTACCGTAATTTGTGTTCCAAACGCAGAGAAGATGTGCGAAAATTCTGCTGCAATTACACCACCACCTATAATTATCAAGCTCTTCCATGGTTTCTTAGGAAATTTTTCGCCAAAAAAACTTTCGCTTGTTAGATACCCTATATCTTCTAATCCTTCTATAGGAGGGATAAACGAACGAGCTCCTGATGCTATCAGGAAACGCTCGGCTTTAAAGTGGCCCAAAATTTCATTACCGTCTTTAGATCTTACTTGCATTTCGTATTCTCCTGTAAATTCTCCTATACCTTTATATACGGTGAGATTTGGGACTCGTGACATGCCCTCTTCAATTTGTTTGCTCTGATCTATTTTACTCCACATTCGCTTAGCAATAAGGCCCCAATCATAATCTTTTAAATCAAATTTCAACCCAATTTTACTCGCATGTTGAGCGTCTCGTATCATATCTGCGGGGTAAACTAAGATTTTGGAAGGAATACACCCTTTTGTCAAACATGTCCCTCCAAACTTGGACATCTCTACTAGGGCACACTTCATGCCCATATTTAATGCTTGATTTAGAACGCTGTTTCCTGCACCACTTCCAATTACTACAAAATCGTATGATTCCATATTATTTTTGACTCATCATGGTTTTTAAATATATTTATAATATTTTAGAGATATGAGTATTAAACTATAAGTACAATATTTATTATCAAGTCAATTAACATATTCTGTATACACGCAATAACAGCAAATTTGTGAATCAATTAATGTTAAAAGGTTTTAAAGGAGTAATTTTGAAGGTTGACCTCACCACTAAGAAGATTGAAAAAGAACCATTAAATCAAGACATTGCCTCAAGTTTTTTGGGTGGTGCTGGTTATGCATGTCGTGAGTTGTATGATGCTATTGACAAAGAGACTGATCCTTTATCTCCAGATAACATTTTAATGATCATGACTGGACCTCTCTGCGGGACTTTTGCTCCCAACACCGGAAGGTGGGTTATTTGCTCAAAATCTCCTTACACGGGATTTTGGGGCGAATCTAACTGTGGAAGTTTTTTTGGAGCTGAAATAAAAAAAGCAGGTTACGATGGAATAAAAATCATTGGCTCCTCCGATGAGCCAGTATATCTTGAAATTAAAGACGATCAAGTGGCGCTTAAAGACGCAAGCTTTCTATGGGGAAAGGGAACTTTTTTTACAGCACAAAAATTGAAGGAATTATTTGGAGATGAAAAGGCTTATGTAGCTTGCATTGGTCAAGCGGGAGAGAATCTCGTTAAGTATGCTAACATCGTTTCTGAACAAAGAGCTGCAGGAAGAACAGGGATGGGAGCGATATTGGGATCTAAGAGACTAAAGGCTATTATAGTAAAGGGTACGACTATCAAACTTGAAATTAATGATGAAGTTAAACTAAAAGAAGCCATTATGCAAGCCCGGAAAACAGTTAATTCTTCCATCGCCACTCGTATGTTTGCAGAATTAGGAACCTCGGGGGGTTTAGATATGTATAATGTGTCTGGCGAGCTGCCCGTAAAGTATTTTACAAAATCAAATTGGAGTAATGCATACAAGATATCGGGGGCGACAATGGCGGAGACTATTTTGGTAAGTAATAGATTTTGTCACTCTTGTATGATAGGTTGTGGTCGAAGGGTCGTTATAAAAGAAGGGAAATATAAAACCGGCGAGATTGAAGGTCCTGAATATGAAACGCTGGTAAGTTTTGGTGCACTAAATTTAAATGACGAGTTAGAAGCCATTGTGCATATAAACAACAAGTGTTTTGAGTACGGGATTGATACGATTAGTACTGGAAGTATCATTGCTTGCTTAAATCTTCATTACGAATTAAAAAATATTGATTCAAAAGATATCGACGGACTTGTACCAGAATGGGGTAGTATAAATTTCATCGAAAAAATCTTGGAAAAGATCGTATTCAGAGAAGGGATTGGTGATATTCTAGCAGAAGGCTCTGATGCGTTTGCTAAGAGATTTGGGATTTCACAAGAAGAAATCGCAACTGTGCTAGGTTTGGAAGTTACCTTTCATGATTTACGGTCCAATTATGGGATGGCTATTGCTTACGGGATGGGAGGTGCCCATAAAGGCCCCTCTCATAATCTCTGTGATCCCTATTATACGTTATTAGGTGTTCCCTTAGACGAAATTGGTATGAAGTTTATTGATAAATATACGGACGATGAAAAAATGGCAGAATATTGCTCAATTGACATGGATTACCGGGCTCTTTACAGTTCCATGATAATGTGCTCTTTCTGCAATCCATTACCATCAGAAAACGCAGCGATGCTCGAACATGCTACCGGTATAAAATTTGGCTTGGATGAGGTTAAACTCTACGGCGAAAGGATTTTGACAATGAAGAGAATGTTTAACATCAAGATGGGTTTGACAAGTTATCACGATAGATTGCCTGAAATTCTTATGCGACCATTGAAAGAAGGGGGATCCGCAGGAAAAACTCCTGATTTTGAAAAATTAAAACAGCTCTTTTACAAGTATAAGGATTGGAATCCAGATACGGGTAAACCCAATGATACAAAATTAAAGGAATTAGGATTGGATTCACTATGATACGATAATTAAATTGAATCATAGCGTTTTGTTTCAGGGAACTCTAAAATAAAATCCTCGCCAAACGCTAAAGCTGGTGTGAGAGCTCCTTTGGGTTCCAATTCGAATACTTTTTCAACAGTTTTTATTCCGCTTATAGATGTAAACCTGTAGCCTTCCATTGTTTCAAGCCAAGCTTCTTTTTTCTCTCCATTATCGTTCGAAGCTTGAGCCCATATATAAGAATGTCCCTTCATTCGCGCTTCTTCATCTGGATTATGCACATTTTTTTCTATCCAACTTCTCAGGCGATTAATATTATTCTTCCAATTTTCATCATTTTTAGTTTTGCTTCCTTTAATCATTGAAGTCATCGCTTTTGAAAAAGGCATGTAGGTTGTAATGTTGGGAATACCCGTTGTTCGGTAACCAGTTGATAAATCTCCCCAACTAACAGGTATTAAATTGCGTTCTTTATCTGGAAAATGAATAGTTCGAGGCCCATTACTTTTTCCATATCTTATTAATTCTCCATTTCGTCGAATAAGTCTTCCATCTGATAAATACTCAAGCATTGTTTTTAAGGTACCCTGACTAGGATTGCCAATTCCCACTATGCCAATCTCTAATTCTGATGCATTTGAGACCTTATCGCTAATGTATTTTGCCATGCAATCCGTAGGAACAACATCAAATCCCACTCCTGAAATTATTGCTATTTCTTGAGTTTTTGCTTGGTCGTCATACTTAAAATTATGTTCAAATATCGGAATTTCTCCCGTTATATCTAAATAATTAGTCCCAGTTTTCAAACAGGCTTTAACCATCGGTTCATTGGTATATTTAAAAGGTCCTGCAGCATTTAATATTAAATCTACATCATTTAAAATATTTATAAGAGGTTGTCCATCCTTAAGATCTATAACAACCTGATCTAAATTTAACCTATTTGCTAGAGTGCTAAGTTTTTCAGCGGACCGTCCCCCTAATATAGGTTTATATCCTCTCCGTACAGCTTCTTCTGATAGTAGTTCTCCAGTATATCCATATGCCCCATAAATCATCCATGAGTTTTTCATTATTATCACTTGATTTCTTTTCGTTAATTTTTGCTATCCTTGAACCAAAAGCAGAAATATTTATGTTTGGCCTCCTCCATATAAAAAGAAATCAGGAATTAATTTCGCATTAGGAACTACAGAGTATATACTCAAATCGGAGAATCCTGCCTCTATAAGAACCTCGTCGTCAATGAAGAAATTTCCGGTACATTCTCTACTTGGTTTTGTGAGTACTATATATGCGGCATCTGCAACTATTTCAGGTTTCCTTGATTGCGCAATCATTTTTTCGCCTCCTAATAAATTCTTCACAGCAGAAGTTGCAATAGCCGTTCGGGGCCACAATGCATTTACAGCAATACCGTCCTTTTTTAATTCTTCTGCCAATCCAAGGACGCACATGCTCATGCCATATTTTGACATCGTATATGCTAAATTATTTGCAAACCATTTGGGATCCAAATTCAGTGGTGGCGATAAATTGAGAATATGTGGATTTGGCGCTCTTTTCAAGTGAGGAATGCATAATTTAGAGCAAAGAAATGTGCCCCTCACGTTTACAGAAAACATTAAATCAAATTTCTTCATGGTAGTCTGAAGGATCGGTGTCAAGCTAATTGCACTTGCGTCATTAATAAGTATGTCAATTCTTCCAAATTCTTTTATAGTTGCATCTACAGCTACTTTTACTTGATCTTCGAAGCGAATGTCTGCAATGCATGGTATTGCATTACCCCCTACTTTTTTTATATCATCAACCGCCGTATACACCGTTCCAGGTAATTTTGGGTGAGGTTCTTTAGTTTTCGCCACAACTGCTATATTTGCTCCATCTTCTGCACACCTCATTGCGATAGCTTTTCCTATTCCTCTGCTTGCTCCTGTAATAAAAATTACCTTATCTTTCAAACCACTCATTATAGATCACTCTTGCATTCACGAACTAATTTTCCTCTTTCCGATAAATTCATGACGACTACTTTTGGACGACTCATTGCTTCAATTGAATATTTTATCCCCTGAGTTCCTAAGCCTGAAGATTTTGTCCCCAAGAATGGAAAATGATCGGGACCTCTTGAGCTTTTGCCGTTTATCTGAACCGTACCAACGTCCAGTTCTTGAGCTATATTAAACGCAAGGTCTAAATTCTCCGTAAAAATCATTCCTTGCAATCCATATTCCGATTTGTTCGAGATTTTTATCGCTTCCTCAGCACTAGAAATACGAATAATTGGCAAAACTGGACCAAAAGGTTCTTCCCACGCAATTCGCATGTCTGTGGTAACATTATCGAGAATTGTTGGCCACATTATATTCCCTTCTCGTTTATTTCCGCATTTTAACAACGCTCCTTTTTCAATCGCGTCATCTATTAATCCTTGTACATAATCACATTGTTTTGAGCTGATGAGAGGTCCAATGGTATTATTTTCTTCAGGAGCTCCTACAGATAGTTGTATTGTTTTCTCGAGTACTTTATTAACTAATTCATCGGCAATAGCAGGCATTGGTAATACCCTTTTTACAGCAGTACATCTTTGTCCACTAAATGAAAAAGCTCCAGAAACAATTGCGTTCACCGTGAGTTCTAAGTCTGCATCATCAAGTACTATAGCAGCGTCTTTACCTCCTAATTCTAATAATAACGGCTTCATTCCCGCAGTTTTAGCTAACTTTTTACCCGTTTCAGAAGAGCCTGTGAATGAAATCATTGCGATACTTGGATGTCCTACTAGATAATCTCCAATTTCTGATCCTCTTCCCGTAATGATATTAAAAACGCCTGGTGGTACGCCTGCTTCTTCTAAGATCTTTCCATAATGAAGCGGAGTGAGTGCACCTTGAGTTGGTGGTTTCATGACTACAGCGTTTCCTGCAACTAAAGCTGGAGCAATTTTAGACCCCGTTAAATTGAATGGATAGTTGAAAGGTCCAATACACAATACCACTCCTAATGGTACTCTGTAGGTCAATGAGATTTTTTCGCGTGTAAATCCCTCAAATGCGTCCCCCATTATGGTTTCTCCACCTAAAGTTGCGGCAAAATCTGCAGTTCCTTCAAAAATTTCAGCTGTTCGCACAATTTCAGAAATTGCGCTTTTTATCGGCTTGCCAATCTCTTTCATTAGCAATTGACCTAATGGTTCTGACCACTGTCTAATTATTTTTGCTGACTTTCGTAAAACTTCTATTCTTTCGTTCAAAGGTGTTTCTATCCAGCAATCAATGTTCTCTTGAGCAGTTCTAATAACTTTATCAACTTCCTCTTTTGAACAAGCTTGTATTTTACCCACTAAATCATCGTTATAAGGATTTCTAATTGAAATTGTTTTTCCTGAGATTGATTTTTCCCATTTTCCTCCGCAATAATATTTATATTCTAATCCTTCTTTTATGTCTGGAAATTCAGTTGTTTGCATTACTTTCTCATCTATTTTTTTTATATTTTTTTTATTGCCAGAAATAACTCTAATCCACGTAAATGTCGTGGATTTTAATTAACATGATTAAATGCCTAAAATATTATTAAAAACTATTGCTTATTTTTTAAAAATTAATTAAGAAGAAAACAAGATTAATCTACTTTTAAATTATTAAATCTGTTTAGTATTTCTCTGGATATCTCTCGAGTTTCCACATTTGAATCTAATTCAAAACCCTTTAAAATATCTTTAAATTCACTTTCTAAGCCTATCCATTCTAAGCGATATCGAAAATATTTCCAGTTCATGCTATTTTTTGTAGATATTAGAACCTGAATAATATCGCTGATATCAATTGAGCTTCGGTCCATTCTTGCTAGTTTAGTTAGAATAAAATCTTCAGCAGATAAAACATATACATTATCAAAAAAAAGTTGAATTCTTTCAACCATTTCTTTATCCCAGTCAAAAGCGTCACATGGTTTCAACCATATTTCAGCTTCAAAATTTAATCCAAATACAGTAAAAATAGTATGGTCTATCTTAGGATGTTGTTTAGTTATTATATTCTTTTCTTTTAAGACTTCTATAAATTTATCCAACTTTTTCTGAGAATTTACATTTATACTGATATCTATATCTAGAGTAGTCCTTGCAACATTATATGCTGGAAGAGC
>Ga0180431_10010771_pt1 | contig 10114 bp, 6 predicted proteins | sample SS_ome_11_FD_132459 | JGI IMG/M metagenome (GOLD analysis project Ga0180431, IMG submission 132459) | Hypersaline lake sediment archaeal communities from the Salton Sea, California, USA - SS_1_MS_1 metaG | ecosystem: Environmental > Aquatic > Non-marine Saline and Alkaline > Hypersaline >... | reverse complement strand
GTCGGCCAGGTCCTCGACGACGGTGCGTGGCAGGTAGGCATCCATCACCTGGGGGATGTTGTAGAGGATGATGGGCAGGTCCACGTGGGTGGCGATGTCGTAATAGTGCTGGTAGATGCCCTTATCGGAGGGATGGAGAAAGTAGGGGGTGACGATGAGGGCCGCCGACGCGCCGGCCTCTTTGGCGTCGCGGGCGAGCGCCATCGCCTCCTGGGTGGACGAAGCGCCACACCCGGCGATGACCGGCTTACCCTTGGCCTCTTCCAGGCCGATTTCGACCAGCCGCCGCTGCTCTTCCCGCGTCAGGTACGGGAACTCGCCGGTCGTGCCGCTGGTGACCAGCCCGTCCACGTGCGGCAGACAGGCGCGGATGAGGCGACGGTAGGCATCCTCGTCGACCTCCTCGGTCTTTTTCACAAAGGGGGTGACGAGCGCGGGAAAGACCCCCTTGAGCCACGGAAGTTTCTTGGGCATAGGTGACCTCCTTGATATTTGATCACAGACGCACGACAAGACCGGGCAAGGGCGTCAACGCTGCATCATGGCTGATCGCCTGACTCATCGTGGATTGGGGTATGTGTTGGGTAATCGGTGATGGAGACACGGTCGCTCATGGGTGCGCGCCGGGCGCCTGTCTTTGCCCAGACTTTACGTGCGTCTGATGTGATCACGCCTAACGTTAGCACAAAAGTGGCGAATTGGCAAGTGGCCTCACGGTCCGTGTGCCGGTCAACTGGAGACACGAAAGCCTCTTGACTTTTCCCGCGGGTGTATGGTATAGTGTGCACCTAGCCTGGCAGACATCTGAGCATGTCCGCTCTGTTGAAGCTGCCCTGGAGGCACTGCGTGAGTAATGGCAGGAGTAGCGACCGAGGATTGGCTCGCGAACAGGTACCCGATTGGAGAATTCCTATGAGAACGTCCAAAGCCATCGTGTGGCTTTCGTCGCTGATTTCAGTGCTCGCACTGGTCGCCGCTGGCACCGGCCTGTTCTGGCAGGATGCGGGCAGCTCATTCTCCTTCACGACACTCCGGGGGGAGACCGTGCAGATGTACGGGCGGGGTTTGTACCGCTATGACTCGCTCTTTACGGGTGCTGGCTACAAGGGGCAAGATGCGACAACGCTCTTCCTGGGCATCCCACTGCTCGTGCTCTTGCCCCTGCTCTACCGGCGCGGCTCACTGAGAGCGGGATTGCTTTTGACGGGCGTGCTCGCCTACTTTGTCTATGTCTATGTCTCGATGGCGTTCAATGCTGCCTACAACAACCTTTTCCTCGTCTACGTCGTTCTCTTTTCTGCCAGCTTTTTCGCGTTCGTGCTGGCATTCTCGTCGATTGATCTCCAGACCCTGCCCCCGGCGGTCTTGACCCGCCTGCCGCGTCGCGGCCCCGCCCTCTTTATGTTCGCGGCTGGCGCGGTGACCCTCGTCGTGTGGCTTGGCCCGCTTGTAGGCTCACTGATCCAGGGCCGGCCACCCGACTTGCTGGGCACCTACACAACCATGGTCACTGACGCCTTGGATCTGGCGATCATTACGCCGGCCACGATCATTTCGTGTGCGTTGATTCTCCGGCGTGCACCACTGGGCTACCGCATCGCCATACCTTTACTCGGCATCATTGTTATGCTAGTGCCCGTAATCGCTGTTGGTACGGTGAGCCAGATGTCGGCCGGGGTGTCATTCAGTACGGGCGAAATCATCGGGCCCATCTCAGGATTCGGAACATTGGGGCTGCTTGCAATCTGGGTTATGGTCGCTATATTCCGCCAGGTCCCGAATTCTGTACCATCGTAGGTAGCGTATCCCTGAGGCTCGTGATATGGACGCGCACGGTGCGGTTGCCGGTCGCTGACGAGCAGCCGACTGCTGCCGCGAGCCTGAGGATGCTGCACTATGAGGAATCGTCTGAGTGCTGAGAGTGCTTAGCTGGCGTGTTCGCACGTTTCGCCCGTTCCTATGGCTGGCCGGCCTGCTCGCCGTCGGTCTGGTCGCACAGCCGGTCGTCGCGGCTCACCAGACCCGTGTCCGGGGCCTCCCCAACGGCTTCCCGGCACCGGTCGCCGGAGCCGACGTGCCTCTCCTGGGGGTCAACGTCGCGCTTGAGCAGTACGACGACGAGGAACTTGAGGCTGCCCTGGCGCGCATCGCCGAGGGCGGCTTTGTCTGGGTACGCCAGTCCTTCGTCTGGAGCCAGATCGAGCTCCAGCCGGGCCGCTTTGACTGGACCATGTCCGACCGCATCGTGGCTGCGCTGGCCCATCACCCGGGACTGCGGCTGGTGGCGGCCCTCGAAGATAGCCCCGCTGTGCCGCCGGCTGACCCCGAGCGATTTGCCGCCTTTGGCGGGGCCTTTGCCGCCCGCTACGGCGCGCAGGTGGACGAGTATCAGATCTGGGACGAGCCCAATCTGGCCGATCGCTGGGGTGGCGGCCCCGTCAACCCACCTGCCTACGCGGATCTCTTGGCCCGCACCGCGCGCGCGATCCGTGATGCGGATCCTTCCGCCCGCATCTTGCTCGCCGGGCTGGCCCCCACCGTCGAGACCGGCCCTCAGAATCTGAGCGACGCGCGCTACCTGGAGCAGCTCTATCTGGCGGGGGCTGCCCCCTACTTTGACGTCGTGGTCGGCAAGCCCTATGGCTTTGACACCGGCCCCGACGATCGGCGTGTCGATGAAGCGGCGCTGAACTTTTCGCGGCTGCTCCTGCTGCGGGAGGTCATGGTCAGGCACGGCGACGCGGACAAGGCGGTCTGGGCCAGCCATTGGGGGTGGAACGCGCTGCCGCCAGGCTGGACAGGCGCACCGTCCATCTGGGGCCAGACCGACGTTAAGACCCAGGCGGCCCACACCGTCGCGGCGCTGGAGCGGGCGCGGGCAGAGTGGCCTTGGGCTGGTGCGCTGATTCTGGACCACTTTCAGCCCCTGGCCGCTCCCGATGATCCCCGCTGGGGCTTTGCGCTGGTGGGCCCCGATTCCGTCCCTCGCCCGGTCTATGACGCGGTGGCTGCCTGGGCTGCCGCGCTGCCCGATGCCGCGCCGGTTGGCGGCTACCCGGCCCTCAACCCCTGGGCCACCTACCAAGGGGATTGGCGGGTGGGGCCTGTGGGCGCCGACGTCGGCCGCGATGGCGACCGCGCGACCTTCCGCTTCGATGGGACCGCCGTCGCGCTGACGGTGCGGCGGGGGCCGTATCGTGCCTTTCTGTACGTCACGGTAGACGGCAGGCCGGCGGGCGCGCTGCCGCAGGATGAGACGGGACGTGCCTACGTCGTCCTCTATGACACTGCTTCCACCGTCGCGACGGTCCCTCTGGCAGCGGGCCTCGACCCTGGCCCGCACACTGTGGAGCTTGTGGCCGCGGGCGGGCAGACGCAATGGGCGCTGGTCGACTGGCGAGTCGGCGCAGCGCCACTCTGCGATGGTTTTGCCTGGAAGGTGGGCGGGCTGGCGGTGGCAGGCCTGGTGTTGGTCGCGCTGCTGGTCCACGACGTGCGCCGGGTGAGTACCTTGGTGAGATCTGGCATCGACAAAGCCAGACGTCATCGAGTTGTCGATCTGTGGGCCGTGCTGGGACGGGGGTTGCTCGGATGGCCCGAATGGCGCCAGGTGGCACTGGCGGTGGGACTGACTGTGCTGCTGTGGGCAACTGCCAGCGCCAGTTGGGGGTCGAACTGGTGGAGCCCGTGGTTTGTCGTCAGCCTGCTGACGTTGCCGATGCTGGCTCTGATCTTTGCGCTCCGGCCCGATTGGGGATTGGCGCTGGTCGCAGTCGCCGCGCCGTTCTACCTGCACCCGGGAGCTATGCTCTACGACGCATTGAGCCTGCCCGAGGTGTTGGTGCTGTTATGTGGGGTGGGAGTGGTGGTGCGGAGGGGACACGGGGACAAGGAGACAAGGAGACAGGGGGACAGGGAGACACGGGGACAGGGAGACACGGGGACAGGGAGACACGGGGACAGGGGAACGAGGGGTGGGGAGCTTGCCGGTCTGACGTTGCTCGATGTGTCTGTTCTATCGCTGGTGCTGGCGGCGGGCATTGCCGGGCTGTTCGCTGCCGATTCGAGGGCGGCGCTGTGGGAACTGCGGGCAGTGTTTCTGTTTCCGGCGCTTTACTATGCGCTGCTGCGGCTATCTCGCATCGATGGTTCTGCCGCATGGCGGATCGTGGATGGATGGGGCGTGGGCGCGCTCGGCGTGGCGCTCGTAGGATTGGTGCAGTATGCGCTGGGCCGCAACGTCGCCGTCGCCGAGGGAGGACTGCCGCGCCTGCAGAGCGTCTACTATTCGCCGAACAACGTGGGGCTGTACCTGGGACGGGTGTGGCCATTGCTCGTCTCCGTCGCGATCTGGGGCCGGGGTCGTCGCAGGGCGACGTACGCGCTGGTCTCTGTCCCGGTGACGCTGGCGCTGGGGTTGAGTTTTTCGCGGGGGGCGCTGCTGTTGGGGCTGCCGGCGGCGCTCCTGGTGATGGGCTGGCGGGCCGGTGGCCGTACTCGCTCGTTGGCGCTGGTGCTTGTCCTGGTCGGCGTGCTGGCGTTGGTTCCGCTCCTGCGCGTGCCGCGTTTCGCCTCGCTGTTGGACCTGCGGCAGGGAAGCACATTCTTCCGGCTGGAATTGTGGCGCAGCAGCCTGGCAATGATCCGCGAGCATCCCTGGTTCGGCATCGGGCCGGGGAACTTTTGGGCTGCCTACCGCACCCGGTACATCCTCCCCCGCGCCTGGTCGGAACCCAACCTGGAGCACCCACACAGCCTGTACCTGGACCACTGGACGCGACTGGGCCTGCTGGGGTTGCTGGCGGGGTCGGCCCTTCAGGTGGCGTTCTGGCGGGCGGTGCGTACCACCCCCTCAGGGGGCAGGGGGGAGGGTGGCAATGTCCTTCTCCTTGGCCTCGCTGGCAGCATGGCCTCGCTGCTGGCCCACGGCCTGGTGGATAACACGCTGTTTTTCCCCGATCTGGCGCTGGTCTTTTGCCTGACGCTGGCGCTGGTTCAGCGAGTGCGCAATTCAGCGAGCGCGCAGTTCAGCGAGCGCGCAATTCAGCGAGCGCGCAACCAGCGTAGAACGGTGAATTGCAGCGTTACCCGGCCCGAGATACCCGGGCGCGAAGGCTAGCGATGCGGGCGGAGGCTTCGGCCCGCGCTTCCTCCAACCTCTGGATCGATGCTGCCCCGTCACACAGGGCATTGAGGATGATCCCCTCGGCGGCGATGAACGCGTCACCGACGTCCGCCACCTCCGCGGCGATCTGGTGGGGGATCGTCGTGACGCCGTTGAGATCGCCGTGTAGCAGGTCGTCGGGGTAGATGACGACACCCCCGACGTGGACAGGAACGTGGACGTGGGGGATTGGGATGGATTGTGGACATATTCCTTCCTCGTTCTAGAGGAATGGCTGCAACAGGCTCAGGATTCGGGTCAGTGGCGCGACGTCGTCCTCGTCGAACCGGCCCAGCTTGTCCGAATCGACGTCCAGCACAGCCACGACCCGGTCCCCCTTGATCACCGGCAGTGCGATCTCGCTCTTGGAGCGGGAATCACAGGCGATATGGCCGGGGAACTGCTCGACGTCCGGGACGATCACCGTCTCCTTGGTTCGGGCGCAGTGCAGGCAGACGCCGCGGCCCCGCAGTACCTGGCAGGCGGCCGGCCCCTGGTAGGGCCCCACGTGCAACTCGTCCTCGTGGGCCACAAAGTAAAAGCCCGTCCAGAAATGATGGGACATCTTGTGATGTAGCACGGCGCACATGGTCGACATCGCCGCCAACAGGTTGGGCGATTTGTCCTCGATCAGGTCCTTCAACTGCGTATAGATGCGCTCGTAACGGCCAGGCCTTCTTGGGTCGATCACTCTGTCCTCCTTCACGCAACGAGCATGCGCTCGGCAACTCCCTGCGCTTCTTGCTCGTCGTACAGCAGCTCCACCAGTTTCAGTGCAAACTCCAGCGCGGTGCCCGGCCCACGGCTAGTGACGCACGGCCCGTCGACGACGACGCGGCTCTCGACATCAGTGGCGTCGTGGAGCTGGCCGGCAAAGTCCGGATGGCACGTAGCTCGACGTCCATCCAGGAGTCCGTGGTGCTGAAGCACGACCACCGGGGCCGCACAGATGGCGGCGTATAGCCGCCCCTCTCGCCGTTGATGCTTGAGTATCGTTTCCAGGCCCTTTGAATCGCGCAGGTGCTCCGCGCCAGGCATCCCGCCCGGGAGGGCTACCAAATCGTACGTCTCGTCCACGCAGTCTCCGATGGGCTGGTCGGCGACCAATTTCGTTCCCCGAGATGCGGTTACCTGCAGTTGGTCCACGGAGGCGACTGTGACAGAGGCCCCCGCCCGTCTCAGAACGTCGATGATGCACACGGCCTCTATTTCTTCAGTTCCATCCGCAACAAGAATCAAGGCAGTCTTGGACATCTCGTCCTCCCATCCTATGCGCTCATACGATCATAGAACTCGACGTTCTCTGCGATCATCTCGCGAATGGGCAGGTGATAGGGGCATTTCTCCTCACATTCGCCACATTGAACGCACGCCCTCGCCCGGTCCACGGCCTCTGCCACCCAACCCGTGAGGAAAGTCTCGGGCGGGAACCGTTTCTCAAAGCTCGGCAAATTCATGACGACGGGAATCGGCACCCCCTCCGGACAGGGTTGGCAATACCCACAACGGCGGCAGAAGCGGGTGCCTACCTGCCCACGGATGTGCTCTATCTCCTGTCGCTCCTGGTCCGTCAGTGCCCAGGGGCCATTGACGATGTCGACGATCTCTTTTATTTCCTCGCCTTTTTCGATGCCTGGGTCCGGCACGACGTTTTCGAACTGCAGCAAGTACTTGATCGCCAGATTGGCATCATCCAGCATCCCTCCGGCCATAGGCTTCATGGCGATGAACCCGACGTCGTGCTCCTGAGCCAGGGGGACCAATCTATCGGCGGGCTCGTTCGTGACGAAATTAAAGGGGAATTGGACCGTCTCAAAGTGCCCCGAGGGCACAGCCTCGAGCGCTACGTCCATCGAGTGACTGGTGATCCCGATGTGCCTGACCTTTCCTGCTGCCAGTGCCTGTTGTGCAGCTCGCATAGCGCCATCCGGTCCGAGCACCTCTCTGTACCCTTCAGGCGTGCTGACGTTGTGAAATTGCCACAGGTCGAGATAATCCGTGTTCAGACGTCTCAGACTCAGGTCCAGGTGTTCCTGAGCCGTGGCTCTATCCCGTGCCCCGGTCTTGGTGGCAATGACCACCTGCTCTCGCCGGCCGGCGATGGCCTTCCCGATTCGTTCCTCGCTGGTCGTATAGTTGTTGGCCGTGTCAAAGAACGTGATGCCCAGGTCGAGACATCGCTGCACCACCTTGATCGCCTCTTCTTCAACGAGCCGTTGGATCGGGATGCCGCCAAATCCGACTCGAGAGATTTCCAGTCCGGTCCGGCCTAGCTTGACAGTTTTCATGTCCTGTCCTTCCGTGTTCGTAAAGCGCCTCGTCTGGGAAGACGAGGCGCTTGCGAAGACAATTGCCTATGTGCCTGGCGCACTGTGGGATGGCGGCCGAGGTGACGGGCGTCACCTTGCCCACAGCGCTTAGGGCGAGTTCAGCCAAGTCCGATCGCTATTGTACACAGCCTGGCAACGTGCAATAGCGGGCGTCCAGGACCTTTAGGCCCAACTCCTCCATCGCCGAGACCAGTGGCTCTATGGAGACGTCGGTGACCTTGATCGTGAGCTGGCGACTGGTGGGATCCTCGCCCATGATCGTCGTCTGAGCGACAAAGTTCCCGCCCATCTCGGCGACCTTGCCGGCGATCTTGGCCAGCATGCCCTTCTCCTCGGGGACTAGCAGGCTCACGCGCGCTCCCTCTACCCGAGCCCCCAGTACCTCCAAAAAGACCTTGAACAGGTCGGTCTCCGTGATGATACCTACCAGCTTGTCGCCCCGCATCACCGGCAGGCCGCCGATCTTGTTTTCGGCCATGACGAGTGCGGCCTCTTCCAGCGGGGTGTCCTCCGTGACCGTGACCACGTCTTTGGTCATGATGTTCCCCATCTTGATCTTGGAGAGCAGGTAGGGAAGCTCGTACATGCTCAGCGAGGTGGCTGGCGAGGGGGATGCCTTTAGCAGGTCGAGCTCGGATACGATGCCCACCAGATGCCCATGTTTGTCCAGAACGGGCAGGCGGCGGACCTTTTCGCTGTGCATCAGTTCCAGTGCCCGGTCGAGGCTGGCGTCTTCGGTGACGGTGATGGGACGTTGCGTCATTCGATTTCCTACGAGCATGGCTTTACCTCCTTGTTTTTCAAGTGCATGTCGATTACCAGGAACGGGGCTATTTTACCTCAATCTGTTCAGTCTGCCAACTCTGCGAGGGGGCGGCTTTCAACCTGCGCTTTCCTCCTCCAGACCGGCGACGTCCGGCAGCAAGCCCAGCTCGCCCAGTGCGGCGACGAGCCGGGGCCAGTCGCGCGTGTGCACCACGGCCGTCGTCGGGCCGACTCGCTCGCCGATGAGGTGGCGGGTGCGAGGAGAGGATATGACCTGTGCCATCAGTTCCTCGCTGGAGAGGTGCAATACCACCATCTGCTTGAGTCGAGCTTCGGCCCCGCGAGCCTCCCATCGCGACAGCGCCGCTTCGAGAAAGCGGGGCACGGGAGCGTTGGATACCCGGCCCAGAAACTCGAGCACGCGTGCCACAGGGATGCCCTGCTGCCGGGCGCGCTCCAGCGATCCGGGGGTCAGCCGGTAGATGAAGGGATCGCCGCTGCGGACCCAGTCGGCTACGCGGGCCAGTTGAAAGCGCTCGTACCGGTGGCCGGGAGGTGCGAGCACGGTGAAATCGGGTCGCAGTCCCATCGGCCTGGGCGCTGCTTCGGGCGGGAGCTCGGCCAGCCCCAGCGAGGCCGCGCCCGCCAGCGTCAGGCGGAAGGCAGCCGGGCGCTCGTCAGGCGCGGCCGATCCCAGGTCGATCAGGCCCAGCCAGGCCAGCGGCCCGGCGATCAGGTAACGGATGAGCGCTCCTTCGACGCTGTCCCAGCTCTCAAAGCCGGAGAGGTACGCGCCGGTGGCTGCGTCGCGGATGTACCAGCTCTCATAATCGCCGCCGGGTCGCTGAAAGTCGGGGTCGGCCCGTTTGATGCTGGAGTAAAAGTCCTCAAGCGCAACCCAGGTGCCCGGCGTGCACGCTGTCAGGTGGCGCAGAATCGCCTCTCGCGCCAAAAGTGGGTCGTTGCGCCAGGCACCGGTATCCTCAGGCTGGAGCGTCGGAACGTGAAACAGATCGTTCCACGTCGGATCATTCCGCCAGGCCTCCACGAGCGCGCCCCGCTGGACGTGGGCCGGGGACTGGAGCCAGGCGGTCACGGGTTCGGCGTCGGGGCGCAGGCGACCCGAGTCGCTCAGGTGCAGCCAGCCAAGGTGCCGGACCAGGTGTCGCAGCAAGGCCGACCGGGCGGGATCCCGGTCGCGCAGTTGACGGGTCAGGCGGGCCTCGTGGCGGGCAGGCCACGCACCATCGCGGCTGGGGCGCAGCCGTTCGTTCTGCAGGTATGCCAGGAGCGTGCAGACGTCATCGAGAAAGGCGTCGCCGGCCGAGCGGGCCACGGCGGGCTCGGGCGCTGGGTCGAGCGAGATAGCGGGTGGTGAAGCGGGCGGGGCTGGCAGGTGGGCCTGCAGATCGGCCGGGATAAAGACCACCTCAAAGCTCCCCTCCGCACCCTGGTCAAAGGCACGGGAGACAAAGCCGCGGTACCACAGCCCTTCGGCGGGGGAGATGGGTTCCTCCCAGGGGCGCTCGCGTTCCAGCCGGCCCGGCCCCATCGCCCGTATTTCCCCCCACTGGCGCGCAAAGACGCGCAGCGGCAGCCGTCCACCGGCGGCGAGCAGCGCCTCCAACGCCCGGCGCTGGTCATCCGGGAGCACCTCTACCGCGTCGGCCACGGACTCGGGCTGCACCATCGCCTCGGCCAGTTGGGTTGCTGCCTCCCGCTGCTGGTTCGTCGCCAGGTCCACGTCCCAAAAGTGGGCGATGGCTCGCAGCCGGATCAGGCTGGCGTCGACTAAGCACTGGTGGAGCGGGCGCATGGCACGCGTATTATATCCTGAGCGGGATGAGATCACAAG
>Ga0180431_10010769_pt1 | contig 10116 bp, 10 predicted proteins | sample SS_ome_11_FD_132459 | JGI IMG/M metagenome (GOLD analysis project Ga0180431, IMG submission 132459) | Hypersaline lake sediment archaeal communities from the Salton Sea, California, USA - SS_1_MS_1 metaG | ecosystem: Environmental > Aquatic > Non-marine Saline and Alkaline > Hypersaline >... | reverse complement strand
GCCGCGGCCGAGAACGTAGTCTTGCCCAGTCCTCCCTTTCCGCCGAACATGATGTATCGCCGTTCGGGATGTTCTTGAAAGATCTTTGAGAGTGACAATCTTGCCTCCTATCGGTAGATTGGCGGTTGGTAGACTGACAATCTGGTAACGAGAGGACCAACCTGCCAATTGAATTTACAGATCTGACAACATCACTCCTAAGAACCCTATCACGCCAGGGCGTCGGTCAGGTCGCGCTCGCGCAACATGCGGCGCTTCCAGGTAGAAATTTGCGGCACAACGTAGGGCAACAGGCGGAGCGAATAATAGGGCGGCAGGATAGGGATACCCAACAGGTCGCCCATGGTAATGAGGATAAACAGGTGCTCCATGCTGCCCCGTGTTTTGAGGGCATAGCGGGTCATGTCGTGACCGGCCATGCCGTACAGTGTCGCTTTGGCTGCATCCAGCAGTCGTTTGAGTCTGGATTTCTCTTCTTCTGTCACGTATTCTCACCTCGCTCTCTGGGATGAAGCGGCGGTTTCAGATTATGTATCAAACTCTGCCAGTTCGGTCAGGTCACGCTCGCGCAACATGCTGCGTTTCCAGGTCTCGATAGAGGGCACGATGTAGGGCAACAATCGCAGGGCGTAATAAGGCGGCAAAATGGGAAGACCCAGCAGGTCTCCAAAGACGATCAGGACAAAGAGGTGTTCAATGCGCGCTCGTTCTTGTCTCAGGTCGCGTACCATTTCATAGATCGTCGCGCCATAGATCATCTCACCCACAGCGTGGACGACGGATCGCAATTTTTGTGCAATTTCCTCCATCCTCGCTCCGGTCTTTTTGTTATCTCTCGGTTGGTTGTTTCTCTTTTTCAATGACCTTTCCCTTAACCGGCTTTGTGTTGCCTGGTCTCGGTAGATCCTGAAACGCCTCAAATGATCCAGGAGGATCGTCGGATCCCCCGCTTTCAGCCTGGATTGCCAAATCCGGGCTGAGCAAAGTTGGATCTACCAACTCTGTATCATGCCAGAGTGGGAGGGCCTCAATGCGAGACCCTCCCATCTTTTTGATGGACAAGGGGGAGATCGTTACGCCTTGGCCTTGGCGGCTGCGCGGGTGCGTTGCACCGCCTGCAAGGCGTCCCAGCCCAGGATCAGGGCCGCAACGACCAGGAAGGCTGCTACCAGGCCGATGATCAGATTAGCGATAAAAACCTTGGTGTCCGCGCCGGCCAGGTTGCCAAAAGATTCTACCGCTTTCCAAACCAGAGCGGCAATGGTAGTGACGTACATGAACAGGAACGGCCAGATAGTCCAGGTATAATTCTTGCCTTTTTCCATGAGCCACAGAGTGATAAGAAGCAGCGCCAAAGAGGCCATGAGTTGGTTGGCTGCGCCAAATACGACCCAGATTTGTAAGAAGGGGACGAGCCAGATCAGGACGAGGGTCAGGATCAGAGCGACAATGCTGCCCACGTGGGTATTCTTGAGGATCGGGATCTGATCGCCCAGGAACTCAGAGCTGGCCACGCGCATAAAGCGCACCACCAGGTACATGATCGTCAGCGCCATCAGTACCAGGAACACGCTGCCGTACGGTTCCCCGATGCTCGTCGGCAGGCCCCATTGGTTCATAAAGGCAGCCAGACCTTTGGAAAAGACCTGGAGCGGCGAACCTGCATCCAGGTAGCCCTGAAAGGTGCCAAAGGCTACGGTGGCCGTCAGGAAGGCCATGGTGGCAAAGAACATCTCCAGAAACATCGACCCGCCCCCGACGAACAGCGCGTCGGTCTCGTTCTCCAGCTGGCGGGCTGTACCAGAGCTAGAGACCAGGCTGTGCCAGCCAGAGATGGCGCCACAGGCAATAGTCACAAAGAGGATGGGCCACAGCCATCCCAGGCCCTCTACGTTCCACTGGGTGAAAGCGGGAAAGTCGCCCATGCCCGGGTGCCAGATCAGCAGGCCAATGACGCCGCCAATGATACCCAAGAGGACGATCCAAAAGGCGACATAGTTGATCGGCTGTGCCCAGCGCCAGATGGGCAGCACAGCGCCAAAGTAACAGATAACGACCACCAGCAGGCTGCCAATGAACTTGGCCTGAGTCACTTCCAGGAACCAAACGGGAGAAGCCTGGCCGCCATACGTGCCATAGATCCGGGCAAAGAAATCTGGAATTGCCTGGACCAGGTTCCTGTCGCCGACGGGCATGCCCGCTCCCAGCCAGATTCCAACGAGCGATAGGACCACCGTCACCACTGTTGTGAGGACGATATCCTGTTTCCACTTGTAAGTCATCTGGCCGGCCAGGAGGCCGAACAGGACTACCAGGATCACACCGAGAGGGATGCCAGGCTGGGTCATCAGGCTAAAGCCTACCAGTGTGCCAAAGGCGCCCATGATAAGCCAAAGATAGAAGTAGATAAAGATCAGGAGTAACGTTCGAGCGCGTGGAGAGATGAGAGTATAACTCAGAGCGCCAAAGGTCTTGCCATCTTCTCGCATGGCGACCACGGCGCTGGCATAATCCTGTACCCAACCGATGAAAAAGGTGCCCAGGATGATCCAGACCAGCGCTGGCAGCCACCCCCATTTGACTGCGATAATGGGGCCGGTGATGGGCCCCAGAGCAGCAATGGACTTGAACTGGTATCCAAAGAGAACGTTGCGGTTAGCCGGGGTAAAATCTACACCGTCCATGTACATTTTGGCTGGCGTGGCTTTTTTGGGGTCTGGTTGGATGATGCTTTTGTCGATCGTCTTGGCGTAAAAACCATAGCCAACCGCAATGCCCAGGACAGCCAAAATCAGAACCACTATAGCATTCATTTCTCGCGCTCCTTTGCCTTTGCAAACGATCGCTCAACCCCCCCTGGTTGAGCACGAGAGGTGTGGGATTAAACACCCACCAGTGTCCAAGAGTTGCCCACAGTTTGTCTGTAACTTTTGGGTTTTATCACCTCCCTTCTTGCGCTCAAAAAAAACAACCCTTTGGCAGGTACAAAGGGCTGTCGGACAGAACGAAAGCCTGTGATGTTAAAGCCCGTGCCCCCTTGCCTCGTTAACTATTTTACCACTAAATAGGTTGAAGGTCAAGGATTATTTGGACTTTTGGGCAGACTTTTATTAATAAAACACCTTTTTCGGCATCGAGATACGGATAATTTGGGCTTTGTGGCAATTAGACTTGTCCAAGCGCGGCCAGCAGGCTCAACAGCACCAGCGTCGTCAGGAATAACTGAATGGCTTGATGGGTTCGGTTGCCGTTGCCTCGATTGACCAGGACGGCCAGAACGACCAGCGCCAGAGACAGGATATAGAGGGTTTGATTCATGGATTGAAAGGGTCCTTTGAATGATCTATTGTCTATAAAAAGTTATATTTGTTATTTTATCACAAGCAAGGGATAAATAGGGTAAAAGTTTCGTTAATTTTGTGAAATCGGCATCAACCTTGGGGGGATTTTCCGTGGGGCAGGGTGCAACGCGGATTGCCACAACCAGGTTGTCTATGGGTCGATCCACGATCAGGTTTGGGCCAGGCTCTTGATCGCCTTTTCTAGATCTTGCGCCGGCCCCGGCTCTGTCGTCAGGTAGGCCAGGAATTCGACGTTGCCGGCCGGGCCGGTGATCGGTGATCGGACGAGTCCCTGGAGGTAAAGACCGTGGCCAGTTGCCCACCTCAGCACGCTGCGGAGGGCCTGCCGGCGCGCGGCCTTGTCCCGGACGACGCCGCCTTTGCTGACCTGGCGGCGTTCGACCTCAAATTGGGGTTTGATGAGGGGGATGATCCGTCCTGTTGGCTTGAGCCAGTTTATCACGGCCGGTAGTACCAGCCGCAGCGAGATAAAGGAAACATCTATCGTCGCCAGATCGACCGCTTCCGGCAGAGCCGTCAGGTAACGGGCGTTGGTACGCTCCATAACGACCACGCGCGGGTCGTTGCGGAGCGCCCACGCCAGTTGGCCGTGGCCCACGTCGACGGCATAGACCCTGGCAACGCCGTTCTGAAGCAGGCAGTCGGTAAAGCCGCCGGTGGACGCGCCCACGTCGGCAGCGACGGCGCCCTCCAGGGGCACGTCAAAGACGGACAGGGCTGCCTGCAATTTCAGGCCTCCCCGGCTGACAAAGGGCGGCTTTTCCTGGAGGGTCAGCTCGATCGTGGTGGGGACTTGGAGTCCCGGCTTGTCGAGCACCCTGTCGCCGGATCGCACTTTGCCGGCCATGATCAGCCGTTGGGCCTTGTTCCGGCTTTCGGCCAGTCCTCGTTCCACCAATAGCACGTCCAGTCGTTTCTTGTCGGTCACTGTTTTTTTCCCTTGCTCAACTTTCAGCCCCGGCGTTCCTTGCAAGTCGGGATGCGCCCGGGTGTTTTCCGTGCTTGACGGAAACACAATTATAGCATACCCTACACCACCTTGGCAACTGCCCCGCTTGCCCCTGGTTGACTTTTTGAGTACAATACGGGCCGTTCTGGCAATGCCGGTTCATGTTGCGCCGGATAGGGAAAAAAGAGCTATCGCCGGACCGGGAGGTGAAATCGGACTATGATCAAAGCTTTGCTGCAAACGATGCGTCCCAGACAGTGGAGCAAGAACATCTTTATCTTTGGCGCGCTGGTGTTTGATAAAAAGTTGGATGACCCGATCTATTTTCTTAAAACACTGGCCGCTTTTGTGATGTTTTGTTTGCTCTCCAGCACGGTCTATATCATCAATGACCTGGGAGACATTGAAAAGGACCGGCAGCATCCTGTCAAGCGGCATCGCCCGCTGGCTTCGGGACGTTTAAAGCCTTTGGTAGCAGCCGGCACGGCCGCCGGACTTTTGGTCGTGCTGCTGCCGCTGGCTTTTGTCCTCGATGTGGGGTTCGGCGCCGCTGTGCTGGCGTATCTGATCAACAATCTGCTTTACACGTTTTGGCTGAAAAACGTGGTAATCATTGACGTGTTGAGTGTTGCCGCCGGCTTTGTCCTGCGGGTAATGGCCGGGGTGGTTGTCGTTTCTGCAGAGCGCTTTTCGCCCTGGATTTATATTTGCATGACGCTACTGGCGCTCTTTTTGGGCTTTGGCAAGCGACGCCACGAGCTGGCTTTGCTGGCAAAGGATGCCAACAACCACCGTCGGGTTCTCGATGACTATAACCTGCCTTTTCTCGACGAAATGATGGGGGTGGTGACGGCCAGCACTGTCATGGCCTATGCCATTTATACCTTTTCTGCCGAAGGACTGCCGTCGAATAACAGCATGATGCTGACGGTGCCCTTTGTACTGTATGCTATCTTTCGCTATTTGTACCTCATTCACGTACAAGGAAAAGGGGGGGCGCCAGAAGAGATCCTGCTGGGCGACCTGCCCTTCCTGGTAGACGTGACATTGTGGGGCGTGCTGGTGATTGTCCTTCTCTATCTGATGCCCGGCTGATCTTGAAAATTTGGCTTTTGTGCTTGGAATTGACTTGACAACAATGCATGTTCTGTGATAACATAGCAGCGTGAAAAAGAGAATCCCCCAGATGCTCCCGGCTGGGGTGGCCTGGGAGCAGCAATGTGTCAATAATTTTGCATAATGAGGTGTAGAAGCGAATGTATCCTCGGAGTGAAATTCTGTTTCCTCACCGCTGTGTGGCCAGTCTCAAGCGGTTGCGTGGGCCCAAGTGGGAGGCGTTGGTCGAAAGGATCGCAGCCTTGCCCGAGAGGCATGTAGACGCCCTGGCTTTTTCGCTGATGATGATCACGATGGACAAATGCCTGAATTGCGACCTGGGTAGCTACAAGGCTTCGTTAGGCTGCTGCGCCTGTGCCCGGAGAGCGATCAACTCTTTCAAGGGCACCGACAACCAACTGATCCACAAGTTTGAATCGGCCAAAAAAGAATTGTTGGCATATCTGGAGAGCGCTGGAATAGATGCTGCGGCCCTGGTCGAGTTGTCCGAACCGGTAGAAATGGCAGCCTGAGGATGCAGGCGTTCGACTCTTCCTTGAGAGACAACCACCCGGTTGTCTCTTTGTTTTATTTATGGTAAAATAAGGTTGATTTTTCTGCGCGAGTGGTGGATACTTTGCCAAAGCAAAGGAGTTGGGGTACAATAGCCGTGTGCTGAAAAGGGGGGCAAGGGCTCATGCCGACGATTTTCCAGAGCATCCGGCACCTGCGCCGCTACCGCCGGGTGGTGGCCGTTCTCACCAAATATGGCTTTGGTCATTTGGTGGACCAGTTGGGGTTGGGAGGCTTTCGGGTCTTTCGCTGGATCGCCCGGCCAGAGGTGCTGGACGCCTCACCGTCTGAGCGCATCCGGATGGTGGTGGAGGATCTGGGTCCGGCGGCTGTCAAGATGGGCCAGATGTTGAGCACCCGGGGCGATGTGATTCCTGCGGACACCATCCGCGAGCTCGAAAGGCTGGTGGATACGGTGCCCCCCTCTCCCTTTCCCGACATCGTCCAGCGGGTAGAAGCGGATCTAAAAAAGCCCATCGGTGAGCTGTTTGCCGCGTTTGATCCGCAACCGCTGGCCTCGGCCTCCCTGGGTCAGGTCCATGCAGCGATGCTCCCCGACGGCAAAGCGGTGGCCGTCAAAGTCTTGCGTCCCGGTGTCGAACGGCTGGTGAACGTCGATCTTGACATTCTGCTGGAGGCTGCAGCCTTGGCTCAGCGCCGCACGAGCTGGGGAGAGTACTATGACGTCCATTCGTTGGCCCGCGAGTACGCGGACACGCTCCTGGGAGAGTTGAACTATGAGCAAGAAGGGCACAACATGGATCGCTTTCGCGAGAATTTTGCCGGCGAGCGATACGTGCGTGTGCCCCGCGTCTACTGGGAATTGACCACCCGGCGTGTGTTGACCATGGAGCGGGTTGGCGGCATCAAGATCTCTAACGTCGTGGCTTTGCAAGAGGCCGGCCTCAACTGCCGGCGGGTGGCCAGGAACAACATCAAGATCGTGCTGCGGGCCATTTTGCAGGACGGCTTTTTTCACGCTGACCCGCACGCAGGCAATTTTTTCGTGCAGCCCGACGCGTCGATCTCTTTGCTCGATTTCGGCATCATGGGTCAGTTGCAGCCAGAAGATCGAGAGGGCGTTGTCCTCCTGTTCGTGGGCCTCTTTCGCCAGGAGACCGATCGGGTGCTCGATGCGCTGTCAATGCTGGGCATTGCCACGCGCAGGGCTGACCGACGCAAACTGGCCCGTGACCTGGATCGCTTGCGGTTGCGCTATTTCGGGCGGCCGCTGGAAAACATCCGTGCCCAATCCTTTTTTGAGGATCTGATGGGTCTGGCCTTTGCCCACAGGCTGCGGTTGCCCAGCAACCTGGTGCTGCTATTCAAAACGGTAGCCATGCTAGAGGGACTGAGCATGCAGTTGGACCCCAGCATCAACGTTTTCACCGAGGTAGAGCCTTTTGTGCACGATGCGTTGATCGAGTTCGAGTCGCCGTGGGCGCGAGGGCGACGACTCTTGCAGACACTAAGCGGCTCCGGAGAGGCGGTGTTGCTCATTCCGCACCAGGTCAGCAGCCTGCTCGACATGGCGGCTGAGGGTCAGTTCAGGCTGACCATGCGGCACGAAGAGTTGGAGGAGCCGATCCGGCGTTTCAGCGAAGCAGCCAATCGCCTGGCAATAGTCGTCCTGGTGGCCACCTTTGTCCTGGGCCCGGCTTTGCTCATCCCTCATCTTGGATTCATCCCTCAGGCCTGGCGATCCTGGGCAGTGATTCTTGTTCTGGGAGGTTTTGCTCTCTCTTTTGTTCTCTCTCTTTACGTGTTGTTTGTTATCTTGCTCTCGCAACGGCGATGAGCTGTGTTTCAGGGGCATTCATCAAAAAAGGGGGGGGAAAGGGGGATATCATGAAACAAAAACAAAATAGCCTGCACGTCAAAGGGGAACTGCTCTGGACTGGCGTTCGTAAGGCCACTGCCCGATCAAAAGAGCCAATCCTTTGCCTCATTGAGCCGGGTACTCTCAGGTTGGTCGCGCTGTGCGGATTACAATTGGTGGTTTCGTGGGAGGTAGAGCTCCAGCAGACCGTATCGGCGCGTATGGCTTTTCTTGTCCCTCCTGTCGTCGCTCAATTGTTGTGCAGCGACGCCGTTCGTTCCCAAGAGATGGTTGAGTTCGTGATAAAAGACGAAGACATGGTGGCGCGGTTGACCGATCATCTGGGACAGTACGAGATCCGTTGGCGGTCGGACCTGGCCTCTTTTCCGGCGCCTGTTGAATTCAGCGAACTCATCAAAGTACCAGAGGCGCTCATGGAAGTGCCTTATCTCAGGATCACCGATACAACGCATCAGGCAGTGGCCAAGCTGGTTCACATGGAAGCCGATCCCAAAATCCATCGGGCCAAGCTGGCCATTTTGATAGATCTTAACTTTGGCCGCTTGAGCGTAGATGGCCGGGAGATTGTCAGCACGGAGAGCAGCCGTTACTATTTCAACCCACGCCTGGTCATTCGAGCGCTAGAGTTTATCAAAGAACAGACGGTTGGCGTGGGCGTCACGCCCTTGAGGGACCGCCAGCGGGCTTATCTGTCGCTACTGGCGAAACAAGGCGGCTGGACCGTCCACTGTGCTTTGCTCTCTATTGGCAAGGACACCCAATCGTTGTATCCACTTCCCCCAAAACAGGGCCAATAGCCCCTCTGGTCGCCTGGCAGAGACTTTGACCCCGGCCCCACCTCGATTTTGACATAGAGGAGGGGGTATGTTATAATATGTGCGTTGCACACATAACTGTTGCCGGCATAGACTGGCAGGGAGAATGGGGTAAATGCCTTACAAGGGAGCAGGGTGGCGAAAAAGTTGCCCTCGACGGATCAGGCGATTTGTCGAGCCCTGCCTGCTTTTGTTGCTCCATCGCGATCGAGCCCACGGTTACGACTTGCTGGAAGGGCTCAGAGAATTCAGCGTTCATCAGACGCCTGTGGACTCGAGCGTGGTTTATCGCACGTTGCGAGAAATGGAGCAGGCAGGTCTGGTTGTCTCTGACTGGGAAACAGAGGGCAGTGGTCCTCCCCGTCGTGTGTATGGCGTTACGTCTCTTGGCGACGAGTACCTGGCCCGCTGGGTCCAAGACCTCCGGGAGACCGATCGGGTGTTGCATGCTTTTCTGGCTGCTTATGACACGCTCGAGTTGGGAGGGGAATGTGAGCCTCAACTGCACCAATGATCTGCCAGCGATCTCTTCTCGACACTCTGGTCGCCCCTCTCGGTGCGAGAAGGGCAAAAAGAAGGGCTCTGTAGATGGCGGCGATAGTAGAAAAACTAGATGATTTCGAGGAGGTAGGTTTTGTTAAGTGTTGAACAGGCTTTAGAGGCCCTGAGGAAGGTCATGGATCCTGAACTGGGGCGCAACATTGTTGAACTGGGGATGGTCAAAGATCTGGACATCAAAGGTGAAAAAGTCGGGTTTACATTGGCTCTTACCACCCCGACTTGTCCCCTGCGCGATCGAATGAGCGACCAGGCGCGTGAGGCGCTCATGTTGTTGGATGGGGTTCGGGAGGTCGAGATCCGGTTCGGCGAACTGACGGCCGAAGAAAAAAAGCGAATCATGCCTGACCGCCAGCAGCCTCAGCAGGGGGCTGCCGAGCGTTTTAACAACATTGAGAAGGTCATCGCTGTGATGAGCGGCAAGGGTGGGGTGGGCAAGTCCCTCGTCAGCGGCTTGTTAGCCGTGGCGCTGCGACGCCAGGGACACAAGGTGGGCATCCTGGACGCCGACATCACTGGCCCAAGCATTCCGCGCATGTTCTTTTCCAATCATCGTCACCCCCAGAGCGGGCCGGTGGGCATCCTGCCGGTAGAGAGCAAAACGGGCATCAAAGTGATGTCCATCAACCTGCTGCTGCCCAGCGAGGACGAAGCCGTTATCTGGCGCGGACCGTTGATCAGCGGCGCGATCAGGCAGTTCTGGGGCGATGTCCTGTGGGGAGACCTGGATTACCTGGTGGTGGACCTGCCACCCGGCACCTCTGACGCAGCGCTGACGGTGATGCAGTCGTTGCCGCTGAGCGGTGTGGTGCTGGTCACGTCACCGCAGGGCCTGGCCGACATGGTGGTGGCCAAGGCGGCCAAGATGGCCCAGCGCCTGGAGATCCCTCTGATGGGGCTTGTCGAGAACATGAGTTACGTGGT
>Ga0180431_10010768_pt1 | contig 10116 bp, 11 predicted proteins | sample SS_ome_11_FD_132459 | JGI IMG/M metagenome (GOLD analysis project Ga0180431, IMG submission 132459) | Hypersaline lake sediment archaeal communities from the Salton Sea, California, USA - SS_1_MS_1 metaG | ecosystem: Environmental > Aquatic > Non-marine Saline and Alkaline > Hypersaline >... | reverse complement strand
TCTCCAGTAATCCACTTCGCTTGAGGTGCCCTTACTGCGGCAAGTTCATGGAGGAAAAGGAGATACTGGACCAGTTCTGAGGCGATTCCGGATGGAAACGAAAACCGGCCTTATACTTGCCCTGGACGTCATCGATATGGAGAGGGCGGCGAAGGTCGCCCAGGCCACCGCGGCACACGTCGATGCCATAAAGGTTCACTGGCCGATAATACTGAGTGAGGGGCTCAGGGGTATTCGTGGCCTATCAAAGCTACATCCGATCATAGTCGACATGAAGCTTTCCGATATACCACACACGAACAGGATAGCATGCGACATGCTTTTCTCATCAGGCGCAACCGGCGTAATATGTCAGGGCTTCGCCGGCCGGGACAGCGTCAAGTCCTGTATCGAGGCCGGCGGTGAGGTCTACGTGTTGGTCGAGATGTCACATCCCGGTTCCCGGGAGTTCATAACTCCGCACTCAAAGGAGATGGCGGAACTCGCCCGGGATATAGGGGCCGACGGCATCATCGCACCCGGGAACAGGCCCAAGAGGCTGTCGATATACAGGAAGATAATCGGACAGGATATGAAGATACTCTGCCCGGGCATAGGGGCTCAGGGTGGAGAGCCAGGGGACGCGGTGGCCAACGGTGCGGACTTCGAGATAGTGGGAAGGGCAATATACAGGTCCGATGATCCGGGAAGGGCGGCGGCACGGATCGCAGAGGCGATATCCGAGAAGCGATCGCGGCCCTAGATCCTGCTCGGGTCTATGAATCCGCCCCGTATCATCAGGTCCGCCAACGTGATCGCAACCATGGACTCGGCGACGGGAACGATTCTGGGTACTATGCAGGGGTCGTGTCTGCCCGATATCTTGATCTCCACATCCTGCTTGGTAACCATGTCGAGGGTCCGTTGAGCGACGGATATGGAGGGAGTTGGTTTCACCGCAATCCGAACAACGAGATCATTGCCGGTGGAGATGCCGCCGAGAACGCCTCCGGCGTTGTTGGTGATCAACCTTGGTTTGCCGTCTATCTCGGCGATGGCATCGTTTGATTTGGAGCCGGCCATCCTCGCGGATCTGAAACCGGCGCCGAACTCTACGCCCTTGACGGAGCCTATCGAGACGAGTGATTTCGCCAGTTCGGCATCCAGCTTCCCAAATACAGGCTCCCCGACCCCCAGGGGGACGTTACGGGCAACGATACCGACGATGCCCCCTACCGAGTCGCCCTCCTCGGAGGCGGATCTTATCGCCTCCTCCATTCGCTCGGCGGCCTCAGGGTCCGCACAACGAACCGGGTTGTCCCGAGATCCAACGAGCGAATCAAAGTCCGGATCCTCGCTCGCGACCACGCCTCCGATCTCGATAGCGTGGCCGATGATCGTTATATCATGTGTTGCAGAAAGGAGCTTCTTGGCCACGGCGCCTCCCATCACCCTGGAAACGGTCTCCCTTCCGGAGGCCCGACCGCCCCCCCTGTAGTCCCGATGCCCGAACTTCATCCTGTAGGTCAGATCGGCGTGCCCGGGGCGGGGACGATCGACGAGGGAGGCGTACGAACTGGAATCCACATCGGTATTGTAGACCGCCATATGTATCGGGGTCCCGGTTGTCATGTCGTCGAAGACCCCCGAGAGGATTTCGACTCTGTCCTTCTCGGCCCTCTGTGAGACCAGGTCCGAAGTGCCCGGCCTCCTCCTGTCCAGTTCGTCCTGGATATCCTCCCGAGCAAGCTCCAGGCCAGCGGGGCATCCATCAACGGTGGCGCCCAGCGCCACACCGTGGCTCTCACCAAATGTTGATACCGTGAAGGCTCTACCGATCATATTTCCGGCCATTGAGATCCTAACTTGGTTAATAGCCGGTAATATTTAACTAAATTCCGTTTGACCCCCGCACGGATGGGTGCAGATCTCCTGGCAGAGGGGCGTGCAGAGTCTCCGGGTGCCGCCACAATAGTCAATGCCATGGCTACGGGAAGGGGCGCGGCCTTTGCAATAGGGCTGAAGGTGACGGCTACGGTTCGTCTCATCGACGGAGGCGGGATAAGCGGCACGGCCGGGGCGGAGGGGCGAGAGGACCCCTTATTGATCGAGGAGTGCGTCAGGAGAATGCTCAAACTGTTCGATTGCGGGTACGGCGCGGAGATAGAGACGGAATCGAACTTGCCCGTGGCCAGGGGGCTGTCAAGCAGCAGCGCGGCCTCGAATGCAGCCGTGCTGGCAACTGCAGCTGCTCTCGAGAAGCTGGGCTACGACGTGCCCGACGACGAGCGACTGATAGACCTCGGGATAGACTCGAGCATAGAGTGTGGCGTTACCGTAACCGGTGCATTCGACGATGCATCAGCATCCTACTTCGGGGGCGCGGTAGTGACCGACAACACCTCCAGAGAGATTTTGCGAAAGGAGGATATGCCATCTCTCGAGGTGGTCATACTGTGTCCACACGCCAAATCCTATTCCGGAAGGGCAGATGTCGATGCGATGAAGCTTCTCGCCCCCCAGGTCGAGATTGCGCACAGGGAGGCATGTGAGGGGGACCTTCTCAAGGCCATGACATTGAATGGTCTGATATACTGCGCGTCGATAGGCTTCGAGCCGCGGCCCGCTCTGGCAGCTTTGGAGGCAGGCGCCATGGCTTCCGGCCTGAGCGGCAAGGGACCGGCTTTCGTTGCGGTGACCGAGGATGGCAGATCGGTCGCAGAGTCATGGGCCGAATTCGAGGGTGATGTCATCATCACCGAGACAAGCAATACTGGATCCAAGGTGCTGAGATGACCGAACCCGAGTTGGAGCGGCTCAGAGGACGTATCTCGGAGATCGATGCCGAACTGATCGAGTTGCTGGGGAGAAGGATGCGCCTGTGCAGCGAGATCGGGAGGATCAAATCCAGGGAAGGTCTCCAGATAGAGGTGAAGGAGGTCGAACGGAGGATCCTTAAGCGGGCGCTGGAACTGTCCAGGGAGAAGGGGCTTGAGGAGGAGTTGACCAAGGCGGTCTTCCGGTCCGTACTGAAATACAGCAAGGAGAGACAGAGGAGGGAGAGGCGAGGTGCCTCGGATAGCGACCTTGGGACCTAAGGGCTCTTTCTCCGAGGAGGCCGCCATCAGATTCGCCGAATCCCTGGGGGAGTCCGAGATAGTGCTGCTGGATAACCCCGAGGAGATCATCTCCCTCCCGGAGGGAGTTCAGTACGGCGTGGTGGCTATAGAGAACTCTCTTGAGGGGACGATCGGCCATACCCTCGATCTCGTTGGGGAGATGGAGAACACCATATGCGGCGAGGTGGTACTCGCTATCAGGCACTTCCTGATCGGTTCGCCCGACACCCGGTCCATAGGGCGTATCTTCTCCCACCCTGCGGCCTTTGCGCAGTGTCGCCGATTCATCGAGAGTAACTATCCCGATTGCGAGCTGGTGACGGTTTCGAGCACGGCCCAGGGCGCGATGGTCTCATCTACGGAGAAGGACTCGGCCGCAATCGCCAGCCATAGGGCGGCCGATATCTACGGCCTGGTGGCGTTTGAGAGTGATATCCAGGATGAGGACAGCTTCACGAGGTTCCTGGTCATCGGCAGGGATCCAACTCAACCGACGGGAAATGACAAGACCTCCTTGATATTCACGGTAAAGGATACCCCGGGTGCGCTTTACCAGGCGCTGAGGCCCTTCGCGGAGAGGAATCTGAATCTGACCAAGATAGAGTCGAGGCCTGCCAGAAAGGGCCTTGGGGACTATGTCTTCTTCCTGGATTTCCAGTGTCACGCTTCCGATCCCAGGAGCAAGGGGGCCCTGGAGGAGCTGGCCATCGCCTGCTCCTCCATCAAGGTGCTCGGGTCGTATCCAGAGGCTACCTCGGATGGGCCCCCATAGACTCGAGCAGATCCCTGACCCGTCTCTCGGCCGGTTCAGGGTCAAGGTCGCCGAAGAAGGTGAAGCGGAATGTCACGCTCTTCTCACCCTCGGGTATACCCTGCCCCGTGTAGACGTCGATGGGCTCCACCGAAACCAGCTCATCCTGACACTTCTCAAGCATCCTCGAGATCGCTTCCGGTTCTGAGTCCTCGTCCAGCAGATAGGATCCATCCCTCTGATTCGTGCCGAACTTCTCAACCCGCCTCCGACTGCCTTCTTCACGTCCAAGCATCGACGCATTCGCGGTCTTCATTCGGATGGATCTCTTTCCGTCCCCGATGGTCAGGAACTCCGCCGTCATGGATTTCAGCACGCCCGTGTGTATGGCACCGGTGGCCTCGTTCCTCACAGATATCATCCTGCCCACGGAATCCTTGAGCCTCAGCATCTCCTCGTATAGGGCGGAGACGGCCCGCGTCGACTTCGAGAAGGCTGACTCCAGATCATCATAGTGCTTGGCGGCCTCGATCATGACCTCCTTGAAGGCCGTTCGGTCACCGGAATCGACGGCCTCCTTGAGGTTCTTGGCCTTCTCTATGAAGACCTCCTCCATGTCAGAGGAGTAGGGGTTGGATATCTGTATCTGGGCGTACATGTCCGGGTTCCCCGAGAGTATGCGCCCTATCATGTCAACCATGAGCTCGTATACGGGGGATGAGTAATCCCTCGATCTTCCGATGTCGAAGTCGATTTCCTTCAGGGTCGCACCGACGGAGATGTAGGCGAAGTGGGTGAGGCACTGGACAACGCTCAGGGCGTAGTCGTGTTCCTCGCAGGTGGTCACCAGGGTCCTTGCCTGGTGCCTCTCCAGGAATTCCTCCAGACAAGGCAGGAAATCGCCCTTCAAAACGGGAACGAGAATAACAACCTGGCCCTCGAGATTCGGGACCGAGGGGCCAAACATGGGGTGGGCCGATATGTACTCCACGCCCGGGTCCAGAACCCTACTCGCGGTCGAGCATATCGGGGTTTTGACCGAGCATATATCGATCACAACCGAGCCTTCCCGTACGTGCGCCGCCATCTCCTCCAGAACCTGCGGCGAGATGTCGAGTGGCGTGCAGAGGACGATTACGTCGCATTCGGCCGCCTTGAGGTTATCGGCGTGAAAATCGCACCCATACTTATCGGCCATCCTCTTTCCGCGTTCCGGTCGCGGTCCGGTTATCAAGACCGACACGGATTGCAGAAGGTCCTCCTTGCGCAGGAATTCGAGGATCCAGCTGCCCATGCTTCCGTATCCGCCAACGAGGGCGAGGGTTCTCCCTCGGGGGTTCATGTTCATTGATCGAACCCTTTCTCTATAAATCAATTTCCCAATAGACGGAGCTGGCAGCTCGACCGGGCGCTACAAAAGATTGTTATTGCCGCCAGCGATATCTCGATCGTCTTGAGCGGAAGCGAGAGGGGTATCGACTGGCTGGTAGACAAGATCAGGAAACGGGAGAAGATAGAGAAACCGATGGTCAAACCCCTATTCCAGGATCTGGAGGACCAGATGCCGCTCTTCCTGCACGCCGCCCTGCTGGACGGCCTTCACGACATGTGGAGATTGAACGGCCCGAAACTGATCTACAGATTGGGGGTGCTGATGGGGCACAAGCTGAGGGTGGAGCTAGCCGAGAAGATGAAACTGGAGGATGTCGGCACTTGGGAAGCCGCGGTGGAACAGCTACCCGCTTTGCTCGACCTCTTCTCGGACCGAGTTGAGATCGTCAAGGTCACCAGGGCCTATGCCAGGATAGAGAGAAGCGGATGTCAGTGCATGAAGATGGACCTGGCCGTCGATTACTGCCCACATGATACCCTGATCTGCGGGATCATAGCCGGCTTCGTTCAGCACACGCTGAAGATCGATAATGTGGAGTGCAAACTGAAGGCCTGTGGAAGGGAGTACGAGGAGGCCCTCTGCATTCACGAGGTCCAGATGAAGGACTAGCGGGATTCGCATAGATTTATATCGAAAAGCCGTTGGTCGAGAGCCGTGGACTGGTCGCTGATATCGATACTGCTAGTTTTCGTGCCCTTTGCTGCGTGTCTTGTTGTGGTTCTGCTTTGTAGATCGCGTCCCAAACTAGGGTATTACCTGACGCTCGTGGCTCTTGTGGGGAATCTGGTTGTTGGGGGCGTGGTGGCTTTGCATGTGTTTGAGGTGGGGCCGGTAGGTGTGTTTCTTGAATCGGATTCGGTCTCCCTGGGTTTGAATGTGGATGAGCTTGGGGTGGTTCTTGCTCTGATTTCGTCGTTTCTCTGTTTGGTGGCGACCCTGGTGTCGAGGTCTTTTGGGGCCTTGGAGGATAGGCCGATGCGTTATGTGGGGTCGATTCTTCTTCTTAGCGGTGGGTTGAATGGGATCTTTCTTGCGGCGGATATGTTGCTTCTTCTGGTGTTTTGGGAGGTGATGATTATCAGTTCGTTTCTGTTGATAGTGCACAAGGCGCATCCGGAGGGTGTTTCGGCGGGGAGGCTGTACTTTGTTATGGCTCAGATGGGTGCGGTTCTCCTGTTGTCGTCGGCCGGTATGCTGTACCTGGGAACGGGCTCGGTTAGAATTGACGTTGATGCTATCTTCTCCAGCGAATCGTCCCGTTTGGCGTTTCTCGCCCTGGGTCTGATAGGATTTGCCATCGATTCGGCGGTGGTGCCTCTGCATGTTTGGCTTCCTGGGGCGCATGCTGAGAGCCCGACGCCGATGAGTGCTCTTCTGTCTGGTGTGGTGGTGAAGACGGGGATATATGGGATGATTCGATGTCTCTTCTTTCTGGAAGAGGTGCCATCTGTCTGGTCCGACTTCATCGTTTCGCTCGGGCTGATAACCGCCTTCGTGGGGGTCTTCCTGGCTCTGTTTCAGATGGACGGTAAGCGTCTGATTGCATTCTCCACAATTTCACAGATCGGCCTGATAGTAGCCGGAATAGGCACCGGATTGGCGCTGGGGGCAGTGGGGGCCTTATACCATGTGATCAACCATAGCATTTTCAAATCTCTTCTCTTCCTCTCGGCCGGCTGGGTGATGTGGTCGGCAGGGACACGCGACTTAAGAACAATAGGTAGATCGAAGTTCTCAAGTCCCGTCCTTCTCACGGCCTTCTATATCATCGGCGTCCTCTCTATATCCGGAGTTCCCCCCTTCAATGGATTCTACAGCAAATCGGTAATTGCAAAAGCCGTTGAGATCGAGTATCCCTTGCTTGCTGGCCTTCTGTCCCTCGTCGGCATGTTTACAATCCTGACCTTCGTCAAACTAGGTTGGTATCTATTCCGTTCAAGAGGTGGTGATGAGAAGATCCGAAATCCGTTACCATTGCTTCTTGCATGCGGATCGATGGCGGTACTGTGCATACTGCTGGGAGCTGCCAGTAGCACGGTGGTGGGAGGGGTTGGTGGAATCCTGAAGTTCGATCCAGTGGAGACGCCAAAGATCCTGAGCTTCTCAGTGACGTCCTTGATAGGTTATGGCGGTTTCATTGGGGCGTTTCTGATCTGGTGGAGAAGAGCGCAGGTTCACAGATTGCTGATAGAGGGAAGGCTCCGGGTCATCGGGCGGGTGGCTCAGAGAGGTCTCTACTTCGATGATGTTGTGGGGTTGATCAGCAGGGGATTCAACAGGTCTGCAGATCTTGTTAGCCTGAGTGCTTCGGGTTTGCACCGAGACTACGGTCTCTATATCGCGCTTGTCTGGATGGTTTCAATGATTCTGGTGGTCGGGGGGGCACTCTAGATTGCAGATTATCTGGCTGCAGCTCTCTGGCTTACTGGCGGTCCTCGCCTGCTCGGTGCTTGTCGTTCGCTTCAGGGATCTCTTGTCCTGCGCCATCGCATTGGGGGCTGCTGGGTTTTTCGTCGGATGGACCTACTTCACCTTGGGGGCCACAAATCTCGGCGTTGTCCAGCTTCTGGTGGAGGTGATCAAGACCTGCATCTTGATCCTGGTGGTCTCTAAAACCCATAGGGTGGGGTTCTCTGTCGAGAGGACCAGATTTCGAGTATCGATGGCTCTGGTGCTGGCCGTTGTTTTTGTCCTTTTCGCCCTTTTCGTCACGCCGGCAATATCTTCATACGGGGGGAAGGCCTCCGGACTCTCCGATCGATATCTGAGTGAAGCGGATGAACTGACGGGAGCAAGTAATGTTGTGACCGCTATCCTCTTAGGATTCAGGGCCTACGATACCGCGGGAGAGGTATGTGTCTTCTTCGTAGCGACCCTCGGGGTCGTGATTGTTCTCATCAAGACAGGAGGCGACTCTTGACTTGTCCCTACCAGTTCGGACGGTGTCGCGATTGCTAGCCCCCTTGTTCGTGGTATATGCCGCCAACCTAATAGTCACGCAAGCGACAGCTCCGGGTGGTGCCTTCGCCGGGGGCGTGGTCGTGGGAGTTACCGCATTTCTGATCATAGTTGGCGAGGAGATGAGGAATGTGATCACGAGGTTCACCTCGTGGATCGAGGCGGGCAGGGCCGCAGGTTTTGGTCTGGTCATACTGGCCAGCCTCTTGGGAGTCATATTTGGAGGGACTTTTCTCAGCACGGGATCGTGGATAGGTTTTGATTCGTCGCTGCTCAACCTTTTCGGATTTGCGGCCGGCATAGTTGTTGGATGCGAGATAGTCCTGGCCTTCGATCAGATGATGAGGATTGAGGTGACAAAGTGAGTATCGATCTGGGTATAGTTGCCTACAACCTATCATTTCTCCTAATGCTCCTGGGCATTTACTGTGCTCTATCTCATAGCGATATCATCAAGGTCGTATGTGGCCTGTCGATTTCGAGTTACGGCGTTACCCTTTTCGTGATCCAGATTGGATACACCCAGAGCGGATCTACACTAGCTTCTGGGGCCGTCGTTCCCTCCGTTGACCCCTTGATGGAGGCGCTGGTACTAACAGCGGTGGTGATAGAGACCGGCTTCATGATGCTAATGTTGGCAATAGGGATCAGGATCTTCCAGGAGGAAGGCCACATGGACCTCAGCCTCTTGAGGAGGTTGCGCGGTTGAGCAATCTCTACTATCTGGTGGTTCTGCCGTTGATCGGGGCATTGCTATCTCTGGTTCTTGCTCGTTGGCGCAGAGCGAGTATCCTGATGACCTCTCTGATACTTGGGGCATTGGTGGTCTCCGTAATCACGGTAGGCATTGATGTTTTCGATCATGGAATCGTGACCGAGAGCGTTGGCGGCTGGCCGGTCGGGACAGGTCTCGGAATGGCACTCGACTTACTAGGGGTCGTGATCGTAGTGGCTGTAACAGGGCTCTCCGCGACCTCGTTCATCTACTTCTCCGGGAAAGCGCAAAGCGATGAGAGGCAATCTATATTCTACAGCTTGGTCTTCTTCCTAGTGGCTGGCCTGATGGGCATGACCCTAGTCACGGATATCTTCAACCTGTTTGTATTCGTGGAGCTTTCGTCGGTATCGGCCTGTGTTCTGGTATCATACAACCGGAGAAGCGAGGATTTCGAGGCTGCCTTGAAGTACCTAGTGCTGGAAACGATATCGAGTTTCATCTTCCTGGGAGGCATCGTCCTAGTATACGACCAAGTGGGAAGCCTGAATATGGGGGTCATCGGGGTCTTCATGCGAAACGAGAGTGGCAACATCATGTCGGATATCTCGGTGGCAATGATGGCAATTGGTTTGGGGCTTCCGGCCGCAATCTTTCCTCTTCATACCTGGCTACCCGATGCCTTCTCGAGGGCACCATCGTCCATCGCTGCCTTGCTCGCGGGGGCATCGAAGCTGGTGTGCTTCTACGCTATCGTGAGGCTTTTCAGTCAGGTAATAGGCCTCAATTCCGTGTCGATACTGAGACTGATCCCGTGGATTGGCCTGGCAACTGCACTCTTCGGCGCGCTTATGGCGTTGGTTCAGGTTGATATCAAGAGGCTCCTTGGATACACGACCATAGCCAGTGGGGGTTTGGCATTGGCATTGGCGGGAATTGGCACCTCAAGAGGATTCCAGGGCCTGGTGCTGCATATGATCAACAGTGCGCCAGCAAAGGCCGTGTTGTTTCTGTCCGCCGGCTGCCTGATATATGGTCTGTCGGTACGGGATTTCCGGGAAATGAAGGGCGCTTGGAGCGCTATGCCGGGAGTGTGTTTGGCCTTCCTCGTCGGATGTTTGGCGGACCTAGGGGGCCCTTCACTCGGGTTCTTCAGCAAGGCCTATATGATGTTTGCATTCGTGGAGACCAGTGCCCTCAT
>Ga0180431_10010767_pt1 | contig 10116 bp, 5 predicted proteins | sample SS_ome_11_FD_132459 | JGI IMG/M metagenome (GOLD analysis project Ga0180431, IMG submission 132459) | Hypersaline lake sediment archaeal communities from the Salton Sea, California, USA - SS_1_MS_1 metaG | ecosystem: Environmental > Aquatic > Non-marine Saline and Alkaline > Hypersaline >... | reverse complement strand
GGGCCGTGTCTAAGTCCCAGTGTGGCTGATCATCCTCTCAGACCAGCTATGGATCGTCGCCTTGGTGAGCCATTACCTCACCAACAAGCTAATCCAACGCGGGCACCTCAATCGGCGATAAATCTTTCTCCCGAAGGACGTATACGGTATTAATCCCAGTTTCCCGAGGCTATTCCGTACCGAAAGGTAGTTTCCCACGCGTTACTCACCCGTCTGCCACTATCCCGAAGGATCGTTCGACTTGCATGTGTTAGGCCTGCCGCCAGCGTTCGTTCTGAGCCAGGATCAAACTCTCAGATTGAATGAGAGAGTGATCGGCTTGGTCACTACGCATTGACGAGTCCCAAGCACACCGTCATCGGAAAAACGCCGGAGCGTCATTCCTACGACATATGAGCTTGTTGAAACGTAGTGCCGCCGAAGTCTCGATTCGGTCCGCTGCGCCCGAGGACGAAACGAACCCGCAAGGACTCCGCCGCCTACGTTTCTCTTTCTTCCGATTCACTTGTCAAAGAACCCGGCGGGCAAGCCACCGTCGGGCGGATTGAGTTTTGGGCTCGCACCGCCCCGAAAGAGACGACCCGAAATCGCATGAAGCGACCGGGCCGAACCTTCGAAAGCCATGAAACAAGGGCGAAACCATCTGCCGCTTGCGGCGATGCCGCCCTCGTTGTCTAATCATATAGGCGCCGGTGGTGGCGCCTGTCAACTCCGTTGCGTGCGACAAGCGGGCCCCCTCACGAAAGAGGCAAGGAGTCCGCCAACTGCCGCCAGCCGATCGGGCGCCCGCCCCGAAATCGGCGCAAAATCGCCACAAACGCAGCCCGTTCGTTGATTGACTTGCCGCGGTGCCGAAGGCAGTTTTCGCGGCGAGTCGACAGATGGGAACCGGCAGGCCGGTTTTCAACGAGGCGAGGACAGGCAACAAGGTGACGGCGATTTCCGCTGCAATGTCGGGCCCGGCCCGCCTCGCGCCTATCGCCGACGACGCCGGCGCCCGCTACCACGACCTTGGCACCGAGCCCCCGCTTTCCGCCGGAACCCCGTCCATCGGCGTTCCCGCCCGCCGCGCGGTCTCGATGCGCTGGCTCGCCGGCACGATCCTCACCGGAGTGACCTCCTTCGTTCTTGTCGGCGGCGCGTTGATCGCTGCGCTCAATAATCAGAATGTCGTCGCCACCGCGCCGCAATCGGCCGACATCGCAATGCTCTCGATCGGCGGCAATGGCGAGAAGGGCGACCGTATCGTGCCCGTCGCTGCGCCGCCGGCAACGCGCGAAGTTATCCCGGTATCGACGGTCGTCCGAGAGGGCGACCGCGACCTCATCCAGCTGCGTGACTATGTGCTGATCCGCACCGCGCTCACGGTCAGCAATCCCGACGGTGTCGAGATCCCCGCCTATGATCCGGTCACGATCGTCGGTGAGGCGGCGGACGGCGACGCACCGGCTGCGGCGCCCGCCCCCGGCGATTTCGCCCGCGGCGGCGTCGAAGGCGGCAATGCGGCCGTCCGTACCGTCGCCTTCCCGATCGACGCGCCGCCGCCCCGTGGCCCCGACATCGGCATCACCGAGATCGAGGAGATCGTGCATCGCAGTGCCCGCGACCTCTTCGGCGGCGGTCTGCCGCCTGGCGCCTTCGCCTATGCCAATGCGGTTGGAATGGGGATCGGCGCCGGCGATCCGTCGGCGGACCCGTTTGCAGCGCTCGGCATGCGCATGATCCCCGAGAACGTCTCCTATCTCGGCAAGACCAATGACGAGGGCCTGTCGCGCGACGAGCAACTCATTCCGCTCGCCGAAACCACCCTCGAGGATGTGCTTGGCGAGACCGGGATGAGCGTCGCCGACATGGACTCGGCCCTGACCGTGCTCGGCGCGCTGGTCGATACCGCCGCGCTCGATGACGAACACCGCGTCCGCATCGCCATGGGCGCGCTTGACGCCGGCGCCGAGCGCACGGTTCTTCGCGTCAGCATCTACGAAGACACCGCGCATCAGGCGACCGTTGCACGCGATGATGGCGGCCGCTTCGTCCGCGCCGACGAGCCGCCTCCGCTCGGCGAACTGGCGGCGACGCCGGCGCCTGCGCCACGCCAATCCGCCGGCGCCCTGCCGCGCCTCTACGAGGCGATCTATCTGACGGCCAATGACGAGGGCGTGCCGCGCGAACAGATCAATGAGCTTGTGCGCATCTTCGCCTTCGATCTCGACATGCAGGCACGCATCGGCCCGGCCGATTCGCTGACGCTGTTCCACTCGGCGCCGAGCGATACGCCCGGCGAGGAAGCCGCGATCCTCTTCGCCGCCATCAACAGCGGCGGTTCGGCAACGGCCTATTACCGGTTCCAGGGCGAGGACGGCGTCGTTCGCTACTACGACGCCGAAGGCCGCAGCGCCGACAATTTCCTGCTGCGCAAGCCGATGTCGACCGGCGAGATGCGCTCGCCCTATGGCAACCGCCTTCATCCGATTCTCGGCGTCTACCGCCTCCATTCCGGCGTCGACTGGTCGGCGCCCTACGGCACACCGATCGTTGCCGCCGGCGACGGCGAGATCGTGCGGATGGAGTGGAACTCGGGCGGCTACGGCCGTTTCACGGTGATCCAGCACCGCAACGGCTACGAGACCGCCTACGCGCACCAGAGCTCGTTCGCACAGGGTCTGAGCGTCGGCGACACCGTTCGCCAGGGTCAGGTCATCGGCTATGTCGGCTCGACGGGCCTGTCGACCGGCAACCATCTTCACTACGAGGTCCGGATCAACGGTCAGACGGTCAACCCGCTGACGATCCGCCTGCCGGAAGGCGACGTGCTGACCGGCAATCAGCTCGCCGCCTTCGAGGAGCAGCGCGATCAGATCAACGATCTGCTCGGTCTCGACGAGTCCGGCAATCGCGTCGCCGCGCGCTAACGCCGCTCCCCGAGTAATCCGCTTCGTTCGTCCCTGCGTGTGCGAGGATCCCCATCACCCCAATACGCCTCTCAGGCATGGACTCCGGCCTTCGCGGGAGCGAACGGAGGCGAGTGCGCACGAGGCAAACCATATCCCCGGAGCAACGCCTCTAGGCTGCCGCTTCCGCACCCTCCTGCGGCACGAACAGGAGATGCTCGTTGCCGCCGACGATCCGAACGGTCGCTCCGTCGGCGATCTCGCCGGCAAGGATCTTGTCGGCGAGCGGGTCCTGCACCTCGCGCTGGATGACGCGCTTCAAGGGGCGCGCCCCGTAGACGGGGTCGTATCCCTTCTCGGCGAGCCAGGCCTCGGCGGTGTCGTCGAGTTCGAGCGTAATCTTGCGCTCACCCAACAGGGATTTCAGCCGCTTCAGCTGGATCTCGACGATCTTGCCCATCTCATTCTTCTTCAGGCGGTGGAACAGGATGATGTCGTCGAGCCGGTTCAAGAACTCCGGCCGGAAATGCGCCCTGACGGTGTCCATGACCAGCGCGCGCGCCGCCTCCGAATCCTCGTCCTCGCGGAGCGCCGAAAGATGCTCCGCACCGAGGTTCGATGTCATCACGATGAGCGTGTTGCGGAAGTCGACCGTGCGGCCCTGGCCATCGGTGAGACGCCCGTCATCGAGCACCTGTAAGAGGACGTTGAAGACGTCGTGGTGCGCCTTCTCGATCTCGTCGAAAAGGATCACCTGATAGGGCCGGCGGCGGACGGCTTCGGTGAGCGCACCGCCCTCCTCATAGCCGACATAGCCCGGAGGCGCTCCGATAAGTCGGGCGACCGAGTGCTTCTCCATGAACTCCGACATGTCGATCCGGACCATCGCGGTTTCGTCGTCGAACAGGAACTCCGCCACCGCCTTCGTCAGTTCGGTCTTGCCGACGCCGGTGGGGCCAAGAAACATGAATGAGCCGATCGGCCGGCTGGGATCCTGAAGTCCTGCGCGGGAGCGGCGGACGGCGGTGGCGACCGCATGAACGGCCTCCGCCTGGCCAACCACGCGGGTCGCCAGTTCGTCTTCCATTCGCAGCAGCTTGTCGCGCTCGCCTTCCAGCATCTTGTCGACCGGGATGCCCGTCCACCGCGATACCACGCCGGCGATGTGATCGGGCGTCACCGCCTCCTCGACCATGTCGCCGGCGCGGCTTCCTTCCTCCGCCTCGACTTCCGCGACCTGGCGTTCGAGTTCCGGGATGCGGCCATAAGCAAGTTCGCCGGCCTTGGCGAGGTCACCGGTGCGCTGCGCCTTTTCGAGCTCGGCGCGCGCCTGGTCGAGTTGCTCCTTCAGCTTCTGCGCCGCGGAAAGCTTCTCCTTCTCCGCCGTCCACCGCTGGGTCAGCGACTGCGACTGCTCTTCAAGATCGGTGAGTTCGCGCTCGAGCTTCTCAAGCCGATCCTTCGACGCTGTATCGGATTCCTTCTTCAGCGCCTCCCGCTCGATCTTCAGCTGGATGATGCGGCGGTCGAGCTCGTCGAGAGCTTCGGGCTTGGAATCAACCTGCATGCGAAGCCGCGAAGCGGCCTCATCGACGAGGTCGATGGCCTTGTCCGGCAGGAAGCGGTCGGTGATGTAACGGTCCGAGAGCGCCGCGGCCGACACCAGGGCCGAATCGGTGATGCGGACGCCGTGGTGGAGCTCATACTTCTCCTTGATCCCGCGAAGGATCGAGACGGTGTCCTCGACCGTCGGCTGGTCGACAAAGACCGGCTGGAAGCGCCGCGCCAAGGCGGCGTCCTTCTCGACATGCTTGCGATACTCGTCGAGCGTTGTCGCGCCGACGCAGTGCAGTTCGCCGCGCGCCAGAGCCGGCTTCAGGAGGTTCGAGGCGTCCATCGACCCTTCCGCCTTGCCGGCACCCACGAGCGTGTGCATCTCGTCGATGAAGAGGACGATGCCTCCAGCTGCCGCCTCGATCTCGGAGAGCACCGCCTTCAGCCGCTCCTCGAACTCGCCGCGATACTTCGCGCCGGCAATCAGCGCGCCCATGTCGAGCGCAAGCAGGCGCTTGTCGCGCAGCGATTCCGGCACGTCACCATTGACGATGCGCAGCGACAGCCCTTCGGCGATGGCGGTCTTGCCGACGCCGGGTTCGCCGATCAGCACCGGGTTGTTCTTGGTGCGCCGGGAAAGGACCTGGATTGTGCGCCGGATTTCCTCGTCGCGGCCGATCACCGGGTCGAGCTTGCCGTCGCGCGCATCCTGGGTGAGATCGCGGGCGTATTTCTTGAGCGCCTCATACTGGCTCTCGGCCGAGGCGCTGTCGGCGGTACGGCCCTGGCGAAGCGATTCGATCGCCTGGTTGAGCGCGGTTGGCGTGACGCCGGCATCGGCCAGGATCTTGGCGCTCTTGGCGTCCTTCTCGACGGCGAGGGCTGTCAGCAGCCGCTCCACCGTGACGAAGCTGTCGCCCGCCTTCTTCGCCATCTTCTCGGCGGTATCGAAGACCTTGGCCGTCGGTGGCGCCAGGTAGAGCTGCCCCGCGCCCGCGCCCTCGACCTTCGGCAGATCGCCGAGGGCCTTCTGGGTTGCGGCGAGCGCCATGCGTGAGTCGCCACCGGCGCGGTCGATCAACCCGGCGGCGAGACCTTCCTCGTCGTCGAGCAGGACCTTGAGCAGGTGTTCGGGGGTGAATTGCTGGTGCCCGCTGGTGAGCGCGAGCGTCTGGGCGGACTGCAGAAAACCGCGCACCCGCTCCGAATAGATCTCGAGATTCATCAATGCCTCCTGACGACCACCGCCGCCCTATCGTCAGGCGCGCGCGGTGATGATGCCCGGTACGCGTCTCCTCACGAGACCGCGTCTAGCATCTGATATCGAGTGTCGAGAGGCTTGCCGCAAGATGCGTTTACGGCAGACGGAGGCTGGTTCAGTCGTCCGCGGTGACGGGTTCCTCGGACGCCGCCTCGGCTTCCTTGCGTTCCGGCCGCGGCCGGCGGGTCCGCCGTGGGCGGCTGTTGCCGCCGCCATCGCCGTTCATTTCGCGGCGCTCGCCGGAGTCGTTGTCATGACCATTGCCGTCGCCATTGACGTAAGGCTGTGGATCGGAAAGTCCGAACTGCGGCTGGTTGTCGTCCCGCGACTGGCCGCGCTCGCCGTTCTGGCCGGTGTTCCGATCCTCGTCCTCGTCGTCGTCCTCGTCGCGCTGCGACGGCTGCGCTTGCTGCTGGGGCATCTGCGCCTGGGCAGCGGCGACGATCCGGAAATAGTGCTCGGCATGCTGGAGGTAGTTCTGCTCCGCGACCCGGTCGCCGGAGGACGCGGCGTCCCGCGCCAGCGTCACATACTTTTCCGCGACATGGAGCGCGGTACCGCGGACCTTCACGTCCGGTCCGTTGCTTTCGTACGAACGCTGCAATGGGTTCGGCCCCTTCCGGTTCCGGCCGCGGGAGCGCTTGTTATGTCCTTGCCTCATTACGGCTCTCTTCCAAATACTCTGGGCAAATGAATGGTCTTGCGTCCTCGACCCGGCTCTTCAAGCCACGCGCGACACAATTCTCGCGTCTCGACCCGGCGATCCTGCTCGGCTCAGCAAGCTGACCCTGTCATGTCGGCATCGGTGCCCGGCCAGGGCACACTTCTCCTCCCGTGAGGATCGTTGATCCTCGACGGGAGCGCCTATCGGGGCACTCCAGCGGCACTGCAACGTTTCAGAAGCTTGGTTCCCAAACGTCAGGCGCTACGGCCCTCGTGCTTCGGTGGGGAAACCCTAGTCGCTCCGGATTTGTTTTCCAAGCGGTTTTTGCCGCTCTTCAGGTCTTTGCTGACCGGATCGTTAGCAGGGCAACACGTTCGCGGCCTGCGAGATCGCGGCGGATCTCCGCATCGAGTCCGGCCCGCCCGGCAAGCTCCGAGATCGGCCCTGCCTGACGCGGCCCGAACTCGAGAGCCGCGAAGCCACCCAAAGCGAGACAACGCGGCAGCTCCGGAATGATTTCCCGATAAGCACCCAATCCGTCCGGGCCGCCATCGAGCGCAAGACGCGGGTCGTGTCCGATGACCTCGATCGGCAGATCGGGCAAATCCGCTCCCTCTACATAGGGAGGATTGGCAAGGATTGCATCGAACGGCCCGGCAAGCCCGTCGGCCCAGTTGCCTGCGACAAAACGCGCGCGGTCGCCGAGGCCGAAGCGCTCGGCGTTGGCGGCTGCCGTGTTGACGGCGTCCGTGCTGCGGTCGACCCCGACGCCGACTGCCGCCGGCAACTCGCTGAGAAGCGCCAGCAGAATGCACCCCGACCCGGTGCCGAGATCGAGAAGCCGGAGCGGGTCGCCGCGCTGGCCCGCGGCCGCGATCCGATCGAGCGCTGTCGCGACGATCGTCTCGGTGTCCGGCCGCGGCACCAGCGTTCCGGCCGAGAGGTCAAAGCGAAGGCTCCAGAACTCCTTGTAGCCGAGGAGCCGCGCCACCGGTTCGCCCCGCGCGCGGCGGGCGACCAGCGCTTCGGCCGCCGCCATCGCCTCGATCGGCACGGCTTCGCCGTCGCGCAACGGCAGCGACATCGCCTCGACGCCGAGGGCGTGGGCGAGAAGAAGCCGCGCGTCGAGAGCGGCGGACCCCGCGCCGCTGCTCCAGCCGCTCTGTAGCCGGCTAGCCAACCGTCGCCGCGCGGCGCCTACGGTCAGCACGTCCTCCGCCGCGGCGAGGCCTGCCGTCACGTCTCCTCCGCCTCGATGGCGGCAAGCTGGTCGGCCTGGTGATTGGTGACAAGCGCGTCGACCAGTTCGTCCAGCGCCGTGCCCAGCAGCACCTGGTCGAGCTTGTAGAGTGTCAGGTTGATGCGGTGGTCGGTCACCCGACCCTGCGGGAAGTTGTACGTACGGATGCGCTCCGAGCGGTCACCGGTGCCGACCTGCACGCGCCGCGCCTCGGCACGATCCTGTGCCAACTTCTGGCGCTCCATGTCGAACAGCTTGGCGCGCAGAATCTGCATCGCCCGCGCCCGGTTCTGGTGTTGCGACTTCTCCGACGCCGTGACGACGATGCCGGTCGGGATATGCGTCAGGCGCACAGCGGAGTCGGTGGTGTTGGCATGCTGGCCACCGGCCGACGACGCGCGGCTGGTGTCGAGGCGAATATCCTCCGGCTTGATCTCGACATCGACTTCCTCCGCCTGCGGCAGCACCGCCACCGTTGCCGCCGAGGTGTGAATGCGGCCGCTCGCCTCCGTTTCCGGCACGCGCTGAACGCGGTGGACGCCCGACTCGAATTTCAGCCGGGCGAACACGCCGCGCCCGGTGATCTCGGCGACGATTTCCTTGTAGCCGCCGACATCGCCGGGGCTTTCCTCGATCACCTCGACCTTCCAGCCCTGGAGATCGGCATAGCGGTGATACATGCGGAAGAGATCGCCGGCGAAGAGCGCGGCCTCGTTGCCGCCGGTTCCGGCGCGGATTTCGACGATCGCGCCTTTCTCGTCGGCGGCGTCCTTGGGGAGGAGAAGCCGGCTCAGCTTCTCGTTGAGTTCCTCGACCCGCTCATCGAGTTCGCGGGCCTCGGCGCGCGCCATCTCGCCCATCTCAGGATCGTCGAACAGCGTGCGGAGGCCTTCGAGGTCGGATTCGGCCTTCTTCAGTTCGGTAATCGCTTCGACGATCGGCTCGAGCTCCGCCCGCTCCCGCGACAGATCGATCATCGTCTCGGTGTCGAGCGGTGTCGACAGCTGGCTGTCGATTGTCTCGACCCGCTTCAGGAGCCCATCGATTTTTTGTTCTGACAGCACGTCTTACGTCACTAGCCTGGCCGAATCCGAATTCCGTCGAACGGCTATACCGGAATGGAATGGCTGTTGGCGAATGTCAGCAGCTCACGCCGCATGTCGACGGAACTGGCTGGTCGTTGGAGCCAGTCGCGGAGCGCCGCAGCAAGTTCGGTCGCATCGAGCTGCAGGAGCATCGCCTTGACCGGCCCGATCGCCGCCGGGGCCATCGACAGGGTGCGATAGCCGAGGCCGATCAGCGTCATCGCCGCCAGCGGCTGGCCGGCAAGCTCGCCGCACAGCGTGATCGGGATATCGCGCGTCTCGGCCGCTTCGACAACCTTTCTAAGCGCCCGCAGGAACGGGGTCGACAGCGGGTCGAAACGATTCGCCACGCGGAGATTGCCGCGGTCCGACGCCATCACGAACTGCACCAGATCGTTGGTCCCGACCGAAACGAAGTCCGACACCGCCATCAGCTCGTCGAGCTGGAAGAACAGCGCCGGCACTTCGAGCATCGCGCCGACCTTCAGCTGCGACGGCGGCTCGTGGCCGTGGCGGCGGAAGTGCCCGATCTCGCGGTCGATCATCTCGCGCGCCAGCTCCATCTCGCCGACCTCGGTCACCATCGGCAGCATGATCCGGAGCTCGCGGCCGGCGGCTGCGCGCAGCAGCGCACGGATCTGTGTCCGCAACAGCCCCGGCCGATCGAGCCCGAGGCGGATTGCGCGCCAGCCGAGGGCGGGGTTTTCCTCCTCGGCGGTGCGCAGATAGGGCAGCACCTTGTCGCCGCCGATGTCGAGCGTTCGGAAGGTAACGGGGCGACCGTCGACAGCGTCGAGGACGGACCGGTAGAGGCTCGCCTGCTGATTCATCCGCGGTAGCGTGTCGGCCACCATGAACTCCAACTCGGTGCGGAAGAGGCCGATGCCGTCGGCGCCGGACTCGGCGACATGCGGAAGGTCGACAAGGAGCCCGGCATTGATCATCAGCGACACCGGCGCGCCGTCCCTGGTGACGGACGGGACGTCGCGCAGCAGCCGGTAGCGCTTCTGGCGCTCGGCCCGAAACTGCACCTTTTCTGCATAGGCGAGCTCAACGTCGGAGGTCGGTCGGATGTGGACGTCACCGGTCTCGCCGTCGACGATGATCGGGTCGCCGTTCTCGACCAGCGATACCACTTGGCTGGCGCGGCCGACGGTGGCGATGCCGAGCGCGCGGGCGACGATGGTCGCGTGACTTGTCGCCGCCCCCTCTTCCATCACCAGCCCGCGGATGCGGGTCCGGTCGTAGTCGAGGAGATCGGCCGCGCCCATTCCGCGGGCGATGACGATGGCGTTCTTCGGCAGATCGTGCGGAATCGCTGCGCCGCCGAGCAGCAGCCGCAGCAGCCGGTTGGCGAGATCGTCGAAATCGTGAAGCCGCTCCCACAGCAGCGGATCGGTCTGGCGTTGAAGTCGGGCTCT
>Ga0180431_10010766_pt1 | contig 10117 bp, 6 predicted proteins | sample SS_ome_11_FD_132459 | JGI IMG/M metagenome (GOLD analysis project Ga0180431, IMG submission 132459) | Hypersaline lake sediment archaeal communities from the Salton Sea, California, USA - SS_1_MS_1 metaG | ecosystem: Environmental > Aquatic > Non-marine Saline and Alkaline > Hypersaline >... | reverse complement strand
TCGACGGACCGGGGGGTTCCGACGGGAGGCGATTCGTGCTGGCCCGGGCCCGACTGGCCGCCTACGCGCGGGAACTGGGGGAGGACCCGGAGATCCTCGGCAGCTACACTGGGCAGCAGTTGTTGGGCTTGCGGTATCTTCCGCCGTTTCCGTTCTTCGCCGACTCCGTCAACGGATTCCAGGTACTGGCCGGCGATTTCGTCACCACCGAGGACGGCACCGGGATCGTGCACATGGCGCCGGCCTACGGCGAGGACGACAAGGCCGCCACCGATACCGTCGGGATCGTGCCGGTCACACCGGTGGATGCCCGCGGCCGGTTCGATGCGACCGTGCCGGACTACCAGGGTCAGCAGGTGTTCGATGCCAACCCGCAGATCATCCGCGACCTGAAGAACGGCACCGGCGCGGCGGGCGTCAATTCACCGGTGCTGATCCGCCACGAGACCTACGATCACCCGTATCCGCACTGCTGGCGCTGCCGCAACCCGCTGATCTACCGCGCGGTGTCATCGTGGTTCGTGAATGTGACCGCCTTCCGCGACCGGATGGTGGAGCTCAATCAGGAGATCACCTGGTACCCCGAGCATGTCAAGGACGGTCAGTTCGGTAAATGGCTTTCCGGAGCGCGGGACTGGTCGATCTCGCGGAATCGCTACTGGGGCACTCCGATTCCGGTCTGGACCTCAGATGACCCGGCTCATCCGCGGATAGATGTGTACGGCAGTCTCGATGAACTGGAGCGGGATTTCGGCGTCCGTCCGGACAACCTGCACCGCCCCTATATCGACGAACTGACCCGGCCCAACCCCGACGACCCCACCGGTGCGTCCACCATGCGCCGGATCGAAGATGTCTTCGACGTCTGGTTCGACTCCGGTTCGATGCCGTACGGGCAGGTGCACTACCCGTTCGAGAACGCCGACTGGTTCCTGGGCGGGGCGGCCGGAGAGGGTGAAGCCCACTTCCCCGGCGATTTCATCGTCGAGTACATCGGCCAGACCCGGGGCTGGTTCTACACGCTGCACGTGCTGGCCACCGCGCTGTTTGACCGACCGGCTTTCAAAACCTGTGTGGCACACGGCATCGTACTGGGCGACGACGGCGCGAAGATGAGTAAGTCATTGCGAAACTACCCCGATGTCAACGAGGTGTTCGACCGGGACGGATCCGACGCCATGCGCTGGTTCCTGATGGCCTCGCCGATCCTTCGTGGTGGCAACCTGATGGTTACCGAACAGGGTATCCGGGAGGGTGTCCGCCAGGTCCTGCTGCCGCTGTGGAACGCTTACAGCTTCCTGGCCCTCTATGCACCGAAAGTCGGTACCTGGCGCGTCGATTCGGCGCATGTCCTGGATCGCTACATCCTGGCCAAGCTGGCGGCCCTGCGCGATGCGCTGACCGCTGCCATGGATATCTGCGATATCTCCGGTGCCTGCGAGCATCTGCGGCAGTTCACTGAGGCGTTGACGAATTGGTACGTGCGGCGGTCCCGTTCGCGATTCTGGGATGAGGAAGCCGAGGCGATCGACACCCTGCACACCGTTCTGGAGGTCACCACCCGACTGGCGGCACCGCTGCTGCCGATGGCCTGCGAGGTGATGTGGCGCGGTATCACCGGCGAACGATCGGTGCACCTGACCGACTGGCCCGAAGCCGACGTGGTGCCCGCGGATCCAGCCCTGGCCGCCGCCATGGACCAGGTGCGTGAGGTGTGTTCTGCGGCGTCCTCGCTCCGCAAGGCGAAGAAGCTCCGGGTGCGACTGCCGCTACCGAAACTCACTGTGGCGGTGGAGAATCCGGAGGTGCTGGAGTCCTTCGTCGACCTCATCGCCGAGGAACTCAACGTCAAGGCCGTCGAACTTACCGACGATATCGGCACGCACGGCCGGTTCGAACTGACCGTCAACTCCCGCGCGGCCGGTCCGCGGCTGGGTAAATCCGTGCAGGATGCCATCAAGTTGGTCAAGGCCGGCGAGGGGGTACTCAACGACGACGGCACACTCACCGCCGGTGCGGTGATCCTCACCGCCGGCGAGTACGACTCCAAGCTGGTCGCCGCGGATCCGGGTGGTACCGCCGCACTGCCGGCCGGAGCCGGTCTGGTGGTCCTCGATGACACCGTCACCCCGGAACTGGAGGCCGAGGGCTGGGCAAAGGACCGCATCCGGGAGTTGCAGGACCTCCGCAAGTCCACCGGTCTGGACGTCAGTGACCGCATCACCGTGGTGATGGCGGTCCCCGCCGAGCGGGCCGAGTGGGCACGTGTCCACCGTGATCTGATCGGCGGCGAGATCCTCGCCACCGGCTTCGAGTTCATCGAGCCCCCCGGCGAGATACCCGGCGGCGTGGAGATCGGGGACGGCGTCCGGGTGGCTATCGCGAGGGCCTGAGACCGTGGCCGACCGCTGGGTCCTGCACTTCGACATGGACGCGTTCTTCGCCTCCGTCGAGCAGCTGACCCGGCCCACGCTGCGGGGCAGACCGGTCCTGGTCGGCGGTCGGGGCGGACGCGGAGTAGTGGCCGGTGCCAGCTACGAGGCCAGGGTTTACGGCGCCCGATCGGCGATGCCCATGCATCAGGCGCGGCGACTTGTCGGTTCTGCAGCGGTGGTACTGCCGCCGCGCGGAGCGGTCTATGCAGTCGCGAGTCGCCGGGTGATGGACACCGTCCGCACCGTCGTCCCGGTGCTCGAGCAGCTGTCCTTCGATGAGGCTTTCGGAGAGCCCGCCGAGTTGGCGGGCGCGACGGCGATCGAGGTGCGGCGGTTCTGCGCCGATCTGCGGCTACTCGTCCGCGAGCAGACGTCACTGGTGGCATCGGTCGGCGCCGGTTCGGGTAAACAAATCGCGAAGATCGCCTCCGGACTGGCCAAACCCGATGGGATCCGGGTTATTTCGCGCCAGGACGAGCACCCTCTGCTGCAGGGGCTGGCCGTCCGCCGGCTCTGGGGCATCGGTCCGGTCGCCGAGGAGAAGCTGCATCGCCTCGGTATCGATAGGGTCGGCCAGTTTGCCGCGCTCACCGAATCGGAAGCCGCCGACATCCTGGGCGCCGCGTCGGGGCCGGCGTTGCACCGGCTGGCCTGCGGGATCGACGACCGTCCGGTCGCCGAACGTGCCGAAGCCAAGCAGATCAGCGCCGAGTCGACCTTCGAGACCGACCTCACCACCCTGGAGAAGCTGCATGAGGCGGCCGGTTCTATAGCAGAGCAGGCTCACCGCCGGTTGACCCGGGACGGACGTGGGGCCAGGACGGTGACCGTCAAACTGAAAAAATCCGATATGTCGATGCTGACGCGCTCAGCAACGCTGGCCTATGCCACCGCCGATGCCGCGACGCTGACGGCCACCGCGCTTCGTCTGCTGCTGGATCCCCGGGATGTGGGTCCGATTCGGCTGGTCGGGGTGGGATTCTCCGGGCTCAGCGATGTCCGCCAGGAATCACTGTTCCCGGACCTGGAACGCCGGGAGCTCCGGGTGTTCGCCGACGCCCAGGTAGGGAATCCGGCGGTGGAGCGGCCCGGGTGGCGGGTCGGCGATGACGTCGTCCACCCGGGCTACGGACACGGCTGGGTGCAGGGCGCCGGTCACGGCGTGGTCAGTGTGCGGTTCGAGACCCGCGCCAGTGGGCCCGGCGTGATGCGGACGTTCGACCTCGACACCGCCGAACTGGCCCATACCGACCCCGTGGACAGCATCGACTGGACATCGCCGTCCTGATCCATCCCGTCCCGGTCATCCCCAGCGCGTGATGACCTCGTCGACTGGTAGGCCGGTGCCGAGAGCGGCCATCATCAGCACCCGGGACTGACTTGCCCGCAGCCGCGGTACCAGAACGGCGCCGGCCTCCGCCAGATCATGGCCCGGACCGTATGCGGCATCGGTGCCACCGCTGGGGACACGGGTGGCCACGGCGACCGCGATCCCCCGTCGGCAGGCCCGGGCCACCGCCCCAACCATCTCGGTGCCGGCATTACCGGAGCCCAGCGCCTCGATGATCAGCCCGCGGGTGCCGGCGGCGGTGAACGCGTCTACTGCCGTACCGTCCGCCCCCGGATACGCCCCGGCTATGTCCACCCTGGGCGCCGAATCGACCCGGCCCAGGTAGGGGCGCTTCTTCGGGGTACTGATGGTGAAGGCGCCGCCGGACACCGACCCGACCTGGTTCCCGCCGAAGACCGCCGCCCCGCCGATCTTGGTTGTGCCCAACGGAGCCAGGACCGCACCGCCGAAGCTCAGCAGGACACCGAGTCCGCGGGCCGCCGGGCTGGCCGCCACCGCCAGGGCATCGCGCAGATTGGCCGGGCCGTCTGCCGCCGGATCGTCGGCAGCCCGCGCCGCTCCGGTCAGCACCACCGGAACCTCACCCCCGTAGCCGAGGTCTAGCCACAGCGCCGTCTCCTCCATGGAGTCCGTTCCGTGGGTGACCACCACCCCGTCCGCGCCGCCGGCGGTCGCCTCGGCCACGGCTGCCCCGATGCGCAGCCAGTCGGCCGGGGTGAGCTGGGAACTGTCCACCTTCATCAGGTCGACCACCGAGACGTCCGGCAGTATGCCCCGGTCGGCGCCGGAACTCGGGGCCACGTCGGCGAGCAGGTCGGCTCCGGTGCGCATCGGACGGAGCACGCCGTCGGCGCCGGATCCGGACGAGATCGTTCCTCCGGTTGTGATGACGACCAGGCGGGGCATGCGGGCAATCATTGCACCTAAGGGATGATGGTGTCGTGACCGACGAACCCGAGCCCGTCGCGGAGCCGTCGCGGCGACGGCTGCGGATGCTGTTGGTGGTCGCCGCGGCGGTACTCGTCGTCGATATCGTGACCAAGGTCCTCGCGGTCAGACTGCTGACGCCCGGTCAGCCGGTGCCGATCATCGGAGACACCGTCACCTGGACTCTGGTTCGCAACTCCGGCGCGGCCTTCTCGATGGCAACCGGCTACACCTGGGTGCTGACCCTGGTCGCGATCGGGGTGGTGGTGGGAATCATCTGGATGGGCCGCCGACTGGTGTCGCCGTGGTGGGCGGTAGGGCTGGGGATGATCCTCGGCGGAGCGCTGGGAAACCTTGTCGATCGGTTCTTCCGCTCGCCGGGTCCGCTACGCGGTCATGTGGTCGACTTCCTGTCCATCGGGTGGTGGCCGGTGTTCAATGTCGCCGATCCCGCAGTGGTGGGTGGGGCGATTCTGCTGGTGGTGCTCTCGGTCCTCGGCTACGACTTCGACAGTGCGGGCCGGCGCACGGCCGACACCGAGTCGGTCTGATGGCCGAACGGTCGATGCCGGTGCCGGAGGGGCTGGCCGGAATGCGGGTCGATGCCGGTCTGGCGCGGCTGCTCGGGCTGTCCCGGACCGCGGTGGCCGCGGTCGCCGAGAGCGGCGGCGTCGAGTTGGACGGGGTGCCGTCCGGTAAATCGGAAAAGCTGACGGCCGGGGCCTGGCTGACGGTCCGGCTGCCGGAAGAGGCCGCGCCGGTGGAGAACACGCCGGCCGAGGTCGAGGGCATGGCAATTCTGTACTCCGACGACGATATCGTCGCCGTCGACAAACCCCCGGGTGTGGCGGCCCACGCGACGGTCGGCTGGCACGGCCCCACCGTGCTGGGTGGGCTGGCCGCCGCGGGCTTCCGGGTCAGCACATCGGGTATCCATGAGCGGCAGGGCATCGTCCAACGCCTCGACGTCGGCACTTCGGGTGTCATGGTGGTCGCATTGTCCGAACGCGCCTACACGGTGCTCAAACGCGCCTTCAAACAGCGCACCGTCGACAAGCGGTATCACGCTGTGGTGCAGGGCCACCCGGACCCCTCCAGCGGAACCATCGACGCACCGATCGGTCGACATCGCGGTACCGCGTGGAAATTCGCGGTCACCGAGAACGGCCGGCACAGCATCACCCACTACGACACGGTGGAGATGTTCCGCGCCGCGAGCCTGCTCGACATCCATCTGGAAACGGGTCGTACCCATCAGATCCGGGTCCACTTCGCCGCGCTGCACCATCCTTGTGCCGGGGACCTGACCTACGGCGCCGACCCGGTGCTGGCCCGCCGACTGGGCCTGGAACGTCAGTGGCTGCATGCGCGCTCGCTGGCCTTCGCCCACCCGACCGACGGCCGGCGAATCGAGATCGGCTGTCCCTACCCGGCCGATCTGCAGCATGCCCTGGAAGTGCTGCGCACCGAGACCTGAGACTGCGTCCGGACCCGCTGGCCCCATCGGCACTATGTTAATTTCGCCACCGCCTCGGGCCGTACGGCCGCGAAGGCCGAGCTATCGGAGGTGCGATGTCCAGCGTCGGTGTGATCACTGACCGCAAACGGCGGTTTTATGTCGTCGCCGGGGCGCTGCTGGCGTTGTGGGCCGCCGCTCTGCTGGCCCTATCGCTGACGGTGATCCCGGACATGTACTGGTACTCCTACTACGCCGTCGACTACACGGTCGGCTTCGTCCGGCGTGGGCTCGCCGGGGAGTTGGCGGGTCTGATCCCCGGCGAGAACTACTTCCTTGAGCAGCGGGTCGGGCGCTGGGTGTCAAGCGGCGCCTTCATCATCGGACTGGCAGGAGTGGCCTGGTGGATCGCAGTGCGGTCGGGGCGCTCGGAGCGCCGCCTGCAGCTGGCGTTCCTGGTGGTGATCCTGCCCTTCGGGTTCGCATTCGGACTGTTACAGGCGGGCTCGACCTTATTCGGGGGTGCCCTTCTGGCCGGCTTCGCGATCGCCCTGGCGTCAGCGAAGTCGGACCGTTCCGTGCTCGTCGCCAGCGCCGTGTTCGGACTCGTGACCGCTGTTGTCACCCTGATGCACGAGGCGATTCCGCTGCTGTTCGGACTGGGTGTCATCGCGGCGTTGGTGGTGTTGGCGAATCAATTGCCCGGCAGGGCGTTCTGGGGAAGTTGCGCGCTGGCCCTCGGTCCGGGAATGGCGACCGGGCTGGTGGTGGCGGTATTCGGCAGGCGCGGGGTGTCCGAGGCGCTGTGCCGGCTGGTTCCGCAGGGCCGGGTGAACAACCCCTTGGCCGGCAACCCGACGACCGGCGACCTGCTCAGCGGTTATAAGTACTACGTCGACTACCAGGACTGGGCCTGCCGGAACATCACGCCGTTCTACGACCGGGACTTCGGTGACGCCGTCAACTACGTCGGCCGGCTCGGCCCGGGCGGAATGATCGTGAACACGCTGTTCGGGGTGGGTATCGTCGCCATCTCGATCATGGCGATCCAATTGGTGTCCGGTGTTCCGTTCCACCGGATGCGGACGCTGCTGGGCCGGCGCTGGCCGCTCATCCTGATCGGCTGTGTTCTCATCGTGCCGGTCTTCCTGACCGGAATCGACTGGGTTCGATGGTGGGTCGTGATCGCCTTCGATATCGGGATCGTCTATCTGCTCTACGCGAGCAGTCAGCCGGAGGTCGACGAACCGCCGACCCGGACTTCGATGCGGGCCTTCGTTGTCACCATGGTTCTGCTGGCACTGTTCCCGGTGGGGATCGTCCCGGCCTTCAGCGCGCCGCTACCCATATGAACCGCCGGCTATACCGCTCCCGGCCATCCACGATCGGCGGCCGCACAGGTAATTTGCAGGAATCATGAGCGACTCCAAACGCCGGAACCGGAAAATTTTGATCGCCCTGATGGCAGCCGTCTCCTCGGCGGCCATCGTCGTGCCGTTGCTGCTGGGACTGCTGACCCCGCAGTTGAGCCGGCAGGTCGAGGCGCCGGCGGCGCCGACGACGACGGCGGCGCCGCTGACGATCAAGCCGCTGCCGGTGCGCCCGGTGGTCAGTGCTTTCGTCACCACCCCGGAGGAATGCCCGCCGCCCGCGACGGTGACGCCGGCCGAGCCGATGAAGGCCTGCGATATCAACAAGACCGCGGTCTACGAGTTGGGGCCGGAAGGTATCCGGGTGCAGTTGACCAACGTGGACTCCTTCCTCAACCCGCTGACCGGTGTCGAGTTGGTCCAGATGACCATGACGCCGGAGTCGGCCGAGGAGTTCGGCACGTTCACGGCAGGCCAGGTCGGTAAGCAGGTGGCCTTCATCCGGGACGGAACGGTGGTCTGGGGACCCAAGATCGCCGCCCCGATCGACGGGCAGGTGCTCCAACTCTCCGGCGAACTGAGCTCCGAACAGGCCGAGCGGATCGCCACGATGCTGCGCGACCAGAGCTGACCGGAGCGCTGGGGGAGGGACACGTCCGACCGACACGCCGAAGGCGTCCGCCCGCGGCCCTAAACTGAACTTCCTATGGGGATCCAGACCGGCAAGTCGTTCGTGCATCTGCACAACCACACCGAGTACTCGATGCTCGACGGCGCCGCCAAGATCACGCCGATGCTGGCCGAGGCGCAGCGCCTGGAAATGCCGGCGATCGGCATGACCGATCACGGCAACATGTTCGGGGCCAGCGAGTTCTACAACGCCGCGACCGCTGCCGGGATCAAGCCGATCATCGGGGTCGAGGCGTACGTGGCACCGGGGTCCCGACTGGATTCCCGGCGGATTCTGTGGGGCGATCCGGGTCAGAAATCCGATGATGTGTCCGGCAGCGGTGCCTACACGCACCTGACCATGGTGGCCGAGAACGCCGCTGGTCTGCGGAACCTGTTCAAGCTCACCTCGCTGGCCTCCTTCGAGGGGCAGCTAGGCAAGTGGTGGCGGATGGACGCCGAGATCATCGCCGAGCACGCCGACGGCATCATCGCCACCACCGGCTGCCCATCGGGGGAGGTGCAGACCCGGCTGCGACTGGGTCAGCGCGCCGAGGCTCTCGAGGCGGCCGCGAAATGGCGCGATATCTTCGGCCCGGAGAATTACTTCCTGGAACTGATGGACCACGGCCTGTCGATCGAGCGCCGGGTCCGGGACGGGTTGATTGAGGTCGGCCGCACCCTGGGCATTCCACCGCTGGCCACCAACGACTGTCACTACGTCACCCGGGAGGCCGCGCACAGTCACGATGCACTGCTGTGTGTGCAGACCGGCAAGACACTGTCGGATCCGAACCGGTTCAAATTCGACGGTGACGGGTACTACCTGAAGTCGGCGGCGGAGATGCGGGCGCTGTGGGACGGTGAGATCCCGGAGGCCTGCGATTCGACCCTGCTGATCGCCGAACGGGTGTCCTCCTACGACGAGGTCTGGACGCCCCGGGACCGGATGCCGGTGTTTCCGGTGCCCGACGGGCACGACCAGGGCAGCTGGCTGCGCCGCGAGGTCGAAGCCGGCCTCTCCCGCCGATTCCCCGCCGGCGTTCCGCCGGAGTACACCGACCGGGCCGCCTACGAGATCAGCGTCATCTGCGACAAGGGATTCCCGTCGTACTTCCTCATCGTCGCCGACCTCATCGGTTACGCCCGATCGGTCAACATCCGGGTCGGCCCGGGTCGCGGGTCGGCAGCCGGTTCGCTGGTGGCCTACGCGCTGCGCATCACCGATATCGACCCGATCGAGCACGGCCTGCTGTTCGAGCGTTTCCTCAACCCCGAACGCGCTTCGATGCCCGATATCGATATCGACTTCGATGACCGCCGGCGCGGTGAGATGGTCCGCTACGCGGCCGAGAAGTGGGGCAGCGACCGGGTGGCCCAGGTGATCACCTTCGGCACCATCAAAACTAAGGCCGCGATCAAGGATGCCGCCAGGGTGCATTACGGCCAGCCCGGTTTCGCCATCGCCGACCGCATCACCAAGGCATTGCCCCCGCCGATCATGGCCAAGGACATCCCACTGTCCGGTATCACCGATCCCGGTCACGAGCGGTACAAGGAGGCCGTGGAGGTTCGCGGGCTGATCGACACCGACCCGGATGTCCGGACCATCTACGAAACCGCCCGCGGGCTGGAAGGCCTGGTCCGTAATTCCGGGGTACACGCGTGCGCGGTGATCATGAGTTCCGAGCCGCTGATCGAAGCGATACCGCTGTGGCGCCGGCCGCAGGACGGCGCGATCATCACCGGTTGGGACTACCCGTCGTGTGAGGCCATCGGCCTGCTCAAAATGGATTTCCTCGGGCTGCGCAACCTGACCATCATCGGTGACGCCCTGGAGAACATCCAGTCGAACCGTGGGATCGAGGTGGTGCTGGAATCGCTGCCGTTCGACGACGCGCCGACCTAT
>Ga0180431_10010765_pt1 | contig 10117 bp, 10 predicted proteins | sample SS_ome_11_FD_132459 | JGI IMG/M metagenome (GOLD analysis project Ga0180431, IMG submission 132459) | Hypersaline lake sediment archaeal communities from the Salton Sea, California, USA - SS_1_MS_1 metaG | ecosystem: Environmental > Aquatic > Non-marine Saline and Alkaline > Hypersaline >... | reverse complement strand
GTTTAAGGCGGCATAGCCAAGTGGTAAGGCAGAGGTCTGCAAAACCTCCATCTCCGGTTCAAGTCCGGATGCCGCCTTTTTGTTTATTGTTAAATGCCGGAGTGGCGGAAATGGTAGACGCAAGGGACTTAAAATCCCTCGGTGCTATTGCACCGTGCCGGTTCAAGTCCGGCCTCCGGCAATTAGAATGTTTCGGTATACGATAAGAGGTTGCGGTTGCTTTATTGGCCAAGAAAGGGGAATAGCTATGTATCTATTCTATGCGGATGCTTCTGGAAACCTATCTCCTAAATATTCTAAACTCGATTTCCTTTACGTCTATGGGTGCACTTGCCTTTTTGAGAGAAATTGGCATACTTTCGAAAAAACGATTAATCGGCAAAAGCAGAAACTGATTGACGATAAGGGTCTTAACCTTTGTCTGGCCGACTGTGAAATTAAATCTAATTGGGTGAGGAATCCTAAAGAGCGAGCCAAGCACCCATTCCTTAGCCAATTATCCGATGAAGAATTAACCGCGCTTATAGAAGTTTATTACGACCAACTTAGCACAAACAATATGTATATTTTCGCTCCCGTCGTAGATAGGAAGTTATTACCCGACAGAACAACAAGAAAGGAACTGCACCGAATTGCTTGGTAGGGGCTTTTGGAACAGATAGAAATATTTATGCGACTATTTCAAAACAAACAACAGGCCATCGTAGTAGTTGATGATGAATCGAAACAGACTAACCAGGCTCTTGCGCTTCACCATTTTGATTTTCAAGACAGGGGCTTATCTAACGGTCTGTGGCTTAAACACGTAGTCGAACTTCCAATGTTCACTCGTAGTGAATTGTCCAATGGCATCCAACTTGCCGATATTATCGCATACAATATTCGAAGAGCCCTTCAAGATGATAACCCTAATTACGAGCACTTTTTAAAGATTAAGGATTTTATTATTAGAAAACCAACGGGCGAGATAACCGGAATATCTGTCCACCCCTATGACAGCGAGGTTCGTAATACTATCATAAAAATGAAAGGCGGCCCCACGTGAGACCGCCCTTGTATGATGTCAGGCTGGGCGTACGCTCAAGGCGTCATACCATATCGAGCCGCAAGCGGCACCTGACGATAAACTCTTGTTAGCTTCATAGATAAAATACGCGGAGGTTGATAAATGTCAAGTAGTAAAATGAAAAAAGATGGGAAAAATAATTAGGCTATAAAGACAAAATAGACTCGATATTTAATAAGATGATTATGGAGCACTAAAATCAAGTCAACCTCCCTCCAATTTTTTATTTGACAAACCATCGTTTTTGAATATATTTACTCGGCCTGCGAAAAATCCCTGCGGGCGGGCACTAATGCGCGGACATCGTTCCGCGAGCCTCGGGTGCGGGAAAAGCCCCCGCCAATTGGCCGATTAATAAAGAGAATCGCGACCAGAATAATTGTATTCCAAAGGATGTTCTACGCGGGCGATTAGCTCAGTTGGTTAGAGTGCTTGCTTGACATGCAAGAGGTCACTGGTTCAAGTCCAGTATCGCCCACCATTGTTTTGGGCGCGAGGACGCCTTTTTTTATTGCAATAATTATCATTGCAAGCCGGACGCGAAGCAATCCCGTGGTCGGTGAGCCTATCTGACCGTTATTTTGCCGAGATTGCTTCGTCGCTGCGCTGCCTCGCAATGACGTGGTTATATGGTTATTAGGATATAATATGGCGAACGAGATAAAAATAACATTCCCCGACGGCAGCGAGGCTGCATTCCCGAAAGGGACTACCGGCAGGCAGATAGCCGAATCTATCGGCCCCGGTCTGGCAAAGGCCGCCATCGCTGTCGAAATGAACGGCGACAGGCTCGACCTCTCGACCCCTATCGAGAAGAGCGGCGATTTCCGTGTTCTCACTTTTAACGACGACGAAGGGAAACATATCTTTTGGCACTCGACTGCGCATATTATGGCCGAGGCGGTAACCAGTCTATTCCCCGATACCAAGGTCGCTATCGGCCCGGCGATAGACCAAGGGTTCTACTACGATTTCGACCGCGACGAGCCATTTACTCCGGAAGATTTAGAAGCGATAGAGAACCGGATGAGTGAACTTATTTCAGAGGGGCGCGCATTCGAGCGATGCGAGATACCTCGCGAGGAGGCAATCGAGCGTTTCGAGAAGGCGGGCGAGATATACAAGGTCGAGTTAGTCGGCGATATCCCTACGGGCGAGCCGGTAAGTCTTTACACATCGGGTAAGTTTACGGACCTCTGCCGTGGGCCGCATATCCCGGATGCCTCGCGTATAAAGGCGTTCAAGCTGCTCTCCATAGCCGGCGCATACTGGCGCGGCTCCGAACAGAACAAGATGCTACAGCGTATTTACGGCATAAGCTTCCCAAAGAAATCTATGCTCGACGAGTTCCTCGAAAAACTCGAAGAGGCTAAGGCACGCGACCACCGCAAGCTCGGCAAGGAGCTCGACCTATTCTCGATAAATGAGGACATAGGCCCGGGATTGGTTTTGTGGCATCCTAATGGAGCTATTATTAGGCAGGTTATCGAGGATTATTGGCGAAAGCGCCATTGGCAAGAAGGTTACGTCCCCGTCTATACACCGCATGTTGGTAAGGCGCGCATATGGCAGCGCTCCGGACACCTCGATTTCTACACAGAGAATATGTATCCCTCGATGGCGTTCGAGGAGGGCGAGGACTACTACGTGCGCCCGATGAACTGCCCGTTCCACATAGCTATATATAAGTCGCAACTCAGGAGCTATCGAGATTTGCCCATCCGCTACTGTGAATTGGGTGCGGATTACCGGTACGAGCGCAGTGGCGTGCTTCAGGGTTTGCTGAGAGTGCGCGGTTTCACTATGGACGATGCTCATATATTCTGCACACCCGAGCAGATGCTCGATGAGGTGTTCAAGGTCTATAGTTTCTCGCTGAGCATTATGAGAGATTTCGGCTTCGAGGATTTCGGCATATATCTCTCGACGAGGCCCGAGAAGTTCGTCGGTGAGGAAAAGCGCTGGGATGAAGCAACCGATGCCCTTCGCAAGGCATTGGATAAGATGGGGCTTCCATATAAGGCAGACGAAGGCGGCGGTGCATTCTACGGTCCAAAGATAGATGTCAAGGTGAAGGATGCACTCGGCCGCGAATGGCAGACCACTACGGTTCAGTTCGATTTTAACGAGCCGGAGCGGTTCGATATCGCATATATCGATGATAACGGAGAACGCAAGAAGCCGTATATGGTTCACCGTGCCTTGCTGGGCAGCATAGAACGCTTCTTCGCTTGTCTTCTCGAACATTACGCCGGCAATTTTCCGATGTGGCTCGCACCAACTCAGGCTGTTGTGATGCCTATATCAGAAAAATATACATCTTACGCCCGGTCTGTTCACGAGAAATTATTGTCGGCTGACATCAGAGCGAAGCTCGACGATAGACCGGAAACAATTGCTTATAGAATCCGGGATGCGGAGACGCAAAAAATACCTTATATGTTAATAGTCGGCGAACGCGAGGAAACCTCCGGCATGGCAAGCTTGCGTAGCCATAGCGAAGGCGACCTTGGAAGTATGTCGCTTGAAAATGTTATTGAAAAACTATCTGCGGAGGGCGAACCATCCGCGCAAAAATAACCCAATACAATAGGAGGGGTTAAACCAAGGGATGAAAAACAGAGGTAGATTCAGAAGAAACACGGAAAGAATCAACGATGAAATCCGTGTATCACAGGTAAGGTTGATTGATGCCGATGGCCGCCAAGTAGGCATCGTCGCGACAGATAAAGCGCGTGATATGGCGTACGAAAAAGGCCTGGATTTGGTGGAGGTTCAGGCCGATGCACGACCGCCGGTTTGTCGGATAATGGACTACGGTAAGTATAAGTATGACAAATCCAAAAGGGAGCGAGCCGCGAAGAAAAAACAGCATGCCCAAACTGTCAAGGAGATGCGATTCTCCGCCAAAATTTCGGACCACGATTACGGGTATAAGATGAAACATGTCCGAGAATTCCTCCTGAAAAAAGACAAGGTAAAAATCACCGTCAGGTTTCGCGGCAGAGAAATAACACATATCGACCTCGGCGAGGAAGTATTAGAAAAGCTCAAAAAGGATGTTGCAGATATCGCGAGGGTAGAGCAGGAATCGAAACTTGAGGGTAGGTTCTTGACGATGATGCTTGCACCGGATTCGAAGAAGATTGCTGCATACAAAGCGAAGAAAAAAACAGAAGAAGAAAGGAAAAACCGCGATGAAGAACAAGATAAAAACGAAGAGGGGCGTTAAAAAACGTTTTAAGATTACCGCCACCGGCAAGATTGTCCATAAGAAAGCCGGCTCGATACACTTCGGGCGCAAGAAACGCGGCTCTCGAAAGAGAACGTTACGTATCAAGAACGTCGTCGATTCCTCCGATGTTAAGCGCATCCGCAGGTCGCTCGGGAAAACCAAGTGAAACTTGTGGAAAATGTAGCATAAGTTGAATCAAAATTCTCAATTAAGACTCAAAGTTACAAATAACTAAGAAGGTTTATTATGCCCAGAAGCACAGGAAAAGTCGCCGCTCGCAGAAAGCGGAAAGAATATATCAAGGCTGCCAAAGGATATTTCGGCGGGAGACACAGGTTGTATCGCACGAGCCGCGAGGTCGTCGAGCGCGCGTGGCAGTTCTCATACAAACATCGCCGCACGAAAAAGCGTGATTTCCGCCGACTATGGATTGCCCGTATCAACGCCGCGGCGCGTCAGAGAGGAACGACATACAGCCGAATGATAAGTGGACTCAAACAGGCCGGTGTCGAGCTGAATCGTAAGGCGCTGGCATATATCGCGGTTACCGACCCAGAGGCGTTTACAAAACTGACCGAGATTTCCAAGACAAATCCACAGGCCGAGTAAACTATGCTCGAGCGCCTAAAAAGGCTTAATAAAGAGGCATTGATGGCTTTGGATAAGGCTGCCTCACAGGCCGACCTCGACGAGGTTCGCGCAAAATACCTCGGCCGAAAGGGCGAACTGGCCGAGATTATGAAATCCCTCGGCTCACTGTCCTCCGAGGAACGCCCGAAGGTCGGTCAGGAAGCAAACCGTATCAAGGGTGAGCTGGAAAAGGTCTATAAGGAGCGCCTCGCGGCAATCAAGAACCAACCGAAAGATAATTCCACCGCCGTTTCGCGCCAAGCATCACAGAGGCTATCTACCGATATAACTCTCCCCGGACGCAAGCCGTTCGTCGGCAGGCGGCATATCCTCCGCGCGATGCTCGACGAAATTGTCGAGATATTCCACGGGATGGGTTTTTCCGTGGTGCAGGGGCCGGATGTCGAGACGGCATATAATAACTTTGATGCACTGAACACTCCTCCCGACCATCCCAGCCGGGACATCGGGGATACATTCTACATAAAGGGGCACGGTCCCGACGACGACAACCCACTTCTGCTTCGCACGCACACCAGCCCTGTGCAAATCCGGGTGATGAAATCGCAGGAGCCGCCGGTGAGGATTATCGCGCCCGGCCGCTGCTATCGCCGGGACGCAGTCGATGCGACGCACTACTTCAGCTTCTGGCAGGTCGAGGGTCTGTATGTTGACCGCGACGTTACGATGGCCGATTTGAAGGGTGTGCTGACGGCGTTCGCACGTGAGCTTATCGGCCCCGAGACGAAGATACGATTTCGGCCGCATTTCTTCCCGTTCACCGAGCCGAGTGTAGAATACGATTTCTCCTGCATCTGCGGCGGCGAGGGATGCAAAATCTGCAAAGGCTCCGGATGGGTGGAAATCTCCGGTGCCGGGATGGTTGACCCGCAGGTATTCCACGCTGTCGGCTACAACCCCAACGAGTGGCAGGGCTACGCGTTCGGCATGGGCGTCGAGCGCATAGCGATGATTCGCCACGGCATAGACGACATCCGCCTATTCTACCAGAACGACTTGAGGTTTTTAGGGCAGTTTTAAGGGAGTAAGGCAGGCACAGAAATCTGCCCCTAGGAAATGCGCGGTCGTGTGATGTGCATATTGAAACGACCCTTTATACTTCGTCCTCCCCTCCTACCCCACCAGCACCGTCCTCCACAAGAAATACGCCATTGCGAAGAACATCAGCGCGGTCAAAAGCTTGATGACGGGCGTGTTTCTCTTCAAAAAGCCGGTCAACTCCTCGCTCGTGGTGCCGTAATATACCACGGCAAACACCGATACCAGCGGAATAATAAACATAAAATTATAAAGAAACAGGAAGAAATACGCCGCGGCTTTCAGGCCGGGGACACCCATCACATAGATAATCGTTGGGAGATACACCTGCCCTGTGCACGCCAGTTCGAGGACGCTCACGAAAAAACCCGTCGAGACCGCCGCGAGAATAATATTCCTCCGCGCGCGCGGCTCGTTCTCCGTGATAATGACCTTGTGGATACGCTTCTTTATGCTGTCCGGCAGTTGTAGCACCATATCGCCGAACTGCCCTTTCCGGCTGCGGAAAAAATCGAATATCGAGAGCAGGCCGAGCGCAATCGCTAAAACCCCCGTGGCAACATAGACCCAGCGCGCGATGGTCTTAATAAACGGCAGCACCTGCAGGAATTTCAAGAAGCCGGCACCGATTAGGAAATATGTCAGGAATACCGATGATGTAAAAGCGATACCGACCATCAATATCTCCCTGCGCTTGCGCTCGACTATGGTCAGGAATGTAACGAAGAAGATAATCGCACCAAACGCACACGGATTGACGCCGTCGAGCAGACCGGCCGCCAGTACCGGCAGAAGTTCGAGCCCTTTGAACCTCGTTAATATTCGGCCTTCGGCCGTTTCGAGCTCCTCCTCCGTCGCCTTCCACGTCGTATCGGCATCCGGAACCGATTCGAGTCTCGTTATCGCCTCATCTATTGCGCGGAAGCTTATTTGGTTGGCTACAAACGCCGTGTCGGACAGGAATACCGCCGGCGTGGCCATATGCAGCTCCTCCGGCACGTGTAGTCGGAATGCCAGCGCCTCTGCGAGACGCTTGGCTTCGCGCTCCTTGATACTCCAATCCTTAACAATCAGCGTCGGGTGGCGCTTCTCAAGGAGCTGGAGGTCGTAGGTAACGCGCGCGCAATGTTGACAGCCGGGTTCCCAGAAGTATGCCAGAAAGACGGGGTATTTCTTGTCTGTTGGCTGCGGCTCGGTAGGTTGTTCGACTGAATCTGCGCTGCTGATGGGAGGTTGTTCAGTTGTAGATGTATCCGGAGTTGTATCAACATCTATTTTACTTAGTAGCTCTTTAAGATACGGCAGGAACTGCTCCTCGACCTCGTCGCCACCGAGTACGCGGTCCCCGATAAAGACCACCGGTATCTCATTGCCCACGTCGTTATATTCCTCCTCCATCTCGAGCAGTTTCTCGTAATTGTCGAGATTATCCTCAATTTCGAGTTCTCGGACAACAAGGTTGGCGGCGTATTGTCTTTTAATCGGCGGGAGGAAGTTCTCGCGGACTTCCTCGCAATGTTCACAGCTTTTGGAATAGAAGAAATAGACATCGATGCGCTGTGATGAGAACAGCGCACTAACGAATGTTATAAGGATAATTATGGTGAGGACATATTTGTGCATCGTAACGTGAGCCGGACCCACGACTCAGCTTTATTGTGGTCCCGACCCTTTTACCGGAAGTGTAAATCTCATAGTCTGGCTGCCGTCTTCGCCGAGGCCGCTGGCCTCGATTGTAACCGATGCCTGAATATAGTTCATAGCAGCGTCAAACTCCTCGGTAAGAGTGAGTTCGAGCTTAGTTTTCCCACCAGATTTAAGCTCGTCGTCCAGGAGCCGAGGTTCGCTCAAGACACCTTCAGTATAATCCACTACACGAAGCTTGACTTTATTGTCCGAGTCGTTTGTAATATCGAATACCATTGTTTCAGGCGGGTCAGTGCCGACGGGAATATCCAATCCCCACGGTTCGACCGAGAACACAAAGCCAGTCGTGTCCATATTGGCGGTAAAAGTTACTCGGACGCTGCGATTCACCGGGTCGTTGCTTGTTATGATTGCGCTTTTCGATGTGCTATGACGGTATCGTGAACTGTTGAAAATTAGCGTTATATCTACCTCTTCGCCCGGTTCGAGCTCCATCTTCTTTAGAGGCGCTTTAGTGCAGCCACATGTTGTTCTGACTCTCTGGATAGTCAATTCGGCATTTCCTTCGTTCCGTAACGCGTAGGCGTGGACGAGGAAGAACCCCTCCGGAGAGTAGCCGAAATCGAACCGCTGTTCCGGAGCAACTATCTTCGGGAATTCCTCGGTTTCCGCCTCCTCTGTTGTTTCGGTTTCTTCTGTTGCTTGTTCAGTCGAAGTTGGCGCAGGTGGGGTGGTAGTGGTTTTCTCCTCTCCCGACTGCGCTATCGCAATAGACCCCAACAAAAAAAGAAGGGTTATTAGTGTTATTTTGACTATTTTCATTGGCCCCCCTTATTAATGGAAATTTTGATTAAATATGTATTGCATTGTCCTCGGTGTCAAGGGCAGATTCTCGGAGCATTTCTCCAAACGTCGGGTGTGCCACGACCGTCTCTCGCCAGTCATCTATAGAAAGACGCCTGGCGACAGTTAAGGCTGCGGCACTCAACATCTCCGATGCTTCTTTTCCCGCAATATGTATGCCAACGATGTGCCCTTCGGGAACGGCGATGACCTTTACAAAACCGTCCGGCGATGATGCGGTATGTGCCCGTCCACTAGCTCGATACGGGAATTTCCCGACCGAGACCGAGCCGAAACGGTTTTTGGCATCCGTTTCGGTGAGTCCCACTGTCCCGACCTCGAGTGCGGTGAAGAACGCGCCGGGGATAGCGTTATTATTTAATTCATTCTTCGCGCCGAGCATATTCTCGATTGCCGCTTCGCCCATAGCACTCGCGCGGTGCGCTAAATATGGTGCGCCGGTAACGTCGCCGGCGGCCCAAATCTGCTCTCCAGCCGACATAAAATTGTCAACTGCAACTGCTCCGTTCTTCAGCAAGTTCAACAACTTGTCGGAGCCTTCAGGAGGCGTAGGCCTCCGTCCGACAGCACCTAATATTTCCTCGGCCTCAAAAATCTCATCGTCGGTTTTGGCGATAATTCCGTCGGATGTCCGCTCGATGTTCTTAACCGCCGCGCCGGTGCGAATCGAGACCCCCTCTTTGGCGAGCGCCTTTGTTACTGCCTCGATTACATCCGGGTCCATTCCCGGCAGGATAGTCTCCATTATCTCGACTATGGTAGCCTTGCAGCCGAATGATGCTAATATATGAGCGAACTCGCATCCGATTATACCGCCGCCGATTATGAGCAAACTCTCGGGCATTCGTTCTGTTCCGAGCAGCTCAGTGTTCGTCCAAACATTAGCGCCCTCCCAACCGTCAATCGGTAAATCCATTGGTTCGCTCCCAGTGGCAATCAGGATATAGTCGGATTCGACTGTCTGGGTTTTGCCGTCTGCGCCGGCAACCTCGACCTTGCCCGGCTCGATTATTCTTCCGGTGCCGGACAGAAAGCGGACCTCGTTCTTCTTGAGTAGATACTCTATTCCTTTGACCAGCCGTGCGACGATGCGGTCCTTCTTGACCATCATCCTCCGCCAATCGGTCGCGAACTCGCCGCTTATGACCCCCTCTTTTTGCGCCTTCTCTATATCGTGCAGGATTTCCGCAAAATGATAATAGGTCTTAGTTGGGATACATCCGACATTGGTGCATACACCACCGAGTGCCACCGGCTCGATTACTGTCGCTTCGGCGCCGAGTTGGGCGGCACGTATCGCGGCAACGTAACCTGCCGGTCCACCACCGATAACTGTAATTCTTTTAGACAAGATACACTCCAAATGTTTGGAATTGTCATTGTGAAAAGCACAGCGACGAAGCAATCTCCTCCCAAATGGGAGATTGCAACGCCTACGGCTCGTAATGACGTAATGTTATTAAATCAAATCACTTTGGGAGATTGCTGATTTTTAGCGAAAAACAACCAATGTCCACGTCGTTGCGAGGAAGCGAAGCGACCGAAGCAATCTCGGCAAAACCACGGGATTGCTTCGCCTTCGGCTCGCAATGACAGTTTTTGAATATTCTATTTTC